>Ga0308169_10002793_pt1 | contig 17654 bp, 18 predicted proteins | sample PhyBR1_2_FD_202139 | JGI IMG/M metagenome (GOLD analysis project Ga0308169, IMG submission 202139) | Phyllosphere microbial communities from UC Gill Tract Community Farm, Albany, California, United States - DLSLSB.R1 | ecosystem: Host-associated > Plants > Phyllosphere > Unclassified | place... | reverse complement strand
CCTCGGCGGGTGCCGGTGCGCGGCGGTGGACGGCAGGCGTGCGGGCGATGGTCCTGCGGGTGCGCGCGCGCGGCTCGTACGTCTTGTGCGCCTCCTTGTTGAAGGCGACGACTTCAGCAGCGGCAGTCGCGTCGGCCTTGGCGAGCGAGCGAGTAATGCGGGCCATGGTGGCAGTCGGGTGAGGCTGGCAGAGGTGGGGGCGGGAGGGGAGGAGGAGGATGAGGACGTGGGCGACGAGGTCAGCTTCTCGTGCCGCGAGGTACCGAGGCTTGTCGAGCCCGTCGTGGGATTCGAGGCGGAAGGCGAAGGATCGGCGCCGTCGAGCGAGGGAGAGGGAGAGGGAGGAGGAGGAGGGGCGGGGCGCTCACCTCGAGGAGGAGGGCGAGGAGAGAGATGCTTGGCCTTGGGCTATGGCTCGATGCTCGAGATTGTCGAGTAGAGAAGTAGGCAAGAGGGACTCGAGCGAGGAAGAGGTTGGAGCGAGTGAGGAGAAGGAGGGAGAGCGAGGAGGCGAGAGGGGGGCGCCAGGCCGTGGGCGGCGCGGCCTGCCGCTCTACACGTGAAAGCTGGTCGAGCTGGACGTCGAACGCGACGAACCCGAGCGACGAGCCACCTCGCTCGCCTGTGAGAGCGCTCCGACCGTGCGGCGACGAGACGCGATCGGTGGAGCGCGGCGGGACGACGACCTTCCTTCCGGCGCAGCTGGCGCTGTCGATCCTGCTCTTACGCATGCAGACGAGACGGAGCGTACGCTGCTCGGGCTTGTGCTCGTCGATCAGAGGCGAAAGTGTGCGCAGCTCGGAGCGAGGTCCGAAGGAGGTCCGCGCGTCCCCGCTTGACCTTGCCCTTCCTGGTCATTACTAGTACGAGCCGCGCGTCGATTAGCATTGGATTAGCTTTGGCTGCGGTCGAATAGTAAGCAGCTCTCGACGAGGCGAGGCCGGAAATTCGGCTCGACAAGGCACGATGCTGCAACCAGCAGTATGAGCACTACTGCATGCTCGTACAGTCTGGACAAGGCTCGCGAACGAGTGCGAGTTAGGCGAGGGTTCACATTTTGCGTGCCCTCGCGCCGCCGTGGTTGACATCGTCCGGCTCCTCCCTCTCGGCTCGACAGCACGCCCTCCGCTCGCCCAAGCAGCACAATCCCGCCAGCTGCGCCGCCCAGATCCACCCCACACCTCGCGCGCGCCATCCATCGCCGCCCATAGCCCGCGCTCCTCGACAAGGCCCCGCCGGCGACCGCCATGCTTGTCGTCGTCGAGCTCGCCAACCCAGACGCCGTGGAGGGCACCGCGTTGGCGCACTTGGCCCACAGCGGGGTCATCATCAGGGCAGACCAGTCGCACGAGGTGCGTTCCCTTTCCCTGGGCTCAGGAGGACGGGCGTCACTCAACGCCGGACGACGAGCTGACCCGCTGCTCCCTCCCTCTCGATGCAGGCGGCCCTTGCAGAAGTGCGAGCGCACTACGGCCTCAAGGACGACCTGTACACGTGCTCGTTCGCCCAGCAGCGACCCGGTCGCCCGCGCCCCATCTTCATCGCCCCCTCCGCCTGGTCCCTCGTCGACCCGTCCATCGACCTCCAGCTGTTCGTCGTCCCACTCGACGTCAAGACCGAGGGCGAGCTCAAGCACAGCCCGGACGAGGGCGTCCTCGGCGAGCCGACACAGGGCGACCTCGTCCAGCCGACCGCGTCTCAGGCGACGAGCAACGGCGGCGCACCCGCCACCCCGAGCAACACGGACGACTCGGACTCGGACGAGGTGAGCGACAGCGACGTCGAGGTCGCACCGGCACCCGCCCAAGCTCTCGGCTCGTCGGCTCGTCCGGTCCGTCCGAGTCGCTCTCTCCAGCCTCGCCCTGCGGCTCCACGAGGGCAGCACAAGCTGACGTCCTTCCTTGCAGCATCGCTCTACTACTCTCGCCGAGGACGCCTCGCCTGCACCCTGTCCCGTCGCCGGCCCGTCGGGTATCGCCCGCTCCACACCCGGCACCGCCCACGGCTCGGAGCGCGACCGCTCGCACACGCCCTCGCCCTCGAACCGATCCGCCAAGGCCAAGCTCCGACACCTCATCGAGCAAGCCGAGCGCGGCGCAACCAGCAGCTCGTCCCCAATCCCCTCCTCGGCCCGACCTCGCCCTCGCAGCTCGACCCCGCCGAGCGAGCCCATCGACCGCAGCACGCTCGAGCGCAGCATCGACAGCCATGCGTCGTTCCGCATCGGTCTCGACGACGGCGGCAATGTCGCGTTCGTGCCGCCGTCGCCCATGCCTCGCGACGTGCCCGGCCCGTCGTCTCGGTCCAAGGGCAAGGAGCGAGCGCGCTCGCCCTCTGAGCAGAGCGAGGCCGCCTCGCCGGTCGTCGAGGCGACCAAGACGCTCAAGCGCTCGCCATCGTCGCTCGAGAACACGCCGCGCAAGCGCCTGCACCGCGCCTCGTCGCCGGCAAGAACCGGCACTCCCCGAGTCCCCTCGCCCTATGTCGCCGCCGCCGCCGCCGCCGCCGCGCGCACCTCCGCGTACGCTCCCTCGCCCGGCGCCGGCACGACCGACTCGTCGTCGGGCCGCAACTCGGGCCCGTCCGGGCGCGCCGCACCGCGCAAGAGCCACGCCGACAAGCGGCGCGAGGCGCTCGCCCGACCCCGGGTCGCCGTCCCCGACACGCGCCGCAGCAGCCGGTTCCACTACTACCTGCGCCTGCCCAATTGGCCCACCGCGCCGCGCAACGAGGGCCCGCTCAAGCCGACGTTCCTCCACAAGCAGGGCGCGCGCGGCGACGTCACGCTCGGGCTCACGCTCCAGTTCGTGTTCAAGGCGGCGGCGAGGGCGACCGGGTGGGACGTCGAGGACCTGCGCCTCACGTTCTACTCGCGCTACCTGTGCGACGAGGCCGACCTGCGGCTCGACGACGGGGCGGCGGCGCCGCCGGCGAGGACGATCGTGTGGGGCGCCGACTCGCTCTTGACGGGCTTCCGGGACCTCGAGGAGATCGGGCTCAGCAACGGCGACGTCGTCGACATCGACCACGTGCCGTACGACCCGAGCCGAGCGTACTGGGACGAGGAGTGACGGGCGAGGGTCCGTGCGAGGGCGAGCAGGAGCGATGCAACGGCGTTGACATTTCTGTGCAGCGGGAACGACTAGAGAAGGACAGAGAGAGCGAGGAGAGTACGAGGAGAGGGAGAGACGAGAGACCTTGAACAACATGGTGCGAGAGCGCAAGCGCGACAGAGCGGGACGACCTCCTCGAACCTCCTCCGCCTCAGCGCTTTCCGCCGGCCGCCTTCTCGGCCTTCTTGGCGAGGCGCTCCTCCTCGCGCTTGCGCTTGCGCTCGGCCTCCTCGGCGCGGAAGAGCTCCCTGCGAGCGAGAGGGCGCGGCGTCAGCCAGGTGCGCTCGACGAGAGCGGGAAGAGAACGAGGACGCACATCTCGGCCTTGGTGCGGCGCTTGCGCTTCTGCTTGGGCTCGCCGTTCTCGTCGAGCTCGGCCTTGCGCTTGCGCGGTGCCGCCTTGGGCTTGGCCTGTGGCTGCGGCTGCGGCGTCTCGGACCCGCTCGCGGCGGGCTGCTCGTCGTCGTCGGCGGCCGACGCCGTCTGGTTGACGTTGGCGAAGAAAGACATGCCGTCTGCGAGCACGAGTAGCGGCATGAGCATGACGCAGAGAGGACGAGAGGAGAGCCGAAGAGGGAGAGTGAGCGCACCTTCGTCGTCGCCGTTGTCGAGGTCGAGGCCGGGCTTTTCTGCCGCCGCCGCCGCCGCCTTCTCGCGCCGGTTGTGCTCGCGCTGCTGCGCGCCCTTCTTGCCCTCGGCGCTCTTCTTCTCGTCGAGGCGCTTGCGGCGCTCCTCGGCCTGGCGCAGGCTGTCCTCGAGCTCGTCGTCGTTGAGGAGGAGCGACACGACCTCGTTGGCCTTGGCCGGGCCCTCGCTCGGCGGCGCCGCACCCGACGAACCGACGACGGCGTCCTGGACGAGCTTCTTGTTGCGCGCGAGCTGGACGATGCGCTCGTCGACCGTGTCCTTGGTGATGAGGCGGTACACCGTGACCTGCTTGGTCTGGCCGAGGCGATGCGCGCGGTCCATGGCCTGCGCGTCGTTCGACGGGTTCCAGTCCGAGTCGTAGAAGATGACCGTGTCGGCCGCCGTCAGGTTGATGCCGAGACCACCGGCGCGCGTCGAGAGGAGGAAGAGGAAGAGCTCGGGCCTGCGAGCAAGACGGCGACCGAGCGCGTCAGTGGCTGAAAGCGAGCACGAAGAAAGCGCAGAGAAGGAAAGAGAGACGCAGAACGCACTTGGTCTGCCAGTCGGTCACCATGTCGCGACGCTCCGAGATGGTCGAGCCGCCGTCGAGGCGGAGGTACTTGTGCTGGCGGAAGGCGAGGTACTCCTCGAACAGGTCCATCATGCGCGTCATCTGGAAGTAGATGAGGCATCGGTGGCCCTCGGACTTGAGCTGCGTCAAGAGCGCGTCGAGCTTGGCGAGCTTGCCCGAGTCGAGGATGAGCTTCTGCAGCTGCGGCACCTGCATCGACGGCAGCGGCAGCTGCGTCTCGTCCGACGCGCCGAGGATGCCCTGCGGCGAGAACCCGGGGAGCGCCTCCTCGAAGTGGGCGACGGCGGCGGGCGACTCGTACGACGACGCCGGCAGGCCGAAGACGGCGCCCTGGAAGAGGTCGTCGAAGCGATCCTGCGCATCGTCATAGGCGTACGAGCGGTCGCTGCAGACGGCCGTGATGGGCGGTGCGACGGCGGGGTCATAGTAGAAGCGGGCGTCGGGGCGGGTGAGGGGCGACGTGCGGCGGTAGTTCTGCTCGACCTCGGCGAGCGGCGTCAGGCCGAGGCTCTGCCACGCCGAGCTGCGAGGGAGCGACGAGGGCTTGGACGGGATGTGGAGGTGGAAGGCGGGCGTGTCGTCCTCGTCGAGTGACCTGCGACAGGTGGAATCCGAGTCAGCTCAGTCTGGGAAGGTCCCCTTTTTTTCGATGGGTGCGGCGAGATGGGACGCACGACTCGTAGAAGAGGAGGCTCTGCGTGCGTGCTTGGCGCTGCACGGCGTCGCCGAGGCGGAGCATGCCGTGCGACGAGACGGCCTTGTACAGCTCGCTCGGCGAGTAGCCGAGGCTGCGGGCAAAGCCGAAGGTCGAGTCTGCGAGGGGGACGACTGCGTTAGTACGGGCTCAGCAAGTCTGAGAAAGGAGACAGGGACGCACTGTTGGTCTTGAGAGAGCGCTGGACGTAGTCGGGGCGCCAGATGTTGAGCAGGCGGTCGAGGTGGAAGCTGTCGAAGCCGGCGCGCGAGTCGGGTCCGGGGACGTGGAGCATGCCGCCGTCGCGGTAGAGCGTCTTGGGGATGACGTACTCGATCTTGCTGTGCGTCGCGTAGGGGACGTCGAGGAGGTCCGGGTCGCGCATGATGCTCGCCGTCTGGTTGAACGTCGCGAACGCGAACGGCGCCGTGACGTCGGCCCGCTCGAACAGCTCGGGGTGGTTGCAGACCTTGCGGAACTGCATTATGAGGTTCATGAGGCGCTTGACGCTGTCGTCGTCGCTGAGCGAGGACGCGCGCGCGACGAGGTCCGTGATCGAGATGTTCTCCTTGAGCGTGCGGTACATGGCCTTCTGGCGCGGCGTCAGGTCGCAGTACAGGTCGATCTCGATCTGCAGCAGGAGGACGGGAAGCGAGGTCAGCGACGGCTCGTAGAGAAGTCGACGAGGGAGCGAGAGAGGCAGAGAGAGAGGGTCGGTGCGCACCTTGTCGCCGAGCTCGTTCTGGACGTTCTTCTTGATGCGGCGCAGCATGAAGGGCTTGAGGATCATGTGGAGGCGGCGCAGCTGGTGCTCATTCATGGCGCCCTTCTCGCCGACGCTGTTCTCGACGTCCTTGGAGAACCACTCGGAGAACTCGTCGTGGTTGTCGAACAGGGACGGCATGATGAAGTGGAGGAGCGCCCACAGCTCGTGCATCGAGTTCTGGATCGGCGTGCCCGTGAGGAGGAGGCGGTTGCGGCACCGGAAGCCGAGGAGCGTCTTCCACCGGGTCGACGACGACGACTTGATGGCCTGCGCCTCGTCGAGCACCATGTACTGCCACTTGACCTGGTTGAAGTACTTCTCGTCGGCGACGGCGAGCTGGTACGACGTGACGACGACGTGGAACGGCGCGTCCTTGTCGTACACGATCGACTTGCGGTTCCAGAACTTGCGCAGGACGGCGCGGTCCTTGGTCGTGCCCCAGTAGGGGAGCGCCTTGAGGCCCGGGACGAAGCGCGTGATCTCCTGCTGCCAGTTGTGGAGCGTCGACGCCGGCGAGATGACGAGGAATGGGCCCCAGATGTTGTGCACCTCGGCGAGGTAGGCCATGAGCGAGATGCTCTGGACCGTCTTGCCGAGGCCCATCTCGTCGGCGAGGATGCCGTTGATGCCCTGCTCGTACAGGTTGGCGAGCCAGTTGAGGCCCTTGAGCTGGTACTCCTTGAGCGTGCACGCGAGCATCTTGGGCTGCTTGACGACGAGGCTCTCGGTGTCGGGGTTCTGAAAGTTGAGGTCGTCGCCGTCAAAGTCGAGCGGCGCGTTCGACGGTGCGCCGCTGCCGTCGAGCGCCGTGCCGTTCTGCTGCTTGGCGGCGGCGTCGAACGCAGAGGCGGCGAGTCGGGCCTTGTCGACGGCGGCCTGAGCGTTGCGGCGAGCGTGGATGGCGGCGTTCTCCTCGTCGTCTGCGCACGTCAAAGGAGGTGGTGCGAGTCAGTCCTTGAGCTGAGGAGAGCGGGAAGAGAGCGCGAGAAGAGGCGGCAGGGACGCACCCTCGTCAAAGTCGAGCGCGCGCAGCTCGCCGTCCTGGACGTCCTTGGCCGCCATCGCCGCCGCGAGCGACGCGCTCGGTTGCGCAGGCTCGGCCGGCTTGGCCTCGGCAGCCGTGTCGGCAGAGTCCTCGGCCTCGCTCGCTGCAGGGAGAAGAGGAGGAGGAGGAGAGGGGTCAGCCTCGTTCCGGCTCGGCGGGCGACGAGAGGAGGGGAGGGAACAAGCGCGACGCACTCTTGATCTTGCTGCCGACAAAGTGCGAGTAGAGCTCGGTCTGGGTGATGAGGAAGTTGAGCTTGCGCGCCTGGCGCTTGGCCTCGCGGACCTCCTCCTCCTTGCGCGCCTTGTCGAGCGCCTCCTTCTCGGCCTTCTTGCGCGCCTCGCGCTCGCGCTTCTCGTTGCCCTTCATGAACATCATGAGCTCGCGCATGACGCGCTTGCCGCGCGTCTGGACGTCCTTGGTCGGCTTGGTGCGGGTCGAAGCACGCTTGGCCTCGCGCGCGACGATGGACGACAGGCGCTTGGCGAAGAAGAGGCGGGACGTCGTCGACTGCTGAGCGACCTTGACGACCTGCAGACGCAAGAGGAAAGAGTCAGTAGAGGTGGGCGAGGAGCAGACGGCGGCGAGAGGCGGAAAGGTGGACGCACCTTGGGGATGTCCTTGCGGGCGATCTGCAGCCACACCTTGCGCTCGAGCTCCTCGATCGGCTTCTTCTGCTTGACCATGTCGCCGCCCTGGTCGTCGCCGAGAAAGTCGCCGTCGTCGTGCGGCGAGCCATGCCGCGAAGCGCCCGGCGGCGGGACGATGAGAGGCTGGCCCGTCGCGTCGTAGTACTGGCCGTCGGGCCCGGTGTAGGCGCCCGGCGGGAGGACAAACGGCTCGGGCGCGAACGACGAGCCGCGGCGCGAGCTGCCCTTGCCCTTGCGGCCCTTGGAGCCCGGCGCGTCGAAGAGGTCGGCCGCGTCCTCGTCGTCGTCAAGTTCGTCGTACTCGGCGTACATGGACGAGAGCGCGAGCGCGGCGTCCTCCTCAGGGTCGCCCGTGCCGTCGAGCGGGCGCCGACGCTTGCGCGCGCCGCGGCCCGTCGCGAGGAGCTCCTCCTCGGCGGCGCGCGAGCGCAGCGCCGCCTCCTCGCGCTCGCGCGCGAGCTTGTCGGCGAGCGCGCGGTCCTCGGCCTCGCGCTGCTCGGGCGTGAGGGCCGCCTTGCGCTCGGCCTCGGCGAGCTTGGCGATGCGGGCCTCCTCGGCGCGCAGGCGGCGCTGCTCGTTGTCGTGCTCGCGCTTGAGGCGGTCCTCCTCGCGCTTCTTGCGGGCGGCGTCGCGCTGCTTGCGCAGGCGCTCCTCCTTGTCGACCTCCTTGCGCTGGCGCTTCTCGTCCTCCTGCGCGGCGCGCTGCTGCGCGAGCGCCTCCTCGCGCGCGCGCACCTCGTTCTCGTGCTTGATCTCGACGGCGCGGATCTCGCGGCGGGCGCGCATGGCCGGGATGCGCTGCGCCGTCATGTCGACGGCGCGCGCGGCGACGACGAACTTGCGCGACGCCTCGGCGGCCTCGACGTCCTGCTCGACCTGGCGGCGGCGGGCGTGCAGGTCGGTGATGTAGGCCTGGAGGGGCTCGCGCCAGATGTGGGCCGTCGCGCGCAGGAGCCCGTCGCCCTCCTCGTCCGAGGGATACTCGTCGTCGCCGCCGCCGCCGTTGGCGCCGAGGCCGACCGACCCTCGGCCGCGCGACGGCGAGCCGAACTCGTCGTCGTCGTACACCTCGTCGTTGTAGCGCCGCGGGCGTGTCGATTGGCGCAAGGAGGACTGCGGGAGGATCAAGAGTCAGCTCGTTGCGCAAGGGGCAGAAGGAAGAGGTCGAGCGAGAGAGGGACGCACGCGGCGGCTCGACATGTCGTCGTCGTCGACGAAGGCGGCGGTGGCCCTGCTCGGACGCTTGCGCTTGGGCTTGGTGTCGGCCGGAGGCTGGTAGTAGCTGCCGCTGGCCGAGGCGGGCGACGAAGGGAGGCCGCCGTTGGTGCCGGTGGGCCCGTCGAGGAGCCGCGAGAGGGACGACATTGGCGGACGAGGAGAGGGTCCGGCCGCACGTCGTGGAGCTCGAGGTCGACTGTCGCGAGGCTTGAGGAGCTGCTGGAGAGGCTGGACTGGCTAGTCGCGCTGGCAGGAAGAGAGGCACGAGCTGCAAGGTGGAGGCGAGCGAGGGGAACGCGGTCAGCGCGACGAGCTCCCGCGGTGGGGGAAGGAGAGAGAGGCGCAAGGGGACGAGACTCACCGGCTGGGTGTACTGGCTGTGCTGATTAGGCAGGCTGGAACTGGCCGGCTCGTGTGGCTGCGCGAGCTGGGCGAAGGTGGGTCGGTGTCGTCGGCGGTGGGCGTCGCCTCGTCGTCGGCGGGCGGCCGGGCGGTGAGGGCGAGACGGAGCGGAGCGGTGGTGGTGCAGGCGAGGGCAGGAGCGCACTCGAGCGACGCAGAACCGGACTCTGCAGTCGCGCAGCAGAGCTCTAGGGCGGTCCAGAGCCCGCCGCGGTGCGTTGCCCTTGCCCGCCCGCCGAGTCGCTCTCGCTCTCCGCGTCGGTCTCGTCGTCTCGCTTGCGCGCCAACCCCCTTTTCTCCCTCGATCTCTCCTCTTCCTGCGGGGACCGTAACTGCGCGCTCTCTGCAATCATGTGCTCGGTCGAGCTTGCCGCGCAAGAGCTCATGGCTCGCTCCCTTGCTCCTCTCGACCCGGATCCCGTCTCGCGAGAGGAAAGCTGGCACTGCTCGGGTTGCATAGCGTACAAACGGCACAGGGCGACCAGGAACACATGGTCGTCATCGTCGAGAAAGCGGGACAGGTCGAGAGGGAGGGGGAGAGGGCGGGCGAGGGAGCTCAGCGACCGCGAGCGAGGGCACCTGCGTCGCGACGAGGTTCGTCAGCTTCTCGGGCGCCGACACGGAGGGAGAGGACAGGGACGCACCCTGCGAGCGCTTCGGGTCGTCGAGCTTGATGACCTTGACCTCGTCGCCCCACTTGATGCTCTGCGTGCGGCGAGAAGGTCGAGGTCAGCGTGAGCTCGTCGTCGACGACGACGACGACGACGAGAGCGAGAAGGGACGCACGCTCATCTCCTGCGGCGTGATGAGGATGAACTGCGTCTGGTTGGCCGTCTTGGCCGTGTCGATCATCATCTTCATGGCAATGCGGCGGTTGACGGCGTCCATGAAGACGTCCTGCGGGTGGAGCGAGGGGGGGCGAGCGCGCGGCGTCAGCCTCGTCGAGCCGCAGGGAGACCTCGTCCAGGGAACGCGAGAGAGGGAAGAGGACGCACAAACTCGTCGAGGCAGCGCACAGGGCAGCCGACGCTCTCCCACAAGGTGAGGAGGAGGCAGATGGTCGAGAACGACTTCTCGCCGCCCGACAAGCTCTTGGTGTCCTTGCGCTTGGCCTTCTTGCCGTCCTGGCCCTCGAGCTCGGTGCGGATCATGATGGTGAGCGCGCAGTCCTCGTGGCGGAACTTGAGGTCGCCGTCGAAGCCGCGGTTGGCGAGGTGGAACTTGAACTGCTGCCGGGCGCGCTGGCCGAGGTGCGAGCGGAAGTCGGTCCATCGGCCGATGCGCGTGCCGTATGCTTCCTTGAGGGCCTGCGGAACGAGGGGCACGCGCTGTCAGCGCGAACGAGCCGAGAGGGCGAGGCGGACGAGGAGAGGGACGGGACGCACCCCGACGAGATGCGCGAGCTCGTTGACCTGCCGCACCGCCTCCGAGGCCACCTTCCTGCGGATCTCGAGCTCCTCGAGGATCTGCTCGATCGACGCGCCCTGGCGCTTCTCGCGCTCCTTGAGCGCCCGCTCGACCGTCTCGATCTCCTTCTGCAGCTTCTTCGAGTCCTGCTGTCGGCCGTTCGTCGGGCGCTCGCACACGGCACTCGCCTGCTCGATGCGCGTCTGTGAAGAGCAAGGTAGGGAGACAGGCGTCAGCGACAGCGCAAAAGGGACCGACGTGAGCGAGGGGGAGGGGGAGGGGACGACGAAGACGCACCTCGCGCAGCTTCTTGGCCTCGACGACCTCCTCCGAGTAGTGCTCGACCTTGACGTTGTGGCTCGCCATCGTCTTTTGCACCTGGTCGATCTTGACCTTGCAGTTCTGGATGTCGGCGATCTGCTTGTCGAGCGCTTTCTGCAGGCGGCGACGACGAGCGTCGAGGACGAGTCAGCGTCGGCATCTCGATCGCAGGGAGCAAAAAGAGAGGGAGGGAGAGAGCGCACAGCCGTCTGCGAGATGAGGTTCTCGTTCTTCTTGATCTTGGCCTCGAGCTTGACCTTGGCCTCGACGGCTGCCGACGCCTCGGAGTCGACGCCCTCGCGCTCGTTCGCCTCGGCGCCGGCCGTGAACTGGCTGATCGCGCTCGCGAGCTCGTCCTCGGTCTCCTGCGGGCGATGACGAGGTATGAGCGAGGCGGCGAGGGCGAGAAAAGAGGGCTCGCGGCGAGGGAGAAGGGGACGCACGCGCTTGTTCTCCTGCAGGGCGGCGATGTTGTTGGGCTGCTCCTCCTCGAGCTTGGCCGTGCAGTCGCTGATGGTACGGTTGAGCTGGTGCGTGCGCCTCTGCGCGCGCTTGAAGTCGTCCTGCGGGCGAGGAGGTCCGAGCGGCGTCAGCGTGCCGGTCTCGGACGGCGTGTCGGCGAGCGAGCGAGAGCGACGGACCTCGGCCTGCTTCTTGCGCGCCTCCAGAGCGTGACCCTCGTGGCTCTTGGCCGCCTTCTCCTGCTCGTGATGGTGCGCCTCGGCTTGAGCAGCGGCGAGCTCCTCGTCGAGGGTCCTGCGCACGATCGTCAGCTTCACGCTCGCGCAGCTCGTTCAGCGAGAGCGGGCTCGACGCACCTCAGAACGCTCGTGACATCCTGCTGCAGCCTTGGTGCGCCGCGCCAGCGGGGCATCGTGCTCGTGGCGGACCGCCCCTGGCTGCGAGCGACGTGCTCTCGTCGTCAGTGACTAGCTCGCTCTGAAGGCTGACGAGGACGGCAGACGCACTTGATCGACATGCGGAAGCACTCGGCGGAGTAGGCGGCCTCGACGTTGTGCGGGTTGGTGCGCATGAGCGTGTCGCCGTCGGGGCGGAACGGGACGAGGGCGGCGCGCTCGATCCGGTTGCTGACGACGAGAGCTTGCAGGACGAGCGGGTGCGTGATCTGCGGCGAGAGGGGAAGGTGCCGAGTCAGCATCGGTGCAGAGAGGGGGCGAGAGCGAGGCGAGGTGGAGAAGAACGCACGGTGCAGGCTCGGAGGACGGTCAGGATCGAGCCGTCGGGCTGCTTGCTCGCCATGTCGGCCGCAGCGGTAGCGTCGAACCTCTGCGTGATGATCGGCGTGTTGTGGTCGCTGCACGAGAGGAGCAAAGGCGAGGCGAGGCGAGTCAGCTCGGCTCGCGCTTCGAGGGGGACGTGCGCTCGAAGGGGGTGGTCGGAGAGCGAGAGGACGACGAACAGGCCGAACTTGCGGTGCAGCTGCCGCAGGCGCGTCGCGTCGTCGTGGTTGGTGCAGATGTAGGCGTTGAGCGTCTGGCTGAAGAACGACTCGAGGACGGCGGCGTACTCCTTGTGCTCGAGCTTGACGAAGACGCCGATGGGCCCGATCGGCTTCTCGTGCCAGCCGCGGTCCTGGTTGATGGCCTGGAGAAACTGCTGCGTCTTGTCGCCGTACGCGAGGATGTTGTTCTTGGCCGTCCTGCGCGTGTACTCGATCCGGCTCTGGATGTCGTTGACCTTGCCGCGCGCCGTCTCGATCGCCGAGCGGATGTTGTCGTACTCCTGCGCGAGCTTGAGGAGGAGCTCTTCCGTGTCGTCGGCCGCGCGCCGCGACTGCTGCATGCGCTCGGCGAGCTCGACGATCTCGGCGTTGGCCTGGTCGACCTGGTCGCGCAAGGGGCGGCGCTCGGCTTCGAGGTCGCGCGACAGCTTGGTCTCCTCGGCAGCGATCTGGCGGTCGAAGTCGGCGATCGTCTCCTTGAGGCGAGCGACCGTCTGGCTCATCTGGCGCTCAAAGTCCTGCGAGCGGCGAGTCGGGTCCTCGAGTCAGCTCGCGACGACAGCGCGTAGAGAGAGAGAGAGATGGAGAGGGACGCACCTTCCACTTGCGCAGCCGGTCACGCTCGCCCTTGATCTTCGAGTCGAGCTCGGCGGCTTGCGGACGCAGCTCGGCGACGAGAGCGTGCATGTCCTGGTCGACGTCGCGCAGGTCGATCATCTGCGCGTTGGCCGCCTCGACCTTGGCCTGCACGGCGAGGAGTAGAGCGTCAGCACGGCGACGACAAGCGAGCGAAGCACGAGGAGAGAGAAAGAGAGAGAGAGGGGCGCACCTCCAAGGCTTTGAGCTTCTCCTCGCACTCGGCGAGCTTGTCGCGCTCGGTGTTGACGACGTTCTCGCCGATCTCGATCCGCTGCATTGTGAGCAGAGCGTCAGCACGTCCGAGCCGATCATGACGAAGGCTGAGCGGGAGCGAGAGCGAGAGCGAGAGCGCACCTTCTCGATCTCGTCGACGAACGACCACGCGAGCAGGTTCTTGAGGTTCGAGAGGTTGCCCTGCTGCTCGATGGCGGCCCTCGCGTCGTTTGCACGGTCCTTGGCCTGGCGGTAGGCGTCCTTGAGCTCGGGGAGGACCTCCTGCTTGCGGCCGAGCGCCTCCTCCATCGTCTCGGTGTTGGTCCGGATCTGCTCGTACTCCTCGGTGAGCTGCGCGAGCTGGGTCCCGCGCAGGAAGAACTGCAGGGCGAGCGAGCGAGTCAGCTTTGCCCGTGCGACTTGGAGAGAGCCTAGGCGAGCGCGAGACGCACCGTGTACTTGTCCTTGGGGGAGGCCGAGGCGAGGAACTGGCGCGACTGGTCCTGGGTGAGGACGGTCATCGGGTTGTCGACCTGGATGTTGAACGTGTCCACTGCGAGGGTCCGAGAGTCAGTGCCTGTGCTCGAGCTCGTGGAGAGGAGAAGAGGAGGAGGATCGACGCACGGATCGAGTCGAGCGTCGCCTTCTTGTTGTCGACCGTCTTGCCCTCGTGATTCTTGATCTTGTACGTGCCGCCCGTCTTGTTCAGCGTGCGCTCGATCGTGATCGAGTCGCCGTAGACGTGGTGCTGGTAGGCCTCGTCGCCCTTGTTGGCGAGCGTGACAGCGCAGCGAGCGGACCTGCGAGCGAGAGCGGGAAGGGTCAGCCTCGTCGTCTCGCTTCGCTCACCCGCCGAGGAGGACGCACGTCTTGCCCTCCATGATCAGGTCGCCGCCCTTGCCGCCGCGGTTCTGCAGGAGGTGTTCGAGGGTGAGCGTCGTCCAGGTGCGGCTCGAGAGGTGAGGGAAGCCGACGCACGGTCGCCTTTGCGTTGCCGCCGAGGGCCATGGTGATGCCCGTCAGGATGGCCGACTTGCCCGAGCCGTTGACGCCGATGAGGAAGTTGACCTGCGGGCCGAAGTCGACGGTCGTATGGGCGTGGCACTGCGAGCGGGGGAGCTCGAGGTCAGCGCCGACCCGCAGGGGTTGAGGGACGAGGACTCGACGCACCATGAAGCTCTGCAGGTCGACCTGCTGGATGACGCCGGCCTCTGCGATCTTCTGCGTGGGTGGGCTGCAAGGGTCAGCGCAGCCGCCCGTGCGAGAGGGAGAGAGGGAGGGCGAGGGGGACGGACCGTGGGGCGGGAGCTCTGTGTCTGCTGGAGGCGGGCGACCTGGCGGCGAGTCTCCTCGTCGTCGCTCATGTCGGCATCCTCGTCGTCGTCGTCGTCGTCGTCGTCCTGCGCGTCCGGGTCGAAGTCGACGTCGCCGTTGCGGTCGCGAGGGGGAGTCGAGCGAGGGAGGGGCGAGGCGGTGCGGCGGCGCTTCGGGGTCGAGCTGGAGTGGTCGCTGTCGCTGTCGGCGTGCTCAGAGAGCGTGTGCTTGGCCATGGCGAGCGGCGCAGGGCTTTGGAGCAGCCGGTGGAGGGAGAGAGAGATGAGGACTCGGTCCAGCAGCTGGACGCGAGCCCGACGCGTCGGGCTCTCGCTCTCTCACCGTCTGTGGCCAGGCTGCGAGGACATGTGGGTGTGCAGCTGGCTTCTGCGGCTGCCATACGAGCGCGTCTGATCCCTCTCGAGGTGTGTGCGCTCTCGGTGCGAAGCTCCGTCCGGTGTCCGAGCAGCGCTCTCTCGCTCGCAGGCTCTGTGCGCGGCTGTGCTCTCGCTGTGAGGCTGCAGACTCGACAGCGGAAAGCAGGCGAGGGCAATTCCACCGGGGCTTCGGCCGCTGAGCGGGTCCGCTGACACACCGCGCGGCCGACATCGTCGGATGCTTCGGCGGACCAAAGCAGCTCGCGCCTCGCTCCTTTCTCGCTCACCCACTACACGCTCGGGCTTGCTTTCGAGCCCAGCTGCTCACTCGGCACCGCCACCCTCGACCCAGCGCACCAGCACACCCGCACCACCGCGCGATCCCACCTCGCCCTCTCGCTCGAGAACCGCCGTCCCACAATTGGACTCGCGCTGCGCACAGCCTCATCGCAGCACCGCAAGGCCCTCGGTTCGACTCGCCTCGCCCACCAACAGTGCGTCCAGTCTCTCGCGCACCTTCGACCCGCTACTTCCGCTGACCTCACCTCGCCACAGCTCGCCCGGTTCCGCTCCGTCGCCCCACCTCCACCTCAATCGAGCACCGCGCGGTCAGCAAGCAGCGCACATGGTCTCGCCCGCTTCGTCCGTCACCCGCACCGAGACGCGCGACGCCGCCGAGCAGGACAAGGCCGAGCGAGGGAGCGCCTCGTCGTCGTCGTCGCGCAAGGTGGGCCGTGCGCGGCCCGCCGCCGTCAAGGCCAAGGGCGGCATCGAGGACGTCCTGCCCGACACCAAGGACCTCAAGGCCAAGGACACGCACGTCATGAAGAAGAAGCGCTGGTGGCTCAAGGAGCCTCGAGCGCCGTACGCCTCGTTCGACGACGCCCCGCTCATCCCGCTCGTCCACGCCAACTGGTTCTCCCGCATCACGTTCCTCTGTACGTCCCTCTCGCTCGGCCCGCAACGCTCTCTGCAGACTGCACGCTGACGACCCGCCGCCGCCGCCCGCAGGGATCCAGCCGATGCTCACGACGGGCTACCAGCGCACGCTCGTCCCGACCGACCTGTGGAAGCTCCACGACGAGTTCGAGGCCGGCTTCCTCGCCGACAAGCTCATGGCCAACTTTGAGCGGCGGCGACGGAGCGTCGAGGAGTGGAACAAGGCGCTCGAGGACGGCAGCTACCAGCCGTCGGCGATGCGCAAGGCGTGGTGGTCGTTCGGCAAGCGGTTCGGCGGCTCGGGCGACGGCAAGCGCAAGGTCGGCATGGCGCTCGCCATTTCGGACACGGTGCGTCCCTTCTTCTTCTTAACGAGCAGGGTGTCGCCTGCTCGCAGCGCTGACGTCGTCGCCGCTCGGTCCTGCAGTTCTTCTGGACCTTCTGGTCGGCCGGCGCGCTCAAGGTCATCTCGGACGGCCTCCTCATCACGTCGCCGCTCGTCACGCGCGCCCTCATTACGTTCGGCTCGGACGCCTACTACGCCCACCGCGGCGTGCCGGGCTACGAGGCGCAGCCCATCGGCGTCGGCATCGGCCTGTGCTTCGGCCTGTGGGGCATGCAGATCGTCTCGTCGCTCTGCCTGCACTCGTTCTTCCAGAACTCGGCCGGCACGGGCGTCCTCGCGCGGGCGGCCCTCATCACGTCGCTGTACCGCAAGGCGCTCGTCCTGTCGGGCAAGGCGCGCACGGTCATCACGAACGGCCGCCTCGTCAACCACATCGGCACCGACGTCAGCCGCATCGACTTCTGCGCAGGCTTGTGCGTGCCTTCCTCCTGCTCCTCGTTGCTGCGACCCCAGCTGACCTCGTCTCGCCGACCGTCCTCCCCCCCTCCCCCTCCCCTCCCCCTCCCCTCTCCCTCTCGCTCCCGCCTCTCCTCCTCCTCTTCGCGCGCAGCTTCCACATGTCCTGGACCGCGCCGATCCAGCTCATCGTCATCATGGTCATCCTCCTCGTCCAGATCGGCCCGTCGTGCCTCGTCGGCATCGCCTTCCTCTTCCTCATGATCCCGCCGCAGAGCTGGGCCATGAAGAAGATGTTCGGCTACCGGCGCAAGGCCATGGTGTGGACCGACAAGCGCGCTCGGCTCATCGGCGAGCTCCTCGGCGGCATGCGCGTCCTCAAGTTCTTCGGTGCGTCGCTCGGTCCCCTTCGCCCTCTCGCGCTTCCTGTCCGACCGACGCTGACTCTGCGATGCACAGCCTGGGAGATCCCCTACCTGCAGAAGCTCCAGGAGTACCGCGCCAAGGAGCTCCTCCAGGTCCGCTCACTCCTCATCTCGCGCGCGGCCACGACCGGCGTCGCCATGTCGTGCGTCCCTCTCTCTCTCTTTCTCTCTTCCTCCCTCGTTTCCTTCCCTCGGTCCCTGACGCCCCCTCCTGCAGGCTGCCGACGCTCGCCACTGTGCTCGCCTTCATCACGTACGCCAACACGGGCCACGACACGACGGCCCAGAGCATCTTCACCTCGCTCACCCTCTTCCAGCTGTGCGTCGCTCTTTCTCTCTCCTCGTGCCACCTCCTCGCCTCCAGCTGCTGACCTAGCTCTCCACTCGCAGTATCCGCATGCCTGTGCGTCCTCGTTGACCCGCTCGATCGACTTGACGAAGCTGACTCTCTCTCGCTCGCCCGCAGCTCATGATGCTCCCAATGTCGCTCTCGACCATCACCGACGCGCACAACGCCCTCGGCCGCCTCACCGAGGTCTTCCTCTCGGAGGAGCGCAGCGCGCCGTTCGACGTCGACCCCAGCGCCAAGTTCGCCGTCTCGGTCGTCGACGCCGACTTCCAGTGGGAGTCGACGCCGCCCGACACTGC
>Ga0308169_10002791_pt1 | contig 17660 bp, 13 predicted proteins | sample PhyBR1_2_FD_202139 | JGI IMG/M metagenome (GOLD analysis project Ga0308169, IMG submission 202139) | Phyllosphere microbial communities from UC Gill Tract Community Farm, Albany, California, United States - DLSLSB.R1 | ecosystem: Host-associated > Plants > Phyllosphere > Unclassified | place... | reverse complement strand
GCCGCCGACAGCCTCGTCCGCCTCGCACCCGGCGCGGGCGAAATCCGGCTCGGCGTCGCGATGGCGATGATCGGCGCGCCGTTCTTCCTCGGATTGCTGGTCAAGGAGCGAGGGCGCGCATGGATCTTATCATCGACTCGCTAAGCGTGACGCTCGGCAAGCGCACCGTCCTCAGCGGAGTGTCGGCGCATCTCCGCCCCGGCCGCGTCACCGCGATCCTCGGCTCCAACGGCGCCGGCAAGAGCACGCTCGTCAAGGCTGCCGCCGCGCTGGTCGACCGCAGCACCGGCAGCGTCCACCTCGATGCGCACGATGTCGCCGAGATGGACCCGCGCGCCCGAGCCCGCGCGATCGGCTACCTTCCGCAGGACGCGACGGTCCACTGGAACATCGTCGCGCGAGACGTCGTCGCGCTCGGCCGCCTGCCGCACCTCGGCGCGCACGCCGCCCCGTCGGCCGCCGACCACGCGGCCGTCGACCGCGCCATGCACGATACCGAGACGATTCATCTCGCGGAGCGCCTGGTCGGCGAACTTTCCGGCGGCGAACGGGCGCGCGTCTTGCTCGCGCGCGTGCTGGCGGGCGAACCGCGCTGGCTGCTGGCCGACGAACCGCTGGCCAGCCTCGACCCCTCGCACCAGATCGACCTGCTCGCGCGCCTGCGCGGCTATGCGCTCGGCGGCGCAGGGGTGGCGATCGTCCTCCACGACCTCGTCCAAGCGCAGCGCGCGGCCGACGACGCGCTGCTCATTGCCGACGGTCGCGTCGTTGCGTTCGGTCCGGTCGCCGAGGTCATGACCGCGGAGACGCTCGGCCGCGTATTCGGCGTCCGCGTTGCCGCCCTAGACGACGGAGATCGCCGCCTGCTCGTGCCGGTCGGACGCATCGAGGCGGCATAGACAGTCGACGCGCCGCGCCCGCTTCACTATCCCGCGCCGGGTGATCGATATTCCCGCTCCCCTCCGTTTGCGCCTCGACGGCGACGCTCTCGTCCAGAATTGGCGGACGCTCGACCGCATGAGCGGCACCGCGGCGTGCGGCGCGGCGGTCAAGGCTAACGGCTACGGCCTCGGCGCGATCGAAGTCGCGACACGCCTGGCCAAAGCCGGTTGCCGCGACTTCTTCGTCTCGAACTGGCAGGAAGCCGCCGAGCTCGCGCCGCTGGGCTTGACCGTCTCCGTCCTCCACGGCGTCCGCGAGGAGGACATGCCCGCCGCAGCCGCCGGCTTTGCCCGCCCGGTCCTCAACACCTCGATCCAAGTCACGCGCTGGAAAGCCGCGGGGGCAGGCCCGTGCGACGTCATGGTCGACACCGGCATGAACCGCCTCGGGATTTCGACAGACGACATCGCCGGCGGCCTGCTCGACGGTGTCGAAATCGAAACGCTGATGAGCCACCTGGCCTGCGCTGACGAAGACTCGCCGATGAACGCGGTGCAACGCGACCGCTTCGCCGCACTCGCAGGCGCGACCTCCGCGAAACGCATGAGCCTCGCCAACTCCGCCGGCATCGCGCTCGACGGCTATGCGTTCGATCTGACCCGTCCGGGGCTGGCGCTATATGGCGGCGTGCCGCGGCCGGATCTTGCCGACGCGATCAAGCCGGTCGTGCGAGTCGAAGCGCAGGTGTTACAGCGCCGCCGCGTGGCGACCGGGGCTACGGTCGGTTACAATGCGACCTGGACGGCGACCGAAGATACCGACGTCGCCATCGTCAATCTTGGATACGCCGATGGATATTTCCGCGGATTTTCGGATCGCGGGGTGGCTCGGGTCGGAGCGATCGCGATGCCGGTCATCGGTCGCGTGTCGATGGATCTGCTGGCGATCGCGGTTACGCAGGCGCCGGATATCGTCGAAGGCGACTGGGTGTCGCTCGACTTTACGCTGCCGACTTCCGCCCGGTCTTCGGGACTTTCTCAGTACGAACTGCTGACGAGTTTGGGATCGCGCTATGCCCGATCGTGGGACTGACGTGTGAAAACCCGCGTCGTGCGTTGGTAGCCAGGACCAAGTCAGGAGCCAAAAAAAAGGGCCGCCCCGTGAGGAGCGGCCCTTTCAGTTTGAAGATTGGCGGATCAGAACTTGGCTTCGAAGCCTGCGTACATGAACCGGCCGACATTCTCGTAGATACCCTGCGCACCGGTCGTGCCGGTGATGTCGTAGGGCGGCTGGCGATCGAACACATTGTCCATGCCGGCATAGAAGCGGAACTTGTCCGTCACATCCGCGCCGATGCGGACGTTATGGTACGTCACATCCGGGTAGAACGCGAAGGGGAAGGCATCCGGGTTGAGTGCCGGGCGACCCTGGACCGAGTTCTGCGTCTCGTACTGCGCAGCGACGGTCTGCTTCCCGACATAGCGCATGTTGTAGTTCAGATCGAACTTGCCGAAATCGACGTTAGCGGTGAACGATCCCGCCCATTCCGGATCGCCGACTTCGAACTTCTGCTGATCGATATAGCCGGGCGTGTTGATGTCGGTGTAATTGTCGCGGTTGATCAGGTAGCTGACAATGCCGCGCAGCGTGACCTTTGCACTGCCGATGTTGTGGCTGTAGCTCAGGTCGGCGTCGATGCCAGACGTCTTCTGCTTGGCGAAGTTGAACGGTCCCGAGATGAACGACTGACCGGTTGCCGGGAAAGCGATCTGGATGCCGCCCTGGGTTACACCGGTCTGGCCGGCGAAGGTGCCGTTCGGATTGCGCGTCACCGCTGCGCAATACTGGTTATTGATACCGCTCGGGCTGTCATAGCATTGATCGATGATCGTCTGCGGTAACAGTGAGAAGATCACGTTGCTGATCTTGATGTTGTAGTAATCGACCGACAGCGTGAGGCCAGGCACCATGCTGGGCTGCAGGATGATCCCGCCCGTGAAGCTATCAGCCTTTTCTTCGCGCAGATTGGGATTGCTGCCGTTCAGACCACTGATGCTCGATGGAGCAACGTTGGTGAATGGCTCCGTCGTGCCATTGAAGGTCTGTGTCGTCGGAACGCCTGCAGCCGCACAATTCGCCGAACGATTGGGGTTGTTGCGGATATTGGTCTGGCTGCACGGATCGTTGACCAGCAGGAAGGTCTGGCTCGGCGACGAGAACAAGTCAGCCTGTGTCGGTGCGCGAACCGAACGGGCGTAGCTACCACGAATGCGAACATCGCGGACTGGCGACCAGGTCAGGCCGGCATTGTAGGAATAGACCGTGCCGGTGGCGCCGATGTTATAATCGGAAACGCGGCCTGCGCCGTCGATCGTCAGTTCCTGGAAGAACGGCGTGTCCTTCAACAGCGGAATGCGGATTTCGCCATACGCTTCCTTCACGACCTGCGCGGGCGGATCGAAGATAGGGATGGCGTTGAGGAAGGTCGCACCGCTGCGCGTGACGTCGTCAAATGCCGAATAGGCCGTCTCGCGGCGATATTCGCCACCGATCGAGAATGCGATCGGGCCGCCCGGCAGTTCGAACAGCTGCGACAGATCGCCCGATACGAACGCGGTCGCGTCGTACTGGTCGGCCTTCTCGCGGCGGGTCGAGTTGACGATGAAATAGTTCAGCGCATTGGCGCTTGGAGCACCTTGGCCGAACAGGTTGACGGGTACGCAGCTGGCGTCGTCGTTGGTCGCGATCGCGTCGGCGTTGATGCCGCACACGATATTGCCGCCCGCATTGCGAACCGCGTTCTGCGCGTTCTTGAACTTCTGGACGTTCACGTTGCCCTGGGTCGCGTAGAACGTATCGAGATGGCCGTAGTTGAGCGCAACTTCATACCGCCAGTCGGTGTTGAACGTGCCCTCTACGCCGCCCACGATACGATAGGTCTCGCGCCGATGGTTTTCGCCGCGTGCACCGAAGTCGACGTTGATACGCTGAGCTGTGAAGCTGGTCGCACCAGGGGCCAGCGTCTGTGCGAGAACCGAACGCGCCTGCGGCGTGAGGAACGGATTGGTGACGCTGTAGACGGCAGGCAACGTGCCCTGGAGGAACGTCGGCTGACCTTCCTGCAAGGCATCGACGCGGACATATTTTGCCTCGACGAACGGACGGAACGCATCCGAGAAATCGTAATGCGCAAGAATGTTCGCCGAATAGCGCTTGATGCCAGGCTGAAGCTGCCCGGTCAGTCGCTGCGACGAGCCCAGGCCGCCGATCGCGTTACCCGAACCAAACGGACGGAAATCCTTGACGACGTTGTTGGGGACGAGATTCCCCGTGTTGTCGAACACGAATATCTTGCCGAGCGCGGCACCGGTGTTGCTGATCTCACCGGTGCAATTGAAGGCGCGACGTGCATCATTGGCGGCGTTGCCCGCGACGGCCGCGGGGCACGCCGACGTGATCGCGCCACCTTCGGAGATTGCGAGATTGCGGACATTGCGGAGGAAGGTCGTGTCAGGCACGCCGTTGCCCGTCGACGGCTCGGTCAGCGTGCTCTCGGTCGCGTTGAACTGGCGACGGCCAGTCGTGCTGTAACGGCTGCGATCGGTGAAATAGAGCGCGTCGGATTCGCTGTATTCCAGCGACGTGGCGATGTTGCCGCGACCTTCGCCGAAGTTCTTGCCCGCGGTGAGGCTGCCGAAATACGATGGACGGTCGGCGCGTGACGTCACGCCGCTCTGGCCACGCAGGCGCAGACCATCATAATCATGCTTCAGGACGAAGTTTACGGCACCAGCGACGGCATCCGAGCCATAGACGGCCGAATTGCCGCCGGTCACGACATCGACGCGTTCGATCAGGTCGGTCGGGATCGTGTTAATGTCGACCGTGCTGTCACCCGGCGACGTGGTTACATGCCGACGACCATTGACGAGAACGAGCGTGCGGTTCGTTCCCAAGCCACGCAGATCGAGTACGTTGAGGCCGGCGGTGCCGATGAACCGCGTCGAGTTCGACCCACTAAAGGTCGACCGAAGCGCGGGCAGCTTGTTCAGTGTGTCGCCGAGCGACACGTCGCCGGTCTGGGTCAGCTCTTGGATGCTGAGCGACGTGATCGGCGACGGCGAATCCAGGTTCGGGCGCGCGATACGCGAACCGGTGACGACGATCGTATCGTTTTCAGGCGCCGCGGCGGCTTCTTCCGCAACCTGCGTGCCCGTTTCCATCGGCGTGCCGTTGGTCGCGGATGGTGCGGTCTGCGCGGAAGCAAACGTTGGCAGCAATACTGCGCCCGTCGCCAGAATGGTGGCAGATAAGAATTCGCGTGTTCTAGACAATTAGTGTCCCCCATTTTTCGGCAGTTTTGCCGTTATGGGGAACATACAACGCGCAAGGTGCCGCACTGGCAAGCCTGTGTTCAGGTTCCAGCCAGCCGCAGCTTCGGTTTGTAACGCAATGTGACAAAATCGTCACATTTCGTCACGTTAGTCCGGACCACCGATACAATATGCGATTTTTGTGCGGTTTAGCGTTCCAAACACATAGCAATGCCCATGCCGCCGCCGATGCACAGCGTAGCCAGCCCGCGCTTCGAATCGCGCTTTTGCATTTCGTAGATCAGCGTCGTCAGGACGCGCGCGCCGCTGGCGCCGATCGGGTGGCCAATCGCGATCGCGCCGCCGTTGACGTTGACCTTGCTCGCGTCCCAGCCCAGTTCCTTTCCGACCGATAGCGCCTGCGCGGCAAAGGCCTCGTTCGCCTCGATCAGGTCGAGGTCGGCAAGCGTCCAGCCGGCTTTCTCCAGCGCGCGCCGGGTGGCGGGGACGGGGCCGATGCCCATGATCGAGGGATCGACACCGGCCGAGGCCCAGCTCTTGATCGTCGCGAGGATCGTCGAGCCGCGGCGTTCGGCCTCGTCGCGGCGCATCATGACGAGCGCGGCGGCACCGTCGTTGAGGCCGCTGGCGTTGGCAGCGGTGACGGTGCCGTCCTTCTTGAACGCGGGCTTCACGCCGGAGACGCTCTCGATCGTCGCGCCGGCGCGGATGTATTCGTCGTCGGCGACGATAGTGTCGCCCTTGCGTCCCTTGATCGTGACCGGTGCGATCTCGTCCTTGAAGCGGCCCGAGCCGCGCGCGGCCTCGGCCTTGTTCTGCGAGGCGACCGAGAAGGCGTCCTGCTCGCCGCGCGTGACCTGGTATTGCTCGGCGAGGTTCTCGGCGGTGATGCCCATGTGATAGCCGTTGAAGACGTCGGTCAGGCCATCGCTGACCATCGTGTCGACGAGGCTGAGATTGCCCATCTTCTGCCCGCCGCGGATCGACTGCGCGTGCGCAGAGAGCGACATCGATTCCTGGCCGCCCGCGACGACGATGGTCGCGTCGCCGGTCTGGATCGCCTGTGCCGCGAGTGCGACCGCGCGCAGGCCCGAGCCGCAGACCTGGTTGACGCCCCAGGCGGGGATTTCCTTGGGGACGCCGGCGGCCATCGAGGCCTGGCGGGCGGGGTTCTGGCCCTGGGCGGCGGTGAGGACCTGGCCGAGGATAACTTCGGAGACGTCTTCGCCTGCTACGCCGGCCTGTTCGAGCGCGGCCTCGATCGCGATGCGGCCGAGTTCGTGTGCGGGCGTGGTGGCGAATGCACCGAGGAAGCTGCCGACGGGGGTGCGCTTGGCAGCAGTGATGACGACGTCGTGGGGGTTCAGGTCGCTCATGTCAGGGTCCTCTATGGTTGGACCCCATGTAGGTCAGTCGAGCGCGGCGATCCAGTTGGCGAGCGGTTCCCAGAGACGTTCGCGGGCGGAGCGGCCGACGATCATGCCGACATGGCCTGCGCCGAGGTCGCGGCAGTCGGCGAGGCCGATCGCGGTGGCGGCGGGAACGATGCGGTCGCTGAGCGACACGAACTCGACGGTCGGGCAAGTGAGCGCGAGCGGATCGACCGGGGTACCGGCGACCACCCAGCCGCCTTTGCCGGGCAGGTCGTTGGCGATGCAGTCCTCGAACAGCGAGGCGGCGGCGGCATAGGGGAGGGGAGCGCCGGCGTTGGCCCAGTCCTCGAGCCGGACGAACGCGCGCGCCGCGTCGCTGTCTGGGGCGATGTCGGCGAAGGCTTCGTATTTGGCGATCGTGCGCGCGGGGTCGAGTTGCCAGAAACCGGCTTGCAGGACTTCCATAGGCAGGACGCCGAGCATCGCGGCGGCGGGCTGGACCGCGGCCCAGGTCGCGGCGAGGGTGGGACGGCCCTCGCCATACCCCACGAAGTGCCACGGCGCGGCGATCGTCGCGACTCCGGCGGTCGGCGTGATCGCAGCGGCGCCGAGCGCCAGCGTGCCACCGAGACAATAGCCGATCAGCACCGGCGGCTCGGGGAGAGCCTGGAGCAACGGCACAAGCAACCGCTCGACATGCGCCGCAAGATCGAGATCGCGGTCGTCGCCGCCGGGCGATCCCCAGTCGACCAGCCAGACGTGAAACCCCTGCGCGGCGGTCCATTGCACCAGCGAAGACTCGGGCGAATGATCGAGGATGTCGGGCGGATTTATCAGCGACGGGACGAACACGACGGGACGGCCTTCGCCGCCGTAATCGCGCAACGCGACCCGGCCTTTCCGGTGGATCACAGGCTTCGGATCGGGTCGTTTCTCTCGCGGCGCGCCTTGATACGCGCGCAATCCCGCTAGTGCGCGCGCCATCCGATCGGGCGATGCTGCGGTCTCGCTGCGCAGCACCGACAGGAACAAGGGTAAGGGCCTCGGACCTTGTTGCGGTGCGTCATCAAAGACTGTAGCCTCCGTTTCAAACATAAGACGGGGGATCCATGAAGAAGCAACCGGCTGCCGACGGAATCGTCATCATCAAGAAGTACGCCAATCGGCGGCTCTATAACACCGAGTCGTCATCCTATATCACGCTGGATCATCTCGCGACGATGACCCGCGAGGGGCGCGACTTCAAGGTGGTCGATGCGAAGACCGACGAGGACATCACGCACAACGTCCTCACGCAGATCATCATGGAGGAGGAGAGCCGCGGCGAGACGATGATGCCGGTGAACTTCCTCCGTCAGTTGATCTCGATGTACGGCGATTCGATGCAGACGATGGTGCCGGGGTATCTCGAAGCGTCGATGGACAGCTTCCGCCGCAACCACGATCAGTTCAAGTCCGCGGTCGAGGGTGCGTTCGCGAACTCGCCGTTCGCCGATCTTGCCAAGCGCAATCTGGCGATGTTCGATGTCGCCGCGCAGGCGATGACGCCCGCCGCAACGACGCCCGCACCTGCCGCCAGCAAGGACGACGAGATCGCGGCGTTGCGTAGCGAACTCGCGAAATTGCAGGAAAAGGTCGAGAAGCTCGGCTGAGTCATGTTGCCGGTGTTGTGGAGTTCCAGTGTCGGGCTTGCGGCGCTGGCGGTCGTCGCCGGGCTGGGCGAACGCCGAAGGCGACGGCGGCGTGATCCGGACTCGGTCGGCTGGGTCGACTGGCCGACGGTCCAGATGCTGGCGCTGATCGGCCTCGCAGTGACGGTGGGGCTGGCGTTCAAGACCTGAGCGTTCAGCGGTCCAGCCGATAGACGGCGTGCGGCAAGGCGCCGATCCTGACGGTTCCCACCAACCGATAGCGCTCGGCGATCGCAGCGGCGACCAGCGCGCGCGTCGCCGGGTTGGTATCGGACTTCGGGGTGCGGACGACGATCACGCCGGGACGCGTCGCGAGCAGTCGCGCGGTTTCGATCGCGGGGTCGACGCCAAGGCCATGCGCTTCGATCATCCGGCTCAGATGGCTGCGGAAGATGTACGGCGTCGGCAGGCACGAGTGCGTGAGATAATAGAGGATCGGCTCGCTGCCGAACGTGAACAGGCAGCCCGGTGGATGCTGCCCGATCATCCGCACGAGCGCCGCGACCTGTCGCGCATTGCCGCGCCGGGCAACGCGTATGCCACCCAGGATCGCTGCCGCGACTACGCCGAACAGCAGCACCGCGATCAACCATCGGCGGCCCGCCCTGGCCGTGAGTCGGCTCAGGCCGGCCCCCGCCGCGACGGCCAGGGGAAGCGATACCGGCAACAGGTACAGGAGCTCGAAATTGCGCATGATGGCGACGGCGATGCCGGCTGCGGCGAGCCAGCCGAGCGCAAACGGTGCCGATCGACGCCCACGCCACGCAAGCAGGACCGGCGGGGTGCACAAGGCCAGCGCGCCGGCGAGTTTCAGCAGGCCGGAGCCGATACCGTCGTCGTTCTGCTGGCCGAAGATCGAGAGGAAGTTCGCGAACACGAAGGCGTCGTTGTGACCGGCCGCGGCGTAGACGATCCAGGCAAGCGCGGTCGGCACCAGCGCGGCGATGACCCAGGACGCGGCGTTCCGCACGAGGCGCGCGATCGAGCCGTCGATGTCATGGGATTGCTTGAGCAGGACCAGCCCGAAGAAGATTCCTTCGAACATCGCGGTGTACTTGATCTGCATTGCCAGGCCGACGAGCAGCATCGCGCCTGCGCCGCGCATCCGCACGCGGCGGTCCTGCCGGTCGCGGCCGAGCACGAGCAACGCCGCCCCCGCCATCGGCAGATTGCCCCAGACCGCGGACTGGCCGCCCGCACCGTCGAAGATCATCATCCATACGAAATAGATCAGGCCGGCGCCCAGCTCTGCGGTCGTGGCCGATGATGCGGGCGAGTTCGGCGCGGTAAGCCGGCGGACGATGCGCGCGACCAGCAACGCCGTCACGGCGGCGACGATCGTCGCGGCGATCTGGTACACGATGATGCCGTTGCCGCCGAGGCTGCGGATACCGGCGAAGATCAGGAACAGGCCGACCGGCTTGCGATCGAAGATATCGACGAACGGCCACGCGCCGTGCAGCAGGCGATCGCCGACCAGCAAATAGAATTGCTCGTCGCTGTGGATCACCGGGTTGCCGAAGAGCGGGCTGCGGATCGCGACGGCGACGAGGAGCAGGACGAAGGCCTGCCCCGATCGGTGGCGCAGGCTAAACATCGGTCATCCTAATAGAAATGGGCGAGCGTGAGGTTGCGGATCGTGCCGTCGCATAGACCCAGGGCGACGACGCGGCCGGGCGCGCCTGCCGACCATGCGGCGAGCGGACTGGTCGGATAGTCTGCCGGGACGGGCGTGCCGTCGATCGTGCAGATCGTGTCGCCGTCCTTCCAGCCGGCGGATTCGGCCGGCCCGCCGCGCATCACGTGGAGGACTTTCAGCCGATCCCTCTCGACGCCGACGAGTAAGCCGCTGGTCGAGCGGGGCGGCGGCGTGTCGGCCTTGGGACCACGGCTGAGCACCATCCGCCGGGCACCGGGATCGAGCAGCACGCGGTAGTTCTGGAGAAACCCCGAGCCGAGCCGGCCGGCAGTGCCGATCGCCTGCGAAAAGCCGTCTTTAGGTTCGATCCGCACTTCGACGAAACGCGCGGTCATCGCGCCGACGCGGAGATCGGGAACGATCGCAAGGCCGCTGATCGCCGGGCCGGCCAGCCCGAATGCGATCGCACTGGTGGTGCGGAGGGTCTTGAGGTTCGCCGCCTGCCATCCCGCAGACGTGACCGTGATCGACGATCCGTCACCGGTGTCGACCACGATCGGCGCAAGCCGTCGGTCACCCAGCGTGATCGCGCTTTCGTAGATGCTGCGCTCGGCGGACACGCGGAGCGGCGCGCTCTCGCCCTTGAACGGCAGCCGTCCCGAGCGAAGCAGGCGAAAGCGCTTGGCGGCATAGTCGATATCGAGCGCATATCCCGCGAGCAGGTCCGCACCGACCAGCAGGTCGACCGCGGCGGCACTGCCCGTGGCGATCGCGGGCAGGTCCGCGACCGTCACGCCGCCGCCGGTCCGCGCAAGACCGCCGAGCGCCACCGTGCGGGTCGGCATCCAGCCGAGCGCGACCGATCCGCCGATCGCGGTAGCGCTGCCGCCCGCCACCAGCTTGCTGGGATCGACTGCGGGGGACGCCTTGGCGAGCAGCGTGTAGCTGACGCCGGTGTCGAGGATCGCGGTGACGTCGCGGCCGTCGAGCTGCATCGTGAAGCGGATCTGGTTGCCGGGGGTGAGGTCGAACGGCACCCAGCGTGCTTCGGCATCGGTCGCAAGATGGTAGGCGCCGCGATCGCGCGCGGCGGGGGAGATGGCGGGCGCCGGTGCGACTGGCTCGCGCGCGGAAACGAACACAACCGCGATCAGCGGGACGAGGGTAAGCAGAACGCGGCGCATGTCGCGTCGTCCCTAGCGGGTCGCGGGGCGGGTACAAGCGGCGGCGTCGCCGAGCCGGTCAGAGACCGGGCGAGCGCTGCACCGTATATGTCGATCCGATCCTGCTAGTCCTGTGGCCAGCATCGTTGTTCTCCCGTATGGGCGGGAGTCCAGGGTTCGCAAGCGGGGGCGTGCGATTGCTTGAATCAGGCATGTGAGATTCGCGTTGCCGAGACCGGCCCGGCGAAGATCAATTCGTGATGCGCGCAGTGCCCGAAAAATACAGCACCCCGGCGGAGGCCGGGGCCCAGTTGGGAAACGTCGCCAACGGCCGACTGCGCTTCGTTATTGCCACCTCGCCAACTGGGCCCCGGCCTCCGCCGGGGTGGTACCCTAGCCGGGGTGACGGTAACGGGTAGGGTAGAGCTCAATCAGGCACCCCGCCCTACAGGCACGCCTCGAGATACGCCTGATCGAACCCGAACTGCTTGGCCTTCTCCAGCGTGTACGGCCGCAACCCCATCGAGCGATATTCGCCCAAGATCTTCCCGTCCGCGGACTCGTCCATATACTCGAACTTGAACAGCTCCTGCGTGACGATCACCGGGCCCTCCATGCCGATCACCTCGGTGATGTTGGTCACCCGGCGCGAGCCGTCGCGCAGGCGCTTCACCTGGATGATGAGCTCGACCGAATCCGCGATCTGGCGCGAGATGGCTTCCTTCGGCACCTTGATGTCGGACATCATCACCATGTTCTCCATACGCGCCAAGGCTTCGCGGGGAGAGTTGGCGTGGAGCGTGCACATCGATCCATCGTGACCGGTGTTCATGGCCGCGAGCATGTCGAAACACTCGGAGCCACGAATTTCGCCCAGGATGATCCGGTCTGGTCGCATACGCAGCGCGTTCTTGACGAGATCGCGGATCGAGATTTCGCCCTGGCCCTCCAGATTGGCCGGCCGCGTTTCGAGCGGGAGCCAGTGCGGCTGTTGCAGGCGAAGCTCGGCGGCGTCCTCGATCGTCAGCACGCGCTCGCCCGGGTCGATCATCTTTGACAGTGCGTTGAGCATCGTCGTCTTGCCCGAGCCGGTACCGCCCGAGATCACGACGTTGAACCGCGACGCCCCCGCGATCTTCAGCGCGGTCGCCATCTTCGGCGACATCGAGCCGAAGCCTGCCATCATGTCGAGCGTGATCGGTTTTGCGGAGAATTTACGAATCGAGATCGCGGTACCGCGCAAACTCAGCGGCGGCACGATCACGTTGACGCGCGAGCCGTCTTTCAAGCGCGCATCGGCAAGCGGCGAGGTCTGGTCGACGCGACGGCCGACCGAATTGACGATGCGTTGCGCGATCTGGAACAGGTGCTCCTCGTCGCGGAACTGGATCGGCGCCAGCTCGAGCTTGCCCTTGCGCTCGACGTACGTTTGCTCGGGGCCGTTCACCATGATGTCGGTGATGTTCGGATCCGCCAGCAGCTCCTCCAATGGCCCGAGCCCGAGCAGCTCGTCGACCAGCACCTTTTCGAGCGCGAACTGTTCGCGGCGGTTAAGCGTCAGCTTCAGCTCGGCGAGCACTTCGCCGATGATCGGCCGGAATTCCTCCGCCAGTTCGTCCTTGCCGAGCGTCGCCGCAGCCTCCGGATCGACGCGTTCGAGCAGCCGCGGGAGGACCTGTTCCTTGATCTTGTGGATCGACTGCTCAAAGCCCTCGACGCGGCTGTTGCCCGCTTCGCCGCTGGCGTTCTGGCGGTCGGATAGGCGCTGCATCGCGTCCATCTGCCCACCGGGTATCGCGCCGGAACCAAAACCGTCGGTCTCGCCGGGCATCGGCAGCGACTCGATCGGCGGAAATTGCGAACCGCCTTCCGGTTCGGGACGCGGCGCAGGGCCGCCACCTTGCATAGGTCGGGCGACGCCGAATGCGGGCCGGGCCGCTTGCCCCCCGCTCATGCCATTACGACGCCCGAATGCGCTCATGCCTGTATCCCCGGATGATTGCGCACTGGGTTACGGGCCAAGGCTTGATAATTCGCTAACCAAACCGGATCGGCGGGTATCGTCAGGCGCGGCGAGGGTTGATCGCGGTCAAGAAGTCCCCGAAGGCTGGTGCATGATCCGCCTGCTGCTTCTTCTCGCGCTCACCTTCGGGTTGGCGAGTTCCGCGTCTGCGGACGACATCGCCGCCACCGGGCGCGGCGTGGTGCGCGTCGTGACGATCGCGGTAGTCGACGATCAGGTGGTCGGTTTTGGCCATGGCAGCGGCTTCGCGATCGCGCCCAACCGGATCGTCACCAACGCGCACGTCGTCGATCTCGCCGAGCGCTATCCTGACAACGTCGTCGTCGGCATCGTCCCGACCGAGGGCAGCAAATCGTATCAGGGCAAGGTGATCGCCTATGATTCGCAGCGCGACCTGGCGCTGATCGAGTTCACCGGCGCGCGCCTGCCGCCGAGCGCGCTCTATACCGGGCCGATGACCGAGGGCGACGCGGTGGTGTCGCTCGGCTTCCCCGGCAATGTCGACCTTGCGACGGCGCGGTCGGCCGCGGATTACATCCGGCCGATGACGCCGGTGCGGTCGGAGGGCGTGCTCTCGGGGCGCCGCGTGCTGAGCGGTGTGGAAGTGCTGCTGCATACGGCTAGCATTGCCCGCGGCAATTCAGGCGGGCCTCTGCTCGATCGCTGCGGGCGGGTGATCGGGGTGAACTCGGCGATCACGCGGGGCGAGGAGGGCGATTCGACGTTCGGTTTCGCGATCGCGGATACCGAGCTGGCCGGCTTCCTCCACGACGCGAAACAGCCTTATGCGTCGATCGGGACGGGGTGCACCTCGATCGAGGATCGCTTGCGGCAGGACGCCGACGCGGATGCGCGGGCGACCGCCGATGCAGCATCGGCCAAACGGGATGCCGCGACGCAGGATGCGATGACTCGCGAGGTCGCGCTGGAGAAGGCGCGGACCGAGGCGTCGCGTAGCCGCGAGAACGTCATGGCGCTCGCCGGGCTGCTGCTGGTGGCAGGGGCGCTGGTGATCGGAAGTGCGGGGCTGCTCGAGTCGCGTGGTCAGCGGCGTCAGGCGATCTGGGCGGTGTCGGTTGGCGGGGCGGCGGTGCTGGTGGCGATCATCGTGTTCGTGTTGCGGCCTTCGGGCGAGGTCGACGTGCCGCTGTCCGCTCTGCCCAAGACGCGGATATCGACGCCCGATGCGGCGCTCGGCAAGCTGATGTGCACGCTGATCCCCGAGCGCAGCCGGATCACGATCTCGTCGAGCGAGGACGTGCCGATCGACTGGGGTGCGAAGGGGTGTGTGAACGGCAAGACGCAGTATGTCGCCGCGAACGGGCGCTGGGACCGCGTGCTGGTGCCCGATGCCGAGCAGACCGTGTCCGTGCTGTCGTTCGATCCGGCGACGCGCGTCTATTCGAACACGCGCTATCTGATGTCGGCGGCGGGCATGGAGGCGGCGCGGACCGCGCGGGGTGTCGTACCGAACGTGTGCAACATGGATGAGGCCGCGTTGGGTCGGTTGGCGGGGCAGCAGGCGGCGGTCCGCGCGGTATTGCCGCCGCTGCCGAACGAGAAGCTCGTCTATTCGTGCAAGTCGGCAAAGTGAGCGACCGCCGACGGATCGGCTAGATTCTGCCGGAGAAAACTGCTCGGTTGCGCCGTCCCGCTGTCGGGACAACGGGGGGCTGCATGACCGGAATTTGGCGACCGACGCGCTGGGGGATAAGGCTGTGGTGTGCCGCGGTGATAACGGCGGCAAGCTGCATCTCGACTGCGTCGCACGCCAAGTGGCTGCGCGCGACATCGGACCATTTCGTCGTCTATTCGAGTGCCGGCGAGGCGGACCTCCGCAAGACCGCGACGCAGCTCGAACAGTTCGACGGCGTGATGCGCATCCTCCACCGCGCCAGCGAGGTCGTCGCCAAACCAGGTAACAACCGCGTGACGGTCTATGTCGTCGACGATGACGGCGATGTCCGCAGGCTGATGGGCAAGGGCAGCAGCAACATCGCCGGATTCTATCTGCCGCGGGTGACCGGATCGGTCGCATTCACGCCGCGATCGAGCAGTGGCGACGACCTGCTCAAGCCGCAGATCGTGCTGTTCCACGAATACGCGCATCATTTCCTGCTGGGCACTTATGCTGCGGCCTATCCCGCCTGGTTCTCGGAGGGCTATGCCGAATTCGTCGCCACCGCGCGGTTCGATCCCGACGGCGTGATGGTCGGTATCGGCGCGCAACACCGCGCATACAGCCTGTTCGCCGATGATGGCCTGTCGGCGCAGCGCCTGTTCGATCCCGGCGTGCGCAGGTTGACCGATGCCGAGCGCGGCTCGCTCTATGCCCGAGGCTGGCTGCTGACGCATTACGTCATGTTCGATGCCGCGCGCGGCCGGCAGCTTGCGCAATATCTCAAGGCGCTGAACGAGGGCGTTCCCGGCGTCGAGGCGGCCAAGGCCGCGTTCGGCGACCTGCGCGCGCTCGACCGGGCACTGAACGCCTATGTGAGGAAATCAACGCTGCCGGGCGTCAAGGTGGCGTTTGCCAGATTGCCCGCGACGGTGGTCGACGTCACGCCGGTCAGTCCCGGTGCCGAGGCGTTGATGGGGCTGCGGATGCAGTCCGAACGCGGCGTCGACGATCGGACCGCGCAGCCGATCTATACGCGCGCCAAGGCGATCGCGGCCGCGTATCCGGGCGATGCCGTGGCGCAGGCCTGGTTCGCCGAGATGGCGTATGATGCGGGCAAGGGCGCCGACGCGGACGCTGCCGCAGACCGCGCGCTGGCAGTGGATCCGACGATGGTGCAGGCACTGTTGTACAAGGCGAGGGTAAAGATGCAGCGCGCATCGGCCGCGCCGTCTGCCGATCCGGCGGCCTGGACGGAGGCGCGGCGCTGGATCGTCAAGGCCAACCGCCTTTCGCCCGACGATGCGGAGGCGCTGTCGCTCTATTACGACAGCTACGCGGCGCAGCATGTGCCGCCATCGAAGTCCGCGATTGCCGGCGTCGCGCGCGCGCTCGAGCTGGTGCCGCAGGATCCGGAGCTACGGTTCAAGGTGGCGACGCAGCAGGTCCTCGATGGTGACGGCGACGTTGCCAAGCGGACGCTGCGCCCGCTCGCGTTCGACCCTCATATGCCAGGGGACAATCCAGCGGCGCGGCTGATCGCGATCCTCGACGCTGGTACGACCGGGCCCGCCGCGTTGCAGGCGCTGGGCAAGCCGACTGCCGAGGGTGCGCGCCAATAGGTCAGCGCGGCGTCTGGGTCGAGGCAGGGGGCGGACGATCCTCCCGCTCGAGCAATGCCCGTTTGCGGTCCAGCCCATACGCATAGCCGCCAAGCGCGCCGCCGATCCGCTGCGCGCGGTGGCAGGGGATGACGATCGAGACCGGGTTCTGGCCGCACGCGGTACCGGCGGCGCGGACCGCGGCGGGGCGGCCGGCGAGCGCTGCGAGTTCGCTGTAGGTGCGGGTTTCGCCGATCGGGATGGTGCGCAGCGCCTGCCAGATCGCCTCCTGGAACGCGGTGCCGCGGACGTCGAGCGGGAGGTCTTGGTCGCGGTCGGGGGACTCTACGGCGGCGACGACTTGCGCCGCCAGATCCGCGAGGGCTTCGTCGCCGGGTTCGATCGTGGCGTTAGGGAAGCGGCGGTGGAGTTCGTCCGCGTCTTCGTCGAACGACACGCGGCACAGGCCCTTGTCGGTGGCGGCGACGAACAGTGCGCCGAGGCTCGTATCGGCGATGGTCCAGCGGATCGTGACGCCTTCGCCGCCGCGCGCCCAGGCGCTGGGCGCCATGCCGAGCCGTTTCGCGTCCGCCTCGTAGAAGCGGCTGGGAGCGGAATAGCCGGCGTCGTAGATCGCTGCGGTCACGGTCGAATCCTCCGATAGAGCGTTGGCCGCGCGTCCGGTGCGGAGCGCCCGCGCATAGGCGGCGGGGGTGACGCCGGTCGCGCGCTTGAACAGGCGGTGGAAATGATGGCGCGCGTAGCCGACTTTTGCGGCGACCTCGTCGAGCGAGAGGCGGTCTTCGGCGGCTTCGAGCAGCGCGACGGCGGCGGCGACGGCGATGCGGTCGCGGCCGACTTCGTCCGGAGTGCAACGCAGGCATGGGCGGAAGCCGGCGGCGCGGGCGCTGGTTGCGTCGGGGTGGAAGGTGACGTTCTCGCGGTTGGGGTGGCGCGCGGGACAGCTTGGCTTGCAGTAGATGCCGGTGGTCTTCACACCGACGATGAACCGGCCGTCCCACGCGCGGTCGCGGGCTTCGAACGCGGTCCAGGCGATGTCGTCGTCGAGGGCAGGGGCGGTGGTCATCGCGTCGTTATAGGCGGTGTCGCCGCGCGCGCATCCCGTGGCTTGCGTTCAAAGCGGAGCCAATCGGGGGTCCGGCCGTTCTTCCGTGCATACCCCCTAACGAAAGATGTCTCATGGCCTCCGACACCCCCGTCTGGTTCATCTCTGGCTGCTCGACCGGTTTCGGTCGCGAACTCGCCAAGCTCGTGCTCGCGCGGGGTTGGCGTGCGGTGGTCACGGCGCGGGATGCGGATCGCGTCGCCGATCTGG
>Ga0308169_10002790_pt1 | contig 17660 bp, 15 predicted proteins | sample PhyBR1_2_FD_202139 | JGI IMG/M metagenome (GOLD analysis project Ga0308169, IMG submission 202139) | Phyllosphere microbial communities from UC Gill Tract Community Farm, Albany, California, United States - DLSLSB.R1 | ecosystem: Host-associated > Plants > Phyllosphere > Unclassified | place... | reverse complement strand
GGCTCACTAGAACCCAAGCATCCAGTCCGCTGAATAAATCGATCATGAAGGTTTTCTGACCCGGTCGTAAGGGGGCGCGATTATGCCAGAAAACATCGGTAATCGATGCATTAGCTGCTCATCGGTAACAATCTTCATCGCACAAGCCCGGGCAAAACGGACGCATCCCAGGGTTTTCGGGGCTTTGGCAAGTCTTTGATTTATAAAGCACAGGCCGCAAAAGGCCGGCGTTTGTCATGAAAACGTCATGCCTGAAACATTTGTATGAAATTTCGTGCGCGGCTGTAGGCGACTGACCAACGGGCGCTGACGCGAGGGGCTCCCTGCCGGTGGTGGACCGGCAGAGACAGCAGGGCCCTGCCTGCTCGCACCGAAGCGCTTATGGCTCTTCGGTTTTGAGTTCCTGTTCGATCTTCTGGATTTCCTGGGCAAATGCCTGATCCAGCAGGCTGGCGCGTTTGCGCCATGGCTTGCGTTCCGGCTCAGGTTGCGCGGCGTAGGTGGTGACTTCCCCGCCGTAGACGTCCTTGTAACGTTGCTCCTGGCGCTCAAGTTCGGCGCGCAGTTCATCTTTCGTCACAGTATTACCTAATTGTGTGAAGTTTATTGATTGCGCAGTGTCGCGCTTCAACAGTCGTCCTCGGGCGATTCCAAATAAAACAGTAGAAAACCGTTCAAGTTGAAAAGCAGGCCTGAGGGCAGTTCTTTTAAGCGGCTACTTGTGGCCGGCGCGGCATACATACTCCAGCGCCTGGCGAGCTCCCATCCCGATAGTGATACCGGGCCGACCTCCGCACAGGTTGCATTATAGCGGCGCATTTGAATAACACTATCATCATAAAGTTAAAAAGCGTCAACGTTGTAGGGGAGGGTGTTATGGGTGGGCATCATTATTTGTGAACAGCGTCATCATATTGTCGCCACCGGTTCTAAATAAAAGCGTAAATGTTCCGCAGTTCCCGGGGTCATCAGGCAAATCTGAAACTTGGCCGCAGCGGCGGCTGCCCTGGCCTGACAAATTGCGATAATCGCATGATCGTCCGATAATCGCCCAATGTTGCTGGCGCTGGCTTGTGCATCGCGACCGGCACGGCTTGTAATAGCGGCCAACCCTCCCGTGGTAAGAACAAGAGACAGGACCCTGGAAATGAACGATCAATTGCGCAACTCCTTCGCATCAGTGGCGCCGCCGATCGTGGCTTCACCGGCCAAGCGCATCCAGGCGTTCACCGGTGATCCGGACTTCATGACGTCCCTGGCCCGTGGCCTGGCCGTGGTGCAAGCGTTCCAGGAGCGCAAGCGTCACCTGACCATCGCCCAGATCAGCCACCGCACGGAAATCCCCCGCGCCGCTGTGCGCCGTTGCCTGCATACCTTGATCAAACTCGGCTACGCCACCACGGATGGGCGCACCTACTCGCTATTGCCTAAAGTGCTGACGCTTGGTCATGCCTATTTGTCGTCGACACCGTTGGCCGTCTCGGCCCAGCCTTATCTGGACCGCATGAGCGAGCAGCTCCATGAAGCCTGCAACATGGCCACCCTTGAAGGCGACGATATTCTCTACATCGCACGCTCGGCCACCACTCAGCGCCTGATTTCCGTGGACCTTTCAGTCGGCGGTCGGCTGCCGGCCTATTGCACGTCCATGGGGCGCATCCTCCTGGCGGCCCTGGATGATGCCTCGCTGCAGGATTACCTCGACCACGCAGACCTGCAAACCAAGACCAGCCGCACGCTCACAACTCCCGAAGCCTTGTTCGAATGCCTGCAACAGGTACGTCAGCAAGGTTGGTGCATCGTCGATCAGGAGCTGGAGCAGGGCCTGCGTTCCATCGCGGTGCCGGTGTATGACGCATCCGGCCAGGTGTTGGCCGCACTGAACGTCAGCACCCATGCCGGGCGCGTCAGCCGCAGCGAACTGGAACAGCGTTTTCTGCCGAGTATGCTCACCGCCAGCCGTGAGTTGAGCGCGCAACTGTTCGCCTAAGCTGTTCGGTGACCGCACAGATCCCGGTCGGCTCGATTGACGGTGTTTCCCCTGGCTTATTAATGTGCGGCAGCGCTTCAAAGAGCCGCCTAACAATAATGATGACCTGAGGTCATCGGCCCGCCATCGGTGTGGAATAAAAATAATGAATCAGCCTTCTGTCGGTACCACCCTGGACGTGCAGTCCTTCATCAACACCCAGCCATTGTCACGCTACCAGTGGCGCGTGGTGATCCTGTGTTTCCTGATTGTCTTTCTTGACGGCCTCGATACGGCTGCGATGGGGTTTATCGCGCCGGCCCTGTCCCAGGACTGGGGCATCGACCGCGCCAGCCTTGGCCCGGTGATGAGCGCCGCGTTGATCGGCATGGTGTTCGGCGCACTCGGGTCCGGCCCGCTGGCCGACCGCTTTGGCCGCAAAGTCGTGCTGGTCGGCGCGGTACTGGTATTTGGCGCGTTCAGCCTGGCCTCGGCCTATAGCACCAATGTCGACCAGTTGCTGGTGCTGCGCTTTCTGACCGGGCTGGGTCTGGGCGCGGGTATGCCCAATGCCACGACCTTACTCTCCGAATACACCCCCGAGCGTCATAAGTCGTTGCTGGTAACCAGCATGTTCTGCGGTTTCAACCTGGGCATGGCCGGTGGTGGGTTTATCTCGGCCAAGTTGATCCCGGCGTTTGGCTGGCACAGCTTGCTGCTGATCGGCGGCATCCTGCCATTGATCCTGGCGGGGGTGCTGTTGGTGTGGCTGCCGGAGTCGGCGCGTTACCTGGTAGTGCGTAATCGCGGTACCGACAAGGTACGCAAGGCCCTGGCACCCATTGAGCCCAATATTGTGGCCCAGGCCGGCAGCTTCAGCGTGCCGGAGCAAACAACCGTCAAGGCTCGCAACGTGTTCGCGGTGATTTTCTCGGGCACCTACAGTACCGGCACCTTGCTGCTGTGGCTCACTTACTTCATGGGCCTGGTGATTGTTTACCTGCTGACCAGTTGGCTGCCCACCTTGATGCGCGACAGTGGCGCCAGCCTGGAGCAGGCGGCATTTATCGGCGCGTTGTTCCAGTTTGGCGGGGTGTTGAGCGCAGTGGGCGTGGGCTGGGCGATGGACCGGTTCAACCCGCACAAAGTGATCGGTACTTTCTACCTGCTGGCCGGGGTGTTTGCCTACGCGGTAGGGCAAAGCCTTGGCAATATCACTTTATTGGCAACGTTAGTGCTGATCGCCGGGATGTGCGTCAACGGTGCGCAGTCGGCGATGCCGTCACTGGCCGCACGTTTCTACCCCACCCAGGGGCGTGCTACCGGTGTGTCGTGGATGCTTGGCATTGGCCGCTTCGGCGCGATCCTGGGCGCGTGGATGGGCGCTACCTTGCTGGGCCTGGGTTGGAATTTCGAGCAGGTGCTCACGGCGCTGGTGATTCCGGCGGCACTGGCGACGGCTGCGGTGTTGATCAAAGGCATGGTCAGCCACGCCGACGCCACCTAAGCCTGGCGGGGATCAAATGTGGGAAAGGCTTGCCCTGATGCCACTCAGTCAAGGCTTTTGGTAGGAGCGAGCTTGCTCGCGAAAAACTCACAGGCGCCGCGTTTATTCAGCAAGCACGCGTTATCGTTAAGGTTTTTCGCGAGCAAGCTCGCTCCTACAGAGGCGATGTACGCTTAGCTGTTTGGCCAAGCAATCGGGGCGAGCCCCCTCCCGCATTTGACGATTAGCTAGATAACAATCCGTTCGATAATCGAACGCTGAGTCGATTATCGGATTGTTCGGCCCATTTCCCCAGCTTAATCTTCAAGCACTTCGGCGCCACCTCAGCGCCTTTTTCGATCAACACCGGGAGCCCAACCCCATGGCTGAAATCCTCACCCTGCGTGATGCGGTCAAGCGCTTTGTGAACGACGGCGATACCGTCGCTCTCGAAGGTTTTACCCACCTGATCCCAACGGCCGCAGGTCATGAAATCATTCGGCAGGGTAAGAAAGACCTGACGCTGGTGCGTATGACGCCCGACCTGATCTACGACCAATTGATCGGTGCCGGCTGCGCGCGCAAGTTGATTTTTTCCTGGGGCGGCAACCCGGGCGTGGGCTCCCTGCATCGGTTGCGCGACGCGGTGGAGAAGCAATGGCCGCAACCGCTGGAGATCGAAGAACACAGCCACGCCGACCTGGCCAATGCCTACGTCGCCGGTGCCTCGGGCCTGCCGTTCGCGGTGCTGCGTGCCTACGCTGGTTCCGACTTGCCCAAGGTCAACCCGCTGATCAAGACCGTCACGTGCCCATTCACCGGCGAAGTGCTGGCGGCGGTGCCGTCGGTACGTCCGGATGTCACCGTGATTCACGCGCAGAAAGCCGATCGCAAGGGCAACGTGTTGCTCTGGGGCATTCTCGGGGTACAGAAGGAAGCGGCCCTGGCGGCTCAGCGTTGCATTGTCACCGTGGAAGAAATCGTCGATGACCTCAATGCGCCAATGAACAGTTGTGTGTTGCCGACCTGGGCCCTGACCGCGGTATGCCATGTGCCGGGTGGTGCACATCCTTCCTACGCTCACGGCTACAACGAGCGGGATAACCGCTTCTACCAGGCGTGGGATCCGATTGCTCGCGACCGTGGGACCTTTACCGCCTGGATTGATGAATTCATCCACGGCACTGCTGATTTCAGCGAGTTCCAGGCCAGGCTGGCCACCGCGCAGGAGGCCAAGTAATGACCTACTCCACCAATGAAATGATGACCGTCGCCGCTGCACGCCGCTTGAAGAACGGTTCAGTGTGCTTCGTCGGTATCGGCCTGCCGTCCAAAGCCGCCAACCTGGCGCGGCTGACGTCCTCACCCGATGTGGTGTTGATCTACGAGTCCGGCCCGATTGGCGCCAAGCCCAGCGTGTTGCCGCTGTCGATCGGCGATGGCGAGTTGGCCGAGACCGCCGACACTGTGGTGCCCACCGGTGAAATTTTTCGCTATTGGCTGCAGGGCGGGCGCATTGATGTGGGCTTTCTCGGTGCGGCCCAGGTCGACCGTTTCGGCAATATCAACACCACCGTGGTTGGTGATTATCACCAGCCCAAAGTGCGTTTGCCGGGGGCCGGTGGCGCGCCGGAGATCGCCGGTTCCGCCAAGAGCGTGCTGATCATCCTTAAACAGTCGTCCCGTTCGTTTGTCGACAAACTGGACTTCATCACCTCCGTCGGTCACGGCGAAGGTGGCGACTCGCGCAAGCGTCTTGGCCTGCCCGGTGCCGGCCCCGTCGGCATCATTACCGACCTGTGCATCATGGAACCGGAGGAGGGCAGCCATGAGTTCGTGGTCACCGCGCTGCACCCCGGCGTGACCCGTGAGCAAGTGGTCGCTGCCACCGGCTGGGCGATTCGCTTTGCCGACCAGGTCAGCACCACGGCTGAACCGACCGAGACAGAGCTGACCGCGCTGCGCGAGCTTGAAGCCCGCACCGCCGCCGCCCATGGCCAGGCACCGGGAGAAGCCTGATGCGCGAGGTATTTATCTGTGATGCCATTCGCACACCTATCGGTCGTTTCGGCGGTGGGCTGTCCACGGTGCGTGCCGATGACCTGGCGGCGCTGCCGATCAAGGCCCTGATCGAGCGCAACCCGTCGGTGGACTGGAACGCGGTGGACGAAGTCTTCCTGGGCTGCGCCAACCAGGCCGGCGAAGACAACCGTAACGTGGCGCGCATGGCACTGTTGCTGGCGGGGCTGCCGGAGAGCATTCCGGGCGTGACCCTCAACCGTCTGTGCGCCTCGGGCATGGATGCCATCGGCACGGCCTTTCGCGCTATTGCCAGTGGCGAAATGGAGCTGGCGATTGCTGGCGGCGTCGAGTCGATGTCCCGTGCTCCGTTCGTGATGGGCAAGGCCGATGCGGTGTTTTCGCGCAACATGAAGCTGGAAGACACCACCATCGGCTGGCGCTTTATCAACCCGTTGATGAAGGCCCAGTACGGCGTGGATGCCATGCCGCAGACCGCCGATAACGTCGCCGACGACTACCAGGTTTCCCGCGCCGACCAGGACGCTTTCGCCTTGCGCAGCCAACAGCGTACCGCCGCTGCGCAAGCCGCCGGTTTCTTCGCCGAGGAAATCGTGCCGGTACGGGTCGCCCATAAAAAAGGCGAAACCCTGGTGGAACACGATGAACACCCGCGGGACACCAGCCTGCAAGCCCTGGCCAAACTCAAGCCGGTCAACGGCCCGGACAAGACCGTCACCGCCGGCAACGCTTCGGGGGTCAATGACGGTGCTGCTGCGCTGATTCTGGCATCCGCCGACGCCGTCAAGAAACACGGCCTCACCGCGCGCGCCCGGGTGCTGGGTATGGCCAGTGCCGGTGTCGCACCGCGCGTAATGGGCATCGGCCCGGTGCCGGCGGTGCGCAAGCTGGTAGAACGCCTGGGGTTGGCGGTCACCGACTTCGACGTGATCGAGCTTAACGAAGCCTTCGCCAGCCAGGGTCTGGCGGTGCTGCGCGAGCTGGGTATTGCCGACGATGCACCTCAGGTCAACCCGAACGGCGGTGCCATTGCGCTGGGTCATCCCCTGGGCATGAGCGGTGCGCGGCTGGTGTTGACGGCCCTGCATCAGTTGGAAAAAACCGGCGGCAGCAAAGGCCTGGCGACCATGTGCGTGGGCGTCGGCCAAGGCCTGGCCCTGGCGATTGAACGCGTCTAATAAAAGAGGATTGCTCCATGAGTGACAAGCCTGGTTACCGGCGCCCGCAAGCGGGCACTCAACCTGATTACCTGCACCCGGCGTATCAGTCGACGAACCTGCGTTCGCCGTCCCAGCCGTTGGTGTTCCTGCCCCATTCCTTGTCGGAAATCACCGGCCCGACGATCGGCGCCGAGCGCATCAATGACAAGGACAACGACCTGACCGCCCAGCATGAAGGCGAGCCCCAAGGCGAGCGCATCATCATTCATGGCCGTGTGCTGGACGAGAATGGCCTGCCGGTGCCGGGCATTCTCGTGGAGATCTGGCAGGCCAACGCCGCCGGGCGCTACAACCACAAGCGTGACCTGCACGACGCGCCGCTGGACCCGAACTTCACCGGCACCGGGCGTACCGTTACCGACTCCGATGGCTGGTACCAATTCCAGACCATCAAGCCCGGCGCCTACCCGTGGGGCAACCATCACAATGCATGGCGCCCGGCGCATATCCACTTTTCGCTGTTCGGCCCCAGTGTGCTGACGCGCTTGGTGACGCAGATGTATTTCCCTGGCGACCCATTGCTTGAATACGACCCGATCTACAACTGCGTGCCGGATACCCGCGCCAAGGAACGCCTGATCGCGCGTTTCGACCTGGAAAAAACCGTCCCTTCCTACGCCCTCGGTTACCGCTGGGACATCGTCCTGCGCGGCCGCGACGCCACGCCGATGGAGAAATGAGATGACACTCAACGCGACCACGTCCCACACCGTCGGGCCGTATTACCACATCGGCCTGACCTGGCTGAACCGTGAAGACATGACCGTAGCCGCCACACTCGGCGAGCGCGTGGCGATCAGCGGCCAGGTAGTGGACGGCAACGGTGATGTCGTCAACGACGCCATGCTGGAAGTCTGGCAGGCCAATGCTGCCGGTAAATATGACCACCCTGAGGACGAGCAAGACAAGGCGGTCGATCCGCACTTTGAAGGTTTCGGCCGGGTGCCGGTGGATGCCGAGGGGCGCTTCCGCTTTACCACCATCAAGCCAGGCAGTGTGCCGGGATTGAAAGGCACGACCCAGGCGCCGCATCTGGTGGTACTGGTGTTTGCCCGGGGGTTGGTAAAGCACTTGCTGACGCGGATTTATTTTGACGGTGAGGCGCTCAACGGCGATGACCCGCTGCTGGCGTGTGTGCCGGCAGAGCGTCGTAGCACCTTGATTGCCAAGCCGGATGCGCAGGGTGTGCATCAGTGGAATGTGATTTTGCAGGGGACAGACAAGGAAACGGTGTTCTTCGATTACTGACGGTCTGCCTGTAGGAGCGAGCTTGCTCGCGAAAATCGCCAACGATAACGCGGGTAGCCTGAATGAACGCGGTGCTCTCAGGTTTTTCGCGAGCAAGCTCGCTCCTACAGTGATGAGGTCTCAGGCAGTGCCTACCCAAAAGTCTGCTTGCGGAACATGGTTGTTGCAAAGTATGTCTAGGCTATAACCGTTCCCACTGAGTAAAAAACCATGACAACAACAACGAGTCACTACACCGGAGAAGAACGCCGCAAACGGATTTTTGCGATTGTCGGGGCTTCCTCCGGCAACCTGGTCGAATGGTTCGACTTCTACGTCTACGCCTTCTGCGCAATCTATTTCGCCCCGGCGTTTTTCCCCTCGGACGACCCCACGGTGCAACTGCTCAACACCGCCGGTGTGTTCGCCGCCGGGTTCCTGATGCGGCCGATCGGCGGCTGGCTGTTTGGCCGGGTGGCCGACAAGCACGGGCGCAAAAATTCGATGATGATCTCGGTGCTGATGATGTGCGCCGGTTCACTGGTTATCGCTTTCCTGCCCACCTATAACGACATCGGTGCCTGGGCCCCGGCGCTGCTGCTGGTGGCGCGGCTGTTCCAGGGTTTATCGGTGGGGGGCGAATACGGCACCACGGCAACCTACATGAGTGAAGTTGCGCTCAAGGGCCAGCGCGGTTTCTTTGCCTCGTTCCAATACGTGACCCTGATCGGCGGCCAGTTGCTGGCGGTGCTGGTGGTGGTGATCCTGCAACAGATTCTCACCGAAGAAGAACTGCGCGCCTGGGGCTGGCGTATTCCGTTTGTGATCGGCGCCATTGCTGCGGTGATCTCCCTGCTGCTGCGGCGCACCCTGAAAGAAACCACCAGCAAGGAAATGCGCGAAGACAAGGACGCCGGCAGTATCGTCGCGCTGTTCCGTGACCACGGCAAAGCCTTCATCACCGTGCTTGGCTACACCGCCGGTGGCTCGCTGATTTTCTACACGTTCACCACCTACATGCAGAAGTACCTGGTGAACACCGTGGGTATGCACGCCAAGACGTCCAGCTACATCATGACCGGCGCGCTGTTCCTGTACATGTGCATGCAACCGCTGTTTGGCATGTTGGCCGACAAGATCGGACGCCGTAACTCCATGCTCTGGTTCGCCGGGCTTGGCACCTTGTTCACCGTGCCGATCCTGTTGACCTTGAAAACCGTGACCAGCCCGTTCCTGGCGTTTGTACTGATCACCCTGGCCCTGGCGATTGTCAGCTTCTACACCTCCATCAGCGGCCTGGTCAAAGCCGAGATGTTCCCGCCCCAGGTGCGTGCCTTGGGTGTGGGCCTGGCATATGCCGTGGCTAACGCGGTGTTTGGCGGTTCGGCGGAAGTGGTCGCACTGAGCCTGAAATCCATCGGTATGGAAAACACCTTCTATTGGTACGTCACTGCGATGATGGCGGTGGCCTTCCTGTTCAGCTTGCGCCTGCCTAAACAGGCGGCGTACCTGCATCACGATTTGTAAGGGATGAGTTATGACGCTGCGCACGAGCAATCAACTGTTCGACGCTTACTTCACCGCCGCCAGCATGGCCGAAGTGTTCTGTGACCAGGGACGCTTGCAGGGCATGCTGGATTTCGAGGCGGCGCTGGCCCGGGCCCAGGCTCGGGTCGGGCTGATTCCCCAGGCTGCCGTCGCGCCGATTGCCCAGGCGTGCCTGGCTTCGCTGTATGACGTCGATGCGCTTGGCGCGGCCATTGCCACGGCGGGTAATTCGGCGATTCCAGTGGTAAAGGCGCTGGGCAAGTTGATCGCCAGTGAAGAGGCCGACGCCGAGCGTTATGTGCACCTGGGCGCGACCAGCCAGGATGTGATGGACACCGGCCTGGTGCTGCAAGTGCGCCGGGCGCTGGTGCTGATCGAGGCGGATTTGGTGCGCCTGGGGGACGTCCTGGCTGCCCAGGCGCAGCGTTATGCCGCTGTGCCCCTGGCCGGACGCACCTGGCTGCAGCACGCGACGCCGGTCACCCTGGGCATGAAAATCGCCGGTTGGCTGGGTGCGGTGACACGCAGTCGCCAGCGCCTTGCCGAATTGAAACCGCGCCTGTTGGTGCTGCAATTCGGCGGAGCGTCCGGCACCTTGGCTGCGCTCGGTGAACACGCCATGCCTGTTGCCGAAGCCTTGGCCGCCGAGTTGCAACTGGGCTTGCCGGAACAGCCCTGGCACACCCAGCGCGATCGCCTGGTGGAATTTGCCAGCGTGCTCGGTCTTATCGCCGGCAGCCTCGGCAAACTGGGTCGCGACATCAGCCTGTTGATGCAAACCGAGGCGGCAGAAGTGTTTGAGCCCGCCGCGCCGGGCAAGGGCGGTTCATCGACCATGCCGCACAAACGCAACCCCGTAGGCGCCGCGGTATTGATCAGCGCTGCCACCCGCGTGCCGGGCCTGGTGGCGACGATGTTCAGCGCCATGCCCCAGGAGCACGAACGCAGCCTGGGCCTGTGGCACGCCGAATGGGAAACCTTGCCAGAGATTTGCCGCCTGGTGTCCGGCGCCTTGCAACAGGCGCTGCTGGTGAGTGAAGGGCTGGAGGTCGATACCGCGCGCATGGCGCAGAATCTCGACCTGACCCAGGGCCTGGTGTTGGCTGAAGCAGTCAGCATCGTGCTTGCCCAACGCCTGGGCCGCGATACCGCACACCACCTGCTGGAGCAATGCTGCAAACGCGCCGTGGCCGAGCAGCATCACTTGCGCGCCGTGCTGGCGGATGAGCCCCGGGTGACTGCCGAGCTGTCAGCGGCTGAACTGGACCGCCTGCTCGACCCGGCCCATTACCTGGGCCAGTCCCAGACCTGGGTCACGCGTGCAGTGACTGAACACTTTGCTTTGACTGCCTGAGGAGACTGCTGTGGCTTTTGTACAACTCGCCGAGGGCGAATTGCATTACCAATTGGACGGGCCGGTGGATGCACCGGTGCTGGTACTGTCCAACTCTCTGGGCACCGACCTGCACATGTGGGACGTGCAGATCCCGGCGTTCACCGAGCATTTTCGCGTGTTGCGTTTCGATACCCGCGGTCACGGCAAGTCCCTGGTGACCGAGGGTCCCTACAGCATCGAACAACTGGGGCGAGACGTGCTTGCGTTGCTGGATGCGCTGGATATCCAGCGTGCGCATTTTTGTGGCCTGTCCATGGGCGGCTTGATCGGCCAATGGCTGGGCATCCACGCCGGCGAGCGTTTGCAGCGCCTGGTGGTGTGCAATACCGCCGCCAGGATCGGCACGCCTGAGGTCTGGAACCCGCGCATCGAAATGGTCCTGCGTGACGGCGCCGCTGCGATGGTGGCGCTGCGCGATGCTTCGATTGCGCGCTGGTTTACCGCGGATTTCGCTGCGGCCAACCCGCACCAGGCCAAGCAGATCACCGACATGCTCGCGGCCACATCGCCCGAGGGCTACGCCGCCAATTGCGGCGCCGTGCGCGACGCGGATTTCCGTGAGCAACTGTCGTCGATCAAGGTGCCGACCCTGGTGATTGCCGGCACTGAAGATGCGGTGACCCCGCCGGCTGGCAGCCACTTTATCCAGCACCATGTGCAGGGCGCCGAGTACGCCGAGTTCTATGCGGCGCACCTGTCCAACGTGCAAGCCGGCGCTGCCTTCAGCGACCGTGTGATCAACTTTCTGCTGGCTCGCTGAGGAGCGTTTTGTGGACGAGAAACAACGTTACGCCGATGGCCTGCATGTGCGCCGTGAAGTGCTGGGCGATGCCCATGTCGACCGCAGCCTCAATGCGCTGACCGAGTTCAACAGCGAGTTCCAGGAAATGATCACGCGCCATGCCTGGGGCGATATCTGGACCCGCCCCGGGCTGCCCCGGCATACCCGCAGCCTGATCACCATTGCGATGCTGATCGGCATGAACCGCAGTGAAGAACTCAAGCTGCATCTGCGTGCGGCCGCCAGCAATGGCGTGACCCGCGCCGAGATCAAGGAAGTGCTGATGCAGAGTGCGATCTATTGCGGAATACCGGCGGCGAATGCGACGTTTCACTTGGCCGAGTCGGTGTGGGATGAACTCGGGGTTGAATCGCGCGCGTAATTGGCGAGAAGACCCGCCTGTGATCATCGGGCGGGTAGTATTCATGACATTACGCTCGCGTGGGGTTCAGGCACTGGTTCCGACAGGATTGTAGTTTTGCGTGGTATAGCGCTGCTTTAAATTGGGCTCTTCTTCACCCGAAACGAAACCGCCGCCACTGTATAAAGTGCCTGCTTTACCCTCGCCCATGTTGATAAAAGCGTAGTTCTTTACATTAGAGTCGATGGTGACTTTGTCATCACCGTCTCCGGCCTGTATGAACAGCCTGGAACCTCCCGCTGGATCGTTTTTAATAGGCAGGAGAAATTGTTGTCCATTCACTTCAGCTAACAATGAATTGTCTTCTGCTGCGCTGATACGAATAGTGTCATTGCCGCTGCCGGCGGTGATTTGCATGACGCCGTCGCCGAACTGCCTTGGGTTGTTGTTTGGCGAGAACTTGAATGTGGTCTCGTCATGTTTGAACTGGGCGCCTTGTTGCAGGTGAGGTGCAATGGCGATGATTCCGGGTTGCGAGAATGTTTTCACGCCCGCTGACTCGGGGGCAGAGGTATAGCCATTGGTCCCTGAAACCGTGTGGTTGTCGTTAAGACTCACAGTGGTTTGGAACCAGATGTCGTCTGCAATCTTAACGTGGTCATCGCCACCCTTGGTTTTTATTTCCACGGTCTCGGTCATGCCGCCAGCATTCTGAATCGGCAATAGGTATCGCCTGCCGTTTACTTCTGCGACGACCCCAATGTCCGGAAGGCTCTTGAGGTGAACGTTGTCTGCACTATTACCGGTTTCGATGGTGACTTTGTTGCGCAGCATGGGAACGCCGTGAAAACTGCCTTCATGAGCCGTTGCCGAGGTGATCTTGACGTTACCGTTATCGTACGTGTGAGTGATCGGGGTACTGGTGAGGGCGCGTGGCACTTCGGTGATGGGGCGTGATTCGATGGGCTGTTGTGCTGGAGCCGTTGCTGAGGAACTGACGGGTTTATCCATGGAGGAGTTAAAACGCTGGCCAGCCAGCGATGTAGCAACTTGATCCTTCGCGAATCGAGCAGGTTTGGCGGTGTTCGCCGGTAGAAAGCTATTCTCTTTACGGTGCTGCGGGTGGGGGCAGTCTGAGTGTTTTTTATCGCGGCGAATGGATTTTTCGTTCGGGTTGTAAAGGCTGTGCGAATAGTTGTTTTGTAACGCAGTTGTCAACATGACTAAGTCCTTTTAAAGGTTGGGAAGTGTGAGATGGTTAGGCAGTGCGCGGTAAGTTTTGCGAACTACTGATCCGATAGTGGGCGGGCAGGAGTACTGAGTTCCAGCGCCACTTGTTTCATTTTCACACGTGTTTAAAGGGCTTATGGTCAGTCGGTGGTTAATAAGGTGGGCGTGGAGGGGCAGGATGGGACTACCGGTGTGCCTTAAATATCTTACTGTAGTAATTGTTTGTATCTTTCAGTGTGAGTCCGCATCCCATATCCAGTTCCATACACCCGGCAGATGAACCTCTTCATTCACATCCTTCACGGCACGTGCCAGTGCTGCGCGTTCCAGCATGGCGGTGTCGGTGTAGAACGGCTCGGCAGCGGTCTTCACTCCGTTGATCCGCGCGCTGTCCATCAGGATCTGCAAATACTCCTGCATATGCCGGGCGGTGTAGCGGTTGATGTCATGGAAGGTCACTACCACCGGTATCACGCCTTCCACCATCGGCAGTTCACCCAGCGCGATGCGCTCACGCACGACCGACAGTTGCCGATACAAATTGGCCCGCCGGCGCGGGCTGGCGTTGAAACCCCAGATCTTGCCGTCATTGGCGCTGAGGTCCGTCAGCAGTACGTGCATGCCATGCCGCTGGTAGGCGGCGAAGGTACGGCGGTCGTAGTTCCAGAACGGTGGGCGTACCAGCATGGGCGGCGTGCCGGTGATGGCGGCAATGTCCGCCGCACCTTCGGTAAGGGTGCGTTCCAGCTCTGCATCGTTCAGCCAGCGGTGATTGGTATGAAACGCCGTCGCCGTGTGGAAGGCCAGTACATGGCCAGCGGCGAATTCACGCTCCATGGTCTTGCGCCCCCGAGAACTGCCACCGGAGCGGGCCGCTTCGGTCTGCAGGAAGAACACCGCCTTGATCCCCGGCAACACCGGGTTATTCGCCAGATCCGCCACGACCGAACGGCTCGGGTTGTTGTAGCCCGAGGCGCTGGGGCCGTCATCGAAGGTCAGCAGGAAGCGGATCGGTGCCTCGGCTTTCAGGCGTTGTTCGGTCTGTGGTGTCAGGGCCACAGGTGCACTGATGCAGCCGCTGAGGCTCAGGGTCAGGGTCAGGGTCAGGAGTGCGCACGCGAGGGTGAGGAGTTTCATGGCGTAGGCCTGGCTCGAAAAAGGCCGCCACTGGGCAGGATCAACAGTGGCAGGCGCGCACCATACAGCAAGTTTGTCGTGAGTTTACGATCAGCTGACGAGTGCGCACCACCGCCAACTCAGCGGGCTTGAAGCGGGTTGTAGTTCTGGTTCTTGTATTGCTGGTCCTGTTTTGCTTCTTCCGGGCTCGAGACAAAGCCGCCGCCCATGTAGACCGTCCCCGACATCTCTGAACCCAGGTTGATATAGGAGAAGTTCTTGACGTTGGAGTCGATGGTGACGCTATCGCTGCCTTCCTGGGTTTGTATAAAAAAGCGTGAACGCCCGGTAGGATCATTTTTGACCGGCAGCAAGAATTTTTCTCCATTGATGTCGGCTATTAATGAACCATCGTCGGCCGCACTGATGCGGACCTTGTCGTCACCGTCGCCTGTTTTGATTACCGTGACGCCGTCGCCAAGGTAGTCGGAGTGATTGTTTTGAGTGAAGCTGATGGTGACATCGCCCTGCTTGAATACTTGGCTGTCACCTTCTTTTGTCATGTGGAAAGGCACTGGAATAACGCCCGGCTCAAAAAAAGTTTTTTTGTTCGCGGATTCAGGCGCTGATGTGTAGTGGTCTCGGCCCGATACATGATGATCATCGTTGAGGCTGATCGAGGTTTCGAACCAGATCTTCTTGTCGATGTTTACTTGATCGCTTCCGCCATTGGTTTTTATTTCAAGCTGTCCCATGATTGCACCATGGTTTTCGATGGGGAGTGTGTAGGCTTTTCCATTGATTTCAGCAACAACTGCCCCTGACTGAAGTGTCTTAATTGCTATGTGATCATCTTGGTTACCGGTTTCTATGGTGACTTTATTGCGCGTGGTAGGCGTGCCATTGAAACTTCCTTGATGCAGGGGGGAAGAAGTTATCTTGACGTTGCCATTCTCAAATTCGTGGGTAACAGGCGCTCCAGTTGGAGATCTTGGCACCTCGGTAAGTGTGGTTCAGATGACATTTTGGGCAGGCGGTACCGTGCCAACCGAACTTTGAACTGGAGCTTGAGCCTGAACCGGGGGTTGCGCAAGAGCTTGAGTCGGAGCTTGGCCTGGGCTTGAACGACGCGAATCGTGCTTGTGGCGAGTCAAGTGAGAGGCATGGTGAAACCGACCACGGTTACCTGCTTTGCGGGCATGGGTCGCCGGCGCCTTATCGGTTTTGTCGGAATCTGCCGAAGTGATCGTCCCGGTTTGTTCTGTGGGCGTATGCTTCTCGTCTAATTGTTGTTTACTGTTATTCCAAGTGTGCAGGGCGGGGGGGCCAGAAGTTACTGCGGTCATGAGGTGCTCCATATTTTAAGAAATGCGAAAGGTTCGAGTACGAAAAGGATTCTTAGCGTCTCGGACATTCTTAATGGTGCAGCGATGACTATGGTTCATATAATATTTGTTTCGTTTTCCTACGGTCTGGAGGGGCTCATTGACAAACCTCGCACGGGCGGCCAGTGATCTACAACGATCAGGAGCGAGAACGACTGAAAGTCCTGGTGTCACAAGCCCCCCATCAGATCAAGGCCGTCCAGGCCCGCTTGCAACAGGAAACGGGGAAAACCTCCTGCACGATGACCCTATCAAAGCTTCCAGTCACTCACCGATCATGTGCTCAACGTGTTATCAAGCTAGGGAGAGCGATACAGGATTAGTTTTGTTTAGGCACTTAGAGCAGTGAAACTGCATAACTGATGATCAACCGGTTTTCGTCGAATTCATTGTTGCTGTAGTCCCGGCGCATGCTCGAATTGCGCCAGCGCACATTGAAATTCTTCAGCGCGCCGCTCTGCACCGTATAGCCGACTTCACTTTCACGGCCCCATTCCTTGCCGTCGCTGATGGTGCCGGTGTGCACGTTGCTGCCGCTGATATAACGGTTCATCAGCGTCAGGCCGGGTATGCCGAGAGCGGCGAAGTTGTAGTCGTGGCGCACTTGCCAGGACTTTTCCTCGGCGTTGTCGTAGCTGGAGTTGTAGCTGTCGTTGGCCAGGGTGCCGCCGCTGGTGCCATTGACACGCATCCACGCGCTGTTGCCGGTGAGTTTTTGCAGGCCAACGTAGAAGGTATTGCCGCCGTACCTGGCAGAAAGCAAGCCGGACCAGGTTTTGTTGTCCAGGTTACCTGCGCGGGCGCTGCCATCGTCCTTGCCGTAGAAGAACCCCAGGTTGGCGCCGAGGGTCCAGGCGCCGACGGGCTGGCTGTGGATCAGGTTGAGATACTGCTGGCTGTAGATGTCCTTGAGCTGGGCGTTCCACACACCAACCTGGGTACGCTTGTCATTGAACGCGTATTCGGCACCCTGAAAGTTGAAGCGGTCGGAGGTGAAGGCGGCTTTGCCGAACATCGACATGTCGCTCATGCTGCTGTCGTCACGCGGGCTGTTGGCGCGGAACTGCCCGCCATAGAGGGTCAGGCCATCGATTTCCTTCGAGGTGATCTGCCCGCCGCGCAGGGTTTGCGGGAGCGACCGGCCATCGTCCGAACGCAGGATCGGCAGCACCGGCATCCATTCGCCCACCTTGACCTCGGTCTTGGAAAACCGCGCCTTGAACGCCACGCCCAGGCGCCCGAACTCATCCGCCGGCCGACCATCATGGTCCAGCGGCAGCAATTGGGTGCCGCCCGTGCCGCGCCCGCCATCAAGCTTGAGCGAGTACAAGCCCAGTACATCCACACCAAAACCCACGGTGCCTTGGGTAAAGCCGGACTTGGCGTCGAGGATGAAACTCTGCGTCCACTCCTGCGCGCCACCCTGGGCCTTGGTCGGGTTGGTGTAATTGCGGTTGAAGAAGAAGTTACGCAGGTTGAGGTTGGCGCTGGCGTCTTCCAGAAAACCGTGTTCTTCGGCGATTGCAGGAACGGCAAGACTGCCGACAGCGGCAGCCAGCAACAGCTGGCGCGGGTGAAAAGTGCTCATGGCGTTGGACCTGTTGTTATTGGGTTTATGCAGGTGGCGGCCATGGTGCGCGGGGGTATGGGGGCGATGAAAGTGGGAAGGGCGGGTTGTGGGCGGTGATCGAACGCAAGTTGGCGAGGTAAAAAACCAGGCATAAAAAAACCGCTTCCGGCAAGGGAAGCGGTTTTTTTACACACGCGCTATCAGAACAACTTCAACGGCGGTGCTTGTTCTTTCAACGGCTCGTTCTTCGCGGTCTGCTCATTCCAGCCGCCGCCGAGGGCCTTGTACAGGTTGACCTCGCTGGTCAACTGCGCCAGGCGGTCGGTGATCA
>Ga0308169_10002789_pt1 | contig 17663 bp, 19 predicted proteins | sample PhyBR1_2_FD_202139 | JGI IMG/M metagenome (GOLD analysis project Ga0308169, IMG submission 202139) | Phyllosphere microbial communities from UC Gill Tract Community Farm, Albany, California, United States - DLSLSB.R1 | ecosystem: Host-associated > Plants > Phyllosphere > Unclassified | place... | reverse complement strand
AGAGTATGAAGCGTTTCATGATTCTCGTCAACCTCTTTTTTGCTACACCGCAGAGTCTGCGGCTTCTCGTTGCTACTTCAACTACTTGATTTCGTTGTCGTTTTTGCGAGGAGGCGAACTATAACAAACCGGTTGCGGGTCGCGCAAGTGTTTTTGCGCGACGGGATTTTTCGCAACACATGCGCTGCACGCGTTCGCCAAAAAGGCTTACATGCCCCCGAAATTGGCCTTGCGCTTCTCGAGGAAAGCCGACATCCCTTCCTTCTGCGCCGGGGTACCGAAAGCGGCGTGGAAGAAGCGGCGCTCGTAGCGCACGCCTTCGGTCAGCGTCGTCTCGAAGGCACGGTTCACCGAGTCCTTGATCGCCATCGCCACCGTGACCGGCATATCCGCAATGGTATTGGCCACGGCCAGCGCTTCTTCCATCAGTTTGTCGGCCGGGAAGATACGCGACACCAGCCCGGTGCGCTCGGCCTCGGCCGCGTCGATCATGCGCGAGGTCAGCAGCATGTCCATCGCCTTCGATTTGCCGATCGTGCGCGGCAAACGCTGGGTGCCGCCCGCGCCCGGGATCACGCCGACCTTGATTTCCGGCTGGCCGAATTTCGCGCTGTCGGCCGCGATCAGGAAATCGCACATCATCGCCAGTTCGCAGCCGCCGCCCAGCGCATAGCCGGCGACGACGCCGATCACCGGTTTGCGCACGTTCAGGATGTGTTCCCAGTTGCGGCCGATGTAATTGCCCTGGTAGGTGTCCGCATAGGTGTAATTCGCCATGGCCGCGATATCGGCGCCCGCTGCGAAAACCTTTTCGCTGCCGGTAAGGATGATGACGTTGACGGCCGGGTCGGCATCGAACTTGTAGAGCGCGTCGCCCAGCTCGTTCATCATGTTGTCGTTCAGCGCATTCATCGCCTTCGGGCGGTTCAGGCGAATCACGGCCACCTTGCCGTGGTTTTCGATCAGCAGGTCAGCGTATTCCATGGGACACCTCTATATAGTGTGGATTGATGGTGCCGCGATTGTAGCGTCTTCACGGCCGGGAAAGGCAGGTATCATTGCGACTTAGGCAAGCCCTACCAAGCAAGTCTCCGAACGAGCCGATCATCGCAACGAACCCTAATCCATTCATGCGCCTGGTTGCGGACGGCCTGCTGCAGAGCAGCGACTTCCGCCGCCTCTGGCTGAGCAGCACCCTGACCCAGTTCGGCGCCCAGATCACCCTGCTTGCGCTGCCCATGTGCGCGGTGCTCATGATGCATGCGACGCCCAGCCAGATGGGGACGCTTGCCGCACTCGAGTCCCTGCCCTTCCTGCTGTTCGGCCTGCCCTCGGGCGTCCTGCTCGACCGTTGCCGGCGCCTGCCGATCATTGTCTGCAGCGACGCGATGGTGGCTACCGCCCTGGCGAGCGTGCCGCTGGCCTGGTGGTTCGATGCGCTGACGATGCATTGGCTGTACGCGGTCGGCTTCGCGCTCGGCACGGGAGTGGTCGTCGGCGGCAGCGCCGAGCAGGTCTTCCTCACCTTCGTGGTCGGGCGCGAACGGCTGGTCGACGCCCATGCGAAGCTTGCCGGCACCGAATCGGCCGCGCGCCTGATCGGACCGGGCATGGCGGGCGCCATGGTGCAGCTGCTCGGCGCCCCGCTCGCCATCCTGTGCAATGTGGGCGCCTTCGTCGTCTCGCTGGCGAACCTGCGCCGCATCCGCGCGCGCGAGCCGCAACCCGCGCCTTCGACGGCCCATCCCCTGCACGACGTCCGCGACGGGCTCGCCTTCGTCTGGCGCCAGCCGGTCCTGCGTACCCTGGCCTGGACGGCCGGGGCCTGGCATTTCCTGTTCTATGGCTACCTGGCCCTGCACGTGCTGTTCGCCACGCGCGTGCTCGGCATGGCGCCCGGCGTGATGGGGACGGCGCAAATGCTGGGCGGTGCCGGCATCCTGGCCGCGTCGGTCCTGGTCAAACCGCTCTCGCAACGCTACGGCACCGGCCGCGCGATCCTGGTCGGCCTGTGCGTGTCGGCCTGCGGCTTCGCGCTGATGCCGGCGATTCCCACGGCCCTGGCGGGCAGCACGGCGCTCACCGCCACCGCCACCGCCTACGGCAGCGTCGTGTTCCTGCTCGATTGCGGCGCGACCCTGTTCTTTGTTCCCTATATCGCCCTGCGCCAGCGCGTGACGCCCGATGCGGTACTGGGCCGGATGGTGGCGACAATGCGCTCGCTGACGGTGGCGAGCGCCCCGCTCGGCGCGATGGCGGCCGGGGCGCTGGCCGAGCGTTTCAGTGTGCGCACCGGGTTGATGTGCGTTGCGGGCGGTGCGCTCGTGCTGGCGGTGGCAGCCGTGGCGGGGACCCGGCTGCGCCATGTAAACGACTGATCCTTATTTCGGCAACAGCACCCACACATTACCGCGCTGCTTCATCCGTCCCGCGTACTCGGCCGCATTGCCACCAAAGCCAAAGAAGAAGTCCGCCCGCACCGCCCCGCGAATCGCGCCGCCGGTATCCTGCGCCATCATCAGCCGCTGGATCGGCGCGTTCGTGGCCGGATGCGTGGTCGACAGGAACAGCGGCGCCCCCAGCGGCACCTGCTGCGGGTCGACCGCCACCGAACGCTCAGGCGTCAGGGGCACGCCGAGCGCGCCCTTCGGCCCGACGTTCGGATCCGGCAGGCGCTCCTCGCGGAAGAAGATATAGCTGGGGTTGATATTGAAAAGCTCCTGGCGCCGCGCCGGGTGGGCGACGATCCACTCCTTGATGCTCTGCGCCGAGACGCCATCGGCCGGCAGCTCTCCCTGCTCCACCAGCCAGCGCCCGATGACTTTATATGGATGGCCGTTCTGGTCGGCGAACGCGATGCGCACCGTCTCGCCGGTCTCGTCGATGGCGACGCGGCCCGAGCCCTGCACCTCCAGAAAGAAGGCCTCGACCGGGTCGTCGACCCAGACCAGTTCCTTGCCTTTCAATGGCGCGCGCTCGATGTCGGCGCGGGTGCTGTACGGGACCACGGTCTTGCCGACCAGCCGTCCGCGCAGGCGCATATTTTTGAGGCTCGGATAAGCGCCAGCCAGGTCGACCGTGATCAGGTCGTCCGGCACCCGGTACAGCGGCGTCTGGAAGGCGCCGCCACGCTTGCGCGCGCCGCGCAGCATCGGCTCGTAATAGCCGGTGATCAGGCCGGTGTCGGCGCCGTCCGGCATGCGCATCTGGTTCGGCACGAACCAGGTTTCGAAGTAGCGGCGGATCGCACTGCCATCGCCCGCATCGACGGAAGCCGCGGCCGCGCAGGGCGCGCTCCACTGCGGCTTCTTCGCCAGTACGCGGCAGGAAGCCGTGAAGGCCGGCCAGGCCTGGCGCAGGTCGTCCTGCTGCCAGCCGGGCAGCGACTCGAACGAGACCGGCGTCATCGGCGGCACGGGCGGCACCGGGATGGCGACCGGGCCGACTGGCGGCGGCATGACGATGTCCGGCTGCCTGGGTGGCGCCGGCGGCACCGGCTGCGGCTTTACCGGCGCCGGCGGCGGCGTGCTGCAGGCCGCCAAAAGAAGGGCGACGAGGGCTAACGAGCTTGGTACACTGCGACGTATCGATTGCATAAGGACAGCCATGTGGATCTTGATGTTGGAAGTGGGCGCGGCGTTTTTCCTGCTCGTGTTTATCATCTGGTGGACGATGTTCTCGGGCCGGCCGGAAAACCGCAAGCGGCCGCTGCGCGAGGACAAGCCGGCCCTCGACGAGTCGCCGCGCAAGCAACCATAAAGCGCACTTAGTGCAGCATGCTCGGCAGGGTCAGCACGAACTCCGGAATCTTGACTTCAAAGCGGTGCCCATCCTCGGCCACGCAGAAGTATTCGCCGTGCATCGAGCCCTGGGGCGTGGCCAGCGGCGTGCCGCTCGAGTATTCGAACTGCTCGCCCGGCTTCAGCAGGGGCTGGTGCCCGACCACGCCCAGGCCCGCCACTTCCTGCACCTGGTTGTTGGCGTCGGTGATGATCCAGTGGCGCGAAATCAGCTGGGCCGGCACGTCGCCGGTATTGCGGATCGTGATCGTGTAAGAGAACAGGTACTCGTCGCGCTCCGGCTTGCTTTGCTCGGGCAGGTATTTGGTGCGGACGGTAACGGACATATCGTAGGCGGCCATCGGCTTCCTCTTCTTCTATTAGTGGAGACGCATGTGCGCAAAGGTGCATGATACCGCGTGCCGAAAAAGCAGGCTGCGCGCCATCGCGGCACGTAAGCGCGGCGGCTCGGCGTAAAATAGCGGCTTCACCCAACCGCATTGCACGCAGCGCCAACTTACCTATGACCACTTACCGCATCGCTCCCAGCATCCTGTCCGCCGACTTCGCCCGCCTGGGCGAAGAAGTCCGCAACGTCGTCGAGGCAGGCGCCGACATCATCCACTTCGACGTGATGGACAACCATTACGTGCCGAACCTGACCATCGGCCCGCTGGTCTGCCAGGCGATCCGCCCGCACGTGCAGGTGCCGATCGACGTTCACCTGATGGTGAAACCGGTCGACCGCATCATTCCCGACTTCGCGAAAGCCGGCGCCAACATCATCACCTTCCACCCGGAAGCGTCCGAACACATCGACCGCACGCTGCAGCTGATCCGCGACCACGGCTGCAAGGCCGGCCTGGTGTTCAACCCGGGCACGCCGATGCACTACCTCGAGCACGTGATGGACAAGATCGACATGATCCTGATTATGTCGGTCAACCCGGGCTTCGGCGGCCAGTCCTTCATCCCTGAGGCACTGAAAAAGATCGCGATCGCGCGCCGCCTGATCGACGAATCGGGCCGCGACATCATGCTGGAAGTGGACGGCGGCATCAAGGCCGAGAACATCGCAGCTGCGGCCGCTGCCGGCGCCGACACCTTTGTCGCCGGCTCGGCCATCTTCGGCAAGCCCGACTACAAGGCTGTGATCGACGCCATGCGCGCCGAACTGGCCACGGTCGGGAAGTAAGAGTGCGTCCCGGCGCCGCGGCCATCAGGGCCGCCATCATCGACCTCGACGGCACGATGCTCGACACCGTGCCCGACTTTGAACTGGCCCTGAACGGTATGCGCGCCGATTTCGGTCTCGCGCCGATCGGGCAGGACATCATCAAGCCCATGGTCGGCAAGGGTTCCGAAAAGCTGATCCGCGACGTGCTCGCGCTCGACTACGACAGGGCCCGCATGGACGCCGTCTTCGACGAGGCGATGGCCGCCTACCAGCGCCACTACCTCGCCATCAATGGCGAACGAAGCGTGCTGTACGCGGGCGTGATCGAAGGCCTGCAGGCCATGCGCGACATGGGCCTGCGCCTGGCCTGCGTGACCAACAAGCCGATCGCCTTCGCCACGCCGCTGCTGGCGCAAAAGGGACTGGCGCCCTTTTTCGAACTGGTCTATGGCGGCGACTCGCTGCCGCGCAAGAAACCCGATCCCCTGCCCCTGCTGCAGGTGTGTGCGGATTTCGACCTGGCGCCCTCCTCCGTGGTGGCGATCGGCGACTCCTCGAACGATGCCGAAGCGGCGCGCGCGGCGCGTTGCTATGTGCTCACAGTGCCATATGGTTATAACCACGGAAGGCCTGTGCAAGACATCGATTCCGATGGTATAGTTAATTCGCTACTGGATGCGGCCGAGCTCCTTCGTGCGCACAACAGCACCGAAAACTAACTCATCTATACATGTTCTTCACTAAAAAACACACCGTCAATCACACCGGCGCCCTTGAGGCCTGGCTGTGGCGACGCTGGCAATCCTGGGCTAACTGAACCCGTCTTGATTGCTGCCGGCTGCACGCGCACCCGGCAGGTTTTTTACACTACCGCCGCTCATCCTCCTGTTCAAACACTGGCGGCCCGGAGAAGAACATGACCGAACTCGAATTCAAATCGCTCGCCAACCAGGGCCATAACCGTATTCCGCTGATCGCAGAAGCCTTTGCCGATCTCGAAACGCCGCTGACCCTGTACCTCAAGCTGGCCCAGTCGCAAAACACCGGCAAGAACACCTTCCTGCTGGAGTCGGTCGTCGGCGGCGAACGCTTCGGCCGCTACTCCTTCATCGGCCTGCCGGCCAAGACCCTGCTGCGCAGCAGCGGCAATCTCACCGAGATCGTCACGGACGGCGTCGTGACCGAAACGCATGAGGGCAACCCGCTCGACTTCATCGAAGCCTACCAATCGCGCTTCAAGGTCGCGCTGCGTCCCGGCATGCCGCGTTTCTGCGGCGGCCTGGCCGGTTACTTCGGCTACGACACGGTGCGCCATATCGAGCGCAAGCTGGCCGGCAACGCGCCCCACGACACGCTCGGCCTGCCCGACATCCAGCTGATGGTCACCGAAGAGCTGGCCGTCATCGACAACCTGTCCGGCAAACTCTACCTGATCGTCTACGCCGACCCGGCGCACCCGGAAGCCTTTGCCAAAGCGCGCCAGCGCCTGAAAGACCTGCGCGTGATGCTGCGCCGTAGCGTCGACGCGCCCGTCACGACGGCCTCGGTGCGTACCGAAGCGGTGCGCGAATTCAGCAAGGAAGAGTATTTGAAAGCGGTGGCGAAAGCCCATGAATACGTGATGGCCGGCGACCTGATGCAGGTGCAGATCGGCCAGCGCATCCGCAAGCCGTATGTGGATTCGCCGCTCTCGCTGTACCGCTCGCTGCGTTCGCTGAACCCGAGCCCGTACATGTATTACTACAATTTCGGCGACATGCAGATCGTCGGTTCTTCGCCCGAGATCCTGGTACGCAACGAGACCTCGGCCGCCGGAGAGCGCAAGGTCACCCTGCGCCCGATCGCCGGCACCCGTCCGCGCGGCTCGACGCCGGAACGCGATGCCGAACTGGCGGCCGAACTGCTGGCCGATCCGAAAGAGATCGCCGAGCACGTGATGCTGATCGACCTGGCGCGCAACGACATCGGCCGCATCGCCGACACCGGCACGGTGAAAGTCACCGACCGCATGGTCATCGAAAAATACTCGCACGTGCAGCACATCGTCTCGAACGTCGAAGGCGCGCTGAAGGAAGGCATGTCGAACCTCGACGTGCTGCGTGCGACCTTCCCGGCCGGCACGCTCACCGGCGCGCCGAAGGTACGGGCGATGGAAATCATTGATGAGCTAGAGCTCACGAAGCGCGGCATCTACGGCGGCGCCTGCGGTTATCTCTCCTTCGGCGGCGAGATGGACGTGGCGATTGCGATCCGTACCGGCGTGATCAAGGACGGCAACCTGTACGTGCAGGCGGCGGCCGGCATCGTCGCCGACTCGATTCCCGAAATGGAATGGCAGGAAACCGAAGCCAAGGCGCGCGCCGTGCTGCGCGCGGCCGAACAAGTGCAAGACGGACTGGATGGGGAGTTCTAGCATGCTGCTCATGATCGACAACTACGATTCCTTCACCTACAACATCGTCCAGTATTTCGGCGAGCTGGGTGAAGACGTGCGCACCGTGCGCAACGACGAAATCACGATCGAAGCGATCGCGGAGATGAAGCCGGACCGCATCTGCATCTCGCCCGGCCCGAAAGCGCCGGTTGACGCGGGCGTCTCGGTCGAGGTCATCAAACAATTCGGCGGCAAGCTGCCGATCCTCGGCGTCTGCCTCGGCCACCAGGCGATCGGCGAAGCATTCGGGGGCAAGATCGTGCGCGCCAAGCAGGTCATGCACGGCAAGACCTCGATGATCGCGCACACAGGTGTCGGCGTCTTCAAGGGTATTCCGAGTCCCTTTACGGTGATCCGCTACCACTCGCTGGCGATCGAGCGCGCGTCCCTGCCGGCCTGCCTGGAAGTGACCGCCTGGACCGACGACGGCGAAATCATGGGCGTGCGCCACAAGGAATTCGATATCCAGGGCGTGCAGTTCCATCCCGAGTCGATCCTGTCCGAGCACGGCCACGCGCTGTTCAGGAATTTTCTCGAGGGCTGCTAGTCCTTACCGGGCCGTATCGCCATCGCGTGCGGCACACCACCAAGCTACTGGAACGCCCATGAAGATCACCCCACAAGAGGCGCTGCTGCGCTGTATCGAGCATCGCGAAATCTTCCACGACGAGATGCTCCACCTGTTCCGCCAGATCATGTCGGGCGAGATGTCGCCGACCATGGTCGCGGCGCTGACCGTCGGCCTGCGCGTGAAGAAGGAAACCATCGGCGAGATCACGGCCGCCGCGCAAGTCATGCGCGAATTTTCGACCAAGGTGCCGATGGCCGACACCACGAACCTGCTCGACATCGTCGGCACGGGCGGCGACGGCGCCAACACCTTCAATATTTCCAGCGCTTCGATGTTCGTGGCCGCCGCGGCCGGTGCGCGCGTGGCCAAGCATGGCGGACGCAGCGTCTCGTCCTCCTCGGGCAGCGCGGACCTGATCGAAGCGCTCGGCGCCCACATCGATTTAAAGCCTGAGCAGATCGCGCAATCGATCGCGCAGACCGGCATCGGCTTCATGTTCGCGCCGAACCACCATGCGACGATGAAGCATGTGGCGCCGGTGCGCCGCGAACTCGGCGTGCGCAGCATCTTTAATATTCTCGGGCCGCTGACCAATCCGGCCGGTGCACCGAACATCCTGATGGGCGTGTTCCACCCGGACCTGGTCGGCATCCAGGTGCGCGTGCTGCAGCGCCTCGGCGCCCAGCATGCGATGGTCGTCTGGGGCCGCGACAACATGGATGAAGTCTCGCTGGGCGCCGGCACCCTGGTCGGCGAACTGGTGAACGGCGAGATCCGCGAGTACGAAATCCATCCGGAAGATTTCGGCCTGCCGATGATCGCCAGCCGCAATTTGAAGGTGGCGAACACGGAAGAGTCGAAAGTGCGCGTCATGGAAGCGCTGCGCGGCGAGCCGGGACCGGCGACCGACATCGTGGCGCTGAACGCCGGCACCGCGCTGTATGCGGCGGGCGTGGCCGCGTCGATCGAAGAAGGCCTGGCCAAGGCGCGTGCTACCATCGCGTCCGGCGCGGCCGTGGCCAAGCTCGAGCAATTCGTCAACGTCACGCGCCAGCTGGGCGCGCAAGCCTGAGGAGCCCCCCCATGTTCGGAATCCACGACCTGCCCCTGTTTGTGATTTCCGGACTGCTCCTCAACATCATGCCGGGGCCCGATTCGCTGTTGATCATGACGCGCAGCGCGACGCAGGGCTGGCGCGCCGGCTGCGCGGCGGCGCTGGGCATCGGGACCGGCACCCTGGTCCACATCTTCGCCGCGGCGCTCGGGCTGTCGGCGGTGCTGGCGACCTCCGCCACCGCGTTCACCGTGGTGAAGCTGGTCGGTGCGGCCTATATCCTGTACATGGCGGTGGGCCTGCTGCGCAGCCGCAAGCAGTCCGGAGAAGCGCAAGCGCTTGCCCTGCCAGCCCTCCCGTACCGAAAGATCTTCGCCCAGGGTTTTCTCACGAATGTGCTGAACCCGAAGGTCGCGATTTTCTTCCTCGCTTTCGTCCCGCAGTTCATCACCGCCGACGCACCGAACAAGGCACTCGCCTTCATCGTCCTCGGCTGCATTTTCAATGTCAACGGCATGCTGTGGTGCGGCGCCCTCTCCCTTGCGACTGCCAGAGCCAGCGCACGCATCAAGCTCAGCCCGGCCGTCTCGCTCTGGCTCAACCGCGCCACCGGCGGCCTGTTCGTCTGGCTCGGCGTCAAGCTGGCATTGGCCAAGTCCCACTAAATAGGTTTACAAGCATGTCCGATATCCTGAACAAAATCCTGGCCGTGAAGGCCGATGAAGTGGCGGCCGCCAAGAAATACCGCGACCTGGCCAGCCTGCGCCGCGAAGTCGAAGGCGATGCGGTGCTGCGTGCCGACATCCGCGGCTTCGAAGCGAGCCTGCGCAAGAACATCGCCGCTGGCCGCGCCGGCGTCATCGCGGAAGTGAAAAAAGCCTCGCCTTCGAAAGGCGTGCTGCGTCCCGACTTCCGTCCGGCCGCCATCGCCGAGAGCTATGCGGAGGGCGGCGCCGCCTGCCTGTCGGTGCTGACCGACGTGAACTTTTTCCAGGGCAGCGTCGAGTACCTGAAGCAGGCGCGCGCAGCCGTCGAGCTGCCGGTGATCCGCAAGGACTTCATCGTCGACATGTACCAGGTGTACGAAGCGCGCGCGATGGGGGCGGACGCGATCCTCCTGATCGTCTCGGCGCTCGATCACGGCCTGATGGCGGAATTGGAAGCATGTGCGCAGGAACTTGGCATGGATGTGCTGGTCGAAGTACATGACGGTGATGAGTTGACGGCGGCCCTGAAGCTGAAAACGCCGCTCGTCGGCATCAACAACCGCAACCTGCGCACCTTCGAGGTTTCGCTGGATACCACCATTGGCCTGCTGCCACGCATCGGCAGCGAGCGGCTGGTCGTGACGGAATCGGGAATCATGGTGCCGGGCGACGTGCAGCGCATGCGCGAGGCGAACGTGCACGCGTTCCTGGTGGGCGAAGCCTTCATGCGTGCGGCAAGCCCTGGTGACGAACTCCGACGATTATTCGACTAATCATGAACACTTCCATCCGCACCTCGGCTAGCTTCCTTCTCCTACTGGCAGCCCTGGGCGGATGCAGCGCGGTCCAGCCCGTCGCTTCTACTGCCAAACGCTTCGTCGCGGCACTTCTTCCCACTCCCCACACCGAGGCGCCCGTCGCCCGGCCCTCCCCTTCGCTCGACGCCTACAAGGCCGAAGTGGCGCAGCACGTCATGCGCGCCAACAGCGGCCAGACCTTCAGCGGACGCCTGCCGCCGATGCTGCCGGCCATCGTTGTGGTGAACATCACGGTGGGGGAAGACGGGGAGTTGCAGGACGTTGCCGTACAGCGCTCGCGCGACCCGGATGCCTCGAAGGTGGCGGTGGCCTCGATGCGGCGCAGCGGGCGCTTGCCGCGGCCGGTGAACCTGCTGGCGGCGAACATGCGGGCGCTGACGTTTTCGGAGACGTTTTTGTTTGACGACCAGTACCGGTTTCAGTTGCGCAGTTTGGCCGGACCGCAATGATGCCGTTTCGATCGATGCGGCATGTGCACAACGTCGGGTATGCCGGGGCACGAAAAACGCGTGGGCATGCCCACCCTACGTTATGCCACTGCCGCTGACGTAGCGCACCGTAGGGTGGGCATGCCCACGCGTTCGTACGGAGATCAACCGCACGGCCGCGCCCAAGGCCCACGGCGGCGGCTTACCGCCCCATCACGTTCAACACCGCCATGCTCATCGCGCGCGCGGCCGTCTTGATCGACGGTTCCGGCACCGGCGCATAGAACGGCGAATGGTTGAACGCGATCGGCTTGCCGCCTTCGCGCGACGCTTCCTCGACCATCTTCGGGTCGTACACGCCGGTAAAGAAGAACATCGAGGGCACGCCCTGGCCGACGTAGGCCGAGAAGTCTTCGCTGGCCGTGATCGGCGACACACGCTGGGCATTGGCGTCGCCGAACGCATCCTTGAGGACCGCTTCGGTTTTTGCGACCAGCGCTTCGCTGTTGACGACCGCCGCCCCGCCGCTGATCAGTTGCACCTCGGGTGCCGGCGCACCCGCCATCGCTGCCGAGGCCAGCGCCACGCGGCGTACGCCGTCGAGCAGCTTGGCGCGCACCGCGGGGCTGTACGAGCGGATCGTGCCGCGTACCTGGACGCTGTCGGGGATGATGTTGCCGACCGTGCCGCCCTGGATCGCGCCAATGGTGACCACGCCGAATTCCTTCGGATCCTTTTCGCGGCTCACCACCGTCTGCACGTCCACCACGAAGCGCGCCGCGATCGCAATCGGATCGACCGATTTGTCGGGCGCCGAGCCATGGCCGCCGCGTCCCTTGAACACGATGTCGATCGCATCGGAATTGGACGTGATGGCGCCCGCGTTATAGCCCACCGTGCCGTAGGCCACCGGCGAGGAGTGCAGTGCGAACGCATAGTCCGGTTTCGGGAAGCGCTTGAACAAGCCGTCGTCGAGCATGGCTTTCGCGCCCGAGAGCGTTTCCTCGGCCGGCTGGCCGATGAAGACGAGGGTGCCCTTCCACTGCGATTTGAGCTCGACCAGGGCGCGCGCCGCGCCGAGCCAGCTCGCCATGTGGATGTCATGGCCGCAGCTGTGGGCGACGAAGCTTTCGCGCCCATCGCTGACCGTCTTTGCCCGGCTGGCATAGGGCAGGCCGGTCTTCTCTTCCATCGGCAGCGCATCGAGCTCGGTGCGCACCAGCACGGTCGGCCCGGCGCCGTTTTTATACACGGCGACGATGCCGGTCTTGCCGACCTTCTCCGTCACCTCGAAGCCGAGCTTGCGCATCTCTGCCGCCAGCTTGCCTGCCGTGCGCACTTCCTGGAAGGCGATCTCCGGGTGGGCGTGCAAATCCTTGTAGACGGTGTCCAGCCAGGGGTACATGCCATCGACGCGGGTGGTCACGTCGTTCTTCAGCGGAGCGGGAAGCTGGGCCAGTGCCGGGACGGCGGCAAGGGCGAGGACGGCTGCGGCAAGCTTTTTCAAGGTATTCCTTTCTAAAGGAGAGCGGAGACGAGACAGATCCGGCGCGCCGGCCGGACCCGCGTAAAAAATCAGCCCGCGCTCGGACGCGGCAGCGCAACCGACTTCTTGCCGGCGACGGCCGGCGCCAGGGTAATCCCCGGCACGCGGTCGCCCTGCAGCGTGAGCTCGAAGGCCATCAGCTCGTCGCGGCGGAAGGCGTGCACCGTCACCTTGTCGCCCACGCGGTAGCGCGACAGCAGCGCATCGACATTCGAGGGATTGCCGTTCACGCGCAGCGCATCGATCGCGATGACGACGTCCAGCGCCGACAGGCCGGCCAGGTGCGCCGCCCCGCCCTCATGCACTTGCGTCAGCTTGGCGCCGAGGGCGTCGCGCCCGATGCCGGCATCCAGCGAGGGCTTGCCGCTCTTGCGCTCGTCGACCAGCTTGATGCCGAACGGGGTGAACAGTTTGGCCAGCGGCAGGTCGTCCGTGCCGCGCACGAATTTGTCGAACAGGTTGCGCAGCTTCAGGCCGCTGACCTCGTCGAACAGCGCCTCGACTTCGCTCTCCGTCACGCCGCGCCCGACCGTCGGATAAAAATCGCGGCCATAGCGTTCCCACAGCGCGCGCATGATGTCGTCCAGGGTCTTCGCGCCGCCGGTTTTGGCGCGGATCGTCAGGTCGAAGGCCAGCGCGATCAGCGCCCCCTTGCTGTAATAGCTGATGATCGCGTTCGGCGAATTCTCGTCCTGTCGGTAGTACTTGCTCCAGGCGTCGAAGCTCGAATCGGCCACGCTCTGTTTGGTGCGTCCGCTGCCGCGCAGCACGCTGCCGATCGTTTTACCGAGCAGCTTGAAGTAGGTCGCTTCCTTGATGATCCCGGCGCGCACCAGCATCAGGTCGTCGTAATAGCTGGTAAAGCCTTCGAACAGCCACAGGAGCGGCGTGTAGCTCTCGACCTGCAGGTCGTAAGGCGCGAACACGGCCGGCTTGATGCGCTTGACGTTCCAGGTGTGGAAGTACTCGTGGCTGCACAGGCCGAGGAATTTCAGGTAGCCCTCGTTCGGCTCGCCGGCGTTCAGGCTTGCCGTGGTCGGCAGGTCGGCGCGGGCGCAGATCAGGGCGGTCGAGGCGCGGTGTTCGAGGCCGCCGTAGCCGTCGCCAACCGCCATCGTCATGAAGACATAGCGGTCGACCGGCGCCTTTTTCGTGGCCGGGTCGAACAGGGCGATTTGCGCTTCGCAGATCGCCTTCAGGTCGGCCTGCAGGCGCGCCATGTCCAGGTTCGGCACGCGGCCGGTGATGACGATGTCGTGCTCGATGCCGCAGGCCTTGAAGGTGGCGAGCGCGAAGTCGCCCATCTCGACCGGATGGTCGATCAGTTCGTCGTAGTTGGCCGCGACATAGGTGCCGAAGCCGTAGCGCTTCGCCCCCAGTTCCTTCATCGCGGTGGCGACGCGCCAGGTCCTGGCCGCCGGGTCACCCGGGCGCTGGATGTCGACTTCGTGGGCGCCCTCGTCCTGGCCGAGCACACGCAGGAAAACGCTGGTGCCGTTGAAGAAGCCGTGGGTCTGGTCGAGGTGGGCGGCGCGCACCGACAGGTCCCAGGCATAGACTTCGTAGTGCAGCGTGAGTGGACCTTCGACGGGCGCGGCGCGCCAGGAATGTTTATCGAGCTTGGTGAGCGGCACCGCTGCGCCGTTCGACTCGGCGCGGATGCGCACGATGTTGCGCGCGAACTCGCGGATCATGTAGCTGCCCGGGATCCAGGCCGGCAGCGCGAACACCTGCCCGTCCGCGGCGGGCGCCGGGACGGTGAGGGTCACGTTGAACAGGTGGCCCGCCAGGTCTTTCGGGACGATAGTGTAGTGAACTGCGCTCTGTTTTTTCTGGGCTGTTTTTTTCATGATCACGATGGGGACGGGCCAATTTCCCCTAGTGTAACGGATTCTTATGCGCTCGCGACGCGGCGGGAGCTGCCCTACGCCAGGTCGGCTGGGATATCGATGTCGCGCAGGATGCCCGGATCATTTACAGCGACTTCCGCCACGGGTGCAGATCTCAGCAGCACGCGCGCGCCATGCTCGCCCGTCAACGCCAGCAGGGCCGGCAAATGGTGCGCGCCAAAGGCGACCGGATTCCCGCGCCGCCCCTTGAAAACGGGCGCCGCGATGTCCGCGCCCTCCTCCAGCGCAGCGAGCAGCGCGCGCAGCGTTGCCGGCGCCACGTAGGGCATGTCGCCCAGCGCCACCAGCCAACCATCGGCCTGCGGCAGCGAGCAAGTAATCCCCTGCACCAGCGAGGCGGCCATGCCGCTGTCGGCTTCCGCGCACAGCGTCACCTCGCAGCCGAGCGCGCGCAAGGCATCGGCCACGCCGCCATCCTGGGGCGGCACGACGGCGATCACACGGGGAATAACGGATAAGAGATGACGCGCGCTGGCGACGACGACCGGCTCGCCGCTGCCGAGCGGCTGCAGCAGCTTGTTGCGCACGCCAAGGGGATCGAAGCGGCGCCCGCGCCCTGCCGCCAGCAAGATGCCGACAGCGTTCATGCGGAACGAACCGGATCAGCCCAGCGTCTGCGCCGCATCCTTGATCGCGGCGCGGATGCGCTGGTAGGTGCCGCAGCGGCAGATGTTGCCGCTCATGGCGTTGTCGATATCGACGTCGCTCGGCGCCCTGTTGGTGCGCAGCAGCGCGGTGGCGCTCATCACCTGGCCGCTCTGGCAGTAACCGCATTGCGGCACGTCGTGGGCGATCCAGGCCGCCTGGACGGCCTTGCCGACCGCGTCCAGGCCGATGGCCTCGATGGTCGTGATCTTGTGGCCGACCGCGTTTGAAATCGGCGTGACGCAGGACCGGATCGGCGCGCCGTCCAGGTGCACGGTGCAGGCGCCGCACAGGGCGGCGCCGCAGCCGAACTTGGTGCCGGTCAGGTTCAGGTTGTCGCGCAGCGCCCACAGGATCGGGGTGGACGGATCGGCGTCGACCTGCATGTCGCGCCCGTTGACGTTCAGCTGGATCATGTAAAAACGCTTACTTGATCGAGCCGAGTTTCGCTTCCAGCGCCGGCAGGTCGACTGCGCCCGGGATGCGGGTGCCGTCGGTGAAGAAGATCGCCGGCGTGCCCTGGATCTTGAGCTTGTGGCCGAGTTCGACGATCTTCTCGTTCGGCGTCTCGCAGTTGGCGGGAGCAGCCGGCGGCAGCTTGCCGTTGACCATCCAGTCGTCCCAGGCCTTGACCCGGTTCGGCGCACACCAGATGTTCTTCGACTTCACGAACGAATCATCGGACAGGATGTTGTACATGAAGGTGTAGATGGTGACGTTGTCCAGGTCCTTCAGCGTGGTCTGGCGCAGGCGCTTGCAGTAGCCGCAGTTCGGATCTTCGAACACGGCGATGGTGCGCTTGCCGTCGCCCTTCACCTGCTTCAGCGCGGAAGCGAGCGGCAGGTCGGAGAACTTGATCTTGGTGAGGTCGTCGATGCGGGCCTTGGTCAGGTTCTTCGAGCTTTTTGCTTCGTACACCTGGCCGATGATCAGGAATTCGCCCTTCTTGTCCGCATACAGGATATCGGTACCGATGCGCAGCTCGTACAGGCCGCCATAGGGGGTTTCCGTGATCGAATCGATCTTCGCGCCGCCGAGGCGCGGCTCGATATTCTTGCGGATGGCCGCTTCCGTCGTATTCTCGGCACCCACGCACGACGCCATCAGGGCCGTCGCGGCCAGTACGGCGATCTTGGTTTTCAACATCACTATCTTGTTCCTTAAAAATTACTGGCCGAGGGCATGTGCCATCAGGCGACGCTTAACGAAGGGCAACTTATCGAGCAAGTTTAATCCCAAATTGCGTGCAACGCGCAAAGGTTCGAGGTTGGCGCCGAACAGGCGCTCGAGTCCGTCAGTGGCAAGTTGCATCAAAAGCACATCTTCCTTGCGTGCGCGTGCATAACGCGCCAACACACGCTCGTCGCCGATCGCACGATGTTCCTCGCGCTCGGCCACCACGCGCAGCAAATCGACGATGTCGCCAAAACCCAGATTCATGCCGTGCCCGGCCAGCGGGTGGACGGCGTGCGCGGCGTCGCCGATCAGGGCCACGTGCGGCGCGGTGAGCGCATGCGGGCGCACCAGCGCCAGCGGCACCGCTTTCACCGCTTCCGGCTGCAGCGGCTTCAAGGTGCCGAGCGGCTCGTCGGCGTATTCGCACAGGCGCACGGCCAGCTCGCCCATCGATTCCTCCATCAGCGTCGCGGCCAGGGTTTCCGGCGCCGACCAGACCAGAGAAACGCGGTTTCCCGGCAGCGGCAGCAACGCGATGATGCCGTCGCTGCAGGTGAACCACTGGTGGGCCACGCCGTGATGCGGCTTTTCGCAGGAAAAATTGGTGACGATCGCCTTCTGGTGGTACGAGCGGTAATCGATGCCGATGTCGCACTGCCCGCGCACCCAGGAATCGCGGCCGTCGGCGCCAATGACCAGTTTCGCATCGATGCGGCGCCCGTCTTCCAGCTCCACGGCCGCGCCTTCCGGCCCGCAAGTCAGGCGCGTGCCGCAGCCTTTGACGACCTCGACCTTGTGCGCGAATTTCAGGGCGGCGTCGAGCGCGCTGTTCAGATTGCTGTCCTCGACGATCCAGGCCAGCGCCCCGGTGTGGGCGCCGAAGGCATCGAAGCCGAGCGTGCCGCCGTTCTTGCCGTCGCCATTGACCGCCATCGCATCGACCGGGGCGACCCGGCTCGCGTCGAGCGCGTCCCACACTTTAAGGGAGCCGAGCAGGCCGTGCGCCGTATGGTTCAGCGCGTAGACGCGCACGTCCCAGGGGCGTTCGCCGCCGCCGTCGTTCTGTGGGGAAGCCGACGCCGGCACCAGCAGCGTCACGCTGTGGCCGGCCTGCGCGAAGCCGAGCGCTGCCGTCTTGGCGATGGCGCCATTGCCGACGATGCAGACGTCGCTTCTAATAGATGCGATGGAGGAAGTAGGGGTCGTCATGGGAGGCATTATAGCGGCATGTCCACCCCGCACTTCAGTGGCGCTGGCCGCCGCGGCCGAAGAAAGTTGCAACTGGGCCTTGCAGAGCCGCGGGCGGGTGGCTATAATCATGCCTCTCTTGGCCTGGTAGCTCAGTTGGTAGAGCAGAGGATTGAAAATCCTTGTGTCGGTGGTTCGATTCCGCCCCGGGCCACCAAGAATTCAGCAGT
>Ga0308169_10002787_pt1 | contig 17666 bp, 17 predicted proteins | sample PhyBR1_2_FD_202139 | JGI IMG/M metagenome (GOLD analysis project Ga0308169, IMG submission 202139) | Phyllosphere microbial communities from UC Gill Tract Community Farm, Albany, California, United States - DLSLSB.R1 | ecosystem: Host-associated > Plants > Phyllosphere > Unclassified | place... | reverse complement strand
TTGACCCGCACCACTTCTTCGGTGACCGGGTGCTCCACCTGCAGGCGGGTATTCATTTCCATGAAGAAGAACTCGTCGGGGTTCTGGTCGCTGGCCAGGAACTCCACGGTGCCAGCCCCCACATATCCCACCGATTGCGCCGCCGCGATCGCGGCAGCTCCGATGCGTTCGCGGATCTGCGCCCCATGCTCCAGGTTCTCGAACAGCGGGGCGGGGGCTTCCTCGATGACCTTTTGGTGGCGGCGCTGCAGCGAGCACTCGCGCTCGCCGAGGTGCACCGTATTGCCGTGGGCGTCAGCCAGGATCTGCACTTCGATGTGCCGTGGATTGCGCACCAGCCGTTCAAGGAACAAGGTGTCGTCGCCAAAGGCATTGCGTGCGGTGCGCCGGGCACTGGCCAGCGCCTCGGGAAGCTGGGCTGCGGATTCGACGGCGAACATGCCCTTGCCGCCGCCACCGGCCGATGGCTTGATCAGCAGCGGGAAGCCGACCCCGGAGGCGGCCTGGATGAGCTGCTCATCGCTCAACGCGGGTTCCGCGATGCCGGGAACCACCGGAACCTGGTGGGAGAGCACATGGTTCTTGGAGCGGATCTTGTCGCCCATGAGGTTGATGGAGTTCACCGGAGGGCCGATGAAGGCAATCCCCGAAGCCTCCAGGGCGCGGGCGAAGTCCACGTTTTCGGACAGGAAGCCGTAGCCCGGGTGGACCGCCTGGGCGCCGCTGGCCTTGCACGCATTGATGACCGCGTTGATATCCAGGTAGCTCTCATTGGCTGGTGCTCCGCCAAGGCGGATGGCGGTATCGGCGTGGGCAACATGCAGCGCACCGGCATCGGCGTCGGAATAGACGGCCACCGAGCGAATGCCCAGGGCGCGCAGGGTGCGGATAATGCGCACCGCGATTTCACCGCGATTGGCGACCAGGACCGTATCAAAAAGGTTTGTGTTCATCATGATCTCCTCGGCTACATCCGGAACAGGCCGAAGCTGGTTTCCGGCACTGCGGTGCGGGCGCAGACATCCAGGGCAAGGCCCAGCACCCTTCGGGTGTCCGCCGGATCGATGACTCCGTCATCCCACAAGCGCGCGGTGGAATAGTACGGGTTGCCCTGGGTTTCGTACTGCTCGCGGATCGGGGCCTTGAACGCTTCCTCTTCTTCGGCGCTGAAGCTGCCGCCGGAAGCTTCCAGCCCGTCGCGCTTCACGGTGGCCAGCACCGAGGATGCCTGGTTGCCGCCCATCACCGAGATGCGCGCGTTGGGCCACATCCACAAGAAGCGCGGGGAATAGGCGCGCCCGCACATGGAGTAGTTGCCGGCGCCGAAGGAGCCGCCGATGATCACGGTCAGCTTGGGGACCCGGGCGGTAGCCACCGCGGTGACCATCTTGGCGCCGTGCTTGGCGATGCCGCCGGCCTCGTAGTCGCGGCCCACCATGAAGCCGGCCAGGTTCTGCAGGAAGACCAGCGGGATGCCGCGCTGGTCGCACAGCTCGATGAAGTGCGCGCCCTTCATGGCGGACTCGGAGAAGAGCACCCCGTTATTGGCGATGATCCCCACCTGGTGGCCGTGGATCTGCGCGAAGCCGGTGACCAGGGTGGTGCCGTAGTCGGCCTTGAACTCATGGAATTTGCTGCCGTCCACCAGCCGGGCGATGACCTCATGCACGTCGTAGGGGGCGTTGACATCCACCGGGACCACACCGGCCAGCTCGCTGCCCGGGTAGAGCGGCTCGGCCACTTGGCTCTCGATGTCCCACGCCGGAGCCGGGTTTCCCGGCAGGGTGGAGACGATATCGCGGATGATCATCAGCGCGTGCTCGTCATTTTCGGCCAGGTGGTCCACCACCCCGGAGGTCTTGGCGTGCAGGTCCCCGCCGCCCAGCTCTTCGGCGGTGACGATCTCGCCGATGGCTGCCTTCACCAGCGGCGGGCCGCCGAGGAATATGGTGCCCTGGTTGCGCACGATCACGCTCTCGTCGCTCATCGCCGGGACATAGGCGCCGCCGGCGGTGCAGGAGCCGAGCACCGCGGCCAGCTGCGGGATTTTCTTCGCGGAGAGCTGCGCCTGGTTGTAGAAGATGCGCCCGAAGTGCTCGCGGTCCGGGAAGACCTCATCCTGCATCGGCAAGAAGGCCCCGCCCGAATCGACCAGGTAGATGCAGGGCAGGTGGTTCTCCAGCGCGATTTCCTGGGCGCGCAGGTGCTTCTTGACCGTCATCGGGAAGTAGGTGCCGCCCTTGACGGTGGCGTCGTTGGCGATGACCAGCACGTGCCGGCCGTGCACCAGCCCGATGCCGGCGATCATTCCGGCGCCGGGGCTGGCCCCGTCGTACATGTCCTCGGCAGCCAGCGGGGCAATCTCCAGGAACGGGGATCCCTGATCAAGCAGCTGGTCCACGCGTTCGCGGGGCAGCAGCTTGCCGCGTTCGACATGCCTGCGCCGGGATTTTTCCGATCCGCCAAGGGCTGCGCGTTCCAGGCGCCGGTGCAGTTCGGCCAGCAGGGGCGCGTTGGCCTGGGCATTGCTCTCGTATTCTGCGGGATCCGTGCGGGAAGAAAGCGTCTTCACTTTTCAGTCCTTCGGTTCGGGTTCGCTGGCGATCACCAGGGGTATGGGGAGCTCGGTGCGGGAAAGCGGGGACTCGTTGGAGACGGCGAGCATCCGCATGGCCAGCGCCACGAAGTTCAGTTGCACCTCGGGCAAGGACAGCCGGCCGTCGCGGCGGAACCAGTGGGAAACCCCGGTGCCCATTTCCATCATGGCCAGCCTGGCGATGCCCAGATCCCCGGTGCTGAAAGCACCCTGGGCGGTGCCGTCCTGGAGAACCCGGGCGAAGAGCTGTTCATAGCTATCGCGCAGTGCCTGCATTTGGGCCGCGTTCTCGGTGGACAGCGCTCGCATCTCGTGTTCCGCCACCCGAGAGGTCTTGGGATTGGTGGCGGTGAATCCGACATGGAAGGCCACCAGCAAGGCCAGCTTCCGGGTGGGGTCGGCGCCGGCGGCCGCAGTCTGGCTGGCGCCGTCGATCATCGAATTGAGGCAATTCTTGATGATGCCAACGAGCAGCTCTTCCTTGCCGCCGACGTAGTGGTAGAGCGTGGCCGAATTCAATCCGACTGCGGTACCCAATTCACGGATGCCGGTGGCGGCAAACCCGCGTTGGGCAAAGCAGGACACCGCTGCTTGCTGGACTGTACCGAGTTCCAAAGGACACCGCCTCGTGCTCCCAATCAATCGATTGACAGTGTCCATCCAATCCGACAAGCAGGGTGATGTCAATCACTTTCCGTGTTTCGTCATAAAGCCGGCGGCTCGGGGCGCGGGGCGAAATATTCGGAAATTTGTTTATGAATCAAATGCAGAAGATTACACTTCATGATGATATTTACTGCGAAATCTGAGTTAATGACATTCAGGTGCCCACGAATTACGAGCGGAAAGGACTATGCCACAACCCATTGACAGTGTCGTCAACGCGACCATAACCAGCCGTCGAAAACTCCTTGCGGGTGCGACCGGACTGCTGGCTCTCGCTGGACTGAGCGCCTGCGCAAGCGAAAAGTCCCCGCAAGCCACCACCGTCGGCCATGCGACAACACCGAAGACGCCCGATGGCGTGCTCAAGGCGCTGACCGAAGGAAACCAGCGCTTCACGTCCGGCCAGGTGCAGCATCCGAACCAGGATTCGCAACGACGTGGCGAGCAAGCCGGGCACCAAAGTCCCTTTGCGCTAGTCCATGGCTGCGTGGATTCGAGAGTGGCACCGGAGATGCTCTTTGACCAGGGCATCGGAGACCTCTTTGTCACCAGGACCGCGGGAGCGGTCTTGGATGACACCTTGGTGGGCAGCATGGAATTTGCTGTTTCCTCCCCCTACTCGGTCCCGCTGCTGGTCATCCTCGGCCACAGTGCGTGCGGTGCGGTGACCGGCACGCTCAAGGCCATGGAAGCCAACCCCCGGGACCCGCAGCTGCCCGGAGAAATGGAGGATTTTGCGGACCAAATCGCGCCCGTGGCCCGGAGCCGGAAAGTTTCAGGATCCGGCAGCGAGGCGGTGAGCCAGGTGGTGGAGGCCAATGCGCTCGCCGTCGCCAAGCAGCTGGTGGAGCGCTCGGCAATCATTCGCAAAGCGGTCGAAGAGCAGCGCACCCGTGTGGTGCCGGCCGTTTACGACCTGGAAACCGGTGAAGTGAGCTGGCTGGAGAGCTAGGTTCAACCGGAAAGCCGCTGCCAAAGAGAAATCCCCGCCGGCTATGCCGGCGGGGATTTCTACGATCATCACTCGCACCTTCAATGAGGTAGCTACTACGTTACGCAAGCATCCTATGCCCCAGCTGAGCAGGGGCTTCGCGCTGGCAATGCATTCAGGAAGCGGCCCGGCCAGCGTCATGCTGCGTGAAAAGACGCGCTGCTAGTTCTTCTCTCGCAGCGTGACAGATTCGACGGCCTGGCCGTGAAGGTCCTCGATGACCAGGTCGACGACTACTTCCTCCCAGCTGATCAGCGGCCTGATGGCATCGCAAACGAAGCCAAGGACCTGCTGCTCGATGGCGTTCACGGTGCTGTCATCGGCCATGCTCACATGGCACTGGATTTTCCAGCGAAGATGCGGGATCCTCGCGTCGGTGGCTTTGATTTCGGTGTAGTTCAACTGCGTGGTTGTCGAGTCGGCGAACGCCTTGCGGATGGCCTTGATCAGCTCGAGGGATGACAGGCGCCGGGGCAGGCCAGTGGCGGGATCCTGCACATCCCAGATGCGCTGGCGAGGCCCAAGGCTGGCAATTTTCCCGAGGATCCCCTTCGAGAAGGCTTCCGGCTCGTGCTCGGGGGTCGAGGTCTGCAGCAAGCGGGTGATGAACCCGTTCTGGTCCTTGAGCCGCTGGCGTTCGGCATGGCACCAGCGGCACTGCAATTCGTGCAGGTCGGCGGGTTCGTCCAGATTCAGCAGGACGTCTTCGGAGGTACGTCCGCAGGGGAGGGTTGTCATGACACCGCCTCGCTGATTGCATTGCGTGCTCGTGCGAGTCGCCCTCGCACTGTTGATTCTGAAACGTTCGTGACCAGGGCCGCTTCCTTGTAGCTCATGCCTTGGAGCGCGACCAGCACGAACGTCTGGCGAAGCGCCGAGGGCAACCCATTGATGATCTGCCAGGCATCGGCCACTTCACCACGTTGCACGGCCACGTTCTCGGGCAGTTCCCGGTCGGGCACCGGGGTTTGCTCTAGCACTTCATCATCCACGGTTTGCTGGTCATTGGCACGTTGGCGGATGCGATCGAGGCAAATATTTCGCGTCATCCGGTAGAGCCATGTCTTGAATGCGGCACGTTCGCGCAGCGAGCCCAGTGACTGCCACGCGCGGATCCAGGCGTCCTGGGTGGCGTCTTCGGCATCGTGCCAGCTACTGAAAAAAGTCTTGCAGTATTGACGCAGGCCAGGGGTCATCACGGTGACGAGCTCGCCAAATGCTTCGGGGTCGCCTTCCATGGAGCGGCCAACAAGCACAGCCAGCCGGGTCGGTTCCAAGCACCCTCCTTGAGTGACCTAGATCACATTCAAAATGTGTGAGGATTTCTGTACAGCTCTCGTCTGTACGAGTGTAAGGCAAAAATTATCCCTTCAATGACTGAGGAGACCATCATGGTGCAACGAGATTCCCAAGGGCCGATCATCAAGCCAACCGGCGAAGAGCTGGAGCGCCAGGCCAAGGCGGCGTCAGCCAATGAAGCGCAAGCCAGCGAGAAGCTGCGCGGCCCGCTGCACACCGATCTGGGCAAGACAACCATCGAAGACCGCGTGGTCCAGAAGATCGCCAGCATCGCCACCCGCGAGGTATCCGGCGTCTACGCGATGGGCAACGCCGCCCGCCGGACCTTCAACTCGCTGGCGGAGCGCATCCCCGGTGCCCAGGCCAACGCCGCTGGCGGCGTGAGCGTTGAAAAGGGCGAGCAGCAGACCGCCATCGACGTCTCGATTGTCGTTTCCTACGGATTCTCCATCGTCGAGGTCTCCAGCGAGATCCGCTCGAACATCATCGCCCAGGTCGAGCGCGCCACCGGACTGGAAGTCATCGAGGTGAACGTGGAAGTCACCGACGTGCACCTGCCAGAGGACGATGACGATGACACTGAAACCCGTGACGGCCTGAAATAACTGTCCGCAGCTAAGGAGCAGAACATGTTACACGTCAAGTGGGGGCTGGCCATCGGCTGCCTGGCCGGGCTGCTGATCGCCTTCGGTTCATTCACCCAGTTTGTGGTGGTGGCATTCTTCACCATCATCGGCGCGGGAGTGGGCTGGCTATTGCAGGACAGGGTTGATCTCGGCCAAGTGTTCAGCAAACGTCGGCGGTGAAGCAGATGGTAGAGCTGTCCTCGCACCGTGGAAGCACCACGGTGAACACGGGCGTCTATTCAAAAATTGCTGCCCAGGCGGCCTATAAGGTGCCGGTGGTCGGCTCGGCCGCGGGAGGGATCCTGGGGCTGGGCAAGTACCGGGATTTTGACAGCCGGCCCAGGGCCAAAGCCGAGGTGCTCGGGAACATGGTTGTCATCGACCTGGATCTCGGCCTGAGCTATCCGAGCGATGTCCAGCAAGCCTGCGAAGACGTGCGAAACATGGTCGCTGCGGATCTGCGCGCATACCTTGGCGTTGAACAGGTGCAAACCGATATCCGGGTGAGCTGGATGTCGGCACCGGATGAAGGAACCAGAAACAGGAGGCTGCGATGAACAGGTTCTGGCACGTTCGCAGTGCCCGCACCTTGACGCTGGCGATCAGCTTTGCCATCCTGCTGGCCGCAAGCATGATCCTGGCGCTGTGCTGCATACTGCGTTTGGCCGACGGGCGTTGGCCCGGCACTGCCGAGCAGGGCATTGATGCGCTGCGCGGCCTGCGCTTCAACGACAACCTGGCAGTGATCGCCATGGCGGTCCTTGTGGTGCTCGGCCTGGTGCTGATGCTCAGTGCGCTGATTCCGGGGCGCCGGCAGAGCATCCTGCTCACCAGCGACGATCCTTCAGCTCGATCGGAACAGGCAATCTCATGCCGGGGAATATCGACCTTGGTGGGGCATGAGGTTGAACGAACCGATTCGGTCACCAGGGCGAGGGTGAAAACCAGCCCGGCCCTGGTGCACGTGAGAGTGCAGACTCCGGCCCACTCGGTCCAGCGCGTGCAGGACAACGCGCAGGCGCGGGTGCAGGCAGTGATCGATGGCTTGCCATTGCAACGCGCTCCCAAAGTCAAGGTCTCGGTGCAACGGCGAGGAGGGAACTGAAATGTTCACAACGCATGTGGTGCGGCAGCGAATCATTCTCGTGATCCTCGGCCTGGTGCTGCTGGCTGGCGGAGGATGGGGCCTGGCCTCCGTCTGGTGGGGGCTGCCTGCAGGAAATGATTTCGGCCAAGCCGAGATTGGCAACAGCCTGCCGATCGATCAGCAGTACCTGGTGCCATTGGGATTGGCGATAGGGATTGCGGGCATGGTGCTGTCGCTAGCGGTGTTGATCACCGCCATTCCGCGCCGCCCAGCGGCACACAAATTCAGATATGAATCACGCACCGAGGGGGTGAGCGAGATCGAAACTTCGGTCATAGCCAAGGCCGCGGAGACCGCCGCGCAGACGCAACCAGAAATCGTGGATGCGAATGTCCAGATCGGTGGCAGCGCAACCGAACCTGTGCTCTATGCGCGGTTCACCTTGCGCGCCGATGCTCCGGCGAATCGCGGTATCGAGCTGGTCAATGACCGGGTGATACCGGATCTCGAAATGGTGCTGGGAGCGCCCTTCGCCAGCAAGCACGTTTCATTCAGCTTCCAGAAGCCGGAAAAGCAGGATTCCCAGAAGGCCGTGCTCATCTGAGCCGGCCCGGGCATCAAGAAATCATCACCAGCGGCACGCTGATCGTGCCACAACACTTGGGGAGTAGAAATATATGGGAATTATTGGTTGGGTCATCCTTGGCCTCATTGCCGGTGCGATCGCCAAGGCGATCAAGCCAGGAACGCAGGGCGGGGGCTGGCTGGCAACGCTCTTGCTGGGCGTCGCCGGTGCGCTGCTTGGCGGCTGGATCGGTTCGGCTATTTTCGGTGTCGGCATTAGCCAGTTCTGGTCATTGTCGACGTGGCTGCTGGCCATCGGAGGTTCCCTGATCGTGTTGATCGTGTGGGGGCTGGTTACCGGCAAGCGCCGCTGAGTGCGCAAGCCAATGGGAGGGAACCATCACGGTTCCCTTCCATTGGCGTAGCCGGGGCAATTACATGATGCCGGTTGGCACCAGCAGCAACCAGGACAGTGCCGGTGCAATCAGAACCACGGCACCTGCGTACATCATCAGCTGCTTGTAGGTTCGGGTCCGATCGCTTTCCCTCACGTTAGCCACCACCAGTGCGCCAGCGGTGGAGAAGGGGGAAACATCAACCACGGTTGCGGAGATGGCAATTGCTGCCACGGTGCCGGAGACGCTCAGCGAGCTGACGGCCAGCAGCGGCCCGGCCAGCGGGATGAATGCGGCGAGCAGGGCGGTGGATGAGGCGAAAGCGGATCCGATGCCGATCACGTAGCACAGCACCAAGGCGATCAAGATCGGAGCGCCCAGGGCCAGGGCCATGTGGGCCAGGGTGTCGATCACGCCGATGTGGGTCAGCAGCGAGACATAGGTGATCATTCCGGCCACCAGCAAGACGGTGGACCAGGAAATGCCGGCAACAAACTTCTGCTGGTCCTTGATGTTCAACAGGGCCAGCAGCAAGCCGGCGCTCAAGGCGACAAAGCCGATGGGCAGGCGCAAGACCAGGGCGCAGAAGAGCATGACGCCAATCAGCACCAGCGTGTAGATCTGCTGTCCTTGCGGACGGGTGGAGCGGATCTCCTCGACTTCCGTGTAGCCCTCGCCGGCGCTGGTGCGCAGCTTGCCCATCACGGCGAAGACGATCACGGTCAGGATCGACAGGATCAGGTTGATGGCGAAACTGGCGGCAAACAAGGCGTTGGCCGAAACCGGGAAGCCATTTTCCATGGCGATGTCATGAACCAGGACGCCCGAGACGGACAGCGGGGAGAATCCTCCAGCATGGGAACCGTTGATGATGAAGGCGCCCATCAGCAATGGATGAATGCGCGATTCGTAGGCAAATCCGATGGCGGCCGGTGCCAGCAAGGCGACGGCGGCAGGGGAGAAGGTGCCCAGCGAGGTCAATGCCGCGGCGACCAGGAAGAAAACCCAGGGAAGCAGCATGGTTTTGCCGCGAACTGCGCGGACGCAGTTGCGCACGATGATATCGATGGTGCCGTTGTGCTGTGCCATGGAGAAGAAGTAGGTGACGCCGATGATGGTCAGCACGATGCTGGCCGGGAAGTCCGCGAGGATTTCCTTGTCATCCATGCCCAGCATGAAGTAGCCGATGCCGAAGGATGCCACCAGGCCCATCACGCCGATGTTGACCGGCCATTTGGTGGCGATGATGAACATCAGCACCAGGACAACGAGCGGGATGACCTGTTCGGTGGTCAGCGAGGCGCCGGTGCCGGAAGGCTCCGCGCTGGAGAGCGCTGGAGAAGCCACCATGGCGATGAGCACCGCGATGAAGGCCACCGCGGCAACGATCAGCAGGTTGCGCTTGGTGCGCCGGTTTTGGCGCCGAGGATCGACGGTGCCGACAGCGATGGCTTCTTGTTCGGCTGGGGGTGCAGCCTTGAACCCTGTATTAGTCATGGTCTGGCTCCTCAGCGGCTTGCGCTTGCTAGGTCGGTTTCGGCAACGCTGCCGAGGGACTCGGGGAGGTGGATGGTGGAGCTGGCGATGGAGCGGGCGGTGCGGTCCACTCCGACGTACATGGACCCCTCGCGTTCTTCGCTCCAGGTTTCGATGACGCCGGCGGGGGTGCGCAGGCGCAGCGTGGCGCGCGGCGCGCCGCCGGTGATCTCGCCCAATATGGTGCCCGGGGTCTGTGCGCCGAGGGTCAGCGCGATGCTGCCGGTGATGGCCAATGCCGGGTGGGGCTTGCCCATGGAGAGCATCATGACGCTGGCATCGCTGTCTTCATCCTGCGGTGCCGCGGCGATGGCAAGTTTCGGGATGGCGCGGGCAGCCTGCTCAGGAGACGCGGCCAGGCCCATGCGCACCGCTGCTTCGCGGCGCACCTGGTCCAAGGCGATCAGTTGCGAGTCGACGGCGGCCATCCATGAATCATAGTTTGCGGTGTCGAGACCGAGTTCCTCGGCGCGAAGTATGACTACGGGTGCTCCGGCATCCACCAGGGATGCGGTCCACGCGCGGCCCGCGGCAAGCAGGATGTCTGTTGGGTTCGAGGTGGGCAAGAGGCTGCCGGTGGTCTTGCCGGCAGGGTCGCGGAATCCGAGCCCGACCTTGTAGCCGGCCGTTGCTACACCGGGCATCTGTGCCTGGGGAACGATGGGCAGTGCCCCGTCTGGCGTATCGACGCGCTGGATGATGATCTGCCCGGTATTGGTGTTGCGGGTGGTGACTCGGGTGGTATCCCCGGACGGGGTGATCCATCCTTGCTCGATGGCGTAGAGCCCGACAACTGCGGAGCAGTTGCCGCAGTTGCTTCCCCAATCCACGGTGGCTTCTTCGATGCCTACCTGGGCGAAGGTGAACTCCACATCGATTTCGGCGTCGCTGGAACGGTGCAGAATGACTGCCTTGCTGGTGGTTGAGGTGGCTCCGCCAACGCCGTCGATTTGTCGTGAATCGGGGCTGCCGAATACTTTCGGGAGCAGCTCATCGAGGCTGGTGGCCGTTTCGTCCAGGTGCTCGGATTCGAAGACCCAGCACTTGCTGGTTCCTCCGCGCATCCATTCGGCTTGTATGTTCATCGTCATTCCTACATCTCGTGGTGCCGCGCGTTTCGCTCCCGGTCACTCGGTCCGGATTCATCGTTATCCGGCTATGGAAAAACCATAATCTGCATCACATTTGAAGTCTACGTACATAAAATGCAAGGGCTTGTAGTAACGCTTAATTTGCCTAGATTGCAAGCTTATGCAGACTGCAATCTGATGATGAGCGATGTAGATAAAACGAAAAATCAGCCATTCAGGCTAGAGATTTCAGAGAATGAACAGAGTATTCAGTTCATTGAAGTACTGCTTATGGTTATCGGCTGTTGCTCGCGAAAGAAGTTTTTTTGCGGTGACGCGCTGCTCGTTGCCTCGACGTGAATGAACTAAAAATGCCGTTGCATCGCGCTCGGCGAGATGCAACGGCATAGCAAAAATTGATTGTTTTCGGGAAAGGCTTCGTGGCCTGCCAGATGGTCAGCCCGCGAGAATAATCTCCACGTTCGCGTCCTTGAATGGCGCAAGCTGGTTCTCGCTGGCCTGTGCGTCGGTGATCAGCGTCCAGCCTTCGGGCAATCTGGCCCAGGCATGGAAAGGATGCTGGTTGAGCTTGGAGCTGTCGGCCAGCACAAACACGCGCTGCGCCCGCGAGGCCATCTTTTCCTTGAGCCGGGTCTGCACGAGGTCGGCCTCGCAGATGGCATCGGGCGTGACGGCATCAGCGCCGAGGAAAACGGAATCAAAACTCATCCGCTCCAGGCAGTATTCTGCCAGCGGGCCCACAAAGGCGGCGCTGCGGTGGCGCAAGGTGCCACCGAGGCACTCAACATGTACCGACTCTGCCTCGGCCAGTTCCTCGACCACCACCAGCGAGGTTGTCGCCACGGTGAGTTCATTGGCGTCACGCAGCTCATGGGCCAAGGAGGCAACTGTGGAACCGGAATCCAGCAGGATGGTTTGCCCCTCGGACACCAGCGAGCGCGCCTTGCGCCCGATGGCGCTCTTCGCCACCGCGTTCTCCATGTTCCGCTGCCGGAACGTGGACTCGATCACCGGTGCGGTCAAGGGCATCGCCCCGCCGTAGGTGCGCGCAATCTTTCCTTCTCCGGTGAGCCGGGAAAGATCGCGGCGGATCGTTGAAGCGGTGACGCCGAATCGTTCGGAGAGTTCCTCTACGCTGGCCAACCCGCTGGTATTGGCCAGTTCCAGGATCTGCCCTTGGCGCACCTTGGCACTGGTCGACATGGGACTCCTTCCCCAGTTGATTCGGTGGGTCTACTACGCCGAGTGTATCGGCATTGGCCCGGTTCGCTTACTCGGCCGGGGCCGTCGCCAAATTCACCGACTGCTGCAGGGCCTCGATCATGCTGCCCACCTCGACAACGCCGGTGCCGGCGATATCAAACGCGGTGCCGTGGTCCACCGAGGTGCGGATAACCGGCAGGCCGACGGTGATGTTCACGCCAGCTTCGATGCCCAGAACCTTCACCGGGCCATGGCCCTGGTCGTGGTACATGGCGACGATCAGGTCGTAGTCGCCCCGGCCCGCCAGGAAGAACGCGGTATCGGCGGGCAGCGGGCCGATGGCGTTGATCCCATCGGCCTGCAGCTTTTCGAGCGCAGGGATGATCTTTTCTTCCTCTTCGCCATAACCGAACAGGCCGTTCTCGCCGGCGTGCGGGTTGATGGCGCAGACCCCGATCTTCGGGGTGGGATTGCCGGCGCGGACTAATGCCTCGTGGCCGCGGCGGACCGTGCGCTCAACCAGCCCGGGTTCGATTTTCTTGATGGCATCGATCAATCCGATATGGGTGGTCACGTGGATGACCTTGACCTTGGGGGTTGAAAGCATCATCGATACTTCATCGACACCCATGAAGTGGGCAAGCAATTCGGTGTGCCCGGGGTAGATGTGGCCGGCTTCGTGCAGTGCGGCCTTGTTCAGCGGTGCGGTGCAGATGCCCTGGACCTCGCCGCGCATCGCCAGTTCGCAGGCGATGCGGATGTAATGGTAGGCCGCGTTGCCCGCTTCGCCGGAAATCTTGCCCCATTCAAGGTCCGCAGACAGCAGGTGGGGGTCGATGACGTTGATGCGGCCGGGAACAAACTGGGCTTCTGCGACGTCGGAGATTTCCACGATGTCGGCCTTGAGGCCCAGGGCCTTCGCGCCCAGGGACAGCCGGTGGCAGTCGCCAATGACGATCGGCCGGCTGATGCTGTAGGCGTTGGCATCCAGCAGGGCGCCGACGGTGACCTCTGGGCCGACTCCTGATCCGTCACCCATGGTGACGGCGATGAATGGACGGGAATCTGGGGAAGTGGTGCTCATGGATTCTGGCTCCTGGGGAAGAGTGGTGCGCAGATCGCGCAGGGTGGAAAAGGCTTTGGAGAGGATGCCGGGGCTGCCGAAGGAACCGGGCTTGGTGCCAACCAGGCGCCCGTCGGGGGCTTGGCAGATGACCACTCCGGGTTCCAGCTGCTGGCGCGGGACCAGCGAGGTGACACCGAGGTCGTCGAGGACGGCGCGTGCTGTTTCACCGCCGGTCAGGAAAAGATCCGAGTCCGGGTGCGCTGCAAGAAAGGCGGCTGCCTGGTTGCGCAGCTGGTGGAGCACTGCTGAGGGTTCCGTCCCGTTGCGCGCTGCGCGCAGAAGCACCGGTTCCCCTGGCTTGGGCGCCGGCAGCTCGCCGGTTGTTTCGGCACAGGGGATGCCGTGGTTCTGGGCGAGTTCAAGCTGCTGCCCGGAGGGGCCCGAGGCCGAGCCGACGACACCCAGAAGGTGGCGAGCCGGAGCATCGGACGCGGCAGGATCCTGGTGCGCGGCCTGGCCGGCTGTGCCGTGACGCGCCGCCAGGGCGCTGGCCAGGGCCGCGTTCAGGGCTCCGGTGCCAACCAGGATGCTGCGGGCGAACAGCTCCGGGTGCGCGGCGCGCAGTCCGAGCCAGGATTCGGCGATGGAGTGCAGGTCCGCCTCGGTTGAGCAGTCGACGATGGCGATGGGTGCCGAACCGAGCGCGGCGGCCAGGTGTTCTTGGAACGATCCATCGGTGCTGGGCCGGGCCAGCGTTGCGGATTCGAGGCCACCGAGCAGGTCGGCGATGGATTCGGGGGCTTGTCCGGCTTCTACCTGCCAGGCATCCGTGGAAGCCAGCGGCTGGCCGGCAACCAGCGGGCGCCCGTTGTCAACGGTCCGCTCCAGGTGGGGCAGTGCTCCGGCAATGATGAGCCAGTAGCCGCTATCGGCCAGGGCCGAGAGCTCTGCGTTGAGGTTGCCGCGCCACAGCGAATCGATCTTCTTGAAGACCAGCGCGTCTTGCGAGGGCCGGCGGCAAAGATCCTGGATGCGCCGATAGGCCTTGGCGGGGTCCAGGTAGCGGCTATTGGTGTCCAGGACGGTGACGGGGCGGGGCTTGTTCGAAGATCCCGCGGCGAGGTCAAGGGAAATCCGGGTCGCAAATCCCTGGTCGCTCCAAGGCAAGGATACTTCGCAGGCGCCGGAAAAATCATCGGCGAGAATCAGGACTTCCATTGGGTTCATGGCCATGTGGATGCTTGTCACCTCCTTGAATCGGGTTCCGGATGGCTCCGGTCGAGCGTGTGCTTCTGGAGCCATCATGACACAGTTGCGCGAAATGCGCTATGCCTATTGCGCATTTCGCGCAATCGTGACAAAGTGTCCTTGAGATACACATCACAGCGAGTGGATGGCCCTGCAAGCAATGGGGCAAAGCGCTCCAGAAAATCGATTGGGAGGTCGAAGATGACCGCACGATTCTCGCCCGGGATGTCGCGGCGCCAGCTGCTGCAGCTGGCCGGAGCCGCCGGGCTCTTTGCGGCAGTGGGGATGAGCGCTACCGCGTGCGCAGGACCCACCGGGCTGCCGGGCAAGGACACGCTGACCCTGGCCCTGAACCGTTCCTTGGTATCGCTGGATAACAAGCTGAACCAGTTCGATGCAGCCGTGACCGTGCAGCGAGCGGTCCGCGAGGGCCTGACCGCGATCGGCCCGGACATCGCACCGATTCCGGTGCTCGCCGAGTCAATGGTGATGGCATCGCCAACACGCTGGACCGTCAAGCTGCGCCAGGGAATCACCTATTCGGACGGGCGCCCGGTCAAGCCGAAGGATGTGGCCACCGCGCTGGAAATGTACGCCAAGGTGCAAGGCTCCTTCGTCGCCAGCTTCTTCCCCGAATTCCCCTCGGTCACCGAAGTCGATGAGCGGACGTTCCATTTGGACTCCAAGGGGCCCATCCCGATCCTGGATGCGCTGATGGCGCTGATCCTGATTTCCCCTGCCGAGGATAACAAGGCAGAAGAGCTGCAGACCGGTGTGGGCACCGGGCCCTATGTTGTCCAGTCCTATGACCGCGGCGCCGGGACCTACACACTGGTGCGCAATGAGAAGTACTGGGGCGAACCGGCACCAATCCGCCAGGTCAACGTCCGCTTCCTGCCCGAAGAATCCTCCCGCGTGATCGCCTTGCGCAGCGGCGAAGTAGATGTCATCGATTCCATCTCGCCCAATTCCATGGAACAGCTCCAGGGCCTGCCCGGCGTCACCATCGACACGGCCTCCTCGCTGCGCTTGAACCAGATCTTCTACAACTTCCGCAAGCCGAAGTCCCATCCGCTCGCCGATCCCAAAGTCCGCGAAGCGCTGTCCTTCGCCATCGACGGCAAGGCCCTGGTGCACGATGTCCTGATCGACACCGTGGAACAGGCGCAGGGCGTGACCCCGACCAGCCTGTTCGGCTTTGCCAAGACCGGGGACTACGTTTACGACCCGGGCAAGGCGAAATCCTTGCTGTCGGACCTCGGCGTGGAGAACCTGAAGCTCAAGATCATCTGGGAGACCGGAGAATTCCCCTCGGATACCGCCATCATGGAGGCCCTGGTGCAGATGTTCGGGGACATCGGAGTGAAAACCGAGCTCCAGCAGTTTGAACCCGGAGGAAATATCCTGCAGTGGCGCCAAGGCAAGGAAGGGGACTGGGACCTGCTGGGCAATGGCTTCTCCAGTCCTACCGGCCTGGCCATCACGATGCTGCAGGGCATGTACGCAGGCACCGCGGAAAAGGAAAAGACCCGCGACACCTACCAGGGCTACGTCAACAACAGCGTTGAGCGCAAAATTGCCCGCGCGGCCTCGGAAGTCGACGAGGCCAAGCGCACCGCGTACCTCAAGGTCGCCCAGCAGGCAGCCTGGGACACCTGGCCCTGTGCGTGGGCCTTTACCCCCAAGTCAATTCTTGCCCGCCGCAACCGCGTGCAAAACCTGGAACTATCCGCCGCCAACGCCTACCCGCTGGCCCGTGTGGGATTGGAGAGCTGAGCCGTGCTGACCTATCTTCCCAAGCGCATCGGGCAGGGACTGCTCACGGTATTCCTTACCGTTTCCGTAGTCTTCCTGCTCATCCGCATGGCACCGGGCGACCCGGCTGCCTCGTTCGCCGGGCCGCTGGCCACCAATGAGCAGCTGGCCGCCGTGCGCGAGCAGTTCGGCTTGGACAAGCCGCTGCTCCAGCAATACGTGATTTTCATCGGACAGCTGTTCACCGGCCATCTGGGGCAGTCCTATTCCTTCCAGGCCCCCGCCGTGCAGGTGGTGATGGACCGGCTGCCCTACACGCTGACCCTGGCCACCAGCTCCATCCTGCTGGCCGCGCTGGTCGCCATTCCGCTGGGAATGTGGATGGCCCGCCGCACCGATACCGATGCGGAACTCGGCGTGAACGTGCTGACCATCGCCGGGCAGTCCATGCCCGACTTCTGGACCGGCATCATGCTGCTCACCGGGTTCTCGGTGATCATCCCGCTGTTCCCGGCTTCCGGCTTCACCACCTGGGGCGGGCTGGTCCTGCCGACCATCACCGTCGCGATCCTGCAGATCGCCCTGGTCTCGCGCATGGTCAAGCGTGAAATGGTCACCAATTTCAACGCCCCCTATCTGAGCATCGCCCGTTCCCGCGGCGTCAGCGAACGGGTGCTGACCTGGCGCTATGCGCTGGGCAATGCGGGCATTCCCGTCTTCACCGCCCTGGGCACCCGCTTCGCGGCGATGCTCAACGGCGTGGTGGTCGTGGAAGTTGTCTTCGGCTGGCCCGGCGTGGGCTCGCTGATCGTCCGGGCCTTGGAAACCCGCGATTACCCCCTGATCCAGGCCACCGTGCTGATCACCGCCCTGCTGGCCGTCGCGGTCCAGCTGCTGATCGATCTGGCCTACCCACTGCTGGACCCACGGGTCCGCCTCGGAAAGGCAGCTTCGGCATGAGCACCACAACCCGCAACCTCGCGCAAGCTCCGGATCCGGTCCGCGGCTCGGCAGTGACCAAGCAGCTGCTGAAGAAATCGGCGGCCGCCCGGCGTGCCCGGTCAACCCGCATCAAGCTGTGGCTGGGCACCATCCTGACCCTGCTGGTGGTCCTGCCGATCGCATTGGCCAACCTGCTGCCGATCGCAGACCCGAATATGCAGGACCTCGGCGCCCGGCGATTGGCCCCGTTGATCGACGGGCACCTCTTCGGCACCGACCAGCTGGGCCGCGACCTGCTCTCCCGGGTGCTCTTCGGAGGCCAGACCTCGCTGATGATCGGCGTGCTGGCGGTCGTCGTTTCAGGGGCTGTCGGAGTGATCCTCGGATCCATTGCCGGGTTCTACGGCAAATGGGCCGACGTGATCATCTCCCGCGTGCTCGAAGCCCAGCTGTCCCTGCCGCTGCTGATGATGCTGCTGCTGGTCGTTGCCCTCTTCGGGCCATCCATCCCGGTGATCACCGGTGTCATCGCCATCGCCCAGTGGCCCGAGGTTGCGCGCCTGACCCGATCCCTGGTGCTCGTGGAACGCGAAAAGCCCTA
>Ga0308169_10002786_pt1 | contig 17669 bp, 22 predicted proteins | sample PhyBR1_2_FD_202139 | JGI IMG/M metagenome (GOLD analysis project Ga0308169, IMG submission 202139) | Phyllosphere microbial communities from UC Gill Tract Community Farm, Albany, California, United States - DLSLSB.R1 | ecosystem: Host-associated > Plants > Phyllosphere > Unclassified | place... | reverse complement strand
ACGATCGATCTGACGGCTTCAGGAGAAGAAGCGTCTTCTACCTTGAAGTTGCAAGATACTGCAAGATTGATGACATCGAATTGAAGAGAGTCGTAGGCTCTGCAGTCGCGCAGGCAGAGTCAGCTGGGAAGAACGACGAGAACGAAGCGAAGAGTCGACTCACTCAGTGGCATCACGTAACTCGTCCTTCTTGATCTCGGCATCGAACTTGCGAGCTGCGACTTGATTCTCCTTGTCTCGAGTGACGGCGCGGATGTTGGCTTGAGCGGCTTTGAGTTCGTCTTGAAGTCGACCGGAGGTGCGCTTCTCGTTGTTTTCTCTTTCCTCCGAAGTACGCTTTGCCTTGTTCGCTTTGTCGAGATTACTGCGTTTGTCGATCGAGTTATAGCGAAGTAGATGAAAGAAGTGAGAAGGGAAGGGAAGCTCACGCCTTGGTTTCAGCGAGAGACGTCTGTACTTGTACGAGTTCCTTCGAAAGCTCATCGTGAGCAGTGTTGCGCAACTCGAGCTTGCGTTCGAGTGACTCCTTCTCGGTTTCGAGGTCCGAGATGTCTTGATTGAGCGCAGTACTGTCGAAGTTGACACGAGTCAGTCGATTCGAATGAGGGAAGACAAGCGAGTCTCCTCACATCGTGTGCTGATCAGCAGTAACCTGTGATTGAGTCCTTCTGTGAGGGATATGCGGTTGGCGATGAGCTCAACTGTAAGCGTTACGAATCGGCAGCGATATAGCTTACCCATTGTTCGCATCAACTTTCTCTTTCTCGACTGCGATCTGATCATTCGCTTCCTTCAATCTCCACTTGAGGCTATCAGCTTGTTCTGCCGCCCTCTCGAGCTTCTGACGAAGGTCTTCGATCTCAGCAGCTTGCTTGACGAGACTAGTTGGGAAGAAGTCAAACATCGTCAATACTGGCGACGGGAATCGAGGAAGAAGCGAAAGGCGAGCGCACATTTGATCGTCGACGTTCTCGCGCTGAGGTCGGTGCACGGCAGCTGCAGTCTTTGCCATCGATTTCTCCTTCTCTTCGAACATCCTGTCAACTTGCGAGAGGCGAGTCATCGAGGGATGTTCGTCTTCTTCGAGTTCATCGACGAGAGTAACGTCTCCAGAAGCGGGTCTCGCGAGTTTGACGAGGGGATCCTCCGAGTTGTCATCGCTGTGAGAACGGGATTGAGCGAGGATAGCGTTCGATTCTTTGAGGAGAAGATCTTGATAGGCACTGGAGAATCGATATCGAGTAAGCGAAAGTATCGACCAGAAACGAGGGGGAGACGGCAGGACTGACTGAGAAACAAGATCGAGCTCTTCTTGTAAAGCTTTCTTGCGATCGAGATTGAGCGAAACTTCTTGACGGAGACGGGTGACTTCGCTCCCATTCGAGTGAGAGGGTCGTTCTTGAACCGGTTGAGCTACTCCGAGAGGGATCGGAGCGGAAGTCGAAACTTTCTGATGCTGAGAGGGAAGAGGAGGAAGAGCTCGAGGACTGTAGGATTGCTGCTGCTGCTGTTCCTGACTCGTAGCGGCAGTATCCCTGTGATTTGAAGAGAGTTGGGAGAGTTGAGAGAGCTCGGAGAGATGGGAGGGCGATTTCGAGCGACGGGAAAGAGGGTTGACTTGCGATTCCTCTTCCTCCTTTTCCCCCTCACCATCAGAGACTCCTTCGCCCTCGACCTCCATCGAAGCCCGACCTTTTCCTTTCCTTTCCTCCTTGGCAGGGGAACGAACGACGACCTTTTTCGTTACTTTCCCCTTTCCTCCTCCGAGTCCCAAAGGCTTGTTGTCCTCGTCTTCTTCGAGATCGATGTCCATTCCTTGTACATCTCCACCTTTGACTTGAGCTTGAAGTTCCTTGATCTTCTCGATCAATGCGTCTTTCTTGAGTTTCTTGAGAGCCGAATCCGATTGAGACTTGCGACCTGATTTCTTCTTCTTCGCTAAAGGTTCCTCCTCCGATTCCTCCTCGTCATCCTGATCGTCACCTCCGGTCTTGCCCTGAGCAGGAGCGACGACTACTTTAGGTTTCTTCGAAGGTCGACCACCTTTCCCTTTCGCAACTCGTTTCCCTTTCCCCTTTCCTTCGTTCGATCCTCCTTCCTGATCGCTTCCATCCTCTGCGTCTTCATCTTCACTCTCTTGATGTCTCTTCTTTCCCTTCGAGGCTGATTCAGTGGCTGATTTGTGAGATGAGGCGTTAGAAGCTCGTTTCGACTTTGATTTGGCTTTCGACTTGACGGCTTTAGGGTTGACTCCATCTTTGAGGTAGCGAGATACGGCGTCTTGGTCATCCTCCGTTTCAGGATCCTGTGATTATCGTGAAAGAGACAGTCAGCGTGAACGAACACGATTCCGACAAAGCGAGACTAGCGAAACTCACTTCGTTTTCTTTCCAACTCTCAATGCCATCCCTCGCTTTCTGTGAAAGACTCATCCAAGCTCCCCTCTCATGTACGATGTCACCTTTGTCTCGAAGTGAATCCTTTGCGACTTTCAAGGTTGAATCGCTCAACTTGGAAGCAGGGATATCCGAATGACGTTCTCGCACTGTTCCCAACGAGACAAAGGAAGCTGATCAGCTAGAGTTCTTGTATGATAGTGATAAAGAGTGAGCCTTCGAGCTCACCCAAATTGTAGATCCTCGCAACGTTTGCTTCCACCTTTCCTTCCCTCTCTCGTTGAATGAACTCTTTGTAAGAACAAGCCAACACCCTCTCCTTCATTGCTACTGCCTGGTCCATGTTCGTAGTGGTGACACTTGAAGAGGCGGTAGAGGTAGAGTGGCGACGAGTTGAGGAAGAAGTGGGAGAAGGGGAAGGAGAGAGGGAAATGGAATGTGATTTACTAGTTGAAGGCACCACTTTCTTGGGTGGAGTAGACTTCTGTTCAGACATGTTCAGTCGTCGCTAGTGAGTATGAAGAGAGAGAGAGAAAGAGAGAGGAGAGCGGAAGTGGGAAAGAGAGAGAAAGCAAGTCCGAAAGACTCCTCGGACCAAGTGTTTTCGCTCGTGTCGTTTTCGTTTTGATGGATAAAGCCATTGAGATTTGCAAGGGGGTTAGAGAAAAGAGCTGTAGAACAAAGTGTCTTTATTGAGGGATTTGGAGGGGGAGTAGTAAGAGCCACGGAAAGCGAGATAAAGAAAGAAAGCACGAATGGAGAAAAAACGAATAGGAAAAGAACTACACCAAGACCTCTATGTACTGATTCCAGCTCCTCTTTACTCGACAGTGACACTCTTGGCGAGGTTACGTGGCATATCGACGTTGGTTCCGCGGGCGATCGCCATGTGGTAGGAAAGAAGTTGGAGAGGAATGATGTTGAGGAGACCTTGGAGGCAGTCGACGGTCTTGGGTACTCGGATTACGTGTCTGTCGTCGTCGATGGATGTATCGGTATCGTTGGCGATGATGATGGGAGCACCTGAAATCGTGAAAGTAGGAGAAATTAGCTATAAGATTATGGAAGAGAAGAAAGAGATGACATACCCTTTCGAGCAGTAACTTGTTCGAGAGCAGATCGGACCTTGTTGTAGTTGGAATCTTGAGTCATGACGAGAATAACGGGCATACTGGGAAGGGTGAAAGAGGAGAAGTTAGTTTCTTGTTTCTTTGAGAGGTGGAGCTTCTTTTGTGGTGAATTTGCATGAGGTGGGAGGAAGAGAGTTGAGGAGGAAGAGAAGCGATTGAGACTTACGATTCGTCAATGAGAGCCAAAGGACCGTGTTTGAGTTCACCAGCAAGAATACCCTCCCTGTTTGAGCGAATCAGAGTCAGTCAACGATGACGACATGATAGGAACAACACCTTTGAAACGTACGCATGTTGATATGTTCTACAGTCGTTCATTCAAGGAGGATTAGCTATGTTTCGCGATCTCTTAACAATGAAGGTCAACTAACAGTTCTTTGATCTTCAAAGCGGCTTCCAAGCAAGTCGCATGTTGGTAACCACGACCCATGATGAGGAGAGAGGTCTGTTGCGCGAGGACAGGGGCGAGAGCTTGGTAGTCTCGGTCGGCGAGGAGGATTTGGCGGATTTGACCTGGGAGCTCGTGAAGTCCGTCGATGATGGCGTCTCGTCGTCCGGTCATCGAAAGGCGGTCCTCTCCGAGCTGAACGGCCATCATGGTGAGAGCGATGTATTGCGAAGTGTAGGCCTTGGTCGAAGCGACTCCGATTTCAGGTCCAGCGTTGACGTGAATTCCGCAATGCGATTCTCGAGAGATGGTCGAACCGACGACGTTGACGATACCGACGTTGAGGGCACCACGTTCGAGACAGTATCGCATGGCGAGGATAGTGTCGGCGGTCTCTCCGGATTGCGAAACGAAAACGCAGACGTCGTCTCGGAAGATGGGGGTTTTGCGGTCGAGGAAGTCGGAAGCGAGTTCGACCGAGACGGGGATTTCGGTGAGCTCTTCGAAGATGGAACGAGTCTGGAGTGGTGAAGGGGAGCGAGGTGAAGGGAGAGGGAGGAGAGCGGGAGGCGAAGGAGGGATGAAAGGAGATGCGGAGTGGAACGAGCGTAAGATTGTGAATAGGAGTGAGAGGCGGCATCGATAGATGAGAGGTGGTTTTTTGAAGGGAGGTTTGGCGGAAGTCAAGAGAGGGCAGAGGTGAAGCGAGATTTAGTAAGTCGAGGGCGAGTGAAGATTAGAACAGATTGAAAGAAGGTGAGATTGGCGAGAGAGAGAGAGAGAACGCGCGAATGAGATGTCAGCTCTGTGAATCTTAGGGAGATAGACGAGAGGAGTACGAACGGCTAAGCAAGAGTGGTAAGAGGTTCCGCAAGCGACGAAAACCATTCGTCGACACCTTCGGATAACACTGAGGTAAGCCTTGAGACCTCCGAGAGTGATGGCGTGAGTATCGAAATTGACACGACCTCTCATCGTGTTGACGACGGATTCAGGTTGTTCGTAAATCTCTTTCTGCATGAAGTGGTCAAACTGTCCCTTCATGATCGCGGCGAGTTCGATCTCGAGGGTTTCGATGGCACGGATGGCGGAAGCGGTACCGTCGTCACGACGGAGACGGTGAATGTGGAATTCTGGAGGGAGAGGAAAAAGGTCAATGCATGCTTCGAATTCGATGAAGTGAAGCTGTTGACTTACCTCCTTCAGCAATGTGAGCGATGTCATCATCTTCGAGGTAGAGGACTCGCTTGGTGTGTTCGACAATGGCGGAAGCGTCGGAAGCGATGAAGAATTCGATAGGTTGAGGCATACCATCGTCACTCAGGAAAGCTCTAGATTGACTCCTGACGAGTTTGCCTTGAGCAGTAGTCGAGGGGACGCCGAGGAGACCTGATCCAGCTCCATTGGTAGGAGTATCGGCGACAGCTTCATCGGCAGCTCCTGCGAATTCGACATCGACGAAATCGACCTTGAGCTTCCTCTCAGTCTTGACACCGATGAGAACGGGGGATCCTCGACGAGCGATAACGACTTCATCAGGGTAGTGGACGGATTTAAAGACGAAAGCGAAAGCTCCTTCCTGTGAATCGATCCAACATTCAGCAGGCGGTCTTTCCCCGCAGATGAACAGAACTCGAGACTCACAAGCTCCATGATGACACTCTTGATGAGGGAAGTGAACGAGATTTGCTTGCCCTTTTGCGAATCGTAAAGGTATTTGGCGAGGACAGCAGCAACTTCGGTGTCGGTGTCGGTTTGGAACTTGTATCCTCGCTTCTCGAGAACGAGACGAAGTTCCTTGTCTATTCATGCGAGACCCCTTCAGTTCTCATCCCTTGAAGTGAGATTCGAAAGCGGGACGAACAGTTTGTGATAATACCGTTGTGAACGACGGTAAACTCCTTCATAGGATCACTCATGTGAGGGTGACAGTTGGTAGCGGATGGAACACCGTGAGTAGCCCATCTACAGAGAATTCGAAATAATGGGTCAGGAATCGCTCGAGTTTACTAAAGAAATGTGGAAAAAACAAACCGAGTGTGAGCGATCGAAGTTTGACTGAGGAAAGTCTTTCCCATATCGACTTCGGCTTTATCAACCAACTCTTTCAATACGGAAACCTTTCCAACTTCCTTGTAAATCAGAGGTTGACCAGGTTCATCTCCCTCAACTTCGAGTCCCGCTGAATCATAACCACGGTATTCCATACGTTGAAGACCGGCAAGAAGCGTGTCGAGAACGAAACGACGATCCTAAATACATGATTCAGATCAGTCCTGAGCGGAAAAGAAGGAGGTTGAAGGAAAGGGGGAAAACTCACTCGTTCACAGAGGAAGGAAGCATAGGCAAAGATACCGCACCTGGATGGGTATGATGTTAGTGTCTAACTCATATGCGAGGTCTGAACAGAACGTACATGGTAAATTGAAGGCTGTGAAGAGGGAAATTAGAAGAGAGGGGAATAAACGCGGTTCAACGTGGTCAGCGATCTGGAACTGAATCTGTTCGGGTTTGATTGATAGTATACCGATAGTAGAGTAGTTTGGTGAAAGAGAAGAACGGATCTGAGATCAGAAGCGTCCGTCTTGTCAAGCAAGGGGAGATTCTTCAAGGAGAGGTACCTCCGTTGAACTCCCCGCGTTGTCCACTCCTCTCTAACCGGATCCAGCTGAATGTAGGCAGTAGATTGCTCCCACATCTTCCCTTGCACGAAAGCCCTTGATCTCCAGCCGTTGTTTGACTTGTCTTGGAAACTCCTTCGACCTGATAAACGCGCTCCCTCCTCTCCCTACAACCTTGCCGAGCATCGTGAAGGAAGCCTGATATCCCTGAATACACTCCAGTAATCCTTTAATAGCGTTCCATCTCAAGATGAAGCCGTTTGAGTCGATCGAATCGGAGTTGAGCGATTTCGAGATCCCTTCCCTTGATGTTGATCCAGACAGAACTCATGGGACTAGAGGAGGGAAAGGTATACTGAACTTACGAGGAAGGGTTTGCGGTGTGAAAGAGTGAAGGGAAGGAGGAGGAAATAAGAAAGAGCGAATCGAGAGGGTGAGACTTGAGATTATTCGGTTGGATAAAGCGAGCGTAAGGGAGTCGTGCTTTTGGTTCGATGTGCGTGGAAAGGGTGAGTGGAAGAAGGGAAGCAACAGAGGCGTGTCGAATCTCGAAACCGAACTCTTCTGATCAGTCCGTTTTCGAATCACTCAACAATCGCTCTCCTCCTTGATTTTCGCCTACGTTTGGTCAATCCGACCTAGTAGAGTCATAGAGGAGTACTCTTAGCTCGACTTGTCGATGGAGCGGCACGGGATTTCGGTCCATCATAAGGAAGTTTCCGCTTCGACCTCCTTTTGCGAATGTTCGCATTAGTACGTCTCGCCAAAATCGCATCTGGTAGCCTCACAGCTATCCCGGAAGTGTATTTATGATGCACTTCACCATATACGGTCGAACGGGGACCGCGACTCGATCTACTGCCGATATTAGACGTGCTTCACTCAGAACTCTTTTCGCAAGGCTCTTTTCGGCTCAAGTAGAGACATAGGGCTCTCTATTGACTTTCTACAGACGATATTGCTCAAAGGTACATTGACACGTTCAGCGAAATCGCTTTCCTCGACTCAGAAAGAAGCTGACTCCCTCGTTACTGCTCCCTCCTTCGGTGTAGCCCTCAGTTCTTTAATGGCTGCAGCTTTATACTATGTCCGGCTCAGTCCTACTCTCGAACTAGTCACGGTCGTGAGGCACGGACCAATCGAGCTACGAGGACCTCTTCTCTTCTCTCTTGCGATACTGCTTATCTTGATCATTGGTCAATTCTAGGTATCTAATGTTTTCAACGACCCTTCCTCTGTGATTCTCGTCTGCTGATGATTGAGAGCTGTTGCGACGAGATTGCTACGATTTCACGCGCGTTTGACTGTTTGTTCAAAGTTTTCAATTTTGCTTTTTCTCTCCTGCTCTTCACTTTCTTACTCTTCAACTCCTCTTGCTCCTCAAAAGAGCTACCAACTCAAGCTTTTAGTCTTTCTCACGGTCAACACTCCAAAGCCGGTGAGTCTTCATCTCATCTCAAAGAGAACAACCTGAGAATTCAATCTTACAAGCTCACACCGTCGACATCTTGTCTCGATACACAGAGGGCGCAATGTCTCAATCAAATGACGTCTTGGGTGCGCAAATCTTATCTGCTGGTCGCATCTTGCAAGCGGAACACAAAGGACAAACCGGATTCAAGTTCTCTCGCCGTCGACTCGTGATTAAAGGTCAGTATTCTCTCGACCTTTCCCCTCGAGGGCGGGTGTCATCAAGACTTGAATGTAGACTGATACGAGAGGAATCTGACAATTACAGTCAAGAAGGAGAACGTCGCTCTTGAGCACGTTCCGAACTTCGACGAAAACGTCACTACTGCTCTCACTGCGCTTGTCGCGTCTGGTTCACTCAGAGAGACGGGTCGAATGTATGAATTGGATGAAGGAGCTGGTGAAGGTCGTCAGGAGGAAGTGGATGATGGCAATCTCAGTCCTGTAAGCTTTTCTTTTTCTGACCCGTCGTCCCGCTTTTCTGCAAAAGTCCTTGCCTGACTGTGTGTTCGACGTCTACATATTTCAGCTCACCTCACTCTCTAGTAGTGACACTGAATCTACTGCTCCAAGCCCAAAGCGCAAGAAGAAGAAAGCTAGAAGCACTACTTTCTTAGGAGTTTACATTGCTCCTCGTAAGGCTCGTACAGCTATAGAAGAGCAAGCTCCGCACCCTCCTCCTTCTGTATCTAGCAGTGAGAACACAAACAAGGAGAACGAAGAGAAGGAAGAAGGGGAGAAGATACAAGAGGCGGACGAGGAGGAGGAAGATCAATCTCGTACAATCCGGGGATCGTCGATCGCGACTTCCGCCACATTAACAAGCGTTCTCGGGAACGTCGAAACCAAAGATACCTTCGGAAACAGAGGTTCTGCTTGAACAGAGTTTTGTGTGCGAAAGGTTTTTGTTTTGTTCTATGTGTCGATTCTTGTCGCTTTGTCGCTTGTCTACTTCTTGTTGGCGTGAATCTCTTGTATCATTCTTGTAGATAGCTTGTCTCCCTCTCTACACTATCGAGAAGAGAGCGAGAAAAGCTCAAGAAATAAGCGATTTCAGCAAAGTCAAAGCGCAAAGAGCTAGACAAACTACAATCAAACTATAATAATACAAGCATAGTGAAAAGAGAGAAAGGGAGCAGACTATTACAAACTGATTGGACTAATTGAGGGTGTACTTACTTTCTTGGTGTATTTGTGTTCGGGTTACTTGACGACGACGACGATACGAAGCAAGGGAGGATATCGATATAGACGTGAGGTAATTCAAATGTTCAAGGAGAAGTGAAAATGCGGAATGCGTATGGAGTGGAGAAGAACGAGGTTGCGAGTGAGGAAACGGAGATGAGGATGTAAGCAGAGTATTCTACTTTCGCTTCTTCTTCTTGCCTCCTCCTCCTCCTCCTCCTCCTCCTCCATTAGATGAGCTGTTGGATGAGACTGATGCAGGAGATGAAGAGAGCGAGATAGTAGCGGGTTTGTGGATTTCGAGGAGAGGGTTGATAGGGCGAGCAGAGGGAGAAGAGTCAGGGGATTCATCTCGCATTGGGGCTACGTTGACGGGAGTGGCGCGTGTTGAGATGGAGGGAACAGAAGTGACGAGGTCGGCGTCGAGTGAGGGGGGAGAGAAAGGCTTGATAGTTGATGGAGGAGGTGCGGAAAGTTCGAGTTCAAAGTTGTCGAAATCGTCATCGAAAGGAGGTTGACTGAGAGTGTCGTCAGTCAATAGAGGTGATGACTTGAGAGCTTGAGCGAGATCCTCCGTAGCTTCATCCCATCCCCATTCATCGACAGCATCTCTACCTTCGTCTTCCTCCTCCTCCTTCGACATTCTTCCCTCGTCACCTTCACTTGTACATGCAGTACTAGCGCTTCCCATCTCTTCCACAGCGAGCCTGTCTGCAAAGACTGCATCATCGTCTTCGAACGAGATAGAGCTCGAGTAAGCAGCTTGATTCGAGTTGATGTAGCTCGCAGCGGCTGAACTCCTCCTCCTCGCGGCACCGACGATCTCTCCTGCTTTTGGTAATTTGACTCTTCCCAACCCTTGTCGTACTCGTCCGAGTCCCTCGATCGCAGCTGGAGCAACTGATCGAATTGGAATTGAGTCCCTCCAACTTCCTTGCTTGCCTGGAATCCCGACGGGGAAAGAAGGAGCAGGGAATTTCGGAGATCCAGGAGAGAGGATAGCTTCTTGGTCGAGAACGGTTTGCATAGCGGTCTTGATAGGTTGATCGAAAGAAGCGGGTTCGACTGGGATAGGAGATGAGGAAGAGGTAGAGAAGTCGTTCGAAATGGTCGATTCACCTTGTCGAACGAGAACTTGCGAGCGCATCTCGAGGCGTCGAGATCCACGGAGAGAGTAGTCGCCGAGGGAAGCCGATTTGAGATGATCCGATGGTAAGGAGAAGAAAGCGAATTGCTGAGAGTGGTAAATCGAACGAGGGAGGACACGAGGGGAACGACTGAAAGTTTCGATCTCTGCGAATGCCGAATACCTATTGCTCAAGCAGAGCGTCAGTATGAGAGACTGTCGTGTGAAGAACGCGAGATGGGATGCTCACCTGAGGCCTCCAAATTTCTTCGAATTCCCCGCAATCTTATCGCTCAGCGTTCCAATTCGCTCGACAACATCGTCCTCGGCGTCATCTCTCGTCAAATTCCACTCTGCCTTTGCGCTGCAGCTGACAATCCATTCTCTCTTGACATCTCCAGTCACTCCATTCCCATTTCCTCCCGTTGATCCGTTCCCTCCGAACCCTCCTCTCGACTTCATCAATTGACTCAACCCACTGACAGCAGTAGTCGCGAGTTTCCCTACTTCGCCTCGACTTGCAGCGGCTACGGCAGAGGAAGGTGACGGTAAAGAATCGGTTACAGATAGTCGATGTAGATGAGCTGAAGAATGTGAAGGATGGAAGACTAGGAGATCTTGAATCGGTGCGATCTTTGCTGAGTAGGATCTCGACGAGAAACCGGAGGTGGAAGATCGGTCTGGTCGGAAAGAGGAAGCGAAGGAATCGGGTTTGGCTACGAAGGTGAAGGAGGGGAAAGCTGAAGATAGCTGAGATGAATCTTCTATCGTCGAGGTTGACGATGGGCGAACTCTAGCGATGGTAGAGAGAGTGACCGAGAGGGAGGGTAATTCGTCGAGATTCGAAACTTTCGGGTCGAAATGATGTTCGAGAATCGGTCGACCGCCCATCGGTAAGATCGCGTAAACGTGAGAGGTGCCCTTCCCTGTCCCAACAGCGACGCACCTTCCATCGTTTGACCAGGAAGCTGAAGTCGCTCGAGCCGAACTGTAACCCCTTTGAAGTCTGTAACGATGCCAAACTTTTCCACTGTTCGAGTCGGAGGACAAGGGAACGGCTTGAAGTGCCGAAGCTCCAATTGGTGAAGAAGGGTGTAGCTCAAAGATGTCGAAGGAGTGAGCCGGAGTCGAGGCTGTGAGGATCGATGTTGACGAGGGAGAGAAGGAGAGGAGTGCGAGCGAGTGGGAGTAGGGTCGGAAGTGCGCAATCGTCTTGAGCGAAGAAGACGAGGCAGGGCGATTCGAGCGAGATTGTCGAGGTGAGGAAGGGAGGAGGTCGACGACAATGACGGTTCCTGCGATTGTAGAGTGAGCCGAATCGGTCGACATTGAACCAGCTGAGGACGGACGACTTGACGATGCAGAGAGTGCGCTCGGTACCGACAACCTCCTTCCGAATCCAGCAACCGTATTGACTGGAGCGGATTTCGAAAACTTGGACTCTGCGCTTGACGAATTCGAACTTTCTTGATTCCGACTGTTCGTACTCCTCGTCATCCAGTAATTCATTCCCACTCCTCCGATAGCCTTGACACCGCTCAAGACTCCTTCACCGACTTTCCTCGCTACCTCTCCTCCAACTTGTCCCGCTTCACTCATCATTGTTCCTCCTCCTCCTTGACTCCGTCCGAAGAAGTCAGAAGTTCCAGCAATCGGCGTGATCTCAGAGTCGAAAAGCCCCGAGTGAGCTAGTAATCCAGCTCCAGGTTTCGCAGGAGATCGATCGAGTCGAGAAGAATGAATGGGTCGATCAGTCGCGTAGGCTAAGAGACGACCTCCAGTTCCGACTGAGAAGACTGGAGTGCCGTCGAAGGGAGAAGGGACTAAATCTGTGATTGGCGAGAAAGGGGCGGGCCGGAAAGAAGGGAGAGAAAAGACGTGAATGGCGAGAGGTGAAGTGGTCGAAATGAAGAGGAATCGGCGATTGGCAGTGATTCGATGAGTGGTACCAGCGACGTCGAAGCTTGAACTGATGCGATGTGAGTGAAGGGAGTAGAGGAGGACGTGGGATGAAGAGGAATTTGGTCGACGAGTGACGATTGCGATAGTCGGTTCAGCTGACTGTGTTGAACTCGGCGGTAAGATGACGGAATCGATGGTAGCTCCGATTCCTCGAGTGAAGCGTTTCGACGTTCCGGGCTCGAGAGCGGATTCGAGAGAGCGAAGACTGAGTAGTTCGAACCAAGAGTCGAGGTTCGAGCAATCCCAAATCGCGAAAGCTCCACTCTTGTAAGCGATCACAAGCACCCGTCTAGTCACACAGGTCACCACTATTAGTCAAGCTTAGAGATATAGATGAGCAGCAAGCGACTAACCTCGATTCTCCTTGACCTTGTTCTAACGAATCCCATTTCGCCCAAAGTACCCTGTCTCCCATCTCCGGTACCGGCTCATCTGTGACTTCTGCTTCTTCCCTTTGATCCTCATTGATGAATCGATCATCTTCCTCAACCTCGAGTTCAGCACCACTCCCGATCAATTCCGACCTCTCTGTCGCGGTCTTTGCCTTTCGCGTTCTCTGCGACTCTCCCTGTGCGTTGTTCAATGTAGAATCTGTTGTGGCTGTCCAAGTGCGACGAATATTCGATAGTAGAGAGGGGTGCCTGCCATGTCGTCGAGTTGACCGAATCAGTCTATCTCTCCTCTTCCTGACTTTGGGAGACAAGGAGAACTCACTTGAGTGACTGTGGTTGTACCACTCTACCTAGTCTATCCGGTGGTGATTCTCGTTCAGTCGCATTGAGTGAAGGGTGAGTCCTATCCGAATCGACAGAGGGAGAGTTTGAGGCATATTGAAGCTGGTTTGAGCTGAAGGGCATACGCAGGATCGTCTACAGACGATCTAGGATTTGCTGATTGGGGTTTGAGAGGTGGAAGAGCGAGTTTGAATCGGGAAGGGAGGTGAGATAAGGAGGCTGAGGAGTGGGGAAGAGAGGAGTTGATAGAGAGTTTGAATCTGACTGTATCCCTGATGAGGGAATTCGAGTGATTGAGTATTGTGTTGTATCGTTGTTGAGCGGTTCGAGAGAGGAAGGGAGGCGAGTTTCGGTTCGTCAATGGGATCGACGATAATCGAGTTTCGCGGGAAGCGGACAACAACATTGACTCTTCTCCTCTCTTTGCGGATTACAAGGTATCGTCAATATCTTCCACTCCTACGGAAATCAGGGAGAACGCGTTCCGATGCCACGCTCGAAGGAATCGCAACATTTCCTTCGCGTTCGTCTTGGAAGGCTCGCCTCGCAACGTTGTAAGGCGACTTTTAGAGCTCAGGACGCTCTAGAGGACGCTCATAATTGCTATCTCTCAGGGCGTGTCGTTCTGAGTCGGCCGAGCTCAGTACTCGAACGAGAGAATGGAAACAGACAGAACCTCAGGCTCAGGAAGACTCGTTCTGCGAGCCTTGACAAGCCGGTTTTCCTCCGAGAGCATGAACAGCATCTTCAAGTCTTCGAGGACCCCAGCAAGGTGATAGCGTTCCGTCGGAAGCTGTTGCTGAGTCGTCGCCACCTATTTTCGATTTCATTGGAATAGAAACGACGACAGTGCTCGACCACGACTCAACCTGAACCTTCCCCCACCTTCTTCCGGCATAGCACGAGGTATGACAAAGCGATGTACCTCTACTTGCCATCACCAACAGAGGGTTGTCGAGCGGAAGAGGCGAATAACCGAATCAGAGGCAAAGGAAACGAAGCGAGAGACGATGAAAGGGCAGCGGCAGAGCCAGTCACAGATGAATCCAGAGTAGTACAGAGCAGTGCTACCCTCAGAAGCGTCGTAGGAGGCCACGCAATCGATAACAAATTGCCGAAAAAGTGAGAAGTCGATGGAAGAAATTAAAGTGCGATCTCTCACCCTCCTCCACTTACTCGAACTTTTCCGAACCTAACGCTACACACACACACAACTCGAATATCCATGCCTCGTCAAACCAGATCCTCCCGTCCTGCCGCTCGCCCGGCTCCTGCACCTCGATCAGCCCCTCAACAACAACAATCAAGAGGTGCACACACTCAGTGAGTCCTTTCTCCTCCCTCTTCTGTACAATCTGTCAGGAGGAGCTAACGAGTCTGCGTGTGTACTATTTTGACAGAGCGGCTCAACCTCCTCAGGCTTATGGAGCTCATCCTCCGGCTCACGCTCCAGCTGCGCCGGCACAGGGTGGTGGAATGTTCGCTAACGTAAGTATCAAGCTTCAGGACGAGCCCTAGAATCAAGCGATCGCGAGGCAAGGAAGGGGAGAAAAGGTGGCGATGTAATATTGAGAGGACAGAGGGAGAAAGGATGACAAGGTCAGAAGTACCAGAGGATGGAATCGTCGTATGGAAAGACAAACTGGGAGCGAGACAACAATTCGGGAGGATAGCGCTGAAAGACGAATCAAAAACGAGAATTCTCCCTTTTTCCGCAATCTTCGATATTGACCTCCCCTCTTCCTCCCTCACAGATGGCATCTACCGCAGCTGGTGTAGCTGTCGGTTCAACAATGGGTCACGGACTCTCCAACATGTTATTCGGAGGAGGAGGATCTCAACAACAAGAAGTTCAAGCCCCAGTAACTCCTCAAGAACAATCACAGTTTGTTCAAGCTACCAACGTCGGAGGGAAATGCGATATTCAAGCGAAGGGTACGTCTAGGTTTCATTGCCATTGACGAAGGAAGCGGGAGCTGACGAAAGAAACGAGGCATGAATAGACTTCGTTTCGTGTTTGAACGCAACTCAGAACGATACGCAATCTTGCGCTTACTACCTCGATATGCTCAAGCAATGTCAATCTGCTGCTGCTCCCTACTAAATGTGGCAGTGAAAGTTAAAGAATGGAACGAGATATCATGAAGGGGTTTTTTCAGTTTTCAGTTTTGGTTTTTGAAAGGACGGGAAGAGGGACTTTCGAGTTGATTCTCCTTCAGTAGTGAGGGAATGACTCGGATAATTCGCATTTGCATCACTACTCTTCCGAATCATGAAATCGGTCTCGAGAGAGAAATCTTGCGAAATCTTGTGACTTTCTACACCTCACTTTTGGAATCTCAACCATGTCTCCTGCTCCCGTCTCGCTACTCGACACACTCACAAGCATCACTAAAGCATGGGAGACACGCCATTCCCTCCTCCACGAGTTAGAATCAGCAATGAATTCATTCTTAACTTCGACTCCAATTTCGCTCTCCAACCCCTCAGACCTGCTAGCTCCCTCACCAGAACCGACAGATCCCTCTACTCGCTCCTCGACAAGCTGTACGAGTGAATCACAGAGTAGTCTACATGTTAGACCACCTAATCCGCAAGAATTAGAACAATTGCTCTCTATCTCCTTTGCGGGGCTATTGGAAGTCAAGGGAGAAATCAGTGAGTTGAAGAAGAGACTGGAGGAGGAATTAGATCAAGCGAGATTAGCGAGAGTGGTTGAAAAAGTAGAGGAACTAGAATCGAAAAGGATTAAAATCGTTAGTTCAGAACCGCTTGCTACTCCCCGACATTGTGCTGATAAGTAGTGATTGAGGACAGACACTCGAGAGGGATCAATTGAGGAGGTTATCGACTTTACAACCAGAATTGGAATTTTCGCAATCTATCAACGAGAAAGATCAGGAGTGAGTCTCTCTCGTTCCCTCTCTTTCACAGTTGACCTGATTGATGATATTTACGTTCGTTAAACCTTGCGCTAGACGAAAGGAGTTGGCAGAACAGATTCGAGAGGAGAAAGAAGAGATTCAAGCAGAGTTGATCGATCTCAAGGCGGCGGCACAGATGGACGAGGAGTGAATGTATGATCATAGAGCGAGGTGGTAGAGACGAAGATTTGTCGTGCACAACGTCAGGGAGGGCTTGGGGGAAAGGGATTTGGAGGATTCGGTCGTCGAAAAATTCAAATAGGGAGAATCACCTCGACTCGCGTGACGAACCTCTCTTCCTCGTTCCGCTCGCAACGTTCAACAGTAGGAACGGCAAAAACCTTTCCACCCTCGACGCAACGACAAGCTAGAAAACCCTTTCCTTCGATCAGGTCTCCATTGTTTCGACAATCACTTTTTCCCCGCCCTCTCCGTCTCCCTCCTCACATTCCCTCAGCTTTCCTCTTTTCCACAAGCTCGAGGTAGTACCTATCACGAATCGTAGCTATTGAGAGACCGTGACGCAGGTTTGGAAACGGGAAGGGGAGTAGATGAGGAAACGAATGAATGAGAAATGAGTAAACTAGGTTGGAATCTGGCGAGACGGGAATGGGGCGGGATAGGGTAGTTACCGTTACGTTGATGGAACCCATACCTATTTCAATAACGTGTCAGTATCATCGAGATTTGTCCCTCCCTTTCCTCGAGAATCGAGAGAACCGCTCCTTTTTTCAGGGTGAAGGAGGGAAGCGCTGAACTCACCAGAAAGCATACCCACCTACTACACCGACTCCCATTCCCATAGCGAGATTCATGATGAGCTGTTTCATTCGGTGTGAAAAGTGGGTTATAGGCTGCGCTTCAAAAGAGAAACAGAAAGAGGAGAAGCAATGTACGTGGCGACGTAAAGCTCCTTGAATTGGTGCAATAGCCATTTGTGTTGTCGTCTTGGTTTTGCGTGGAGTCAAGGAGCAGGAAGGAAAGAGAGAGAAAGAGAGGTGCGTGAGGAAAGAAGAAACTCGGCGAAGACTCGCGAAGGGCAAAACTCCCAGCTAAATAGAGAACCCGTCCTTATATTGCGACATACCACCTCACTTGAATTCTGCACCACTACGCGCGTCCAATCCAGAATCAGTCCCCCTCGAACTTGGAATCCGACGAAACTCTTGAACCCAACTCACGAACTCCAATCTACTGCTTAGCAGCTTGTTGTTCAAGGTACCTACAAGTTACTCACAATCCTATCAGGGCCATTCGAGAGAAGGAAGTGGGTGAGAGGTTTGATTACCATTGGTCTCGCTTCTCAGTCTTGGGGAGATGAAGGGTGTACCTATTACAACTCTCAATCTGATTAGCTAGGGTATTCGCATATGAGAGAGTAAGTAGAGTGTGGAGTACGAACCAGTAAGTGTAACCAGCTACGAGTCCACCACCCATTCCAACCGAGAGATGAGTGAGGAGCTAAAACACATCAACAAACACTCGTAGCGTCAGCACAGAGGTTCAGGTAGAATTCAGAGGGTTATGGATGGGTCGTAGGAGCCTCGGAGAGTGTCCAGAGGATGTACGAGTCGAGTTGAACGAATTGAAATGATCAAGAAATTGTAGGTGTTTCTCTCGATCCAGACGAGAGAGAGGAGGTAGAGAAGCAAAGAGTGGACTTACATGCTTTCGGAGCATACCGGTGACAGGAGCGATAGGCATCTTTGGAGGGAGTTTGAGTGGGTGGTGAG
>Ga0308169_10002785_pt1 | contig 17670 bp, 20 predicted proteins | sample PhyBR1_2_FD_202139 | JGI IMG/M metagenome (GOLD analysis project Ga0308169, IMG submission 202139) | Phyllosphere microbial communities from UC Gill Tract Community Farm, Albany, California, United States - DLSLSB.R1 | ecosystem: Host-associated > Plants > Phyllosphere > Unclassified | place... | reverse complement strand
CGAAATCGGTGTACGTCAACAAAGTTTTGTGGGAGGGAGGGGGGTAAAGGGGGATGGAGCTTGGCTTGGGTTGTTGCCTCGCGTCACCGGTAGGAGAACAGATCATCACCAGTTTGCGTGGTGCTGCTAACACCCGTTACCCGTACCCACCACAATTGTCACACCTGTCACACACCATACACTGTCGCACCACTACAATACAGCGACAATCACCCACCACGTCTGCTCTTCACGTACACCGCTCTCACTGCATTCGCTGCACCCGATCACGCCGATCACCCCCTCGGCCCCTTTCATCCGTCCCCAACCAACCAACCAACCGACGCCGACCGACCAACCGGCCCCTGTCCCCCTCCCTCCTTCCCGCCTTCCCCACCTCATCCTTCAGCTTGACTCGCTGATCACCACCACCTAACCGAGTCAAGATGGAGACCGACTCGTCCTCGCAATGGCGCTTCGCCCAGTGTTTCGGCGACAAGGGCGAAGTAGAGGATATTACAGAGGGTGCGTGACCATTGCCGTCTAAATTCAGGCCGCTCCCTTTGTACCCCGCAGGCACAAGCTCACACGCAGCCGACATCATCTCGACGGTCGAGTTCGACCACACCGGCGACTACCTCGCGACGGGCGACAAGGGCGGCCGGGTCGTCCTGTTTGAGCGGAACGAGCAGGTGCGCGATCCTGCGTGGGTACATGACTGAGCTGACGCCAGAAACGGGGATGCGAGTACAAGTTCTACACCGAGGTGCGTGCACGGCACAGTTTGTGGTCACGACAAGGGGAGGATGCGCGGCAGCTCTGACGGCAGTTTCAATCACACGAGCCTGAATTCGATTACCTAAAGTCGCTCGAGATTGAGGAGAAGATCAACCGGATCAAGTGGTGCAAGCGCCAAAATGCCGCGCACTTCCTGCTCAGCACGAACGGTGAGTCCCCATTCGATCCTCACACATCTTGTGCCCTCGCCGGCTCCATTTTCATTGTTATGTCCTGGCAAGCTTGAAACCCCAAGAGACCCTTCGGCCCCCTTCTTCCCTGTCGCTCTGCCGTTCTCCCCTAACCCCCTTGCCCGCTTCCCGCTTTTCCCCTCCGCTGACTTCAGACAAAACGATCAAGCTGTGGAAAGTATTCGACAAGCAGATCAAAGTAGTCGCGGAGAACAACCACTCGGATGGCAACCTGCCCGCCGCCGGCGCAGGCGGCGCCCAGCCCCCACTCCGTCTACCCCGCATGACCACGCACGACAGCATCACCGCTGCGGTCCCGCGCAAAGTGTACGCCAATGCGCACGCTTACCACATCAACTCGATCAGCGTCAACTCGGACGGGGAGACGTACATCTCGGCAGATGATTTGAGGATCAACTTGTGGAACTTGAACATCAGCGACCAGAGCTTTAGTGAGTCCGCGAAGGGCGGGCAAACAGGCTGCGGTGTACTGATCCCAGACATCGTCGACATCAAACCGGTCAACATGGAGGAGTTGACGGAGGTGATAACGGCGGCCGAGTTCCACCCAATACATTGCAACATGTTCATGTACTCGAGCTCCAAGGGGACAATCAAGCTGGCGGACATGCGAGAGGCAGCATTGTGTGACTCGCATGCGAAGCGTAAGTCCGGGTCGTGTTTTCGGACTCTGCATCGGCAAATCGTTGTCAATCTCGTCGACCGAGCCGCGCGTGCTTGCGAACTTGCAATTTCCAGTCTGAAGTAACCCTCGATGCTGACCGCCAGAATTCGAGGAGGAGGAAGACCCAGCCCAGAAATCCTTCTTCTCCGAGATTATCTCCTCCATCTCCGACGTCAAGTTTTCCCGGGACGGCCGATATATCTTGTCGCGGGATTACCTCACCCTGAAGATCTGGGACATTGCCATGGAGAGCAAGCCGGTCAAGACGATCAACATCCACGACCACCTGCGAGGAAAGCTCTGCGACCTGTACGAGAACGACTGCATCTTCGACAAGTTCGAGTGCACGTTCAGCGGAGACGGCTCGTGAGTGTGACGCGTTTGTCGCAGAAGAGTCGGGCTGACCGTCAGACAAGTCTTGACTGGCTCGTATCACAACTACTTCCGGGTGTACGACGTCAACGGAGACAACGATGTCGTCCTCCAGGCGGACAAGTCGGCGTTCAAGGCGAAGAAGATTGGTGGTGCGCGGGGCGGGAAAACGCCAGGCAAGAAAGAGGGTCTGCAGACGGAGGGGATCGACTTCGCCAAGAAGATTGTGAGTGCACAAATACAGAGGTCAACGGGACAACGCGCTGACGAGCAGCTCCACGCCAGCTGGCACCCACGCGAGAACACGATCGCCATTGCCGCGACGAACAACCTCTTCCTCTACTCGACCTTGTCGTAGACGCTCATCGCGCACCACAATCGTGTTCTCATCTCGCATACCGTCAAGACCGCACATCCATGTTCAACTACCATCACCATTTACACCATTATACGTCAAACTTCAGGTCTGAACCCGCCCCGAACCCCCTTCATGCAATCCCGGGACGTCGCCCCCACATTCCCACTTCCAATTCTTCCACTTCGACCCTACAATATACCACTGGTCTATAATTTGACGGCCGACCCTGTATACCCCGATAGAAATAACAGCAACTTCTCGCCGAGGCGCCGGAGCACGATGGAGAGACGATGGAGAGGATGAGGAGGGCGGAGAAGCGTCCGAGACGAGAAGCAATCAGCAAGCAAGCAACAGGCAATACAACAACACCCGACATTGGACGCTGTATCTCTCTTTTCCGAGTCCAACCAATTCCTACGACGACGAGTGTGAACAAAGAATTCCTTGTAGATGTGATGACGGTACTTTTGGTACGAGGTAAGCAAGGGCGGGGATCGATGAGGGGATTGAGGGAAAAGGTGCAGCTGTGTGGGGTGAAGGGGAATTTGGAGATGAACAGAAGAAAACAGAATGAATGATTGCTAGAAGATTGGGTTCGGGTGCTTGCTCGTCGAGCGATGGTCGGATTCGGCAGCAGCATTGCTTTGCCTCTGGAACTCCCGGATAAGTGACCAGGTTCTTGACATCTCGGGCCAAAAACGCGTATGGGCGTATGCCGAAACATGAGCCATGTATCTCGTCGCGTCGACTGGCTTTATCCGGCCTTTCAGTCCTCTCCCAACTTTTGCCCATACATTGTATTCGAAGCACTCTTCGACCGTCGACCACCGAACAGGTCTTCTCATCATGGCCCGCTTCACAGGACGCCGTCTCGACCTCCTGTGGTTCTCCTTCTGCCTGGCGCGTGGCCCGTCGACGCGAGCCGGACATAGCTAACGGCAGATGCACATTGTACGCCCCATATCCCACTTGTCCTCGGCCCTCGGGCCGGACCGCCATGGCACGGCCTGACACCAGCCGACGACTCTCTTCGTCGACCTGCAGGGCCTGTACCCCGCTTCCTGGCTCGCGAACACGCCCCTGCCGGCGTTCCTTGAGTGGTACCTCTCTTTCTCGGCCGACCCCATCTTGATCGGCGCGCGGGGGCCGTCGCCCGCATGGGGCTGGATCCGGAGCTTCATCTGGCTCGAGGCCGTGTTCCAGGTGCCTTGCTTTGTGTTGGGGGCCATTGGGCTCTGGAAGAGTGAGTCATATCGGCGCTGGGCGTCCTTTGGGCCGGGGCTCGTGCACGCGTTGTTGGTTTCTGGGATCTCGGAGGACCACCACCCCTCTGATCGCTCGAGGCCTGACGGACTGGCGCGTGGACTGGAGCATGGGCTGACGAGCAGATGACAAGCGCGTCTACCGTAGGTCAACCCCCTCTTGACCTTGTCCTCCGCCATTGCATGTGGGCCTGTTCAAACATTTGCGAGATCCTCCTCGAGCGATCAGGACAGGCGCCCCAAAGAAGGGGCCGGGTGCCGCCGTCCCCGGGGGGGAGGCCCTGGAATGAGGGAACGTGGGATCCGCGATCATGACAGAGCGTTGACCTGCAGCGGTCCTGCTCGCATATGGCGCATCGACGGCGACGACCCTGATCCCCGTCTTCCAGGCATTGTTCTTCTACCCGCACAAGCCGGACCTGAGCACGGCGCAGCTGGCCAATCTCTTAGGCACTTATGTGCCGTTCTTGCTGATCCCGCTGGGTATGGCTGTCGACATGTCGCTCAGGCTTGTGCGGATTGTCAACGCCGCTCAGGCGAGGAAGGACGTATAACCTCACGAAGGAGGGAGGGGAAAGGGGGCACACGGTCAGAACACTTCGGGGAAGATCAACGAGACGACCTTGATATCCATCAGCAGTGGGTCGTGGCAGAGTCGAAGAGGGCCAGGCATGCATAAGCTTCGACCGACGACACCTCCACCCGCGCAATCTACTATTCCGCCGACCGGTTCGAACCGCCAACAATGCTCCGTCCCCTTTTCTTGGCGAGTTCGGCTATATCATTCCCACAGCACACCCCAAGCCTCGTCGGGAAGCCCGTCTCTCCTTCCTTCCAGTCGAGGCATCGAGCCCGCTCCAAGCTCCTCTGGTCCGCCGTCTGATCCGCCATCCGCCGTCAATGCCTCGCGATTAATCATCTCGCCCAGCGCTCCCTCCTTCACCTCCCGAATCATATTCGGGGACTCGATGCAAGAGCGCCAGGGGTATCGGGCGTCTAGGGAACCAAGCGAGAGAGCTCCATGCTGACGACGGTCGGTCTGCACGATCCCTCCGCCGATCGGGACTTTCCAGCGCTTCTCATCACTCTCTTCCGTCGCTCACCAATGGGAAGAGGGAATACTGGTTGGTCCGAGTGGTCTATCGACCGACATCGAATCATACGACACCACATAGAGCACGTCGTCCTGTGGGGCGAGCGTGCGGATGTGGAAGGTGCCGCATATCTCGGGGCCTGGCGAACGGTCTGGCACGCACTTTGGTGGCGGTGATTGATGGGGGTGAGGTCGCAGTTCGATGCTTGTGATTCAGCACGACGCCAAGCAACCACGGTGCGATAGCTTCCGTCATGTTCCCTGATGGCACCGCGCCGCAGTAGTATACGATGCTATCTGGTCCACGAGGGGAGTTGAGACCCAGCCAGGTGAGGTTCGGATGGACTGGAAGCACCATGGCGGCACCTGGATGGTCAGCATCCTCGCCCACCATCGTTACCACCTTTCAATCGGCTCTGGCCCACAAACAACTCACCCTAGCGACCAGTGACATATGTCGCAGACCAGGTAAGAGGCCGTCAACGCGCGGTGTATGTCTCCCTCTCAGAAGGAACACGATCCCTCCCGAGATGATCTCCGTCTCCAGTCGCAAGGTTCGCAGCTCCGCGCTCCGCAGAACTATGTCTCCGGCCCATTGCGGACGGACTCATTCGCGTCCGAACGGCTGACAACAACGCCAGAATTCTCAGCAGCGGTGATCCGCGCTTGATGATCCATATGCCAACCTCGCGCCCGTCACTGTCCACCTTGAACCGGAGCAGCTTTGGCACGTGCACAGTCGGATACGGCGTGGGAGAACTGGGGGGCCTCCTAGGCGCCCGTTCTGGACGACCACGCTCAACTCGACGAGGTCGGATGTAGAGCAGACGGCCCGTCGCAGATCGTCTTCCCACCTATGCGGGAGCTGTAGATGCAGTGTCGTGAGACGGGATAGCGACCGCGCACAGTCGATGGCTCGAGCGCGGGCACGCCAGGCGGTATTCCGTCCGCGATCATGGTGATACATACTCCTGATCCTCGCTGTCGCGGGGGTCGTCAGTCCCGTGAGCGTCTGACGACTCTCGACCAGTTGGTCTCTGCGGAAATCAAGGATCTCAACGATGATAGCGGTAGACGCGGCAGTCGACGGTCCAGACAGTCAACGAACGTCTCCGTTCCGGCTTGGGCGTTCCTGGAAGGCGTCTGGGCAGCCCTGCCAGCGTCTCTCGATCTGTCACGACTTCTCGATATGTCGGGCCTTACCGCTCTCGAGACCGGTGTCGATGTGCACCCAATCAAAGCCTCGGCGACGTCCTGCCACGCTCGACAAACACGGGCGCAGCGGGCGCGGTCGGCGGCGCGGTCGGGGGGTTCTGCAGATGCCAAAAATGGCCGCCAAGCGACCAAGGGGTGACGTGAAACGCGAAGTGTCCGACCGTGTTGCGTCTCTCCCCTACTCTCGTGCTTGTCCAGCTTCTCCCCTTCGGCCACTGCTCCGCCACCCTCGTCGTCCGTCCCTCGCGAGGGCGCAGTGACCTCTGGCTCGATCGCGCTACCCGCAGTGGGCCAAATAGATCGTTTGCGAGATATACCACTCTTCCTTGCCGTCCGCAGTTACTCGCCGTGCGCGACCTCCCAGCGCTGCTCGGAAGGTCCTTCGAGTGCTCCCCAAGTGAACGTGAGGAATGACTTACGACCCATACTTGACTAGCGCCAGCCAGGCTGAATGGCGTCGTCGAGGTGGTGACATCCTCCTAGGCCTCTCGAACGGTCATCGCATTATTACATATGTCAAATCAATGCTCATGCAGTCTGAACACGCATCAGGCATCGACACCATCGACACTCAGCCCCTCTCCTGCAGTCCAGCCTGTATTTGCGTCTACAGACTACTTTCTGCCCATTCTGAGGAACGAAAACCACCCTCTACTTTTTCTCTCCGTCCCCGGCGCGGCGGGGTCCTCCTGCTTGACATCGGCTCCATCCGAAACTTGTTTCGCGTCCTGCGCAACGGGAACGTCAGGCTCTTGCGCACTGGCAACCGCTCTTCTCTTTGTGCTCCGTGTCGATCGTCCTTCCACCTGCGGTTGTTCAGGTGTTTCGCCTGCATCCTGCGAGTCCACTCCGCCCTCAGCGGCAATGGCGGATTCCCTTGCCTTTCTCTTCGTGCCCTTGCCTTTGCCTTTGCCCTTGGAGGCAGCTTCCTCTTCATCCTTGACCTCCTCTATCTCGGGTCCGTCGTTCCCACCTGATGTGACGCTCTCGGCCTCATCTTCTGGCCTATACGACGCGTCGTCCTCCTTCACCTTTGCGTTGAGTCTGGTAGACTTTCGCCTCTCGACGGTGGATTTTGCAGCGGACGAATCCGCGAGGTTCTTACGGCCTTTCTTCGATGGCGGCTTGACGTTCGCCTGTGGCGGGTCCATACCTTCCACAATCGAAGGCGCATGCGCCATCGGCGCACCTTCTGCCTCCACCGCCTCGTCGTCGCCCGTACCAACAGCCGATTCTGCGCCGACCTGTCCGCTCGTTTCCACGTGCACGTGAACTTGACTTTCGTCGTCATCGTCGCCCTCGGTTTGCTCCTGCTCAAGTTCCCCCTCATCCGCTTCGTCTGGGCGATAAGGCGCATCCTCTAGTGCAGCCGCGGCGGATCTTCTTGTCGACGAACGCGGCTTGACCGATAACTTGGTCTTCACCGTCTTTATAGTAGGCGTCTCGACCGCCGGCAGGTCCTCTTCTCCCGCGGTATCCGCTACTGCCTCCTCCGTCTCTTCCGGCACCGGCGACTGCTTCGACTTTCGTCCCCGACGGCTCCTTGCACCCTCGCCAGCCGGTGTCGTGATAACCGAAACCACGATCGGCGTCTGTTCCCGCTCCTCAACGCTCTCCTGCGTCGACGCCAAGCTCAGCTCGGGGGCTGCCTCTTCATCGATACTCTCGTGACTGGCCGTCGCGACGGACAGAGACCGCCTAGTGGCGCGCGGGGTGCGCTTGACGGGACTGGCGGACGAACCGCTCCTTCCGATCTCAGCGGCGCCGCTATCGCTCCTCGCTTCGGACATCCTCGATGTGGACCGCAGGTCCCGCGACCTCGGTGCTGGGTTCTTGGTCGGCGTCGAAAGCGCGTTCGAGCCCTCGGCCTTGATATCCCGCGATACTGACTGCCGCTTGGATCGCCTCGCCTGGCTCCTCGTAACGCTCTGCGATGCCTCAGCCGCATCATCTTCGTCGTCCATCTCGTCCGGCGCGCGCTTCTTTACCCGTTTTGGCGTGGTCGTTTGCGGATGCGAGTGGCTGCCCACGGTCAAAATCTCCGCGCTGTCCGCAGGCCGCAATGCCTTTTCGTCCGCATTGAGGAGGTAACAGTGCCCCTCGTCAAAGATCGCTTTGCCAACGATGCGATGAAGCTTGAGCGCGAGATGAGGGTGGAGAATCGGATTCTCCTCGCTCATGGCCCTGCTCTCTGCCTCGCGCTCCTCTTCGGCGGTAGCCTCGCCGAGATCGGATGAGGTTTCCTCTTCGAGTCGCTCGGGCTCGTACAGCGTACATTGGGGCACGAGGACCAGGGCGGACATCCCATTTCCTTGCAGCTGGAGTTTGCGGTAGAAGCAGTGTGAGCGAGTCACAGGCGGGACGGCGGAGGTCGAAGCACGGGCGGTGGAGCGAGTCCGCCGATGGGTCTGCGTGGCGGTGTGTGTAACTCCGGGCTCGCCCTCGGCGATGTTGATCGCGGATAATGAATGGCCGCCGTGATGGTGACGCAGCCGCATAGATTCGGTCATGAACAGAGCCGGCCGAGTCATTGCTTCTGGTGCTGCTCCGCCCTTCTCGGTCATGTCCGACGTGGCCGACTTTGTCTCGAGCTCGTCACCATCATCATTGGCCGCACCATCGTCCGTCTTTCCCCCGTAATCAACAACTCTTATGGCAGGCTCGGACACGTCCGCCGATTCCTCCGTGTATACGCCTGCCGTGATGGAAGCCGGTACGTCCTCCTCGACGACCGCTTGGACGCTGGGAGACAGAGAAGCAGCACGCTCCGCCATTCGCGGCACGTCGTCGAGTATCTGCTGGGCATTGCGGCGGATGTCCGGAGAGGCAGCATGTGGATCGGGCAAGATCGGAGGAGTGTCTGCCCTGGATCCACCCGCCGAAGTCGGAACAAATGGCGTCAAGGCCTCAGTTGGAGGCTCGACGATGATCGATGGGGTGGGCGTGGCGTCACTGGGCTGCATGTGGTGTGGCGAGAGCGGAGCCACGAAAATCGAATCAGGAGGCGCGGCATGCGGGTCGGGCAGCGAAACTGGCGTATTCTCCCTCGTCGGCACCTTGACGACCGTCTCCGGCGCTGGCGGGTTGTCTGGCGGCTCGACGATCAGGGAGGGAGATGGAGTGGGCCGATCACGTATCTGACCTGGACTGAGCGGAGGAGGGACCGTCGCGTCAGCGGGAGGTAACGCCGGGTCAGGCAACAAAGTCGGCGTTTCCTCTCTCTCCCGGATTCCTGGAGCTGGCACCGTCTCCGGCTCGGGCGGGTCCAAAGGCGGTTCAACGACCATAGACGGTGAGCGGGTAAGCTGGGCGTGTGGGTGCTCGCCCGGGGACAAAGCTGCTGGAGCTTGAGTATCGGGGACCGGTGCATGCGGATCAGGGAGCTCGACCGGCGATGCGTCTCGAGGCTCCGAAATGTCGCCGTTGGGTTCGTCATCGTCGTCCAGCATGTCCACGTCTTCGGAGGCTGGAGGCGTATGCACGGGCGATCGAAGTAAAATAGGGATCGGCATGACTGGACTTTGCGATGCCCGAGTTCCGTTCGGTCGGGTTGGCGCACGCGAAGTCGAAGTTGTGGCCACTGGGGATGAACGGGAAACATCGGTCTTCGGCATTGGGGGGACGACCACGACCTCGTCGGTGTTATCGATGATGGCCATTGAGGATTCGTCGGCGATGACATTGGACGAGACCTCCACAGCTGGTGCATGTACCGCCGGGGACGGAGCGACCGGCTCGTCATCTGTCGTCGCCGGAGCCTCGACGTCCTCATGCTGGACGTCATCCGCAAAAACGACGTCCACAGCGCTCGTTGATGAGGGTGCTTCCGTGTGCGCGACCGCCGCCGTTGCTTGCACTCCGGTCTCTTGCAGCTCAGACTGATCCGCGGAAGCCGCATCGAAATCGAACGCTGGCTCAGCCTCCTCCACGACAAGGGCGGGCTCCGGCGCGAGACCAACGGTCTCTTGCACTTCCACTTGTGATACCGTAAGCTGATCATCGGACTCGTCCATGTACACATCCTGCTCCGTGACAACTGCAATCGGCTCAACAGTTTCCGTCGCTTCGAATACCTGCTCCTCTTCGATCGATGCGTTTGGTATCGAGGCCTCAATGGGCTCGATGACCTCGATGACCTCGATGACCTCGATCTGCTCCTCCGCGATCGTCACGATTTCCGTTACATCTTCATCCGGACCAGAACTGCTCGTCAGCAACTCCCCTCCCACCCACGAGATCGAAGCATACCCCACATCCACTTCTAGGGCGGCAGCGCGAGTGGCAAGACCTGGCGTCTCTACGATACAGGTCTCAACCACGACGGTCTCCTCCTCCACGACCTCCATTACTTCGGCCTGAGGTTGCTCGAAGAATTCGGCAATGGTTAGGCCATCGTCGACCGCAGGAGTGGTCTGGGCCGTTATGGGCTCGGCGACTTCCGCCTCCGCAGCAGCGATCACCTGCCGAACCATCTCGTCCAAGCCAATTGGCATGCGCTCTTCTACCTCCTCGACCGTGACCTCGTTCAAGAGTACAGGTATAGGCTGCTCCCGGTCTATTCCGGGGATCGATGGGGAAGACTGGAATGCCCAGCGTGGGTCAAGGGGTTCCGGCGTCGGCTCGTCTCCGACATCGTCGCTGGGCGGCACGCGATCAGCTGCGGGGGCGGGGATAGCGAAATCGATAGCAGCGACTGCGTTGAGGTCGGCGGCCATTGAAGGTAGTGTCGATGGACTTTTGGCTTGCACTTGTGGCGCGGGGGGTGTCAAACTATCCAGGGGAGAGGTGCCAGCTTGCTCAACCAGCTCAGGTTCTTCTGCCGTCGGCGATGGCAGCCTCGGCGCTGTGTCCGGCTCGTCGTCCTCCAGTTCGTCCACCTCCTCGCCCGCCGGCGCTGGCGTCTCCACACTCATTCCCGCATCATTGAGCCAGTCCACGCTTCCGTCCGGCTGCTCGTCAATCTCCTCGTCCTCCTCGCCATCAGACGACAACACCTCGATGATGTCGTCCCGTCCGGAGTGAGAAGGGCTTGGCGACCGGTCGCCTGAGTGTCAGAATCCGGTGCATTCACGGGTCGGGCACTCACCTGACTCCTCAAACAGAGGCTCCTCTTCGTTCTCTTCCTCCTCACCTCCATGCCCGTACGAAGCACTCGGCGCCGGTGATACATCGATGGTGTGAGGCGCCGGTTCTGTTGCTTCCTGTTCGGCGATAGGTTCGGCGAATGATTTGGCCTGGGCGAGCTCTGCCGAAGCAGGGGCCGGGAGCGATGGGTATATGCTGACCGTAGACGAGTCCGGCAAGTTGAGGAAGGACCCCGAGTCCGGCATGGTCGGCGGCACTTGTAGCTCAGGGTCGATCAGCTCATCGCTGACCGCGCCAGAACCCGATGTGACCGGCTGCGATAATATCGCCTCCAGGTCCGTGGCTGTGTCCGTCGGTATGGCGGGATACAGGCTACGCTGGGCATTATGCTCCTCCACCGCGGCGGATTCGAACTGGAACGGCGAGAAGATTGGCGGTTCGGGTATGCCGTATGATGCAGCGGACTCCACACGCTCGTCGCCCGTTTCACCTGGCCTTGGTGGTTCGACACGGATGTCGCCGGCGATGCGAGGGGATGCCGCGCCGGCATAGGCATCTGAAGCGGAGAAGGGCTGTTGATCGAGCGCGTCCAAGATTTCGGCGGAGAGGTACGGCACGTCCGCCCCGCTGATGTCGGCCGACCCGGGCAAATCATCGTACAGATCTCCGTAGACTCCCTGGGCGTGATGGTCATTCGCGACTTCTTCATCCTCCTCATCGTCGTCTTCGACTTCCTCTTGCTCCTCCTCTTCTGGGTCGAGATTCTCGTTTTCATACTCCTCCTCATACTCTTCCTCCTTCTCGTCTTCTTCGTCATCGGTGTCCCCAATCTCAATGACCTCATTCTCGTCAGACAAGGGTTCGCCCATACCGTCATCCTCGTCCACTTCTTCGTCTTCATCGTATTCGTCTAGGTCATCCGCGTATTCGTCCTCGTACGCTCGCTGGTGCGTGACGTCCTCGTCCTCGTCGTCACCGACTTCAACGGGGCCATCTTCCTCTTCGTCTTCAACGCCATACTGGGGCTCATTGTCGTTGCCAGTGAAGTACGCTCCGTCCGAGTACGCCTGATCCCTGCCGACATAGCCATCGTCTTCGAACCCATTCATATCTGCCGTGAAATCCTGTTCATCAATCATACGGAGCACATTGAAATGCACAGTGGCGCCCACCCCGTCCGGCATGTAACGCTCCGTATTCCGCAAGGCGTCTTCGAGCACGCTCGAGGGTAAGATGCCAGCGGCCATCGCACCGTTGTACCCCGCTTGAGCCTGACTGGCCGCCAGCTCGTCATCCTCCCGTTCCTCGACCTCATACTCTTCGCCGAACAAGTCATCCCCATTGGCCTCATCACCGTCCTCACTCCCCGACTCTGCAGCATCCTGGCTAATTATGGCCGCTACATCATCATCACCAAATACGTCATCCTCTCGACGGGGCGGAGGCGATGGTGACCTTGAGGGACTGGGCGGAGGTGGTTTCTCCCTTCCCCTTTCTATCTTGCTCTGCAGCTCATCAAGCCATTTCGGAGTGTCGAAAATCTCAAAGATCGAGGGCTTGTGAGGCTCTGATGTCGGGTTGGTCGGTGACAGGTGGAGGATTCCGTTGGACGACATCGTAACTTGTCAGCGCCGCATTGGCCGAATGAGATATTTCGAGCCTCGTCTGATGCTTCTCTAGGCGTCTATCCGTCTCGTCGTCGATGGCACCGATGGGGTGAGAGAGTGACCGAGAGCACAATGAGCGATTGTCCAAATGTCAAACCAGGCAATAATGAATGGCCTCGTCCTCTATGATGCGCGCTGACTCCTAGTTGTAGCGTCACGTGACCCGGCTGTAAGTCTCGTCCGTCGTCTTCAAAAGTCTGTTTATGTTCCATTGTCCACCATACAGCGACTGACTGGTCATATACGCCTGCACAATGGCACCCCAGGAGCTGATCATCTCGGCATGTTCGAGCGAGACGGCTTCGACGTCCTCTGGTCGGAGCACAGCAGCCCCAGCCATACACCTCCACGACATTCATTCCGGGTCGTCCGTTCAGCCGTTCAAGACGTCTACGAGCGTCGCGCAATGTACGAGCTATGTGCCCACTGGGGATGATACCGGCGGGGCGATCTTCGCTGTCCAGGAGGGAAAGGCCATCGTGAATGTATGGGCGTGGCAAAAGGTAAGCTCCTCTTTCTGAAGCGAAAGAAGCGCTGATGGCAGGACCAAATGCACCTGAAGTTGCACTTGCCAGAGAAATTGAGCTGCTTCAAGGTGTCGCCAAACGGGCACTGGGCAGCTGGTGGCTCTCCCACCGGTCACATATACCTCTGGGAGGTGAGTCGCTCTCTCTATCGTCGCAGAGTACGAGCTGACTTCAGCTCTCCTCGGGTCTGCTTCACTCATCCTTCACGGCGCACTACCGGACAGTGACCACCCTCACCTTCACCCCCGACTCCCGCTTGCTCCTGACTTCTTCGCTTGATTCTTCGGTACATGTCTACCTCGTCTCGCGGCTGCTCGACCCCGACGAGTCGATGAAAAAGCCATACGGAACGCTCAACGACCACACATTAGGTATCACCGACGTGGTCGTGTCCCGCACATCCGGCGCTCAGGGTGGACGATGTTGGACCGCCGGTGAAGATGGGACGGTCAAGCTCTGGTCCCTTCACGCACCTTTCAACCTCCTCACGACGTTCGCGTTACCTGCCGGGGTCGTCCCATCCACATTGGCCGTCGAGGCTGCCGAGCGGTTCTTCTACGTCGGCACGCGGCAGGGCGAGGTGTTCCACATACCGCTTTACAAACGGCGCGGGGAGATAGGCGGTGGTGGCGGTGACGATATTGAAGCGATAGGAGGTGGAGGACAGGGCGCTGCGGCTATCAAGACCGAGGGCTCAGTTATCATCTACAAGTGCGTCCCACCTTCGTACATCGTGCACGGCGCTAACGGTAGATCCCCCATAACAGCACTATCCCTCTCTCTCTCCGCGACGCATCTCCTCGTTGGAACCCAATCAGCCGACATACATATCCACTCTCTCCCATCACACCAACACCTGCGTTCCCTCTCTTCCCATGCCGGTCCAATAACGTACATCTCCACGCTGCTGCGTCCGCCAGACCTCGTTTCAGGCGGAGGGGCTACCTCGTCCGGCGCGGCAACTTCGACCAAGTCCGAAAGCTGGCCGATCATGGACATCAAGCCGCTCGAGCGGATGCGGATGGGCAAGCCGGCGCGGGACGTCCAGGAAGTGACGATGATGATCCGTCCGGGTAGCACTGTGTCCGTTGACAGCCTGCGTCCGCCACGGCCAAAGGCGGCTCTTGCGGCTGTGGCGGCTGATGCGGGGACAGGAGATCAACTGGCGGAGGTCATGGCGGAGAACAAGCGACTGCGGGCAAGTCTAGAGAAGGCGGTGAAGATCAACGATAAGATGTGGGAGGGCATCGTCGATTTGCACTTGTTGCCAAAGAACCAGGTGAACGGAGACCAGTGAGGCGTACTTTTGCAACGCTTCTAGACCTGTATGTATAACGTCGTCATGGCATAAGCATGCATTGCACTCAGAAAGCCTCGCCATCCAGATCCTCGTCCATCGCCTCGCCATCCAAATCCTCGCCCATAGCCTCCCCATCTAGGTCCTCCCCGTCCATCGCTTCGCCGTCCAATTCTTCGGCACTCGCCGCTGCAGGCGCAGGCGCAACAACGATAGGCTTGAACGACGACTTGAAACCCGACTTCTTGAAGCCGGACATGGGAGCCTCGTCCTGCTCTCTGGTCTTCTTTGTCTCCGAAGCCACCTCGGCAGATGTGGCGGGGTTGGGCTTTGCCTCGGTAGGCTTTCCTGGTGCCCGAGCACCACTGAGGTAGTCCCTTAGGAGGTCTTGGACATCCTGCGACACGGCCATCCTGCCTGTCAGCCCCCATCCCCGGCGTGAGCACAGTCCAGCTTACCACCTCTCCCACACGTCGAGTACGACCGAGACCTGGTTCCTGAATACATCCGCGCTGATGTTGCCCGAATAGGCGTGCAGCGAGTCATACACGCTCTTGAAATGGGCGAAGACAGCTGGTAATCGCTTCTCGAAGGCGAACTTGTACTTCCAGACATTCGGCAGTGGTGAAGCCTTTCGTCAGCTGAACTCCTCCCGGTCATTGCAGACAACACCCACCGCGTTGTGCAGAATGTCAGAAATGAGGTGTAACCGAGCTAATTTCCGCGGCACAGGCGTCGAGTCGAGCTGGAGACTCTGGCAGATGATCTCGGTAACCTTCTTGTCAGCTGTTTGTACTCCGAGTTATACACACTAACTCACATCGTCCGCAGCCTCCGCCTTGTTCATCGCAAACTCCATTGCTCGGCCAATTTCCGCCCGCTTGCCGCTCATTGCCCGCAACATCGCTTCGAACCGCTTCTTGGCCAATCTGCCAATTTTGCCCTTCTCCGTGCGCTCTTTCTCCGAATCTTCGGCCGAGTCGGAAGAGTACATCGATGCGTAGCCCTGGGCGTCAGTCCGGAGTTGGATTGTAATACAGGCTTCAGCTGACCTCGTCCTCAAAGTCTTCTGGCGGCGGCGTAGGTATCCTGTACCGCGAGCTGAGTTTTGATCGATACAGATGATAATCCGGGATCTGGCATCAGCCCCGATATCATGCACTGACAGGTGACAACCCACCTTGTCGTCGAAGAAGAAGGCAAACTTCGGATTCAAGCGCTCTCGATCCCGCAACGTGTCCTCGAAGCCCCGGCCATGCTCCCTCACCTTGTCCGCAACGGCCCGGATGAACTTGGCCTGCTCTTCCGGGACCTTGGACAGCCATTTCTCCCTTGCCGTAGGCTTCCCCGGCCGGGGCGAAGGCGAGCGGGAATAGGACGAAGCTGAATCGTACGAGTCCCTCCGGCGCCGTTTCAGAGGAGATCGAGATCCACTCTTCGCAGGTCCGGGTGAACCACCACGATGGCGATCTCCAGGCGAGCGCGACCGTGAACGACGTCGGTCCCTGTGCTCCGGTGAGCGAGACCTGGACCGCTTCTTCGAAGCCGCCCTGCCGTTGCCCAGATCTGACGTAAGCTTTAGGAAGCAGGGTGCGGAACAGCTCACCGTATACCGCCCGCTGTGGAATAGGCACAGGCTTGCTAAAGCCCACTTTCAACTTGGCACCGCCCCATTCCGCCCCGTCGAGCTCGCTCACTGCCGTCTCGGCATCTTTACGCTTCATATACGCTACAAAGCCCGTCAAGCTCTGCTTGCCTCTGCGTACATTCTCCATCTCGAGCTCGGACCGGGCTGCTGATCAGCATGAAGCGTTGCGGCTTACTCACGCCACATGATCTTTGCGGATCCAACGGGTCCAATCTCAGCGAAGAAGCGCCCAAGGGTATCCTCGGTAACTGTGCCCGGGACATTGCCCTTCGCATCAACCGCGTATCCAAGCAGACTCGATGTGGTCACTCACGACAAAGAGATTCGTGGACTGCAGTCAGTTTAGCCGGCAAAGGGTAGAAGGCAGCTGACCTCTTGCTCATTGAATGATTGACGACCACTCGAATTCTCCCAAGCTACACAAGCCGATCAGCACACATCGCAGTCGGGTTGATTCGTCTAGGCAGACCTGCGAGCGCGGACACTGATGATCCTTCCACTGAAGTGAGCTGACACATCTCAGACTTTAGCCTGCCAGCTTCTAGACTCACGTTGAGCCGTCTTGCCGAGTCGTTGTTCACGAGCCGCCTGGTTGCTACACCGTGAGCTGCCGCATGTCCGGTCATACTGGGGTACGAACCCCTTGATCTCCTGCAGGAACGTGTCCATAGCTCTCTTCCCTTTCGGCTTCGGTGCTCCGGGAGGTGGAGATGGCGCTCTTGCCATGGCTCGATGCGGCTGCGGTCAGCGCTAATCCCTCGCGTCGCCCTCTCGCCGAAACCCACTCACCCTCGCATAGCCCATAGCAGCCGGACCCCGCGGTGGTCCCGCCGGTCCAGTCGGCACCTGGCCCTGACTCGGCATGTTGACAGCCAGCGGTGCGCCCCCAGCCTTCACGAAACCTCCTCCCATGCCCCTCCCGAAACCACCTGAAGGTCCGGCAGCAGGCCCGTCAAAGGCATCCTCAAACTCTGCCAGCGCTTTCGCCGCAGCTCTGCGCATCAATTTGATCATCTTCGGCGCCGAGGCGATAGCTCACTCGTCTTCGGCCTTCTTCTTGCGCTCGTCGGCTTCCCGCTCGAGGTCCCGCTTCGACTTCTTGGTGATCCCATGGGAGAACGTCCGGGACTTGAGCTCGTTCAGCTCCAGGGCCTTCTGCTCGTCAGCTCGACAAAACCTGTATTTGCGCATAACTTGAAAGGTCGATCTTGCGCGACATGGTGGTGAAGGGGGCAAAGGTCAAGGCACTGAGAGCTCGGATGTATATGGAGGAGACGGCGGCTCGGTGTTGAGCCGGAGCGGAACCAAAAAGTCGCTCAGCGCTGACTTCTGGGCATTCACATGCCTGCGACCTGCCTGTCTTGCTATCCTGCACAAGAGAAGGACGAAAAGCACGCGGGGAGGAGCATGATGATACATATGCATTACAGTTTGATCTTGATGAGCGGAAGCGGGAAAGCAGAAGTCACACATGGGCCATCGCTATCCTTGTTTGAACCCTCCATTCTTGCCGT
>Ga0308169_10002784_pt1 | contig 17681 bp, 17 predicted proteins | sample PhyBR1_2_FD_202139 | JGI IMG/M metagenome (GOLD analysis project Ga0308169, IMG submission 202139) | Phyllosphere microbial communities from UC Gill Tract Community Farm, Albany, California, United States - DLSLSB.R1 | ecosystem: Host-associated > Plants > Phyllosphere > Unclassified | place... | reverse complement strand
AAATATTTGTGTGGTTGGGGACGATGCGCAGTCGATTTACTCTTTCCGTGGCGCCAATATTTATAATATTTTAAATTTCAAAAAAGATTATCCGGATGCCGTGACGGTTTCTTTGGAGCAAAATTATCGTTCGACACAGAATATCGTTAATGCAGCGAATGTGGTGATTGCTAAAAACTTGCAGCAGTTTAAGAAAAATGTCTTCAGTGAAAATGAAGTCGGTGAAAAAATCAAGGTTTACCGTTCGCTTTCCGATGCTGATGAAGCCAATTTCGTAGCCGGAAATATTTGGGAACTGAGCAATCGAGAACAGAAAAAATTCAGCGATTTTGCAATTTTATACCGTACAAACTCTCAGACACGAGCTTTTGAAGACTCTTTGAGACGAAAAAATATTCCATATAAAGTATATGGAGGTTTGTCTTTCTACCAAAGGAAAGAGGTGAAAGATTTGATCGGTTACCTCCGTCTTTTAGTCAATGAAAATGATTCTGAAGCTTTAATGAGAGTTATCAACTATCCTACAAGAGGAATTGGTGAGACGACTCAGAATAAATTAATTGTTTTTGCAGATTCACAAAATCTTCCGGTGTCAAAAGTTTTAGACAATCTGGGAATATATGCGCCACAATTGAAATTTAACAATGGCGTTTTAACAAAGCTGAGCGATTTCTGGTCAATGATCAAAGCATTTCAGGTTTTGCTTAAAACTGAAACCGCATACAGCGTTGCAATGGAAGTGGCAAAACGAAGCGGTTTGATTAAATTTTTAAAAGATGATCAAACTCCTGAAGGAATTTCCCGTGTAGAAAACGTTCAGGAATTGATGAACTCAATGCAGGGTTTCATTGAAGAGCAACAACAAATTGAAGACGGAGATCCAAGCTTACCAAATTTTCTTGAAAACATTGCACTTTCAGCGGATACCCAAAGAAAAGATGACAATGAAGATATGGTTTCGCTGATGACGATTCACCTTTCAAAAGGTCTTGAATTTCCGGTTGTACATTTAGTAGGATTGGAAGAAAACCTTTTCCCAAGCTTTATGAGTTCGGCAACCCGTGAAGATTTGGAAGAAGAAAGACGTTTATTTTACGTTGCCTTGACAAGAGCTGAAAAACAGGCATTTTTCTCATATGCCGTTTCCCGTTTTCAATGGGGAAAAATTACCGATGCCGAGCCGTCAAGGTTTTTGAGCGAAGTAGATGAAGAATATATTGAATTTTTGAATCCTGCGATCGAAAAGAGATTCATCAACAATGCAGGCATCACTTCAAATATTTTTGATGAGCATCCTTCAGAAATGAGAAGCTTTAAAAAAGTTGAAAAGAAAACAATCTCTAAGATTGAAAATGATAAGCCGATTGCTGAGCCGAGAAAATTGAAACCGGTAAGCACCGCAAAAATCATTAACCCAAGTGGAGCATCATCCCAAGATATTGAGGTCGGGGATAAAGTGAGACATGACCGTTTCGGAATAGGTGAAGTGAAATTCCTGGATGGAACTGATCCTCAGAATATCAAAGCGAAAGTTGTTTTCTTACACGAAGGAGAAAAGAATTTGATCTTGAAATATGCTAAGCTGACTAAGATTTAAAAACGAAATTTCATTATAAATTATTAAACAGACTTTCTTAGAAGGTCTGTTTTTTTATAAATTCTTATCTTTAAATTCCTAAAAATTTAAAATGAAAAAACTTCTTATATTTTTATTCATAACAATCACTTCAATATCAATATTTTCACAGGAATATCAGACCGTTTCCAATATTCATTATTACGATGAGAAAACAAATAAATCTGATGTTTACATTAACGAAAGATGTGTTTTGGATGTATATTTTCCAAAAAATATAAAGAATTTTTCTACAGTCATTTGGTTTCATGGTGGCGGAATAACGGGTGGAGAAAAACATATTCCCGAAGAACTAAAAAATAAAGGAATTGCGATCATCGCTGTCAATTACAGACTGTCACCCAAAGTAAATGCTCCAAAATATATCGAAGACGCAACGGCAGCAACAGCCTGGGTTTTTAATAATATCAAAAAATATGGCGGAAGTGAGGATTTAATTTTCATCACCGGACATTCGGCGGGTGGTTATCTTGCTTCGATGGTAGGTTTAGATAAATCTTATTTACATAAATATAAAATAGACGCCAATCAATTGGCCGGAATTATTCCTTTCAGCGGACAGATGATCTCTCACTTTACCACCAGAAAAGAAAAAGGTATTGATGAGCTTGATGCAAGAATTGATGATATGGCACCGCTTCACTTCATCCGCGCAGACGCACCACCATTGCTTTTAATAACTGGTGACCGTGAAAAAGAACTATTAGGGAGATACGAAGAAAATGCTTACATGTGGCGAATGATGAAACTGAAAGGGCATAAAGAAACCACACTTTACGAACTTGATGGCTTCGATCATGGCGGAATGGCTCATCCTGCTTTTCCTTTACTTTTAAATGAAATTAAAAGGATTGAGAAACTTAAGAATGTACAGTAATGAAAATGTTTTTGACTATCTTATTTTTTCTAAATATTTCGTGTGAAAATAAGGAAAAGCAAACTGTTGTTGGTGTATGGGAGTTAAGCGGATCTAAAACTGGAAATGATACTAAATTTATTAGAGATAGTGATTTTGATTACATTATTTCATTTGATATAGACAGTCTTTGTACCCAAAGTTTAAATGGTAAAATATTTTCCGGAATATATAAAATTAGAAATAAAAATGTGTTGGAATTAATTAATCCTGTGATAAATGATACTGTTTTATATTCTTACAGATTTGAAAAGGAAAGATTAATTTTAGATGAGATAGATTTGAAAGGAAGTTTTATTTGCGATGAAGGTTGTTCAAAAATTTTCGAAAAAATCAAAAAATAAAAGAGACGCAAAATCAAATTGCGTCTCTTTTATAATTTTTAAATTATCTCTCGACTAATTCTTTCACCGTCTCGCCATAGAAATCGGTATGTGAAGTTTTAACTTGAAGCAGTTGGTACCATTTTCTAAAAGCTCCAACAAAGACCACAAGCATCAGTACCATTGCTACGACTGCTAACGTTGCCAATAAATATTGCTGTTTGGGAATGTAAATATCCATCACCTGAATGTAGCCTGCCCAAAATGTGATAATCGCCATAAAAACTCCTGGGATTGCTGAGCAAAGCGCATATTTTCCTCGATTTAATCTAATAAGCATTGTGGTACAGACAATCAAACCACACGCGGCGAGCAGTTGATTACTAATTCCGAAGAGCGGCCAGATGCTGCTTACGTTTCCGGTAAAAACCAAATATCCCCATGCAAAAGTGAAAAGCAAACTGCTGATGATAATTCCGGGAGTCCAGTTTTTATCATTAAATTTAGGTATTACAGATCCCAGCATTTCCTGTAAGAAGAATCTTCCGACTCTTGTGCCTGCATCAATAGCGGTCAAAATAAATACTGCTTCAAACATAATTGCGAAATTATACCAATACGCCATCAGCTGATCCATATAAGGGATTTTATTGAAAATATGAGCCATTCCGACTGCTAGAGAAACGGCTCCTCCGGTTCTTCCGTGCAGATCAATTCCTATTCTTTCTGAAAAGTAATCAATATCAACACCATGCAAGCCTGGATGTGTCGCCAAAAAAGCATCATAAGTGTCTTTTGGTGTGTTGATTGCAAAATAATCTCCAGGCATCAAAGTACAAGCTGCAATTAATGCCATTAATGCTACAAATCCCTCTACAAGCATTGCTCCGTACCCTACAAATAGAATTTCCTTTTCTCGGTTCAGCATTTTCGGCGTTGTTCCTGTCGCAATTACTGCATGGAAACCTGAAATAGCCCCACACGCAATTACAATAAAAATAAAAGGTAAAACCGGGCCTCCGATTACGGGGCCACCGCCGTTCACAAATTCTGTTAAGGCCGGCATTTGAATGGTTGGGTGAATGACTATAACCCCAATGGCCAACATGATAATCGTTCCTATTTTTAAGTAAGTTGATAGATAATCTCTTGGTACCAAAAGCAACCATACCGGAAGCACAGAAGCTAAAAATCCGTAAAGAGGAATTGCAATAGAAATCGTTGTAATATCCCATGAGAACATATTATTTATCGTTTCATTTTGCATTAAATTATGTCCGCCAATAATTCCGGCGATCAAAAGAATACCGCCCAGAATACTTGCAAAAGTCACAGAGTTTTTTCTGTATCGCATGATCAATCCCATGATAATAGCAATCGGCATTGTGATAACCACAGTAAACAATGACCACGAAGCTTCATGCATCGCATTGATACAGGCTAACGAAAGCCCGGCCAACGTTAAAATTAGGATGAATAAAATAGCAAAACCTGCAACAGTTCCGGTTGTTTTACCAATTTCTTTGGATGCGATAGTTGCTAAACTTTGTCCTTTGTGTCTTACAGATGCAAAAAGTACGACCATATCGTGAACGCCGCCTCCCAAAACACAACCTATTAAGATCCAGATGGCACCGGGAAGATAACCGAATTGAGCAGCCAAAACAGGCCCTACCAATGGTCCTGCTGCTGCAATTGCTGCAAAATGATGCCCAAAAAGAACATTTTTGTTGGTGGCTACATAATCTTTTCCGTCGGCAAATTCTACGGCAGGAGTAGTATTTTTGTCATTCAGACGGAGTACTTTATTGGCTAAATAAATTCCGTAAAAACGGTACGCAATTGCAAAAATGAGCAGTGAGGTAAATACTAAAGTCAATGCATTAATTCCATTTAGAAATTCCATATTATTTCAATTTTATATGATTAAATAATTAAGGTTATTGCTTTTTTATTATTAGTAATTTAAGCATTTGGCCAAGTTACCTGTTTTTCATATAAAATAGAACAATATGTATATCAATTTAGCAAATTTGTACTGTTTTAGAAAGTGAATTTGAATTTAAATAATTGATTAATAGTTGTTTAAATTATTGCTTCAATTTGAAAAAGTATATAATTAAATAATATAATTAATGATGAACAACTGTTGTTTTTTCATGTGAAAGAATGAACTTAATCATTTCATCGTTAAGCTCGTCCTGATAGGCTTTATCTGTATTTTTAAAACCATGGTTGCCTTTTTTCACAACGATTAATGAATGTTCGGTTCCTGCTTTTTTCAGCATTCTGTTGAGTCTCTTCGAATGTCTTAATGGTGCTACTTTATCTTTATTCCCGTGAAGAATCAGTGTAGGAACTGTATTTTGAGTATAATTAAGCGGAGATATGGTTTTGCAGACTTCAATTACTTTTTGTCTATTTGTTTTAATATCATATCCGGTAAGTCCATGCGCAAGATTGGTTCTTATGTCGATGATTTTTTGCGAAATTAAACCTACAATAAAAAGCATTGGTTTGGGAGCTCTTGTATGAAGCAGTGTGTTCATATCAGTCGGGCCGAAATTATCAACTACATAATTTACTTTGGCCGAATATTCTGAAAGCTCAGGATCTCCCAAAAACTCATTATCCTGCGTGTAGGCGCTCAAAAGTGATAAGTGAGCTCCAGCAGAAACGCCCCACATTCCGATGTTGTTTTCATTAAGGTGATATTGATCTGCGTTTTTACGAATCCATCTTATCGCATCTTTAGTATCCTGAATGGGTGCCGGGAAGTGCAGATTCTCAGAAACCAAACGGTAATTGATGCTGATGACCGCATAGTTTTTTTCTAAAAGTTTCAAAATGGTATTTTCAACATAATTATCTGCAGTAATTATTTTGTCACCTTCCACCCAAGCTCCGCCATGAACATAAACCACAACGGGAATTTTTTTATCATCCGTATTTTTTGGGCGATAAATATCGAGCTGTATTTTTTTACCGCTTTCGTCAGTTTTATATGCAATATTTTCTGAAACATTGGCTGCCTGAAAAAGGATTTGGCTTTTCTGTTTCTGTGAAAACCCAAATGTAGAGATGGTAATTATAAGCACAAAAAATAGGTTTGTAAAAAACCTATCTGTATGTTTATGTAAAGTGTAAAAGTTCATATTCTATTGTAAATGGTTTGTTATTTCACCAATTCCTCAAATAGCTTTTCAAAAGTTTTGTCCAGATCTTTTGATTTTCCGGGATGAGGTCTTGAAGTTTGTACCACAGAACTTCTTACCGCAGTGAGCCACCGGAAACGTTCAGGGATTTCTAATGATGCAATGGGGCCGCCATCTTTTGTTCCGTCTGCTATTTTTTTGAAAGCTTCAAGATTTTGATAGACATCTTCATAATCCAATTTGCTATGCATCAGTTTGAATTTATCTGGACACAAATAAAATGCCATTCGGATAAATTTTTCTCTCTTCGAAAACATAACCAGACCAATATTGAAAAATTCTTCTCTTTCAACCTTTGGTACCAAGCGTATTATGGCGTATTCGTATATTTTATCCTCTTGCATTTTTTGCTTCGTTTACAAAGATTTCAGAATTTTCTAATCGGGTTTTCATAAAGTTGAAATAGACTTCTCGTATTTCATCCGGGCTCTCTTCAGCGTCATCCCAATGCAGCCAATCTTGAGGAATGAGATTGATAATTGCTCTGAAAACCTCATCACTCAACACCTCATGAGCAAATTTATCGGCTTCATCCAACATGGTTGCCTGAGGAAGTAAAACGTGATCTTTCACATACTTAAAAGGAGTTTTTGCCGCAGTGTCAAAATTCTGCCACGAATGGTGAAAGTAAAATGAAGCACCATTATCAATCACCCACAATTCTTTATGCCACATCAAAAGGTTGGTATTCCTGAAAGTACGGTCGATATTGGTAATAAAAGCATCGAGCCAGACAATTTTTGAAGCCAAAAATGGATCGACTTTAATACTCGGGTCAAATGCAATCGACTCTGAAAGATAATGAAGTCCTAGATTGAGCCCTTCAGAAAATTTTAATAAATCCTGAATTTCTTCATCAGCTTCTGTTCGTCCAAAATCGACATCGAGATTGGCGAAAACAAGCTCTGGAATAGGTAAACCTAAAGCTTCTGTGATTTTTCCTCCTAAAAGTTCTGAAATCAACATTTTTACACCATGACCGGCTCCGCGAAATTTTAAAACATACTTAAAATCATCATCGGCTTCTGCTAAAGCAGGAAGTGAGCCGCCTTCGCGAAGCGGAAGAATATAGCGCTGTACGGTAACTGTTCTTAAATCCAACATGATGCAAAATTAAGGTTTTCCTTTGTGTTTAATAGTATTTGTATTATTTTTAGATTTAAAAAAAAATGAAAATCACAAAAAATAAAAATATCATTCTCTCAAATCCGGAAACCAAAACGTTTTTAGCCGACGCTTTTTATGCTGAAACCGATAAGAAATTGCCTTTAGTGATTTTTGTGCACGGCTATAAAGGGTATAAAGATTGGGGAGCGTGGAATTTGATGGCAGAAAAGTTTGCAGAAGCTGGTTTTTTCTTTGTTAAATTTAATTTTTCCCACAATGGAACTACTGTTGAGAATCCTGGAAATTTTGCAGATCTGGAAGAATTCGGAAACAATAATTATTCGAAAGAACTTTCAGATTTAAATTTTGTGATAGATCATTTTGTTAAAAATCCACAAGTAGACGACCAAAAAATAGTTTTAATCGGGCATAGCCGCGGCGGTGGAATTTCTATTATTAAAACCTGTGAAGATGAGAGAATTAATGGGTTGATTACTTTGGCAAGTGTAGATACTCTAGAAAGATTTCCTACAAAAGAAAAATTTGAAGAATGGAAAGAAAAAGGAGTGTATTATGTAGAAAACGGGAGAACGAAACAACAAATGCCGCATTATTACCAATTTTTTGAAGATTTTAAAAATGATGAGCACCGCTTCGATGTAGAGCGGTCAATGGAAATGGCAAAAGCACAGGTTTTAATTATTCATGGTACTTCTGATGAAAGCGTAAGTGTTAAAAATGCTGAACATCTTCATATTTTAAATCCAACTTCTGAATTATATTTAATCGAAAATGCAAATCATACTTTTGGAGCAAAAGAACCTTGGGAAGAAGATGATTTACCAAAAGATTTGAAAGAAGTTGTAGCGAAATGTATTGAATTTGTTAATATGAAATTGGATATTTAGGATTAAAACTATTGCTGGTATAATATTTTTTCATACTTTAGTGAAACACTAATAACATAATAGAAAATCTTATGAAAAATTCAAATTTAAAAAAATTAAGCAGAGAAGCTCAGAAAAGTATTTCTGGAGGAGTAGGAGGTCTAGAGCCAATACAATGTGCGACAGGCTGTCACAAGAATTATCTTGGAGATGGACAAGGCATTTTATGCATTGTGCCCCCATGTCAATCTCCTAATTTTGGAACACAAAGCCAAGATGCTAATGGACGTTGGCAATGCTGTTACTAAGTATTCAGGTTTAAAAATAAAAGAAAGGAGTGAAAATTTTCACTCCTTTTAATTTAAATCTAAATTGATTTAATCAAAATTTTCCAGGCTTCCTCAATTTTACTTTCAAGTAAAAATTTCTGAGCTTCAAGATGAATTTTTTCATCATCATGACAGTTTTCAGAAGGTAAAACTTCCACATTGGCCAACATTCCCAAATCGTTTCCTGTAAAAATTTTGCTGTATTTTATAGAATCAGGAAGAAGATCAAATCCAATTCCTTTAGTTACTAATGGTTTTGGGACTTCAAAAAGATTATTTTCATTGTTTCTAGAATACCAGTTTCCTCCAAGACGTGCAACCATATCCAGTTTTTTCTGGTCCAAATTTCCTTCTTCATTCAGGTATTCTTCTCTGATGTGAATTTTCTGAACTTCACAAATTACTAAATTTCCAGCGCCTCCTTGATCTCCTAAAAATTTTACTTCTAAAACTTTACATTCAAAATTAACAGGACATTCTTCTATTAATTTTGGTTTAACCAGATCAGCATCTTTCATCGTCAAACCAGATTTAATAAATTCATTCACTCCGTCACCATATTCTGTTGAAGCTAATGAAATCTGCTGTACGATCGGAAAGTTTACGGTTCCAATAACTACTTCAGAAGTTTCTAAAACATTTTCTAAAGTATGTTTTGTGGTATTGTCTCGCACTCTTCTCGAGGGTGAAAAAATCAAAATCGGAGGAACGGTACTGAACATATTAAAGAAACTAAACGGCGATAAATTGCTTTCACCATTTTTATCAACCGTAGAAGCCAACGCAATCGGCCGCGGTGAAACGGCTGTCTGCATTATTGTTTGTAGTTGTACAGATGTTATTTCGGATGGGATTACTGTTTTCATTATTATTATTTTACACTTAATTAGGCTTAAGTATTCAAATTATGTTTAAAAAAGATGCTTCGACTTCGCTCAGCATGACATTTCTAATACTAACTGTTTTGCAGAATGTTTTAGCGGTGTTATGCTGAGCCTGTCGAAGCATCTAAATATTCTTATTTAAAAATATAATTATTTAGTCGGAATAATTTTTCCAGAAACCTCACCGAAACCAACTCTCATTCCATCTTTTTCAGCCCAGGCTTTCATCGTTACAGTATCATTGTCATCGATGAATTTTCTTTCCTCACCATTGCTTAACGTAATCGGGTTTTGTCCTCTCCATGTTAATTCCAGCATAGAGCCGAAAGATTTTGGATCGCTTCCTGAAATCGTTCCGCTTGCGTACATATCACCAACTTCTACGTTACAGCCATTTACCGTGTGATGAGCCAGTTGCTGAGTCATGTTCCAGTACATATGTTTGTAGTTGCTTTCAGAAATTAAGTTTGCTTCATCATTTTCAGGCTGTAAATAAACTTCCAAATTGATATCGTAATTTTTGTCCCCTTCAAATTTTAAATAATCTAAAACTTCAGGATCTTGTGTTGGAGAGGTAGTTTTGAATGGTTCTAAAGCCTCCAAAGTAACTACCCAAGGAGAAACAGATGAACCGAAATTTTTTGCCAAAAACGGTCCCAACGGAACATATTCCCAAGATTGGATGTCTCTTGCTGACCAGTCGTTGAAAACGACCATTCCGAAAATTGCGTCTTCAGCTTCTTTTGTAGAAATGCTTTCGCCCATTTCGGTGTTTTTGTTGACGATGAATGCCATTTCAAGCTCAAAATCTAATTGTTTGCACGGTCCGAAAACCGGTTTGTCTGCATCTGCAGGCTTCATCTGACCTTTCGGACGATTGATATCAGTTCCCGAAACAACGATTGATGAAGCTCTACCGTGATATCCTACAGGCAGATGTTTCCAGTTTGGAAGTAATGCATTTGCCGGATCTCTGAACATTTTTCCGACATTGGTTGCATGCTCAATGCTGCTGTAAAAATCGGTGTAATTTGGAATGTGAACAGGCATCATCATTTTTACCTGATCCAGGTCGTAGAATGCTGCTTCTATCGTTTTTTCATCCTTAGATAAAATAGAACCTTCAAGTAATAACTCCTGTATTTTAAGACGTACGGCGTTGGTAACTGGTTTCCCAAGTTCGATAAATTCATTTAAAGTGTAAGCTTCAAAAATATTGTCATCAAGACCTTCGATTTCTTCAAAATACGCTAAATCATATAGGGTTGCCAGATCTACGACCTGGTCTCCGATTCTTGTACAGCATCCAATGAATTCTTTATTGAAAACAGCTACTCCAAAAGGAATATTGTGGATTGAAAAGTCTGAATTTGATGAATATTCTACAAATGATTTCATAATTTTTGTAATTTAATTTAGATTAGAATAAAATCAATAATGATTTTACTTTTTAGCTTTAATCTTTGAGTTAGAAAAAGATTCTTCATCGATCCATCTGTCTTTGTTGTTGACGTCGATAAGGTACAAAATACCATCCTGTCTTGTAAGTAACAGGGTTTTGGTAACCGGAATCGGAACTTTTTTACCTTCAAGCAAATCTGCTCTTAGCGAAATGATGTTTTTTCGACTTCTTATAATGTCACCCGAAAATACATTAGAAGTACTTTCTCCGGTAGCTTTATCGTCAAATATTTCAACATAAGTAGCTTGCTGGCCTTTTATAACAATGAAATTTCTTTCTGTATGATCTGCCAGATCTTTAATGAGAACAAACTTCTTATTATCTATATTGACAGATTCCAGATTTTGATTAATACCTTTTCTCTCTTCAAGACGGGTAAGAATTCCGTTTAATGTTCCATATTGGGCTTTAAAGCCAAAAGTGGCTCCCAAAAAAAAGATTCCTATCAAAAGTTTTCTCATAATGCTGTGTTTTATAAAAAAGTTTTGTCAAGATCTGCATCCTGACAAAACTCTGTATTTATTATTTTAGATTAAAGATTTCCTCTTTTTTCCTGCTCTCTTTCTAATGCTTCGAACAATGCTTTGAAGTTACCTGCGCCAAAACTTTGTGCACCGTGTCTTTCAATAATTTCGAAGAATAGAGTAGGACGGTCTTCTACAGGTTTTGTGAAGATTTGAAGCAGATATCCTTCCTCATCATGATCAATAAGTATACCTAAAGACTGAAGTTTTTTAAGATCTTCGTCAATGTGCCCAACTCTTTCAGGAACCAATTCGTAATAAGCTTCCGGTGGAGCTGAAAGAAATTCTACACCACGCTTTTTAAGCTCAGTTACGGTATAAATGATATCTTTTGTTGCCACAGCGATGTGCTGTACACCTTCACCTTCGTAGAAATCTAGATATTCTTCAACCTGAGATTTCTTTTTACCTTCTGCAGGCTCATTGATCGGGAATTTTGCGAAACCGTTACCGTTCGACATTACTTTAGACATCAAAGCAGAATATTCTGTGTTGATTTGCTTATCGTCAAAAGATAAAATGTTTACAAACCCCATTACTTTTTCGTACCATTCAACAGTAGGGATCATTCTGTCCCAATCTACGTTACCTACACAGTGATCAACATATAGTAACCCTGCTTCTTCAGGCTTGTAGTCGCTTTCCCATTTTTGATAACCAGGCATGAAAGGTCCTGTATAATTTTTTCTTTCGATAAACATGTGAACGGTTTCTCCGTATGTATAAATTCCGGACATTTTTACTTCACCGTGCTCATCAGTAAGGGTTACCGGCTCTAAATATGGTTTTCCACCTCTTTTTGTAGTTTCTTCGAAAGCTGCGTATGCATCATCAACCCAAAGTGCCAAAATTTTAACACCGTCGCCGTGTTTTTTTACATGCTCATTAATTGGAGAGTCAGATTTAAGACCTGTAGTAAGGATCAGTCTGATTTTCCCCTGCTGTAGAACGTAAGATGCACGATCTCTTACACCTGTTTCGGGACCTGCATAAGCAACAGACTGGAAACCGAATGCGGTTTTATAATAATGTGCAGCCTGCTTAGCGTTACCTACATAAAATTCAATGTAATCTGTACCATTAATTGGTAAAAAATTCTCAGCTTGAGCAATTTTTTCGGCAAATGTTAGTGTTGACATATTTTCTATTTTTACTTTTATTTAACGGTTGCAAATTACAAAATTCCTGTAAATAATTAAAAACAAAATTGTTATGCAATCGATTGTCTTATTCGTAAGGAATATTAAAGTTTGTTTAAGTATGTTTAAGTTTATTGTTATTTTATTATTTACTTTATATTTGTTAAAGATACAGGATGTTGAAAACAAAATTATTTCAAACAAAGAAAGCCGTAATTATTTACGGCTTTTACTTTTTATTATTTAATCTTCCCGCATCGGGATTATAATTATCCCATATTTTCCACTCATTATTTATTTTGCGGATAAAATAAATTTGCGTGTTGAGCTGGTTGACAAAGTGCTCTTCTCCGTTTTCTCCGACTTTGAAGAGAAGATTCCAAAATTCCTGAGTCTCAAGAATCTTTTTATCGGGATCGTCTGTTATAATGTTTACATCGAATATTTCAAAATTTGAACGATTGTTTTTAGTGACAAGTTCAAACTGTTTTTCACAAAGTTCTTTACTGAACGCTGATGCTCTTTCAAGAAACGGAGAATTATCAAATACCCAATCTTCGAATAAGTCTAATTTTAATGTGGGAAAGTTTTTATATAAATTGAAAACGGCTTCGCAATACTGATAAACAATATCGGTTGAAAAAACATCGTTGCTTGCTTTTTCTTCGAGTATCTTGTTTTCTTTAATATCATGAATGTATGAGTTGAGATCTTTAAATCCCAAAAAGATGCATATTTTATCAAGTGTTTTTAAAAAACGCAAATCATTGTGAGTTTTATCTTGATAATCATTTTCGAAAAAACGTTGTAAGGTGATGTGTGAAATTGTATTTCCTAACTCAAATATTTTATCATTTTTGAGTTCTTCAGATGAAGCTAATTCTTCTTTAATGATTTCTGAAAGAATGATGTAATGACTTCTTTTCCATTCGCCTACTGTTCCTAAAACTGAATCTTTAATTTTTGGATGCTTGGCAACCTTTTCTTTTATAGAATTATAAATCGTCTTCATTAATGTAATATTTAAACAACAAAAGTTTTTGACAAAGGATTGCCAAAAACTTCATGGTTATTTAACTAATGTAAGAACTTTTTTTGTTTGAAAAGCTATGTTTTTTATTTTTTTTAATGCTTAAATCTCTCATAAGCTGCTCTTTCCAGCATTTCCCGGTCATCAGGATGTGCAATGCTGATTAATTCCTGGGCTCGCTGACGGAGATTTTTACCATATAAATAAGCCGTTCCGTATTCGGTTACCACCCAATGAATATGGCCTCGTGTCGTCACTACTCCGGCTCCCTGTTTTAAAAAAGGTACAATTCTGGAAACTCCTCTTTTTGTTCTTGAGGTAATGGCAATAATCGGTTTTCCGTCTTCGCTTAACGCAGCTCCTCTCATGAAATCCATTTGTCCGCCAATTCCGCTGTACTGCATTGTTCCGATAGAATCTGCACAAACTTGTCCGGTTAAGTCGATTTCGATAGCCGAATTGATAGCAACCATTTTTTTGTTTCTCATAATATTAATCGGGAAATTAACATTACTTACATCATCAAATGAAAAAACGGTATTATCATCTACATAATCATATAATTTTCTCGTTCCGAAACAAAAACTCGTAATGGTTTTGTTATCGTTATAGCCTTTATATTTATTATTGATGACATCGTTTTGAATCAAATCAATAACTCCGTCACTTAACATTTCGGTGTGAACACCAAGGTCTTTGTGATTTCCGAGACATTTTAAAACCGCATCCGGAATGGTTCCGATTCCCATCTGAAGAGTCGATCGATCATCAATTAATTCGGCAACATTTTTTCCAACCAGCATTTCATCGGGACCTACTTTGGCACCATAATCAACGGTTGGAAGCTCTTCTTCATGCCAAACCAGTTTATTAATTTTACTGATATGGATCATTCCGTCACCATGAGTTCTAGGCATCAAAGGATTTACGATAGCGACAATAGTTTGAGCGGTGTCTACAGCTGCTCGGGCAATATCCACAGAAGTTCCCAATGTGCAGAAACCATGTTTGTCGGGCGGAGATACAGTGATGAAAGCTACATCAAGCGGTAAAATATTTTTTCTGAAAAGAATTGGGATTTCACTTAAAAATACAGGAACAAAATCACCTCTGTCAGAATTCACGGCATCACGCACCGGCGTTGAAACAAATAATGAGTTCACAAAAAATTTGTCTTTGTATTCTGGTTTGGCAATTTCTACATTTCCCTGTTGGGTAATAGAAACCATTTCTACGCTATCAAGTCGGTGAGACTGTCTTGCCAATTCGTCAATTAAATGATTCGGAGTACATGCGCTGCCGTGAAAAAACACGCGGTTTCCGCTCTTTACAGTATATACAGCTTCTTCTGCACTTATATAATTGTACATTTTCTAAAATTTTACAGTTATAATTCTACGGTTTTCGTTGATTGTTTAAAGTTACTTCATATTGTTTGCACCAAAAATAAATAAGAGAAAATATTTATCATGTTTTAGTGAAATTACTAAAAATAAAGGACTGAATGTTTAAACTCAATCCTTTTATTTTTCCATTCAAGATTTTTTTAATCCTGATCTCTCGAAAATATTTCTGCTCCTGCAGAACCAAAAATACCAAAATGTTTTTCGTTTGGTGAAAATCCAAATTTCAAATTATGATACTCTAATCTTTTTAATGAAATTAATTCGAACTCTTTCCAATATTCACTCTGAGAATTTCTAGTTTTAATATTTTGTATTCCAATAATTTGTTCATACAAAGATGGAGAAAATGATGTCGAATCCCAAAAATCACTTGTATAGTGATTGCCATCTCCACCTCTCAATCCGAATACTTTTATTGTTTGTTCAAGCTCGTCAATCGTAAATTCTAAATTGTCCTTCGAAAACTTTTTCATTACAGAATTATCTTCATCATAATTCCTTATTTTTCTTTGACCAGTGATAGGGTCTGAGACAGAATATCCATCTGAGGATAATAAAAAAACTTTGTTATCATTGGTCCAACCACTTGCAATAATTCCTGCAGCGGGAATAATAATTCTATTTTGCCAAGGCATTGAAGGTTCTTTTACAAAATCAAATAGATTGACTTTATCGCTTTTAAAACTCATCACTCTTGTGAACGATCTTCCAGACTATGATCTTCGCTTTCCAACCAAGAAGTTTTGTAAGAAGGATCTTCCACTTTCATTGCTTCCTCCGTAATTTTTAAAGGACGGAAAGGGTCTACCATCACAGCATATTCTTCAGTGAATTTTTTACCGATGCTTCTTTCCATTGCTCCGGGATGAGGCCCGTGAACGATTCCTCCAGGGTGAAGTGTAAAATCCATTAAATCAATATGATTACGGCTCATAAAATCACCTTCTGTATAGAATAAAACCTCATCAGAATCAATATTCGAGTGGTTGTAAGGCGCTGGAATTGCCATCGGATGATAATCATACATTCTTGCACAGAACGAACAAACTACAAAATTATGTGCCTCAAAAGTCTGGTGAACTGGTGGCGGTTGGTGTATTCTTCCTGTAATTGGTTCGAAATTTTTGATATTAAATTTATAAGGATAAAAATAACCATCCCAACCTACAACATCAAATGGATGTGTCGCATAGATGAAATCGGTAATCTGATTTTCTTTTTTTACTTTAATTAAAAATTCTCCTTTTTCGTCTTTGGGCTCAACAAAAGTAGGTGCGATAATGTCTCTTTCGCAAAATGGAGAATGTTCCAAAAGCTGTCCAAATTCGTTTCTGTATCTTTTTGGAGTGTAAATCGGGGAATGACTTTCTACGACAAAAAAAACGGTGTCTTCAGACTGTAATTCAACCTGATAAATCGTTCCTCTCGGAATAATCAGATAATCACCAACAGAAAAATCTAGATTTCCTACAAAAGTTTTCAAAATACCGCTTCCGTTGTGAACATATAAAAGCTCATCACATTCGGCATTTTTGTAAAAATAATCCATTGATTTCCTTGGTTTTGCCAGTCCCATTTTCAGGTCATTGTTCACCAAAAGAAATTTTCGGCTGTCCATAAAGTCGTCTTCGGGAGTGACATTCATTCCTTTAAACATTCTTGGAGTCACGTTTTTGTCTACGGCAATTTTTGGAGTCACATCTTTAGGCTCGCCAATCGACTTTATTTGAGTGGGGCGATGAGTGTGATATAGCAAAGAAGAAATTCCATGAAAACCTTCCGTTCCGAAAAGCTGTTCGTAATAGAATTTATCTTCTGGAGATTTGAAAACTGTATGCCTTTTTTGAGGGATATTTCCCGACTGATGGTATCTCATTTTACATTTATATGTTGAATCTCAAATTTAATATTTTTTAATGAATTGAAATTAAAAACAAATTTTATTTAAGTTTTGTTGTTCTAGAAATAAATGTTAGTTTTGTCTAACAATTTTATTTCATGAAACGAATATTACTTTCTGCCGTTTTATTATCATCATTTTGTTTTGCTCAGAAAACAGACAGTTTAGGTTTGAATAGAACTCAAAAAACCGATTCTGTTAAAATTTCAATTAAAAAAGAAATGAGAACAAATGATATCGAAGATGTTGTCATTACCGGAACCATAAAACCAATTAGCAGGTCGAAAAGTCCGGTTGCTGTAGAAATTTACAGTCAGAAATTTTTTCAAAAAAATCCGACTCCAAATGTTTTTGAAGCGATTGCAATGGTAAATGGTGTAAAACCTCAGCTAAATTGCTCGGTTTGTAATACAGGAGACATTCACATCAACGGTTTGGAAGGACCTTACACAATGATTTTGATTGACGGAATGCCAATTGTGAGTTCACTTTCCACAGTGTATGGTTTGAGCGGAATTCCAAATAGTTTAATTGACAGAATTGAAGTGGTAAAAGGTCCGGCTTCGTCACTTTACGGATCTGAAGCGATGGGCGGAGTTATCAATATTATCACAAAAAATGCTTTGACAGCTCCGAAATTGAGTATTGATCTGATGACAACAAGCTGGGCAGAAAATAATGTCGATTTGTCTACGAAATTTAATGTATCTGAAAATATAGCTTCACTTTTAAGTTTAAATTATTTTAATTCAACCAAAAGATTTGATGAAAATAGAGACAATTTTACTGATGCAGCATTACAAAATAGAATTTCAGTTTTCAATAAATGGAATTTTAAAAGAAAAGAAAACCGACAGGCAAGTTTTGCATTAAGATACTTGTATGAAGACCGTTTTGGGGGAGAAATGCAGTGGAATAAATCG
>Ga0308169_10002781_pt1 | contig 17688 bp, 33 predicted proteins | sample PhyBR1_2_FD_202139 | JGI IMG/M metagenome (GOLD analysis project Ga0308169, IMG submission 202139) | Phyllosphere microbial communities from UC Gill Tract Community Farm, Albany, California, United States - DLSLSB.R1 | ecosystem: Host-associated > Plants > Phyllosphere > Unclassified | place... | reverse complement strand
AGGTCCGGATCCATTGGTAAGCCGGGTCTGTGTGATGGATATACGCCGTGGGGAACAGTGCTGCCATCAGAACCAAATTGCGCTGCGGCAACCAGTCTGAACCAAGATACTCACCGCGCTCGATGTGGGTGCTGAGAAAGGTATACACCCGTCGTACGGCGGCTGCCAGCGCGCCGATGATGAGCATGCGGAGGACCGTCCCCGCAACGTTGTCGAATCGGGCGGAGCGGGACAGAGATGCGATCAGCCGCGCCGGGGAATCGACGAGGGCGCTTGGGTCGAGATGGTCGTACATGTAAGTCATGCTTGAGGTGTGCTTGACGTGGATGTGAACGTTAGAGCGAAGGCCCGGTGAGCGAGCGCTGCAGGGGTCTTATACAGTGGGTGAGTCGGGTGACCAGCCTGTCCTTCCTTTCAACCGAATCAGTCCTGTCCTCCGTCGTCCTTTGCGGATCTCACACACGCGCACGTCTGCTCGGACCTTTCACTCAGCATCGCACCCGCCTCACTCTCTCTCGGCTTCCCTCGGCTTCCCTCGGGATCCTTGAACATGCTCTCCTGCCGTCCTTATACACACGTCAGCTCATCCATCGCCAAATTGGCTGTAGCGTAAGAAACCGTCAGCAATCACAGGGATCCGGCGACCGCGGACACCAGCTTCTTTCCGTATGCATACTCACGGAACCTGCATCTTCTTTCGTGTCTCCTGATCTGCGCCTAGATCCACACGATCGTCGTGACTCCCTCGATCCCCTCCTCCTTGGCAGCCAACTTCCACTCATCTCCCTTCTCTCCTCCCACACTCCAGATCTCCACTCCACCTCCATCCTGCCCCGCAAGCGCCACATACTTGCCATCCGGACTAACGAGCATGCCCCGGACATTATCACACCCTGTCCGGACATGCTTCGTCGCCACCACCTTCTTGCCATCCTCGCTCAGCGTGAAGATGGCGATGGCATCGCCTGGGGGCGGGTAATCCGGGAGCTTGGGCAGGTCGGGCTGTTTATCGAAGATCTGCAGTTCGAGCCGGTTCGACGCGAAGAGGGTGTGAGGGTAGTTGGGGTGGAGACATAGTTCCGCCGAGTCCATTTTGGCCGAGTGCGACTTGGGAACCGAGGGCGGGATGATGGATGCCTCGAAGTCGGGGAGGGGGTGGGCTGAGGCCGAGTCATAGGGGAGAGTCCAGGCGAGGACGGTGCTGTGCAGCTCGGTCAGGCAGTACAGGTGCTTGCCTGAGGTCAGCACCGCACCTCTCCTCCTTGCCGAAAGCTCGGAGAGACGAGCCGTGTGACTCACCGTCCAAGGAGAGCACGGCGTGACGGGGGCCAGCTCCCTCAGGGGCCTGCAAGTACCCATGTATCTTGAGCCCGCTGTCGCCCTCGCGCTTTACGACCCATACGCGGTCAGACCCCAGATCAGGCATGTACAGCACGCCTCCCTCGCCCTCGATCACCTGATGGACATGCGACGCATCCTGACGCTCGGGGTTGGGCGGCGTCCTGTCTTTGTAGACGTACGGGAACTCGAGCAGCGGTGAGGCCGAGTCAGCGACCAGGACATGTGTGGACTGGTCCGTCGGGAAGAAGATGGCGCTGCCTCCGACGTACTGCCGTCAGCACCTCTTGTGCCACATCGTAAGCCCAGACGGACATTGGCGACGACGATGCCCGAACCGTCCTTCATGCAATGGACTGCCGTCAGCCTGCTCTGCTGTCGTGGACAGATCCCACTTACTGTGCGCCGGCCCTCCGTGAGTCTCACGCTTCTGCGTGACCTTGAAGCCCGCCTTTTCCGCCTCGAGACCGTACGCAACGCCTTGTTCAGTCTCGGACAGACCGTATAAGACCTTGTTGCTCGTCGCTGCTTTGACCTTGTCGCCCGGTTTCTCCAACCATGATGCGCTCTCGGGAGCGGGTGACTCAGAGACGATCTTGAGCTTGGCCGTCGCGGGGTCAAAGGTAACTTTGGTGAATGTCTTGCGGTAGCCGCCGAAGAGGAGCTGGTACGTGGTCATCTTGCGTAGATGGAGGAGAGTGTAAGCTGGCCGGGGAGGAACGACGGACCGATGAAGAGTCTTTGAACAGAGACGGAAGGACTGTATGGTGTTGAAGGGGGTTGAGATGACAGCGAAAGTAAGGAAATGGTCATCCTCCAACCAACCCATCCCATCTATCCCATCTCGTCGATGACCGGGAATGAGATCATCGCCGGGCCCAGTCATCCCCCGTCCTTCCGACATTTACCCGATTCCTTCTCCGCACCAGCAGTCAGCACTACTGTATCACCATCCTGATCCACCATGCACAACGTCGCTGTCCCACCCGACCAGCAAGCCAGGTATGCATATGATACATTCATGCAGATCGGAGCAGTACAGCTACAGCATCTCATCGATTTCAGATCACTTTCTTCGTGGACTCCGCGTCGGGGAAATGGTCACTTCAGTCCGCACGACCCTCTTCACGCTCGCTGCGGGATCTTGGTCAAAAGCATCCAGCATCTGTCCGAGGATCCATGTGCTCGTGACGAGAAGCGCCAGCCCCGCTGCCCAAAGACCGAGGTGTACCGCCTCGCCGAGAAACTCCAGACGGAACGCCATGTAGAGCCATAGGGCTTGTGCTGCGACCCACGCGCCGACGAGCGCGGTGGTCTTGAGTGGGGATAGTTGCAGGCGCGAGAGGATGGGTATCAGCAGCGGAATGAACCAGACAAAGTACTGCAAGTCAGTCAGTGACACCTCATGTGATCGGCCCAAGCCAGGCTTGTCCAAAGAACGGTGGCACCGCGACCCACCTGCGACGTGCAGACCTTGTTGAAGATGACGAAGATGGCCGTCTGGACGAACATGGCCATCTCGATACCGGCCGTGCGGGCCAACAACCAGCCTGCCAAGGCGACGAGGCTGAATTGCGGCACAAAGCTGGACAGCGGATTGCGGATCAGGCGGTGTACGTCCTTGACGAAGGGGGATGAGCGGGCGAGCGCGTCGGTTAGCCCAGGAGGGAACAACGTCAGATAAATGGGGTAGAAGTAGGCCGAGAAGTTGTGCCGGTGGTCCTTTCTGCTTAGGTGGTATAGGAACGTGTGCTCAAGGAACGGCTGGCCCCATCTGCCCGTCAGCCTCTGGCCATCACGACCGATGTTACTACTCACATCGACCAGAGAAGCCCGTTGACGACTGCGAACGTCGCGAGGGACACCAAGCCAAACCGCCAGACAGGCCATGCGAATAGACCATGACGCTTCGACAGATGCGCCCATATCGCCACGCCGTAGATGACGGGGTAGATCTTCCATGATATGCTCAGCGCCCAGGTTGCCGCAGTGAGCATCTCCCATCGGTCCCTCTCCGGACCCATGGCGTGGTTGGCTTTCCGCAGGCAATATAGCGTGAGCACGACCAGTAAGACGATGGTCGCCTCGGGTGACCCGCGGGTGGTGATGTTCAGGACGAATGGGTTCAGCGTCCATAGAAGATGGGTTGGCCAGTACCGGGCGGGTTTCGGTCCGCTGAGTAGTATGACGGGGACGAGCAGGGATATTACCGAGAGGACGAGCTTGCCCAGGAGGTCATGTTTGAGCGCTGGGGCCAGGAGGACAGGGAGGAGAGGGGTGTATCGGAATGTAGCGCGGTTGTAGGGACTGCATGTGAGCTTGATTCGCTCAAAGAGGCGTGCTAGCTCACTCTCCTATGTCCATCCTCAGCACTCTGTTGAGCCATCCTTGCGCCTTGGATCCCTCGCGGACGCCGAATAGGTGGGCCGCGCCGTCGATGACCACTCGCCAGTCCACGTCGGTGTACTTGAGTCCGCCGAACTTGTGAGGGTGAGTATCGACGTGGTTGGCATAGGACAGCAGAACGAGGTGCAGGGCTGCTGAGACGGCGAGAGGGGCATATGCTCGCGCCCGCATTGCGTGATGAACGGCCTGGGAGTGTAGTTGCAAGTGTATACGGTGGCTGACACCTAACACCTCGACGACATGACGTTGTGCCTGCAATTCTCGAACAACTTGCATCCCTCCCGGATAAACTCGTTTGACGATGACGCGCCCACGTGCTATTGTTCCGAAGAACGGGGCGCGACGCGTCGCCACCGGGAGGAAAAAACCGCGCTGAAACGCGTGTCCGACACTGTAAACAAAGGGGTGTGCTTGAGGGTGTTTGAGGGTGTTGGAGGGTGTTTGAGGGTGTTGGAGGGTGTTTGAGGGAGAGCGTCGCACTTGGCACGTCGCATCCGACAAAAGCTGGTGGATTTCAGGGTTGGAAGCAGTATACGGCACGTCGCGAATACGTGCCGAGAGCCAAAGGGTCCGAGATCCAGGCAAGTGGAAACTTGTCAACGGATGAGCTTGGACCCATTGCGCGGCATTGTTCCTGTGCCTCACACTCGCACAAACCCTCGCTCCCCCTCCTTTTCCTCACCCCATCCTTGGCATCCACCAACTCTTCATCCTCGCACAAATCTGCACGACCTAGTGTCTGCAATCGCACCTTGTTCCCTCCACACTCACAGCTTCTGTAGATCAGTCGACTTGCTCTTTCACACTCGTTTGTAACGACCCACCCACGACACGCCGCACCGGCCTGGATCGACGTGATCTGCTCACAGTCACAGCGCCTATATCAACCACTTCAGCTCCACTCGACATCTCCCCGCCTTCAACGTTCTCTCGTCACGATTCGACTCATCGACAAACGACCAACACAATGCTTTCGCAAAGCCTTTTCGACCTTCTCCCCGTGCTCGCCCTCGTTGGCCTCGGCATGACCGGTCTCGAGGTGAGTACAATCTCTGCGCCGCTTGTATTCCGCAGTATCCACAACACTACCTTGGCCATTGCTTGTTTCACCTCTCGCATCCCAGCTTTGTTCTGTATGCCCGCCCTCACCAGCGTCCATCTCGCCGCCATCGCAACAGTGGACAGGCAGCAACCCTGCTGCGCAGCGTTGTTGACACTCGCCTCTGGCGCCAAGAAAAACCCCTCCTTTACATTTCACACCCCTGAACCCCGTGCACCTTGTCTCATCCGGAGCCATCGCCCTCAAGCTCCATCTCCATGGCCCACAATAGCTCACCGCTGACAATGTCACAGGCCTCTGCCGCGCACACGCACCCCGCCCGAGCGCACCACCGCCACCTCGCTGAGCGAAACCGGCTGGCCTCGGGCCTGGGTGCCAAGGCCAAGAAACGCGGACAGGTCTCCGTTATCCGACGAGGTGTCGATGGACGAGCCTGCCGAGTGCGAGGCGAGTCCCGCACGGCCGCGGCTCTGTCTGCGCCGACTTCGAGCGACGTCCCCGTTACCTCCTCCATCGCCCCCTCCCCGTCCGCGACCGAAGTGCCCGTCACCTACGTCGAGACTTCTTCGGCTTGGTCGGAGAACAACAACTGGGCTGCGCCTTCTTCCGCTGCTCCTGCCCCTTCCCCATCCGCATCCGACTCGCCTGTGCAGGATAACACAGCGTACACGCCCATCAGCAACACCGGCGACGGGCGCAAGTTTGGTCTCGCGTGGCCCAACGGCGACTGGGCCCAGTCCGGTGACCCCAACTACGTCGCCAATTACATCGGTTCCAAGGCGGGGTGGTACTATACCTGGTCGTCGTGGTCCGTCGGCCAGGCCGACCAAGCCGGTCTTGAGTTCGTGCCGATGCTTTGGGGCCCGCACCAGCTTAGCGACTGGCACGCCAACCAGGCCAGCTGGCCCAGCTCGGTCAAGAACGCCCTGTTCTTCAACGAGCCGAACGAGGCTTCGCAGTGCAACATCGCCGCCAACGACGCCATCGGTTACTGGATGAACGACTACCTGCCGATCAGGCAGAAGGGCATCGCCCTCGGATCGGCCGCGACCACGTCCGCCCCGTCCGGCTTGCAGTGGAACCTGGACTTCATCGCTGGCTGTATCGGTGCTGGCAACTCGCGCGCGGATTGCACGCCGGAGTGAGTTCATCGTACATGTCAGTGTGGCAGCGCCTGACACCGCAGCTTCACCGCCATCCACTGGTACGACATGACCGCCGACAACCTCATCCAGTACATCGAGAACTTCCACAACCAACTCGGGGGCGATATCTGGATTACCGAGTACGCGGTGCAGAACTTCAACGGCGGCGCACAGGGCACCGAGGCGGAGGGTAAGTGGTTCATCCGCTGTGTCTCAGAAGCGGCCAGCTCACTGCAGTCTGGGCCTTCCACCAAACCATCGCGGCGTGGTTCGATCAGACCGATTACGTCAAGAGGTACTCGCCCTTCGGTGTCATGCAGAACATGCAGGGCGTCAACGACTTCAACCGCCTCATGTCTGCCTCGGGGTCTATCACCGCGCTCGGAAGCTGGGTGAGTGGACTGGTGGAGCTGGCGTGAGACTGTGAGAGCTGACAAACAGTACATCAACAGCTCATAGAGGACTGGCACTCGTTGAAGGGGACGGCGATACCACGAACAGTCGACGAATACGCTACTCACGACCATCTCTCTCAATCGCGCTCTATGAAGTCATCAATGACAACCCGTTCGGCCACAGCGGTGTGCTGGGGATCCTTTGGGTTACGATAAAATGCTTCTACTTTATGTCTGTCATGTTGCCCCTGGTGGGCAGGATCCGATGCAATCTTTTGGAATTCACGAGCGATCAAACCGGGCGTCCCGCCGGCAGCTGGCGACAGCGTCAGGCATCCACGTCAAGGAGGATGATTTGACATACATATATGACATTCACAACACGTGCATACATACGCCACCCTCTACTGTCCTCTACGGAGGGGCATCGGATCCCAGCCGTGCACAGCCGATTTTCTTTGGGCCCGAGGCGTCGCGCCGGGCGACACATGCTCTTACAATACCACCGCACCGACACCCACCACTCCAGCAGCAACGACCATACCCTTGCCCCATATCGAATCCCGCCTGCGCGACGCCGCGCCGGTCATGGACGGGTTGACGGCTTCGGAGGTGGGTACTGTCATGGTCGGCGTACGAAGGTTGGTGTTGTATACTGTGATGCCGGAGTGCGGGACAGTACTTGTCGTGGCGTTTCCAGACGCAGACGGCGTGGGGGTGGTTGACGGTGTGGTGAAGGGCCCACTGTCAATGAGCGCGGGCAGAAGTGAGGGAGGTCTCGGTACTCACGTCGCCGTTGGCGTAGCGGTGATGTCGACGGAAGCCACCCCCAGCTCGAGGTCGCTACACGACGCCTCGAGGTTCCACACGACCTGCTGCAAGCCCGCCTGATCGACGTTCGGCTGGCCGTTTGCTACGAGACAGTCAAGGCAATTGGTCGATGCTGTCCAGTTTGTGCAGATGGGCGAGCATGATTCAGAGGATCCTTGTGTGTTGCACAGGCTGGGGTCAGCCGCGCTTCTGGGCGGACACGCATCGCGGCGGACTCACTGGACCAGGGAGTATGTGTTGAGGCAGGAAGCACACGCTTGGGGTAACGCTCCGCCTGTGCCCGCTCCGCCCAGGGCCGACGTCCCGTCGCCTGCGGAGTTTGACGCGGATGCAGATGGGGCGGATGCACCGCTGTCAGTGGGCGACGGGGAGGCGACAGCGGCGTCGGAGGATGGTTCGGGAGAGGCTGCAGCGGAGGCGCCAGCATCGCCTGAGCCGTCGCCGGTTCCTGTGTCGGTCGCGCTCGCGCTGGGGTCGTCTTGCCGGATGAAGACGTGTGCGGAGGTGGAGTAGAGGAGGGAGAGGACCGCGAGGAGGACGAGTGGGCGGGGAAACATTGCGGCGGGCGTGGCGTCGGCGCAGTGCGTTCAAGATAGAGGGAGATCAACGAGATGGAAGAAACGGGTGCTTGAATGGGTGTCTCGCGCGCTGGCGAGATGTGTGCGTATTGTGCCTGAAAAGAATGTGTAATGATAATGCAGTGAATGAGAAAGCTCTCTGGTAAGAGTGGAAAGGAGCGATACTAGATGGCTGACGGATTGCTGTGCGGCGTCGTCGCTGTTGCTTAACGCATGATCCTCTTCCTCGGGCGATCCCTTACTTTCCCTGGGCGGGATGAATGTGCAGCGATGCAGAGGGAGCTATTTCCAGATCTCGCGTGCGAAAGCGGCGGGGGTGGCTTGGCGCGTCGTGGCATCTCTGCGGCCCGCCCGCGGGTCTGGACCGCACGAATCATGGTCGGCGTCTTGGACCCGATGCATCTTGCAGTCTGCCGTCGATCACACGGCGATTATAATCTCCGTGCCTGTTGACAGACTGTGCATGCTTGGAGAGCTCTGAGAGGGTGATGTGATGTACACGGCGAAGAGATCGGTCAGATATGACGCAGGGAACGGCCGAACCCGTCGCTTTAGGCTGTCAGACTCAGATCACCGCCCAGTACTGGGTCCGGGACAAGCAATTGATGTGCATAGTATACAACGTTCGACGACGAATACTGCCGTCAAAGCCACAACGCTCCGACCATAACAGCTACGGACCCCACGATCACCGTCCACGACCGGCCATCCACCTTTGGCCCCGCGCCGCCCGTCTTGAGCGCGAGCCCCTGCGCATCAGCTCAATCCTACAGTCTCCCGCGCAGACTCACCCCCGTCGGCTGATTGTTTCGCGCACCATCGCCGGTCCGCGTCCACGTCCACGGCATCGCCGTGACGGCCGCGCCCAGATCGAAACGGACCATCTCGCCCGTCGCGGTCGGTTTGGCCGTCACGCGCCCAAACGATAACAGGCTGTGCCCCACGCCCTCGCACATGTCGCCCACGTCGTGCAGCATCGTGCTAAGCGTGGTGGCGTTGACGTCGGGCGCGGAGTTGCCCACGAGGCAGTTGAAGCATGTCACGGTGGCCGTGTAGACTATGTAGTCGCATAGGTTGGGACATGTCGAGGGAGTGGTGTCGCACGCGCTGGGGTCAGCTGGCGAATTGAAGCCAGGGGGAAGCGGGAAGCGAAGACCAAGGGGATCGGGGATAGGTGTGGTGTAGTTGAGTCGGGGCACACTCACTCGATATGAGCAAAGGTGTCCTCGCACCCTTGCGCACACACCGATGGGACCTCCGCGCCAGTCACCAAGCTGCCCTTGGACGAGACCGTCGTGGGCTTCGGCGGCTTGACGTACACAGACTGGGTGCTCGAGGCGGACGCGGACGAAGCTGCCGAGGTGGTCAGGGAACCACGAGTGGACGATGCGACGGCCTCGCTGGCGGACGCAGTCTTGGACTCGGCGGTAGTCACTGCGGACTCGCTGCGGATGGTGTTTGTAGTATCAGCGACACTCGTGTCCTGGCCCGACACGGCGGGCGCGCCCGTTGGAGCCGTCCCCGCCAAAGTACCAGTTCCGTCGTCGGTGACAAGCTGCCGTCGGATATGTTTGAAAGCGACGGGACGGGGTGAGGCTTGGATGATGAACTGGCCGACGAGCGGGGTGGTCGATGGAACGCCGGGCTCGGCCGAATCGTGGTAGCTGGAAGCAAGGGCAGGAGCGGTGGATGTCGTCATGGGTGTGGTCCCGTCCGGAACGGCAGCGGCCGAGGCCAGAAGAGGGGCGAGGATGAGGCTGGCGAGGTGGGCTTTGCGGTACATCGCGCGAGGAGTGGGCGATCTCGTCTGGATGTGCTAAGTGAGGAAGGTTTCGTTCGAAGACACAAGTTAGCGGGAGGATGTCAGTCTGCTCATATACATCCAGCCAGTCCCGCTCTAGACGTTGACGACACAGCAACGAACCGCCCATGTCCTGTCGCTTCCGCTCGACATCGCCATGAGTTCAGCAGATCGGCGACGCCCCGATGTCGGGGACGATTACGCCGACACGGTAAAGAGCAAGCTGAGGTACAGTCACCGATGTCCACCGTGTCACAGCTCGAGATCCGCATATTCGGGACCGCTCGACTGTGCCGCGTCTGCGCCTCTGTCCGTCTGCCGCGCCTGCCGCGCCTGCTCTTCGAACGGCAGGTGCATTGCGATGAGCAAAGATTCAGTAAGATTCAGTATGCCCTAAGGTTGAGTCAGACGCAGGCGGAACGTGTATGTGCTGTGATGCTTGTCGTACATTCGAGTCATCGCATCGGCGCTCGGCATGGCGGGAAAGAATAGACGTCGTCGACGACGACGACGCCGACGGACCAGCGCGGGCGGTACGGGTTATGAGGGGCGGTGTTCGCCGTGATCGAGGCGGATGAGCCTGGAAGGGGCAGTCAAACGAACACGTATCGTTCCATTGCGCTTCTTGGGCAAGAGATGAGATGAGATGGTCGTCGCCCATTGTCCCAGTCTGCGGACAGCTGCAGTCTCTGTATGCACAGACACGCCAACAGCTTTGATCCACCCTCGACGGTCCATGGACGGTCCACCGTGCTTTGTGGTTGCTATGGCGGGGCGAAATAAACAAGGGTGAGGGTGAGCGGGATTATTCTGATTTTCTCCCGAGTGCGAGTGAGGGGATGAGTCCGGAACCTCCCTAATCCTCATTGGCGCTGCAGTGGCCCTGTCCGAACCCGCCGACCCTTCGTCAACGTCTGCATTGTTATACATCATCCCTCCCCTAGACACCACTCATATAACCCACAAAAACCCCCATCAACGCAATGTTCCGTCTCGCTGCCCGAAACGTCGCCCGCCCGGCCATGGCCCTCAAGATCGCCCGGCCGCAGGCCATGACTGGTGCGTTGGCGATTCTCACATCCATCACTCGTGCCCCTTTCACCCATCCCTCATCTGTCCCTTCCTATGTCTCGCAATCCTGCGCCCCAATCCCCACACTAACTAACCCCAGGCCTCCGCTTCAACTCGGGCCCGGGCGCGCACGAGCACGAGACCGAGTCGTACGAGGACTTCAACAAGCGATACGAGCAATTCTTCTCGACCTGCAGCGACAGGTTTGAGCTCCAGCGAGGCCTCAACAACTCGTTCTCGTACGACCTCGTCCCCTCGGTCGCTGTCCTCGCCGAGGCGCTCAAGGCCGCCCGAAGGTGCGACGACTTCACCACGGCGGTGCGGATCCTGCAGAGCTTGACGTTCAAGACGGAGAACGAGGGACAGTACAAGGCGTACCTGGAGGAGCTGGACCCGGTCATCAAGGAGCTCGGTGAGTAGCGAGTTCAGCAACGGCTGAGCGTGGCGACGAGGCGCGACTGCGGGACGGGGAGGTGGCCGGGTGGATGATGAGAGGGCCCAACGACCAGGGGAGGGAGGGAAGAGGAGCGTGGCCGAGTGGGCGGAAGCATCGGTTGTCGCCATGGTCTTCAGATAGGCTTGCTCTGGCATGCCCAGGCAGTGTTAGAGCTCGGGGCTATGGTGTGGCAGTAGTGAATGGTCTCGCGGGATTGTGGAGACACGGAGACAGTGCGATGTGGTGGAGCCACCGGATCCGACGCTCATCTTCAAGCGCAGCGCTGACCCGCAGGTATCCCCACCTACAACGCCATCAAGGGCCAATAGACGAGCATCGTGGACGCGCGCGCGCCGTACAGCGGAGTGGAGCCAGCAAATAGCCTAGGATACGCTTGGGATGTGACAATCGCATTGCACCTTCGCACGCGGCCGCCTCGCTGGTCGCGTGCCCTGTCATCGCTGCTTGTTGCTAACACTACGCTGACAACCCTGATTGACATCCGCACGATTTGCATTGCCAAGCTACTCAACAGAGCAAGATACGGAGGGGCACAACACCACGGTCAAAGCCGGATGATGTCTCCCCCCTTCCCGCCAAGCCGTCACTTTCCATCTAGCGCTACACGGTCTCGTCACAACTTGGAAACACACGCGATCTCATTTCTTCCACTCTTCGTCACCGCCCGCGAGGGATGGCCTCGAGAAGAAGGGGAAGGATAAAGCTCAAGTCGCCTGCTTTGCCTTGGCCTCGTTGACTGCGCGTCAGCTGTGAGTCCTCCACCTGAGCGAGCGCAGCGCATGCCAAAGGTCTTGGCATGCGTGGGAATGGGAATGGAGGACTATAGGTGTCCATGCAGGATTGAGCGATGGAGAGTCAGCTGCTGTGATCGCGACTTACAGCTCGCCTCGTCCTTGATGCCGGTGATGGTGATGGGCTGGCCATTGAGCACGGCGTGGTTCTTCGCCGAGTCCCATGCTGCGATGTCAACTCTCACTGCGCAATGTGCGAGGGCCGTATGTGTTGAAAAGCCGATGGGGAAGCGGGGGACATTGGTCGGCGTGGGGAGCACGCCGTCCCGCGAGGTAAGTGGCAGGAGGTGTGAGGGACGAGGATGCTGGGGTGAAGACAGCCTTATTTAGGTCGTACTCACTAGCGCCGGCGGGGATGGTCGCGTAATTGGTGCCAGACTCAGCCATGTCGTCAAAGGTCAGAGCAGTAAATCAGTGAGTGCAAAGTCGGTCAAGTGGTAAAATTGGTAGCTGTCCAGGTGGGTAAGTCGAGCGAAGCTGTTGGGGCGAATCGTCTCTCCACCCTCCAGATTATATACCCTCTCCGCGACCTTGCCCACTCCACAACCCATCCGCCGAGCTCGTCACGGTGGAGCGCGCACGACAAAGGAGAAAGCTCTAGCACTCTCCACGAACGGCAGACCTTTGACCCGCCCCATCGAATCCAGCGTCCCGTAGAACGAGGCAGAAACGCCGATGAGGGTCTACGAGGGTCTCTCTTGGTCTCTTACACTCCTTGATCGGCCCGCTCGCCTCGTATCGTTCGGCTTGGACGCCGTCGAGGGTTAGGTCTACGTCTTTCGATCTCCCTTCATGGGGATGGGGGAGGGTTGAATGACGATACACGGGGCCATAGGAACTTGGATGGGAGGGACATGAAAGGAGACAAAGAAAGTGACCGCATATCGCTCAGCGTAGATGCCTGTAGACGCAAGGAAACGGCTGTCGGATGAGCAGGGAGGGGCCGCTGGCTGTCCCTAGGGGACTAAGAGAACGGCGAGAGCGATCGTCGCATTTGGATTGGACCAAAGGCCTTAGAGGTCCCGATTTCCCTTGCGCTCCCCATCGCGGAATCGCCGCGTTCCCGGAGCTGAGATGCAGTTCTCCCCGTCTGGAGTAGCAGTATCCTTGGTCGCTGCCCGATGGAGCAAGCACCTTGGCATCGCCGTGGATATATAACGACGGTCCTGTCGTGGCCATCGTGATCTCAGACCGCTTTAGGGTCGTGTCCTTTGGGTATCTTCGAGGAGTACCGCCTCCGCTCTCCGCCTCATGAGTATCCTGCACCGATGTACCGGCGCCGACCAAAATGTATATGTGTGATCGAGCGTGACAGTCGGCAGCAGCATACATGCAGGCACCAACCGTATCAAGGGGGCTATACCAGCATAAGAACAGCACCCTCCACGTCGCTTTACTTCTACCTCACGTGCCTCGTGTGACTCTCGCTTCATCTCACTCTCTCGCCGCGCCGATTCATCTCCCTCCCCTCGAGCGCAGACCCTGCGAAAGCGGCGTAGGGCTCTGCGGACGTTGTTGTTGTGAATTATAAGCGTGCGCGGCGTGTCCCTGGCTCCTCGGATCGTAAAGCGGCGAACCGGGGTGCGCCTGTGAGTGCATGAAGCCTGGTGGGACCGTCGAGTGGTGAGCGGGCGAGGCGAGCGAGTGGGCATGGTGGGAGTGGGAATGGGAAGGGAAGTCGTCGACGGCGTTCGACGATCCGCCGGGCGAGAAGAGCTGATGGCTGCCTGGCGGATATCGCATCGCTGCGTGTCAGCCCATCGTACCGTTTACCATCGCGCAGACGACTCACCTTGATCGTACTCGTCCCGCTCACGTTTGTATCGCCCCGCTTCGCGTGCGCTGAAGGGCGAGTCGTGTGCACTTGCCGGACCCCACTCGCCTTGGCTTGGTCCAGCGACGCCGTACCCGGACAACAACGCATGTCCCTGCTGACCCTGCCCCTGTCCCTGCGCATGTCCAAAAGCATCCGCCTGTCCTTGCGCTGCACGCCACTCGTCCCGCTCGTCCCGCTGATTTCTTGTCAATGCAAATGGGCTCTGGCCCCTCCCGCTCGTAGCGCGACTGGACGGTCTGGCAAAGTCGAAGCGCGAGATCGTCCTCGGTCCTTCCACTTCCCAATCCTCTTCCTCCTGCGTCGGACGAGCCCTCGCTGGCGTTTTCAACCCAGCACCAGATGACGGGCCCGCCTCATTCAATTCCTCCTCCTCGACCGGCTCGAACGGCTGGAACGTGCCGGAGAAAGATTCGCGGTGAGGCGGTATGGCGACCAGATCTGGGATCTCTGGGGCGAGGATGCCGAGCTCGGCGAGTCCGACGAGCGTCTTACTGAACGGCGAGGGCTGGTAGCGCGCCTGTGCGGCGTAGCGCTGTACCTCGTCCGGATCCAGGCCGAGTACAAAGGCGAATTCGGGGTCGGAGAAGGGGAAGGAGTACAAACTGGGCTCTTCGTATGGCGAGTGCACGAAGATGGGTTCGTCGGTGAGTGGTGGTGGGAGATGATCCGAGAGTCGGGCGGGAGTCTGGGGAGCGGGCGAAGCGGATGAAGGGCCTGCTTCCGATTCCGCGGAAGAGGCGTCTTGCAGCTCGTCCGAAGGGAGCTCGGCAGGTGTTTCGACCGTCGAGCTCGCTGCGACCGGCTTGGCTTCCGCCGGAGTCGACGTCGAACTTGTCGAAGTCGGTCCGGCAAGGCCTGGCGGTGGAGGAGGCGCCGCCTTGGTGGCTGTCGAATTCGAGACTGCTGTCGTCGTTGTTGAAACCGGCGCCAGAGCCGACGGCTTCCGTTTCGGCGACACCTGCGCCGAACTCGTCGTCGCAGACATGCTCGAATCCGTGCTCTTGCCGCGTATCATCGCCGAAGGCTTCTCCTTCTTCTCCTTCTTCTCCTTGACCGGTGGTGGTTGCACGGGCGAAGGGGTCGGAAGGGGGAAGGCAATGTTGCTTTTGAGTGGAAGGGCAGTGACGACAGATGTGGGCGGTTTGATGGGGCGTGATGTGCCGATAGGAGCGGCGGAGCGGGCGACAGGGCGAGCGATCGGTATGCCCTTGCCCCAAGCAGCGGAGCTTGGCAGCGAGGATCCCGCAACCGTGTCGTCGACAGATGACGGCTTCGGCCACGACGCCTTCTGGGATATCGGTGGGGCCGTGACTTGCACCTGCTTCTGCCTTGCGTCGTACTCAGCCGGCCGTATCAGTCTAGCGTCAGTACAACTCGAGACCACGAGGCGGCGCCACTCAAAGCAGCCTAGAACAGATCTGATAACCACACTCACGCCAACTCGTAATCGTCCTTCGTGAAGCAATCGCTCTCCCCGCCCCACTCATGCAACGCCGTACATCCCTGATTGTCGCACTTCTGGCCCTTCAGAAAAGCATCACAATACCGCGTCGTGCCATATGTTGCGCGCAGAACCTGCCCAGCCGGACCCTGTGGTGACGGTATCCCATCCAGAGCCAAGATTGCCCGCGCAGCGTCCTCCCGCCGGACATAGACGATGTAGATCCCCATCGACGTGTCGGCATTAAGCGGCGTGACCGATGACGAGTTGGTGCGTTCGCGCAGGAACAGCTTTGAGATCTTGCCATACTGCCCGAAATAGTCGTTTGAGCGAAGGATGGAGATGGCCTGCTGTCAGCGACCTCTGGTCTCGGGCACAGGGATTACGCCCGCACTGCGACCCGGCGCGAAAAAGGGTATAGCGGTGGAAACAAGACTCACCTCGTCGCCGGAGCCGGGTATCTTCATCCCCACGACATACACCATATTCTTCATGACCACCCTGACGCCGAGCAGATGCCTCCTCCCCATGGATGTCAACTGCTTGATCGTCTTGGCCCGCCGCGTCTTCTTCTCCTTGGCCCGTTTGACCCTGAGATTAGTATCACACCTATCTCCAACGGCAGATGTTGCTCACTCCTCCCAGTCGACCGGCTGAAACACGACCGCTTTGGCGTCGTATGGTCTCCGGCAACCCGGGCACCGCGAATCCGTGGTCAAGAGCTTGTTGTAGCAGAACTGGCATATCTGGCATGAGGTCAGGACAATAAAAGCATGCTCGCTCGACTCACTTGCATCCCACATTGACAAGGCTTGAAGTTGAGGTCGGACAGATCGAGCGGTTCGGCGCAGAGCAGACAGTCCGGATCGTCCTGCTGAGTCAGCGCTGCAATTGCGCATGCACCACGCGATGCCATGACGATCGCTGGATGGTTTAAAAGACGCCCGGATGACCCACCTCATCGTCGGACCAGTAGACATCTTGCAGTCCCTTGAGTGTCTCCCTCGACACACCTCCACCTCCGGCGGCACTCGCGGGCGGCACACCGTTCCGCAAGCTGGCCAATGGCGCTTGACCGGTTGTAGGGTTGTTCGGGAGCGGATGCAATGAAGGGAGCGGCATGTCTGACCGTTACGACTTGTACGCGGGAGATGGTGGGATGTGACGGCGGGGTGTTGAAATGCGAGACGATGCGAAAACGACGTGGAAAATAGCGTGACTGGTGACGAGACGAGAACGGAAGCGAGAACGGTGCTGTTGCTATTTTGATAGCTGGTATATTGGTGTGCTCGAGAGGATATAACGGTTCGTGAGCTCGAGACGATGAGAAGGGGTGCGTGTCGTGTATGAAGTCGAGGAGGAAAAGTGAAAGAGAGGCGAGGCGTAGTTTGAAGTGGATTGATTGAATGAATGCCAGTTCAGCTCTCTCTGCTCGGGCGAAAGAGGGGGGCAAGTCAGGAAAGGCACAGGATGAAAATTACCCTTTCGGGCAATTGAGCTCATGTCTCGCCACTCATCTACGTCGAGTGGCGATCACCGACGCCGCAATCAAGCGACCAGCGACCGACCTGATGAACCCGACTTTATGCTCGACACTCGACTTTCCCCACCTTCGTCGTCATAGACTCAACTCCGTCATGTCGGACCTCAAGGCGTACCTGGCGTCCAAGTGAGCTTCTCTGAGCCGTTCCGACGTAGCCGAGCTAAAGATCAGATACATGTCCGGCCCCAAGGCCGACGCCATCCTCGCCCGGACGACGGATCCCACCATAAAGAAACGCAAGAAGAAGCACAGGAACGAGGACTATCCTTCCGGATCTGGCGAGAGCAGTCAGGCTGGCGGTATCAAGCTGCAAGACGAGGACGATGCGTGGAAGGCGCGGGCGGCGGACGATCTTGACCTAGATGGGGAGGACTCGCCTTGTGAGTTGATCGTCTGTCCTGTTGCGAAGCTCAGCTGACGAACAGTGATCGGCAAAGACGTCGCTGAATTCAAGAAGTCAAAGTCGCAATGGAACACGGTCGCCAGTGCATCGTCCATACCGCTCAAAGCGGCCGATATCGAGGTGAAGGATGAGCCGGTCGAGCCGAAAGATGAGCCTTCTGAATCGACCCCGGCGCCGCCCAAGCAAGTGACGAAGCGGAGAGGAGGACTGCGCACGGCGGCGGAGATGCAGGCGGAAGCGGCTGCCGCGGCCGCCGCAAACCGGTCACCCACTCCCGAGCCCGATGCGAACAGGCCTGACCCGACGCAGACGGTCCATCGTGATGCGAGCGGAAAGGTGCTGGACGTGGAGGCCATGCGGGCCGAGGCGAAGCGGGCCGAGGAAGAGGAGAGACGGAAAGAGAAGGAGAAGGAGGAGTGGTCGAAGGGTTTCACGCAGCGGAAGGAGCGGGAGGATAGGGCGCGCTTATTGAAGGAGATGGAAGGGGCCAGGGTGGAACGGTGAGTCCGGTTTATGGTGGGTGATAGTCAGAGTTGATGCCAGGTATGCTGATGATCTTGGCATGAACAGGGAATTGAGGGAGGTGGAGAG
>Ga0308169_10002780_pt1 | contig 17691 bp, 15 predicted proteins | sample PhyBR1_2_FD_202139 | JGI IMG/M metagenome (GOLD analysis project Ga0308169, IMG submission 202139) | Phyllosphere microbial communities from UC Gill Tract Community Farm, Albany, California, United States - DLSLSB.R1 | ecosystem: Host-associated > Plants > Phyllosphere > Unclassified | place... | reverse complement strand
GATGGTCCACGACCGGCCCGTGGAGCGGCCGGTCGAACTCGACGCCGGCGCAGTCTCCGCTGATCCAGCGGATGATGCCGGTCAGCCCTTCCAGCGCCTGCGGACGAATCACCACGCGCATGCCCACGCGGAAAAGCAGCCCCGTCGTCGCCACGCAGCAGCCCTCTGCCGTGATGTCCGAAATCTCGCCTTCGTCACGCAAGCCATTGGCAGTGCGGCATTGTGCTGCCAGCGAGATCGGCTGTCGTCTGGATCGGCGCTGCAGGAAGGGGCGGTTCATCATCCGGTTATGGCGCAAACCGGTTGATCAACCCTTAAATCGCCTCAGGCCGGAGCCTCGACGCCGCGCTTTTCTTCCTGCCCTTGCGCCGCCAGTCTCCGGGCGAGCACGGCGCAGACCATGAGCTGGATCTGGTGGAAGAACATCAGCGGCAGGATGATCGCGCCGACCTGGGCGGCCGGGAACAGCACGCCCGCGAGCGGAACGCCGGTGGCCAGGCTCTTCTTGGAGCCGCAGAACAGGATCACCACCCGGTCCTCGTGCGAAAAGCCCAGCATCCGGCCCAGCAGGTTGCCGATCACCATGATCGCGGCGAGCAGGGCCAGCGACAGCAGCGCGATCAGGGCCAGTTCGCCCAGCGTCACCTTCTGCCACAGCCCGTCGAGCACCGCGGCGCCGAAAGCGGTATAGACCACCAGCAGGATCGAGCCGCGATCGGTGTAGCCCAGCATCTTCTTGTGCCGCTGCACGAAGCCGCCGATCCACGGCCGCAGCAAGTGTCCTGCCACGAAGGGAAGAAGGAGCTGCAGCGAGATCGAGACGATCGGGTCGGTGGAGAAACCTTGCGCCTTGCCGGTGATAAGCAGCGCCGTCAGCACCGGCGTGATGAAGATGCCCGCCAGGTTCGAGAACGAGGCGCTGCACACGGCCGCCGCCACATTCCCGCCCGCAATGGCCGTGAAGGCGATCGAGGACTGCACGGTGGAGGGCAGCAGCGTCAGGAACAGCACGCCGGTCGCCAGGGAAGGCTCCAGACCGGGAATGGCCCGGATGCCCAGACCCAGCAGCGGGAAGATCACGAACGTCAGGCTCGCCACGGTCAGGTGCAGCTTCCACGCCCGCGCGCCGTCGAGGATCGCTTCCCGCGAAAGCTTGGCGCCGTGCAGGAAGAACAGCAGCGCGATGGCCGCGTCGGCAACGCCGCCGGCAATGCCCGCCCAGATGCCGCGCGCCGGCAGTACCGAGGCCAGGCCGACGGTCGCAAGCAGCATGAGAAGATAGGGGTCGAGGTTCAGGCGGGCGAGAAGGCGGTTCATGCCGCCCTCTCTAGGGCGGCAGGCCGCGCGGCAAAAGCCCCCGGAGTGCGCCGTGGACGCACAAAAACTTGAGAACGCTCCCCTGGTACCGGCCTGACCCCGGCAAGGCATGCGCGAAGAGGGAGGAATTGGCGCGCCCGACAGGGTTCGAACCTGTGACCCCAAGCTTAGAAGGCTCGTGCTCTATCCAGCTGAGCTACGGGCGCGCGTCGCGCTCCCCATAGCGCGGTTCGCCGCAGAGGCAAACCGCGCTATGGACGCAACTTGTGCTTTGCCCCGTTGCGGCGGCGGGTTACGCACAGCCGATGAGCGAAGCAGACCTTTCCAGCCCAGCGTCTTCCAGCCCCGCATTTTCCGACGCGGGCCTCTCGCGTATCGACGGGATGGCCGGCGCCCGGCGTCATTTCCGCTATTTCGACTATATGCTGGTGGCTTTCGTGGTCATCCTGCTGCTCTCCAACCTGATCGGCGCAGCCAAGCAGGCGGAAGTCTCCTTCCCCGTCATCGGCCCGGTCACGTTCGGCGCGGGCGTGCTGTTCTTCCCGGTCTCCTACATCATCGGCGACGTGCTGACGGAGGTCTACGGCTATGCCAATGCCCGCCGCTGCATCTGGGCAGGCTTCTTCGCGCTGCTGTTCATGGTGGTGATGAGCGTGGTCGTGGTGGAAATTCCTGCCAGCCCGGATTGGGCGCTCGCCTCTGCAACTTACACCGTCGCCGGCAAGCAGGTGACCGCACCGAACCAGGCGGCCTACTACGCGATCTTCGGCCAGACCCCGCGCATCGTCTTCGCCTCCGTCTGCGCCTTCTGGGCCGGGGAGTTCGTGAATTCCTTCGTCCTGGCGCGCATGAAGATCATGACCCAGGGCAAGCATCTCTGGACCCGCACGATCGGCTCGACGATCTTCGGCGAAGGCGTGGACAGCGCGCTGTTCTACCCCCTCGCCTTCCTCGGCGTGGCCGGCTTCACCCCGCACTCGATCGCCTTGCTCGCGCTGACTCAGTGGCTGATCAAGACCGGCTGGGAAGTGGTGCTCACCCCGGTGACGTACCTGGTCGTCGGCTGGCTGAAGCGGCGCGAAGGCGTGGATGTGTTCGACAGCAACGTGAACTTCTCTCCTTTCGCCAAGACCCGCAGGGCGGCGGGACACGCCGAATAAAGGCTCCGAATAAACCGCGCCTCCCGCTTGGCATGACCGGCCCGCGCCGGTAGGCCCGCCGGCGACCATGCTCGATCGCATCCTCCTGTCCCGTTTCCGCAACCACCGCGAGACCGCGGTGGAAGGCACGGCGCAGTTCAACCTGCTGGTGGGGGAGAACGGCGCGGGCAAGACCAATGTGCTGGAGGCGATCTCGCTGCTTTCGCCTGGCCGCGGTCTTCGCCGTGCCGGGCTTGCCGACATGCCGGGGCAGGATTTCGACGGCGGCTTCGCGGTGAGCGCGGCCCTGCTCGTGGCGGACGAGGAGCCGGTGCAGCTGGGAACCGGCGTCCTGCCCGAGCGTCCCGGCCGCCGCCTGGTCCAGATCAACGGCGCCGAAGCTCCGGCCGTGCGCCTGGCGGAATGGATGTCGATCGGCTGGCTGACCCCGGCCATGGACCGGCTTTTCGTGGAAGGAGCCGGCGCCCGGCGGCGTTTCCTCGACCGGCTGGTGCTCGCCGTGCGGCCGGACCACGCCAGCCATGCCACCCGGCTGGAAAACGCGCTGCGCGAACGCAATCGCCTGCTCTCGGACGACATGCCGCCCGATCCGCGCTGGCTGGACGCAATCGAGCTGCAACTGGCGGAATCCGGATCGATGGTCGCCGCCGCCCGCGCCGAACTGGTCGAGCGACTGGAGCAGACCCTTGCCGCCCTGCCCGATTCGCCTTTCGCGCGTCCTTCGCTGGCCTATCAGCCGGGTGGACCGATCTCTTCCGAGGGCCTCGCCCGTGCCCTGCGCGAAGGCCGTGCCCGCGAACGCGCCGCGCAGCGCACTCTGACCGGCCCGCATCGCGACGAGATCCTGGTGACCATGGCCGGCAAAGGGCCGGGCAAAGGCCAGGCCGCCGCCGAATGCTCCACCGGCGAGCAGAAGGCGATGCTGATCGCGATTACGCTGGCCCATTCGCAGCTGCTGGAAACCGGGGCCGAACAGCGTCCCCGTCTGCTGCTGCTGGACGAAGTCGCCGCCCATCTCGACCCCGTGCGCCGCGAAGCCCTGTTCGACCGCCTGCGCGCGGGCTCGGCGCAAGTCTGGCTGACCGGTACCGAACTCGCCCCTTTCGACGCCATCGCCGGCGAGGCCGCCGTCTGGGAAGTGCGTTCGGGCGCGGTGCACCGGCTGGGTTAGCCCCTGCTGGGATAGCCCCCGCAGGGATAGCCCCCCGCCCCTTGCGCTGCGGGTATCGTCAGCCGCCCTGCTTCGGCAAGGCATCCACCACGTCGTCCACCGTCGCGCTGACGATGGCATCGATGCCCAGCGCAGTGGGATGGACGTGGTCCTTTTGCATCAGGTCCGGCTTGTCGATCACCGGCTGGAGAAAGAACGGCACCAGCGTCGCCCCGTATTTCTGCGCGAGTTGCGGATAGATCGGGTTGAAGGTCGCGGCATAGTCCTTGCCCAGATTGGGCGCCGCCATCATGCCGAGCAGCACCACGCGGATATTGTCGCCCTTCAGGCGCTTCAGGATTTCCTCGAGGTTCCTGCGCGTCTCCGCTGGGGGCAGCGAGCGCAGCATGTCGTTGCCGCCCAGGCTGACGATGGCCAGCTCCGGCTTGGGAGACTGGCTTTCCAGCGTGAAGTTCAACCGTTCCAGTCCCGCCGCGGTGGTATCGCCGGAGACCCCGGCATTGGCGATCTTCGCGTTGACGCCCCGCACGCGCAGCGCCTGTTCCAGCCGGTCCGGGTAGCTTTCACCGTCGTCCAGGCCATAGCCTGCCAGCAGCGAATCCCCGAAGGCGAGGATCGGCCGCTCCGGCCCCATGGCCGGAATCGGCGGCGGCGCATCGACGGCGCTCTGCGTCCGGTCAGGCGCGGGCGGCGCGGCCTTGTCGCAGGCGCCGAGCAGGAGTGGCAGCAAGAGCGAAGGGACGAGCAGGGCTTTCGCGTGAACGCGCAAGGCTTTCTCCTTGAACTACGGGGCTTTGCCCACCCATATGGGACCGGTGAGCAATCCTTCCCAGCCCCCCGCCCCCTCAATTCTTGCGCAGGACCTGCGCCTGACCCTCGGCAGCGGCGACAGCGCCGTCGAAATCCTGAAGGGCATCGACCTTTCCGTGCCGCAAGGACAGACCCTGGCGTTGCTTGGCCCGTCCGGTTCAGGCAAGTCTTCGCTGATGTCGGTGCTTTCCGGGCTGGAGCGTGCCAGCAGCGGTGCGCTGGGCGTGGCGGGGCAGGACTTTTCGGCCATGGACGAGGACGCCCTCGCTCGCGCCCGGCGCGGCCGGATCGGTGTCGTGCTCCAGGCCTTCCATCTCCTGCCGACGATGACGGCGCTTGAAAACGTGGCGACGCCGCTGGAACTCGCCGGGATGGACAATGCCCGCGAACGCGCCGAGGCGGAACTTGCCGCGGTCGGGCTGGGGCACCGCCTGTCACACTATCCGGCCCAGCTTTCCGGCGGCGAGCAGCAGCGCGTGGCCATTGCCCGCGCGCTGGCGCCGCGCCCTTCGCTCGTCTTCGCGGATGAGCCGACCGGCAATCTCGACGCCGCCACCGGCGCCACCATCGTCGACCTGCTCTTCGCCCGCCGCGCGGAAGCGGGCGCCACCCTGCTCATCATCACTCATGATGAAAGCCTTGCCGACCATTGCGAACGCGTGGTGACGCTGGCGGACGGCCGGATCGCCAGCGACCGGTTCCGGGCGCAAGGCGCGAGCGCTGGTCTTGCCTGACCCCGCCTCCGCGCCGACCCTGCCCTGGCGCACCGCCTGGACCCTCGCCCGCCGCGACCTTTCGGCGCGGTTCAAGGGCCTGCGGCTGCTGCTCGTCTGCCTGTTCCTGGGGGTTGGCGCGATCGCGGCGATCGGTACTCTCACCGGCTCGATCGAGCGCGAGCTGACGACGCGCGGCCGCGAAGTGCTGGGCGGCGATATCGAGTTGAAGACCTGGCAGCGCAGCCTTTCGGACAAGGAACTGAATGCGCTGTCCCGCTACGGCCAGGTCTCGCCGGGCTTTCGCCTTCAGGCCATAGCCCGCAAGGGCGATCTCACGGCCCCGGTCGCGCTCAAGGCGGTCGACGCAAAATGGCCGCTCTATGGGCGGCTCGAACTCCAGGACGGCCGCAAGGTCGGCGCACCGCCTGCCGGATCGGTCTGGCTTTCGGAAGGAACCGCCGCGCGCCTGGGCGTAAGCCGGGGCGACAGCGTCTCGATCGGCGGCGTGGAGCAGCAGGTGGGCGGCGTGATCGCCAGCGACCCGGAGAAGCTTTCGGAAGGCTTTGCGCTGGGCGACACCGCGATCTCCGCGCTCGACCTGCCCTCGCGCGCCGGGCTGACCGACCCCGGCGCCATGTACCGCAGCGCCACGCGCGTCCGGTTCGCGGATGCGATGCGCGACCCGGACGCCGTGGTCGATGCACTGAAGAAGCGTTTCGGCGACGATGCCTTCGACACCCGCACCCGCAAGGCCGCTTCGCCCTCCACCCAGCGTTTCGTCAGCCGCATGGGCCAGTTCCTCGCGCTTGTCGGTCTGGCCGCGCTCGTCATCGCCGGGATCGGCATCGGCGGCGGCGTGTCATCCTATCTCGAAGCGCGGCGCGCCTCGATCGCCACCCTCAAGGTGCTGGGCGCGACGAGCCGCGACATTGCCCGCATCTACCTCCTGCAAGTCGGCGCGGCAGCGCTGGTCGGCAGCCTGGCCGGACTGCTGGCAGGCGTGCTGGTCACCCCGTTGCTGGCGCGCTCTCTCGGCGCGCTCCTGCCTGTCGACACGGGCTTCACCGTCTCTCCTGCGGCCCTGCTGACGGCAACGGGTTACGGCCTGCTGGTCGCGCTCGTCTTCGCCGCGCCGCCGCTGGCCCGTGCGCGCAGCTTCCCCGCCATGGCGTTGATGCGCGCGCAAGTCTCGCCGCTCATGGCCCCGCGCCGGACCTGGTTGCTCCCCGTCGGACTGGGCCTCGCCGCCATCGTCGCCCTCGCCCTGCTCAATGCCGCGCAGCCGCTGGTGACGCTGGGCTTCCTCGGCGGCGCCGCGCTCATGCTCGGCCTGCTCGCACTGATCGGCCTGGGCATTCGCCGGGCCGCCGCGCACCTGCCCAGGCCGCGCGACCCGATGCTGCGCGCCGGCCTCGCCAACCTCTATCGCCCCGGCGCCCAGACCGGCGCCCTGGTGACCGCCCTCGGCTTCGGCCTCTCCGCATTCGTGCTGATCGCCGCCGTCCAGACCAGCCTCGACGCCAATATCCGCAAGACCGTGCCCGCCCGCGCGCCGGACTTCTTCGTGCTCGACGTGCCCAAGGACAAAGCCGGAGCATTCCAGGACATCGTCGCGCAGCAGGTTCCCGGCGCGGTTGTGAAAATGGTTCCAAACTTGCGCGGCCGCATCCTCGCCTATGGCCCCCGGGACCACATGACGCGCGTGTCCGACCTGAAGGAGATCCCCGAGGACGCCTGGGCGCTAAAGGGCGAGCGGGGCCTGACCTATTCGGTCGGCGTGCCTGAAGGCAGCACCGTCACGTCCGGCCGGTGGTGGCCCGAGATCCACCGCGGCGAGCCGCTCGTGTCGCTCGACGAGAAATTCGCCCGGACCGTGGGGCTGAAGGTGGGGGACTATGTGACGGTGGGCGTGCTCGGTGTCGAGCGGACCGCGCGGGTGGCCGCACTGCGCCGGATCGACTGGGACACCCTGGGCTTCAATTTCGTGCTGGTCTTCTCGCCCAATACCCTGGCCGGGGCGCCGCACAACTTGGCCGCGACGATCGAAGTGCCGCCGGGCCATTCCACGCGCGGGCTGCTGCCACGGCTGGCCCGCGCCTTCCCGTCCAGCTCGGTGATCGAAACCGGCACCCTGCTGCGCGATGCGCGCGGACTGCTGGACCAGATGACCCTGGCCATCCTCGCGGCCGCTTCGGTGGCGGTGCTGGCCGGGCTGGCCGTGCTGTTCGGCGCCATCGCCGCGGCGCGCGCCAGCCGGACCTACGACAACGTGATCCTGCGCGTGCTGGGCGCCAGCCGGGGCCAGCTCCTGCTGCTCCAGCTTGCCGAATATGGCCTGATCGCCGCCGTGCTGGCCCTTGTGGCGCTGGCCGCGGGCAGTGCCATGGCCTGGGCGGTGATCGTCAAGCTCTTCGAGTTCGACTGGCTGCCGGACTGGCCGCGCATCCTGATGGTGCTGGGCGCCGGACTGGTGGTGATCCTGACTTTCGCCCTGGCCGGTTCGCTGCCGCTGTTGCGAGCGAAACCGGCACGGGCCCTGAGGGAGCTTTAGCGCCGGACGACCGGCGCCGCCTCAGGCGAAGACTTCGGCGCCGGTGGGATCGCGGGGATCCATGCCGAAACGGTTGGGACCGGCCGTGCCGGGCAGGCAGGTGATTACGAAAGAAGCGATGGTCGCGATCCAGCCCACAAAGGGAATCAGCCCCAGCACGATGAAGCCGAGATACCACCAGCCGCTCATGTCACGGTCGTGGAATCGGCGCACGGCAACGGCGATGCTCGGAATGAAGACCGCAAGGCTGTAGAGGCCGGCCAGGCCGATCAGGACGAAAAATCCGGTGCCGAACAGCAACGAGGGATCGCCGCCCTGCTCGATCTGCTGGAAAGCACCCAAGGACAGGCCGAGCCCCATCGAGATGCCGAAAATCACCGCGAAGACGATGAAGTTGAGCAAGGCGAAGCCCCAGTATTCGATGCGAAGCGAACGGCCCGAAAAGTCGGCATAACGCTTGAATGGCATGATCATGTATTCGAACATGTTTTCCCCCTCAGGTTCGACAGCGTGTTCAAGGACTTGCACTATAGACGCCCGCTTCGGGACGGCAAGCCGCGCATGGCAGGCCCTGCGAACAGCCGCTGCGGTCAAGGAACGCCAAAGGAAAAGGGGCGCTCGGGCAAGACCCGGCGCCCCTGGCTGAGTTTGCGTTCCCTTGCGTCTCCTCCCTGCCGCGCGGGTTCGCCTTGTCACGCTCCGGCTGTGTGCCGGTAACGCGCCGCCGCGCCCGTAGAGGCGCAGCTGGATTCTTTATCATCGGTCTGGCGAAGCCGCCCTTGCTGGGGGAGCCTTCGGCATTCCTCTCCCGGCAGCGGTGCTCTTTTCGGTCACCGTCTCACCCTGATTACGAAGCCGACCCTAAAAGGATAAAGCGGGCAAAACAATCACTCATGCGGCTGATCCTCCGCTTCCCGTTCGATTGTGACACAGGCGCAACAATTGCGCAGGGCCGCTCCGCGCTTGCCGGATTTGCATAGATCGGCTAATGGCGCGCCAATTTTGCGGTGCAGCATGCGCCGCTGGCCAACTCCTCGAACCGATAGGCACTGCATGTCCGCCCCGCTTCCCTTGCGCAATATCGCGATTATCGCGCACGTCGACCACGGCAAGACCACTCTTGTCGACCAGCTCTTCCGCCAGTCCGGTACCTTCCGCGACAACCAGCGCATCGAAGAGCGCGCCATGGACTCGAACGACCTCGAAAAGGAGCGCGGGATCACGATTCTCGCGAAGCCGACTTCGATCGAGTGGAACGGCTACCGCATCAACATCGTCGACACCCCCGGCCACGCCGACTTCGGCGCCGAAGTCGAACGCATCCTCTCGATGGTCGACGGCGTCGTCCTGCTGGTGGACAGCTCTGAAGGCGCGATGCCGCAGACCAAGTTCGTCACCGGCAAGGCACTGGGCCTCGGCCTGAAGCCGATCGTGGTCGTCAACAAGATCGACCGTCCCGACGGCCGTCACGCCGAAGTGCTGGACGAAGTGTTCGACCTCTTCGTCAGCCTCGACGCCAATGACGAGCAGCTCGACTTCCCGACCCTCTACGCTTCGGGCCGTAACGGCTACGCCGGCTACGATCCGGACGCCCGCGAAGGCGACCTGACGCCGCTGTTCGAAAAGATCGTCGAGCACGTCCCCGCGCCCGACCTCGACCAGGACGCGCCGTTCTCGTTCCTCGCCACCCTGCTCGACCGTGACAACTTCATGGGCCGCGTCCTCACCGGCCGCGTCCAGTCCGGCAAGCTGAAGGTCAACGACCCGATCCGCGCCATCGACATGGACGGCAAGGTCATCGAAGTCGGCCGCGCCACCAAGGTGCTGTCGTTCCGCGGCCTCGACCGCGTGCCCGTGGAAGAAGCCCGCGCCGGTGACATCATCGCGCTGGCCGGCCTCGAAAAGGCCACCGTGTCGAACACCATCGCCGATCCTTCGGTCACCGAGGCGATCCAGGCCCAGCCGATCGATCCGCCGACCCTGGCGATGCGCTTTGCCGTCAACGATTCGCCGCTCGCGGGCCGTGAAGGCGACAAGGTCACCAGCCGCATGATCCGCGACCGCCTGATGCGCGAAGCGGAAACCAACGTTGCCATCCGCGTCACCGAATCGGCAGACCGCGACAGCTTCGAAGTCGCCGGTCGCGGCGAACTTCAGCTGGGCGTCGTGATCGAAACGATGCGCCGCGAAGGCTTCGAACTGGGCATCAGCCGCCCGCGCGTGCTGTTCGGCAAGGACGAGAAGGGTGGCCGCACCGAACCGTACGAAACCGTCGTGATCGACGTGGACGACGAGTTCTCGGGCACCGTCGTGGAGAAGATGCAGCGCCGCAAGGCCGAGCTTACCGACATGCGTCCTTCGGGCGCCGGCAAGACCCGCATCACCTTCTCGGCCCCTTCGCGCGGCCTGATCGGCTACCACGGCGAGTTCCTTTCGGACACCCGCGGCACCGGCATCATGAACCGCCTGTTCGAGAAGTACGACAGCCACAAGGGTCCGATCGAAGGCCGCCAGAACGGCGTGCTGATCTCGAACGGCACCGGTGAAGCCGTCGGCTACGCGCTGAACAGCCTTGAAGATCGCGGCATCCTGTTCGTGAAGCCGCAGGAAAAGATCTACGAGGGCATGATCATCGGCGAAAACGCCAAGCCCGACGATCTCGAAGTGAACCCGATGAAGTCGAAGCAGCTGACGAACTTCCGTTCGACCGGCAAGGACGACGCCATTCGCCTCACCCCGCCCCGCGTGATGACGCTGGAGCAGGCGATCGCTTACATCGACGACGACGAAATGGTCGAAGTGACCCCGCAGTCGATCCGTCTGCGCAAGGCCTTCCTCGACCCGAACGAGCGCAAGAAGCAGAGCCGCAAGAAGGATTCCTGATCCCTCGGCGCTTCGGCGCCGCAGTTCAGGCTCTCTTGAGACGAACATGGAAAGGGCGGCAACCTCGCGGTTGCCGCCCTTTCTTTATGTGGGGCCTTGTGCCGGCCCTCTCCCAATCTCGGGCAATCTCAAGGATGCGCGGTCAGAACTGGAAGCCCACCGTCGCGCGCAGCGAGTGATACGAGAAGTCCTTGTTCGAACCCTTGATGTTGGTCGAACCCGAATCGATCAGGAACGGGTTGGTCGCCGGCGCAGTGCCGGGGCCGACTTCCACGTTGTACTTGTTGTCGTTGTAGCGGTTGTAGAGATACTCGAGGCCGAGGCTGACGTTGCGGGCCACCATGATCTCGCCGCCGCCGCCGGCCTGCCAGCCCCAGACCAGCTTGTTGTTGCGCTGCGGGTCGAAGGAATTGGCGGTGTTGGTGGTGAGGAAGCTGTGGTCCAGCTTGGCCACGCCGCCGCCGCCGGTCACATAGAACAGCGCGCCGCCGCCCGGGGTATAGCCGGCGCGGACGCGGGCCGAGAGGCCGTAGTCCAGCTTGCGCTGGATCGTGTAGCTGGCAGGCGTGGTGCTGTAGCCCGAGGTCGCGTCCTTGGCGTCGCTTTTCACGCCTTCGACGAGGCCGCCGAGCACGAAGTTGTTGCCCATGCGCTTGTCGTAACCGAAGCGCACGCCGTATTCGGCGCCGTCCTTGTCGCTGCGGCAGCCACCGTCCGGCGTGGCGCCCAGGGCGCGGCCGTTGCAGAAGCCGGGGCTGAAGGCATTGGCGCCGGCCGCGGTGTTCACGGTGTTGTCGTAGCGGCCGTCTCCGTCCGTATCGAAGCGCAGGCTGTCGCCGCCATCGTTGCCGCGGGTGGAAAGGCCGCCGAAGGCCTGAACATAGGGGCCGTCGAAGTGGCTGTCGCGAGCGGGGGTGTCGGTGGCGATGGGAGCATCGCTGTCCTGCGCCATGGCCGGGAAGGCCGCGACGGCGACCGCGAGGCCGATCGCCGACGAGAGGAGGCGGGCAGTGTTCATTTGGTAATTTCCCTGTCAAATTTCGTACTTGGCCCTCCCCGAAGTCCAAGCTGCCCTTTTTGTTTCCTTTTCTGCGATGAAGTGAGGAGCGCTTTCCGATGGGCCGAGCAGAAGGCGCCCGGGCGTTCCGATCGATTCATACAAAGTCGTACAAACCTGAACGGAATCTGCCGATGTCGCTTCGATGCGGTTCAGCCAGGCAGGCGTAGAAGAAACTCAACAAGGGACGAGACCCCGGCCCCACCGGAGCCCCTGCCCAGCAAGGAGTTTCGTACAATGACATTCTTCCGCAACGCCACGCTTGCCACTGCCCTCGCTGCCACCGCCTTCGCCACGGCAACGCCGGCCATGGCCCGCGACCACTATCGCCACAATGACAATACCGCCGCAGTCGCCATCGGCGCCGGCGTGATCGGCGTGGCCCTGGGCGCGATCATCGCTTCCAGCAGCAACAACGACCGCTATCGCAACGACGATCGCTACTACAACAGCGGCTACTCTTACGGTCCGGCCTATAGCAGCAACTGGCAGTACCGCGACGGCTGGTACTGGGACGGCAATGGCGGCCGCCACAGCCGCGACGACTACGACCGTTACCAGCGCGGCGACTATCGCCGCGGCTACGACCACGATCGCGGCGACTACCGCCGCGGCTACTGATCGCTGAAAGCCCCCGACGATCGGGGCCTCGCGGATAAACCCCTCTCCGCCTGGCCCCGGGAAATCGGGAAACCGAGACGCCCGGCCACCCCTACGGCCGGGCGTCCTTGTTTCGGCGGCAGCATCATGGCGACGGCGCCGCGCGGCTCGTCGCATGTGACGTCAAGTTCACGCGAAGTTCACTGGCCAGGGCGAAATCTCGGGGTCCGACATGCCCGCCGATTCCGCCGTAACTTGGTTGGCCCGGATAGGAGTGCGATAAGATGAAACTGAACTGGAAGTCCCTGGGGCTGGCGACGGCTCTGGCCGCATCGGCCCTCACGGCATCCGCGCCTGCCATGGCGCGGGACTACTACGACCGGGGCGGTAACGATGCCGCCATCGCCATCGGCGCGGGCGTGATCGGCCTGGCGCTCGGCGCCGCGCTCGCAGACCGCGACGACGGCCGCTACTACGATCGCGGCTATTACGGCTCCCGCCGCTACGTCACCGTGCGTGACCGGCCCGGTTACTACTACTATTACCAGGGCGCGCCGAACCGCTACTACCGCGATCGCTACTACGACCGGTACTATGCGCCCTACTACCGCGAGCGCTGGGGCGGCCGCGACCGCTGGCGCGATGGCCGCCACGCGTGGCGCGACGACCGCCGTGGCTGGCGCGACGACCGCAACCGGTGGGACCGCGGCCGTGACGGCTGGCGCGGCGATCGCCGCCATGACGACTACCGCCGCGACGACCACCGGCGCAACGATCACCGCCGTGACTGGCGTCGCTAAGGGCTGACCCCGAAGACGGGACCATCCACCAGCGGATGCCGCCGGACTGCCCAACCGCAGTCCGGCGGCATCCTGCCTTCAGTGCAGAAGACCGTTTGTCGGCCATCTGTGCCTATCCGGCGCGCCGAAGCAGCGGTTTTCCTCAGGAACGGCGCGGCATCTGTGAAGCCCACTCGCCAATCTCGGCGGGGAACGCTATGGGGCTGCCCACCATGGAAACCGCCGACCTGCGCATTGCCCTGTTTTCGGGCAACTACAACTATGTCCGAGACGGCGCCAACCAGGCGTTGAACCGCCTCGTCGGCTATCTGCTGCGCCAGGGCGCCCAAGTGCGCGTCTATGCGCCAGTGGTGAAGAAGCCCGCGTTCGAGCCGACCGGAGACCTGATCGGCATTCATTCGCTGCCGATCCCCAACCGCCCCGAATACCGCGTTCCGCTGGCCATCTCGTTCAAGGCGCGGCGCGACCTGAAGGCCTTCGCGCCGAATGTCGTCCACGTATCCTCGCCCGACCCCGTGGGCCATCAGGCCGTGTCCTGGGCGCGTGCGCGCAACCTGCCGGTACTCGCCTCGGTCCACACCCGGTTCGAAACCTACTTGCGCTATTACAACATGGCCTGGGGCGAACCGGTGGTGGAAGCGATGCTGCGCCGCTTCTATCGCCGCTGCGACGCCCTGGTCGCCCCTTCGGAATCGATGGCCCAGCTCCTGCGCGAACAGCGCATGAACTACGACGTCTCGATCTGGTCACGCGGCGTCGACCGCGACATCTTCCATCCCGAACGCCGGGACCTGGCCTGGCGCCGCGCACAGGGCATCGCGGACCATGAAGTGGTCGTCGGCTTCCTGGGGCGCCTGGTCATGGAAAAGGGCCTCGACGTCTTCTCCGACACGCTGGACGACCTGCGCCGCCGCAATGTCGCTCACCGGGTCCTCGTCGTGGGCGAGGGTCCGGCGCGCGAATGGTTCCAGGCCCGCCTGCCGCAGGCGGCCTTCGTCGGCTTCCAGCAAGGCGAGGGTCTTGCCCGCGCGGTCGCGAGCATGGACGTGCTGTTCAACCCCTCCGTCACCGAGACGTTCGGCAATGTCACGCTGGAGGCCATGGCCTGCCGCCTCCCGGTGGTGGCGGCCGCGGCCACCGGCAGCCAGAGCCTGGTCGACGACCATGTCTCGGGCAGGCTGATCCCGCCGGGCGCGATCCACCAGTTCGCCGAAGCGCTGAAGGCCTATATCGAAGACCCGGCCCTGCGCGCCAGCAACGGCCTGGCAGGCGAAAACCGGGCGCTCGATTTCAGCTGGGACCGCATCAACCAGGACGTGGCCGATACCTACTTGCGCCTCGTGCGCCAGCGCCTGCGCCGCTGAGCGCGTCCCCGGCCAGCCTCTTCCCGCTCAGCCTCTTTCCGCTCGCCCTATCAGCGCAGCACGCCGCTGCGGCGCAGCCGGATCGCGTACCAGAGCAGGAACACCGCGATCGCCCAGATCGCCAGGGTAATGCCGATGCTGGCGGGGCTGGTCAGCATCGCGGGCGTCCGGGACACGAAGGGATAGATCTGGTTCACCGCCAGCCCCAGGAGCGAAATCGTGAACGCCGCCACCGCCCAGCGCGAGCGCAGGAGCAGCAGCAGCGATCCCGCCAGTCCGCCCCAGACCCCCAGCGCCCAGGTCGCCACGGTCCAGCTCGGCGCAGCGTCCAGCCAGTCGATCATCTCGGGGGAAAGCGGCGCCATCCATGCCGGATTGCGCGTCACCGTCATGGAAAAATCGGTGCAACCGAAGGCGTTCCACACCAGCGCCAGCACGCCGACGATCCACAGGTGGCGCGGGGCCCTGACGCGCAAGGTTCCGATCATCGCTGTGCCTCCCTGCCTGCTTCAAGCCGGCAAGGATACGCGCCTCGGCCAGACGATGCAATTCTGCGGGACAATGGCTAGATAGGTCCCATGGCCGACCTTTTTGCCGACGACCTTCCCCCGTCCCCCACGCCCGACACCCCGCGGGAAGATGCCCCGCTTGCCGATCGTCTCCGCCCGCGCACGCTGGAGGACGTGGTCGGACAGGAGCACCTTACCGGGCCGGAAGGCCCGATCGGCCGCATGGTGGCGGCGGGGCGGCTTTCCTCGATGATCCTCTGGGGTCCCCCCGGCACAGGCAAGACCAGCACCGCGCGGCTGCTGGCCGATGCGGTGGGCATGCGCTTCACGGCGGTCTCGGCGGTGTTTTCGGGCGTGGCCGACCTCAAGAAGGCTTTCGCCGAGGCCGACCTGGCTGCCCGCGCCGGCCAGCGGACCTTGTTGTTCGTGGACGAGATCCACCGGTTCAACCGCGCCCAGCAGGACGGCTTCCTGCCCTTCGTGGAGCGCGGCACCGTCACCCTGGTCGGCGCGACGACGGAGAATCCCAGCTTCGCGCTCAACGCCGCCCTGCTCAGCCGCGCCCAGGTGCTGATCCTGCACCGCCTCGGCGCAGAGGCGCTGAACACGCTGCTCGACAAGGCCGAGGCGCTGGAAGGCCCGCTGCCCCTCGATGACGACGCCCGCGCGGCCCTGGTCGCCTCTGCCGACGGCGACGGGCGTTTCCTGCTCAACCAGGCCGAGACACTCTACGCCGCGCAGATCCCGGAGCCGCTCGACCCGGCCGGGCTCGGCCAGTTCCTGCAGCGGCGCGTGGCCGTCTACGACAAGGACCGCGACGGGCACTACAACCTGATTTCGGCGCTTCACAAGGCGGTGCGCGGATCGGACCCTCAGGCCGCGCTCTACTATCTGGCACGCATGATGACCGCCGGCGAGGAGCCGCTGTTCCTGTTGCGCCGCCTCGTCCGCATGGCCAGCGAGGACATCGGCCTAGCGGATCCGCAGGCCCTCGCGCAGTGTCTGGCGGCCAAGCAGGCTTATGAGTTCCTCGGCTCGCCCGAAGGCGAACTGGCGATCGCGCAGGCCTGCCTCTATGTCGCCACCGCGCCGAAATCGAATGCCGCCTATGTGGCCTGGAAGGCCGCGGCCCGCTCCGCGCGCGAGACCGGTTCGCTGATGCCGCCGGCCAATATCCTCAACGCGCCGACCAAGCTGATGAAGGACATCGGCTATGGCAAGGACTACGCCTACGACCACAATGCGCCGGACGGCTTCTCCGGCGACGACTACTGGCCCGAGGACATGGAGCCGCAACGCTTCTATGAGCCGGTCGAGCGCGGCTTCGAACGCGAGATTCGCAAGCGCCTCGAATGGTGGGACCGCAAGCGGGCCGAGCGGCAGGGGCAGACCTGATGGACGAACGGGCCTAGGCCTTGCCCCGCCCCTTGTCCGGCGCCCCGGCCCGTTTCCGGCACTTCATGGCCATCGACTGGTCCGGCGCCCTCGGCCCGCGCCAGAAGGGCATCGCCGTCGCCCTCTGCGGGCTGGAGGGCGCGCCGCGGCTGTTGCACCCTGCGGATCATCGCCACTGGTCGCGTGAGGCGGTGCTGCACCTGCTGCGGGACGACTTGCCGCAGGACACGCTGGTGGGGCTGGACCTCGGCATCTCGCTGCCTTTCGCCGATGCCGGGGCTTTCTTCCCCGACTGGCCGGCGAGTCCCCAGGACGCCCGCGCGCTCTGGGCACTGATCGATAGGGTCTGTGCCGAAGACGCCCATCTCGCCGCGGCCAGCTTCGTCGACCATCCCGAAATCAGTGCCTACTTCCGGCGTCACGGCGGCCGCGAAGGCCTGCGCGTGACCGAACAGGCCCAGGCCCGCGCCGGGTGCAGACCCTATTCCAACTTCAACCTCGTGGGCGCCGCGCAAGTGGGCAAGTCCAGCCTCACCGGCATGCGCCTGCTGCACCGCCTGCGCGGCGCGGTTCCGGTCTGGCCGATCGACCCCCTCCCCGTATCCGGCTCGGTCGTGACCGAGATCTACACCACGCTTGCCGCCGTCGCGGCGGGCCGGTCTGCCGGGCGGGCGAAAATGACCGACCATGCCGCGCTCGATACCGCGCTCGCCGCACTGGGTTCGCCGCCGACAGGGGGAACCGGCCCGATCGACGATCACAGCGCGGATGCCCTCCTCACCGCGGCCTGGCTGCGCACGGCGGCCCCGCGCGAAGACCTGTGGAAACCCCTTGATCTCACACCGGAACTGGCCAGGACCGAGGGCTGGACCTTCGGCGCGCCATAGCCCAGAACCTGTCCCCATTGGGGCCGCGAACGACCGGCCTCCAACATGACTGACAGGGACAGTTCGGCTATGAAACATGCACTGCTGGCGGGGATCGCCTGCCTTGCTCTCGGTCTGGGAGCACACGTCTCGAATGCGGCCGCCGCGCCCAAATCCGCTCCCCCATCCGCTCCCGCCGCCACCCCGGTATCGCTCGCGCTCGGCAAGCCGGCCACGCCGTGGAAGAGCTTCGTGAACCGGACGATAGAGAGCTGGATGGCGCAGGATCCCTCCTTCGCGGTCTATCAGGGCGCGCACCAGTTCGACGGCAAGCTGCCCGACTGGAGCCCCGCCGGGCTCAAGGCACGCGGGGCATTCCTGAAGAAGGTGATCGCCGATGCCCACGCCTTCGCCAGCCTTTCCGCCGAAGACCGCTTCGAGCGCGACTACCTGGTGCAAGTCGCCAAGGGTCAGCTGTTTTGGCTGGAAGAC
>Ga0308169_10002779_pt1 | contig 17692 bp, 18 predicted proteins | sample PhyBR1_2_FD_202139 | JGI IMG/M metagenome (GOLD analysis project Ga0308169, IMG submission 202139) | Phyllosphere microbial communities from UC Gill Tract Community Farm, Albany, California, United States - DLSLSB.R1 | ecosystem: Host-associated > Plants > Phyllosphere > Unclassified | place... | reverse complement strand
CGCGACGGCAATCGCGTCCGCGACGACCGTCCTGCCTGAAGCCGGCAGAGTTGACGACCCTAGATAGGCGCGGCTGAATGTTCGATATCGCGCCCTCCGAGTTTCTGCTCGTGGCCTTCGTCGCGCTCGTCGTGATCGGTCCGAAGGATCTGCCCAAGGCGATGCGCGTGGTCGGCTATTGGGTCGGCAAGGCGCGCGGCGTCGCGCGGCAGTTTCGCTCGGGCTTCGATTCGATGGTCCGTGAGGCCGAACTCGAAGAGATGGAAAAGCGCTGGGCGTCGGAAAACGAGCGCATCATGCGCGAGCATCCGCAGACGAGTACCGACGGCACCGCCGATACCGCGCAGGTGGTGCATTCGCCGGAGACCGAAGAGCATCGCCGTGATTATCGGTTGGTCGATCATACCGACGAGCCGGTGATGGTCGAGAAGCCCGTCGTTGCTGCCGCTCCAGCCAATCCTGCGTCGGCCCCCGCCGACCATGACGCCAGACCGATGGCGGATCATGGTCCGGACGTGTCGGAGATTGCTGCGTCGGCCGTGACTCATCCAGACGATAAGACCGGCAAGTCCGACATAGCGTCGTCGTGACCCCCATCCTGACCACGACCCCCAGCGCCGAAAGCCAGACATGAGCGAGATCGACGAAAGCCGGGCACCGCTGCTCGACCATCTGATCGAGCTGCGGCGGCGGCTGCTCTATTGCATCGCCGCACTGGTGGTGACGTTTGCAGTTGCGATGTACTTCGCCGAGAATATCTTCGGCTTCCTCGTTCACCCGCTGCTCGCGGCCGGGCAGAACAAGGTCATTTATACCGAGATCTTCGAGGCGTTCTTCGTCCAGATCAAGGTGGCATTCTTCGCAGCGATGATGCTGTCCTTCCCGGTGATCGCCAACCAGGTTTGGCAGTTCGTCGCGCCCGGCCTGTACAAGAAGGAACGCGGCGCGCTCCTGCCGTTTATCCTCGCCACGCCGGTCCTGTTCCTGACCGGTGCCGCAATGGCCTATTATGTCGCAATTCCGATGGCGCTGCACTTCCTGCTTGGCTTCGACGGAATGGTCGGCGGCATCCACCGCGAAGCACTGCCGGCGATCGGCAACTACCTGTCCTTCACGATGCAGTTCCTGTTCGGCTTTGGTATCTCGTTCCTACTGCCGGTCCTGCTGATGCTGCTGGAGCGGGCAGGGATCGTCACGCGCAAGCAACTGATCGGTGCGCGGCGCTATGCGATCGTCGCGGCGTTCGCGATCGCTGCGGTGCTGACGCCCCCGGATATCGGGTCGCAGCTGCTGCTCGCGATCCCGCTGGTAATCCTGTACGAACTCGCGCTGATCGGCATCTGGTTCACCGAGCGCAGCCGGGCGAAGGCCAAGGCGGTCGAGGGCGAATCCACCGACATCGTCGAAAGCTGACCTCCCTAGAGCACGTACAAAAACGGGGCCCGGTGCATGTGCACCGGGCCCCGTTTCGTTATCCGAAGCGCAAAGGCTTACTTGGCGTCGTTCGCGGTCTTCGCGACGGTCTTACCCGCCGAGCTCACGTCCTTGCCTGCGCCCTCGACCGTGTTGCATGCCGATACCATCAGAGCGCTGGCCACAATCGCCAGTCCAACCAACTTACGCATGATACTTCCTCCTAGAAAGGCTTGAATGCCACCGGTGGTGAAATGTTCGGCTGCCGCATTCGTTCCGATCGCAAAATCACGATCCGAGATGATTTGCGGGAATGTCACGACCAGGAAAATTTGCGCCGGAACGTAAAAGGCCCGGAGGAATCACCAGGGGGGGGAGGGTGAAGCATCCGGGCCTATGACTTGAACAGCGAGAGCGGGGGGGCATAAAGTCGCTGTCCGAAATGTTGAACGGCGACAGGGCGAATGCGTTCCCGATCTCCGACGATTTTTTCAAAAAAAACAGCAGTTAATACCGGATAACCACGCCGCGCTTGTTGCAGGTCAGTCGCGACCCTTGACGGCAAAGGCGATCTCATAGGCGCCGACCAGCGGATCATGATGCAGCGGCGAGCGCAACTGTCGCGACAGGCCTTCCATCACCCTGCCATAGCGAGATGCCGCCTCGCGCAGCGTATCGCTCTCGACGAGCGCGCGCGAGACGACGCGGAGCAGTGCCCGGTCGGGCAGGTCGGACGGCTTGACCACGATCCGGATCTGCGCGGCGGGATCGCACGTCATCGCCAGTTCGATCGTCTCGGTGGCCAGGAATGCCAGCGCCACCGCGACGTCCTGGTTGACGAGGTACGGATCGACATCGAGCGTGATCCCCAGGCCATGCGAGCGATCGGATGCGGTCGCGCGGATGTTCGCGGAAAGCTCGCCGATCATCGTCCGCAGGTTGAGGCCGCGGTTTTCCTCGAGTTCGGCGAAATGATTGCGGTGCACGACCGCCAGAGCATCGACGCGCCGCTGGATCGAAGAATAGGCCGCGGTCGCATCCGCGCTCGGTGCGCTCCGCGCATGGAAATTGATCAGGCTGGATATGACCTGAAGGTTGTTCTTCACGCGGTGATGCACTTCGCGCGTCAATTTGGTCTGGCGGACCAGTCCCTCGGCAAGCCCGGCTTCGTGCAGCGCCACGGTCTGGCTGATCGCCTGGAACGTGTCGCCAAGCTCGCGAATCTCCTGGGCGGGGAGCGTCCGAACCGCGCCCAGGTCAAGCGTCTCGCCTGGTGTGAACGCCGCGACCGCGCCGCGCAGCCGGCGCAGCGGGCGGATCAACAGCCGGTCCACGACGAACCACGCGATGCTCGCAGCGGCAATCCACATAAGCAGCGGCAACAGCATCGCGACGACCAGCGACGATGTCACCGGCGCGCTGCGTATGCTGGTGCGCAACGCGATCCCGGCAATACCCAGATCGGTCCGCATCGTCTCCATCCGATCGAGCGGGCGCTCGTCGGGGATCGTTTCCAACGCCAGCGCATCCTCGTCGAGCACCAGCGCACTGCCGAAGGTCAATGCACGACTTGAAGGGCGGCCGATTTTTTCAAGGAACGGCTGCGGGAAATATGCACGGGCGGACGTATCGCCACTGGGACCGGAGATCGCCAGCACCAGCCCGCGACGCGGAATGATCGCGGCCGTGATCGGCATGTCGTCCTGGTGAAGCGTGACCGGATTGGGGATCGGGGTCCCGCACAGCACGGTACCGTCGCGCTCGGTGATCACGAACCGCGTGCCCGCGGACGATTGCTGGGCGAACACGCCCTGGGCACGCGCACAGCTGGGTGCGTCGGCAGGGTCGTTACCCAGCGCGTTCACCGCAACGCGCAACGCGGTCATGTCGCCGACAAGCTCGATCGCGATCGCTCGCGCGCTCTCGTTCGCCGTCACCCGGAGACGCGCCCTAGCTTCGGTATCCGCCAATCGCGTTGTCTGGAAGGTTGCGAACACCGCGATCAACGCAAGTGGCAGCAACGCTGCACTCAGGATCAGGAACAGCTTGGCACCCGTCGGTAGTCGCCCCATCGCCGAAATCAGGCGTGGCTCGGATTGCGTATCGGGGGCTGCCGGTGTCGGCTGCGCGGTGTCTGGGATCGATTGCGAGGCCATATGCCCCGCGCTCAGTCGAGCTTGCCGAGAAGGTCGAGCAGATCGTCTGGAATCGCCTCATCGACGGTCTTTTGATAAACCGAACGCAGTGCCGATCCCATCTGCCGATCCTTTTCGGGACCTTTTATGGGCTTGTTGGCAGGCACTGTATTATCCGTGTCGTGGCCCAAACTCAAAACTTCCCCCTGCACGACGCGAAACGAGCCATTGGCAAACCATGATCCATAGGGACGTCATCCGCAACCCGATCGACCAATGTCGAGCTGTTGTGGAGGCGCCAGCGATATCCGTGAAACCAAACACCGTGTCGATAGTTCCGTGCATGAATGAAAATCACCCCCCTGTTGCTGGTTTGCCGCGCTGGCGCATCGGCAACAGGGGAGTGGGGCGCGCTTTTTCGGCCGTCGCCATTGCAATGACGCGAGCCACCCGACACATGAGGGGCCGCGTAGATCAGGGAGTATTCGTTACCCATGTCGCTTGGACAGCAACTCGCACCGCACTTGCCCTTTTTGCGGCGCTATGGCCGGGCCCTGACCGGTAGTCAGATGCACGGCGACAAATATGTACGCGCCACGCTGGAGGCGATCGTCGCCGCACCGGAAGAGTTCCCGCGCGACGTCGACCCCCGTCTCGGGCTGTACCGGATGTTCCAGGTCATCTGGAATTCGGCCAATTTCGACGAGGTCGCCGATGAGGGTGCGCTCGAGTCCGAAGGTCATGAGGCAGTCGCTCGTGCGCGCCTGTCGCGGATGACGCCGTTGTCGCGTCAGGCCCTGTTGCTGACCGCGATGGAGGGCTTCACACCCGAAGACGCCGCGTATCTGATCGAAGTCGAGCCGAGTGAGGTCGACGATCTGGTTGCCGAGGCGCTGTCGGAAATCGAGAGCCAGACGCGTGCCAAGGTCCTGATCATCGAGGACGAGCCGATCATCGCGATGGATATCGAGACGATCGTTCGCGATCTCGGTCATGACGTCACCGGTGTCGCGGTCACGCGCGACGAGGCGGTCGCGCTGGCGATGGAAACGCGTCCGGGTCTCGTGCTGGCCGACATTCAGCTTGCCGACGACAGTTCCGGAATCGACGCGGTCAAGGACATCCTTGCCGAGTTCGAAGTGCCGGTAATCTTCATCACCGCGTTCCCCGAGCGTCTGCTGACCGGAGAACGTCCAGAGCCGACGTTCCTGATCACCAAGCCGTTCCAGCGGTCGACCGTGAAGGCGGCGATCAGCCAGGCGTTGTTCTTCGATCAGGCGACCGTACCAGCAGCCTGATCGGCGCGATCCAGTGGCTGTTCGCGCAACCGCTTGATTGTGCGGCGCTATCGTTGCATCTTGGGTTCGCTTCCAAAAATGGTTGCGGACCCAAAACGGTTTTCGGGGGTTTAATCGACATGGCTGACCCGAACGAACGCATTCATATCAAGACCGAGGATGCGCGTGCTGGGGCGACGCCGCATATGACGCGATACATCCTCGCGATCTCCCTCGTGCTGGTGATCGTTATCTTCGGATTTCTCGTTCTTCGCTGACCTAGGTTGGTCGCAGATGACTGGCGCTGGCGAAGAGAGCGCCTATCTCTAGCAACACACGATATTTACCGTGTCTCGGTGATGACCGCTGCACGATTATACGACCGAGATTGACAGGATTTTCATGACTCAGCCTGCTCCACACACTGACGACGACGGTGACATCGACGACGTCGTCGCGCCGGTGGAGCACGTCTCGCTGTCTGATGCCGAATTCAAGGTTCAACTGGCGCAGGTGATTCCCCATCTTCGTGCATTCGGGCGTTCGCTCTCGGGCAGCCGCGATCTTGCCGATGACCTCGTCCAGGAAACGCTCCTTAAGGCATGGGCAGCACGTCTGCGTTTCCAGGCGGGCACGAACATGCGCGCCTGGACCTTCATCATCCTGCGCAATCTCTATCTCTCGCAGATGCGGCGTGCGCGGTTCAAGGGCGAGTGGGACGATCTGGTTGCCGACCGCATCCTCGCGGCGCCCGCCAGCCAGGATCGTCATGTCGAACTCGGTGATATGCAGCGAGCGCTGATGCATCTTCCGCAACCGCAGCGCGAAGCACTGATCCTCGTCGGTGCGGGCGGCTTCGCCTATGAAGAAGCGGCAGAGATCTGCAACGTCGCCGTCGGCACGATCAAAAGTCGTGTGGCGCGTGGTCGCGTTGCGCTTGAAACGATCCTGACCGATGGCTCGCTGCCATCACGTCGCGATCACGAAACCGATACGAGCAAGACGGCGCTGGATTCGATCATGGGCGACGTCGAACACCTGAGCCGCGGCCGATAGGCTAACTGGATTAGTGAGCTACCTGTGCAGCCACGTTGCACAGTCTGATCTGGTTTTAACCGCGATGCCGCGAGTAGGCGTCGTTGCTCAATGGATGCTGTGCGTCGCCTCGTCGATCTGCCGTAACAGTCGTGCCATGTCGCCTGTGAGGGACGGGTGTTCGCCAAAGGCGCCACGGAGAGCGAGGCCGATCGTATCGGTAACACGGGGACGCTGAACGACCTGCTGGCCATCGGCATCGCGTTTGAGGGACGGGGTCAAGTACATCATGCCGTTACAACGGCGAATTGCACGGTTTGTTGCTTTACTGTGTCGGCCGATCTCGTAATTCCCTAGTATTCCGGCATGACCATTCCCGATGCTGAACATAAGATAAACAACGCGGTCGATCGTGCGCGTCTCTGGTCGCCGTTCCTGTCGATGATCCTCGATCGCGAACCCGGCATCGCACACGCGCTCGCGCACGGTCGGCTCGACTTGTCGTTGTCGAGCGCGACGCCCGACATGCCGGTTTCCAAGCGATTGCGGCTCGAACGACGCGCAATGGCGCTCAATGTCGCGATCGGCGATCTGGCCGGTGTGCTCGATCTCACCGCCGTCACGGGTACGCTGACGCGGTTCGCCGACCACGCGCTCGATACCGCGATCCGGGCGGCGATCGAGGAGCGGACACCGGGGGCCGAACCGCTCGGCTTCACCGCGATCGCACTCGGCAAGCAGGGGAGCGGCGAACTCAATTACTCGTCGGACATCGATCCCATTCTGTTGTTCGATCCGGCGACATTGCCGTGTCGCCCCCGCGAGGAGCCGGAGCAGGCCGCGGTGCGGATCGGCAAGCGAGTCGTCGAACTGCTCCAGGCACGCGATGGCGATGGATACGTCCTGCGCGTCGACCTGCGGCTTCGACCGTCGCCAGAGATCACGCCGATCGTCCTGCCGGTCGATGCGGCGATCGGCTATTACGAGGCGCAAGCGCTGCCGTGGGAGCGGGCGGCATTCATTCGCGCACGGGCGGCCGCGGGCGACCTCGCGCTGGGGCAGGGGTTTCTCGATGCGATCCGACCTTTCGTGTGGCGGCGTGCGCTCGATTTCGGTGCGATCCGCGAGATTCGCGGCATCTCCGCCAGGATCCGCGATCATCATTCGCAGGGGCAGGCGTTCGGTCCCGGCTACGATCTGAAGCGCGGACGCGGCGGCATTCGCGAGGCGGAATTCTTCGCGCAGATCCACCAGTTGATCCACGGCGGGCGCGATCCCAGCGTCCGCGCGCCGGCAACGCGCGATGCGCTCGCCCGGCTCGCGGACGCGGGATGGATCGGCAGCGACGAGGCGCGCGCCTTGATCGAGGGCTACACGCTGTTGCGGACGATCGAGCACCGCGTCCAGATGATCGACGATCGCCAGACCCACGCGCTGCCGACCGGGGATGCACTCGACCGCGTCGCCAAACTGCATGGTCTGGAGGATGCGGGGGCGTTACTCGCGATATTGGAACCCCGGGTGACGGCGACCGGGCGGATCTACGACGCACTCGACGACACCGTCCGTCCTGCCTTCTCGCATGATCCGGTGACGCTGGAGGCCGACCTTGCCGCGGCGGGGTTCGATGAGCCCGAGCCTGCACGGCAGCGGGTCGAGGCGTGGCGCGCGGGGACGTATCCGGCGCTCCGCAGCCCTGCTGCGCGCGAGGCGCTCGAGGCTGTGCTGCCGACGCTCGTCACCGCGCTCGCGACCGCACCCGTTCCGCAGGCTGCGCTGCTGCGGCTCGATGCGCTGCTCGAGCATATGCCAAGCGCGATCAACATCTTCCGGCTGCTGGAGGCTCGGCCGGGCTTGGCGACCCTGCTTGCGACGATCCTCAGTCATGCGCCGACTCTTGCCGAGGATCTAGGGCGGCGTCCGAACCTGCTCGACGGGCTGATCGACGCGACCGCGTTCGAGCCCGTCGGTGACGTTGCCGCCCTCGAATCTGCTATGCGCGCAGGCGATGCCGGCGGCGAGTATCAAGCGCGGCTCGATCACGTCCGCCGCGTGGTCGGCGAGTTGCGGTTCGCGCTCGGTGCGCAGATCGTCGCAGGCGCCTCCGATCCGCTCGACGTCGCCGCGGGTTACGCGCGCGTCGCGAAGGCGGCGATCGGTGTCCTCGCACGCGCGACGATCGATGAATTCGCCAAGACGCATGGGGCCGTGCCCGACAGCGAACTCGTCATTCTCGCTTTAGGCCGGATGGGTGGGGGGATGTTGACCCATGCCTCCGATCTCGACCTGATCTACCTGTTCACCGGCGACTTCACCGCGGAGTCCGATGGCGCAAAGCCATTGGGCGCGACGCTGTACTACAACCGGCTGGCGCAGCGCGTGACCGCGGCGCTGTCGGTGGCAACTGCCGCCGGCCCGCTCTACCAGATCGACACGCGGTTGCGCCCATCGGGCGGGCAGGGCCCTCTCGTCGTCACGCTCGACAGCTTTGCCCGCTACCAGCGCGAGGAGGCCTGGACGTGGGAGCATATGGCGCTCACGCGGGCCCGCCCGGTATTCGGGTCGACCGCTGCCCGAGACGCGGTGGCGGCGATCGTCCGCGCCGTGCTCGACGGCGATCGGCCGGCGCGCGACGTGATCGCCGATGCAACGACGATGCGCGCCGAAATGGCCACGCATAAGCCACCCAAGGGGCCACTCGACGCCAAGCTCCTCCCAGGCGGACTGGTCGATCTCGAATTTGCGGTCCACGTCGTCCAGCTAGTCGACAGGACGGGGTTCGATCCCAATCTGGGCGTCGCGATCGATCGTCTGGTCGCGCAGGGTCGTGCGCCACCCGAGCTGCGCGCCGCGCATGACGTGCTGACCCGTTTGTTGGTCACCCTGCGCCTCGTCGCGCCGGACGCCGCGCCGCCCGGGCCCGCGACCGAAGCCTTGATCGCCCGCGCGATCGGCGTCGCCAACTGGGCCGCGGTTGTTGCCACGCTCGAGTCGACGCGGCAGGAGGTCCGCGGTTTCTGGACACAGGCGACGGGAGAGCAGGATGGATGAGGGTTCGACGGTTCCCGATGTGGCGGTCACGATCGACGACGCCGTCATATCGCTGACAAGTCTCGGCGCACCGCTGGTGGTGTATTTCTATCCGAAGGACGACACCGCGGGCTGCACCACCGAGGCGAAGGACTTTTCCGCGCTCGCCGACGCGTTCGCAGCGGCCGGCGTGACGGTCGTCGGCATTTCGAAGGACACGCCGGCGTCGCACGCCAAGTTCACGGCCAAGCACGGCCTCGCGGTGCGTCTCGGCAGCGATGTCGAGGGCGCCGCCTGCGACGCGTTCGGCGTGTGGGTTGAGAAGGCGATGTACGGCCGCAAGTATATGGGGATCGAGCGCGCGACCTTCCTGTTCGGTGCCGACCGGACGCTGGCCAAGGCATGGCGCAAGGTCCGCGTGGCGGGGCATGCAGAGGCAGTTCTGGCCGCCGCAAACGCAATTTGAAGAGCCAGCGCTAAGGATCGGAGATTCGTCGACATTTCTTGCCCGATGATGCCGTTGCCTTCCTGTTCCGTCGATATCGCCCGGATCCGCTTCAACTCGCCGCAACAACCTGCCGCTCCGCCGCGCCGATGAACCGGGACTATTGCCCGGAACGGCGGCATCCGGCTTAACCACGATGTCTGGTGCGCGGAGGGGCTGCGAGTCAGGACAGAGTTTCGGAGCCGTCCGCCTTGAAGCGAATGGCCCTGCTTTTTTGTGTCGGGGACCAATGGTCGATTTTACCGCAGCAGCCATCGCGACGCACCGCAAGGTCGCGTCGATGGTGTACACGTCGCTTACGTTTCGCCGTTTGGCTATTGCCGCTACAATGATGGGGATGACGGCTTTCGGTGCGACCGCCGAGGCCCAGATTGCCGCTCCGGCAATCACGGCGAAGGTGGCGCACCACGTCGCTGCTACCGGTGGCCCGATGATCGCGGCCAATACCGAAGAGGCCACCGCCGATCTTCGTGCCGACGCGCAGTTCCGCACGCTGTTCCAGACCTGGAAGAAGCTCGATGCGGCGCAGCAGGGCGTGATCGCGATCCCGTCGGTCCAGCCGGTCCATTCACTGTCGTTCACCAGCAATTTCGGCATCCGCTCCGATCCGTTCCGCGGCACCGCGGCGATGCATGCCGGCGTCGATATCCCCGGCCCGATCGGCACGCCGATCTATGCCACCGCCGACGGCATCATCGCGCATGCAGGTCGTCAGGGCGGCTATGGCAACATGGTCGAGATCAGCCACGGCAAGGGCATCGCCACCCGTTACGGCCATCTCTCGAAGATCCTCGTCGCCGACAACGCCCGCGTCACCCGCGGCCAGCTGATCGCACTGATGGGCTCGACTGGCCGCTCGACCGGCTCGCATCTTCACTATGAAGTCCGTATCGACGGCCACGCGGTAAACCCGGTCCCGTTCCTGACCACCGCCGACTATCTGTTGGCCGCGCAGGACCGTTCGGTAAAGGCCATCCCGATTTCGACTGGCGGCCCCGCCGCACAGGACTGACACGCAGACGCAAGCGCACGCGACACTCCAGACAACACACCCCCGTCATCCGGCGAAAACCGGGACTTCGACCCGTGGGGTGACTATCGTCCAGCACCCCCGTCATCCCAGCGAAAGCTGGGATCTCCCTCCGCGAGGACGGACCCTCAGCATGAGATCCCAACTTTCGCTGGGATGACCGGTGAGGCGGAGCCTGCGGAACTTCGACAGGCCTCACGCGTGCCATCGCAGCCAAGGTTGCCGCCAGTACCGCAACCTCCTATCTCCAGACCATGGCAACGCTGGTTCAAGACATCATCCTCACCCCTTCCGCTGCGGCCCGCGTCGCGGCGATCGCCGTCAAGCAGGGGAAGCCGGCGATCCTGCGACTCTCGGTCGACGGCGGCGGCTGTTCCGGGTTCCAGTACAAGTTCGGGTTCGCCGACTCGATCGAGTCCGACGACGTGATCGCCGAGCATGACGGCGTGAAGCTCGTCGTCGACAGCGTCAGCATCGACCTCGTCCGTGGTTGTGCGGTCGATTACGTCGAATCGCTCGCCGGCGCCGCGTTCAAGGTCGAGAACCCCAACGCCGCCTCGGGTTGCGGCTGCGGCTCCAGCTTCTCGGTCTGATCGCCCCATGAAAATCGTCACGTACAACGTCAACGGCATCAAGGCGCGATTGCTGCGGCTGATCGAGTATCTCACCGAAGACCAGCCCGACATCGTCTGCCTCCAGGAATTGAAGTCGAGTGACGACACCTTCCCGATCGCCGACATCGAAGCCGCCGGCTACGGCGCGGTCTGGCACGGCCAGAAAGCCTGGAACGGTGTCGCGATCTTGGCGAAAAGCGGCACGCCCGTCGTCCGCCAGCGCGGTCTCGAAGGCGAACCCGAGGACGAACACAGCCGCTATATCGAGGCGGAGGTCGACGGCCTGATCGTCGCCGCGCTCTACCTCCCCAATGGCAACCCGCAGCCCGGGCCCAAGTTCGATTACAAACTCCGCTGGATGGACCGTCTTGCCGATCGCGCACGCGTGCTGCTCGCCGAAGAGAAGCCCGCGATTATGGCGGGCGACTACAACGTCATCGCCAACGACGATGATACCTTCTCGGTCCGCGCGATGCAGGACGACGCGTTGATGCAGCCCGAAAGCCGTGAACATTACCGCGCTCTGGTCGCGCAGGGCTGGACCGACGCGCTGCGGACGCAATACCCCAAGGGCGGCGTCTGGACGTTCTGGGATTATCAGGCCGGCGCGTGGCAGCGCGATGCCGGGTTCCGCATCGACCATCTGTTGCTCAGCCCGCAGGCCGCCGATCGTATGATCGATGCCGGCGTCGACAAGGCGTATCGCGGGCGCGAAAAGGCGAGCGATCACGCGCCCACCTGGGTCCGGTTGCGGTGAGGCGACTGCTTCTCGGCGTCGCGCTCGCTGGTCTCGGCGTTGCTGGTTCGGCGTCGGCGCAGGATCGCGAATATTGCCCCGATCGGCCGGGTATCGACACGCCCGCCTGCACCATTGCGCCCGGCAAGATTTCGGTCGAGACGTCGATCGCGGATTGGACTCGCGACGACCAGCCCGGCTCGCGCGAGGATAGCATCCTGTTCGCCGATACGCTCGTTCGCGTTGGTGTCAGCGATACGATCGAGGCGCGGATCGGTTGGACGCCGTTCGGGCATGACCGGATGCGCGATTCGACGGGCGTCGAGACGGTGAACGGCGTCGGCGACGTGTCGCTCGGGATGAAGGCGAACCTCCACAATCCCGACGGTGCCGGGTTGTCCGTGTCCGTGCTGCCGTTCGTGACGCTGCCGGTCGGCCGTTCATCGATCGGCGATGGCGATTGGGGCGGAGGATTCCTCGTCCCCGTAACCTATGAGCTGTCCGACACGGTCTCGCTCGACCTCACGCCCGAGATCGACGCGGCGGTCGATCAGGACGGCAGTGGCCGGCATCTGGCATATAGTTCGACCGCCGGCCTCGCCGTAAAGTTGGACAAGGCCTTCACGCTGACCGGCGAGATGCAGGCGTTGCGCGACGACGATCCGCAGGAGCATGCGACGCAGGCGGTCGCGGCGCTGTCGCTGGCGTGGATGGCGAACGACGATCTGCAGTTCGATATATTCGGCGCTGCGGGGCTGACTGCGGACACCCCGGACGCGCGGGTCTACGCCGGCATCTCCCGGCGGTTCTAGATGCTGGCCGGCCTGCTCCTGCTCCAGGCGGTAGCCGGGCCGCCGCTCCCCCCGGAACTTCGCAAGCGCGCGCCGAGAGCGACGATGCCATGCCCGGTCGAGCCGGACACAAGCGGCGAGATCGTCGTCTGCGCGGGGCCGACCGACCAGCGGCTCGCCAAGCTTCCCGAGCCGGTCCAGCCACCGCCCTTCGATCCGCTGTCGTTTCGCCTCCCCGGTGGCGGCACGGGCAACGTCCACGCGATCCGCACGCAGCTACCCGGCGCGAGCGGGCAGGGGGCCGCGGTCACGCTGAAGATCCCGTTCGGCAAGACCAGGCGGCAATAGGACGCACCGAACGCTGCTCGCGTTACAGCGTCCGCTCGTACACCTGATACACCTTGTTTACCCGGCTCTCGATCGTCTCCGCGATCGACCGCATTCCCTGGTTGTCATCGAGGATCCAGCCGATCTCGGCGCGTTGCGCACCGTAATTCTCAACCGAGGCACGGCGGATATATTCGATCATCATGAAGGCCAACTGGCTCGCCATCCGCGACGCCTGCAACTCCTTCACCACCCCCATCAGCGGCACGCGCACCGTCCGCACCTTGGGTTTGCGCAGCCACCACAACAGCTTGGCCCAACCGAACGGCAACAGGCTTCCGTTGAGCGGCTTGATCGCCTCGTTGAGATCGGGAAGCGTGATCATGAAGGCGACCGGCTTGCCGTCCAGTTCGGCAATGCGGATCAGGTCGTTGAAGACGATCGGCTTCAGTTTCACCCCGACATCCTTGATTTCCGGCGGGGTGAGCGGGACGAAGCCCCAATTGTCCTTCCACGCGTCGTTGAGGATCGACAGGATGATCGCCGCTTCGTCCTCGAACCTGGTCTTGTCGACGTTGCGGACGGTGATCCGCGCGTTCTTCTCGCCGGACTTGATGATCCGCTGGACGATCGGCGGGAACTGCTTGGTGACGTTGACCTCATAGGTCATCAGCTGCTTGATCGGGCGATAGTTCGCCCATTCGATCCAGCCGCGATATTCGCGTTTGGCATGGCCCATCATGATCGTCGGCGGATGGTCGTATCCGTCGATCAGCAGGCCCGGCTCTTCCCAGATCGACATGCTGATCGGCCCCAGCGCGCGCGTCATGCCCTGTTCGCGCAGCCAATCCTCGGCGCGCGCCAGCAGCGCCTGGAAGATATCCTGCCGCTCCGCCTCCATCAGCCCCCATTGGCCGACGCCGGGGCCGAAGCCCTGCTCAGGCGGCATCGTCAGCGCCAGCGTATCGATGTGCGCGGAGATACGCCCGACGACGCGGCCATCTTCCTCGGCGAGGAACAGCTGCGCCTTGGCATGGCTGAACCAGCCGTTCTTCTCGGGCGTGATCAATCCCAGCGCTTCCGACTTCAGCGGCGGCACCCAGTTGGGATCGTCGGCATAGAGACGGAACGGCAGATCGATGAAGATTTTCCGGTCTTTCTTCGTCTCGACCGGACGGATCATAAGCTTAGCCATGTGTCGTTCCCGAAAACGCGATCGCGCGTGTCTACCCAGCGCGGCGGATAAAGGCGAGCGACACCTGCGTCATCGGTCCGATCGGTCACCGTGATCGCGTTTCCTCAGGCACCGGACGCCTGCGCAACCTGTAAATGCCACGCTACAGCCATTATCTTCTGGCAATGGATATGCCCATGGACACTCTCAGCCTCGCTCGCGGCACGGCCGCGCCAGTACCGCCGCCTGCCGGTGTCGCGCGCGTCGCCGACGACAAGGCGATGCTGCGTGCCGCCGCGGACCTGACGCGCGATCTGGTGAAGCCACGCCCGGCAATCTACTGGGCCGACTTGGTCGCCTCGATGGTGGTCGGCTATGGCGCACTCGCGGTGGCGGCGACGTCGGCATCGACCCTCGTGGTGATCGCTGCGGGCGTGGTGGCGATGCTGGGACTGTACCGCGGTCTGAGCTTCATCCACGAAGTTAGCCACATGAAGCACGCCGCCGTGCCAAACTTTCGGCTTGGTTGGAACGTGCTCGTAGGCGTGCCGCTGATGACGCCGTCGTTCATGTACGAGGGCGTCCACAACCTTCATCATGCCAAGACGCGGTACGGCACGGTAGAGGATCCCGAATATCTGCCGCTCGCGCTGATGAAACCGTGGACGTTGCCGCTGTTCATCGTCGTGTCGGCGCTCGCGCCGATCGCGCTGCTGATCCGGTTCGCGATCCTGTCGCCGCTGTCGCTGCTGTCGCCGAAGCTGCGGACGGTCGTGGTCGAGCGTTACTCGGCACTCGCAATCAACCCCCAGTTCCGTCGTCGTGCGCCTGAGGGTGAGGCAAAGGCCTATTGGGATCGCCTGGAGATCGCGGCGAGCCTGTGGGCGATCACGCTGATCGCAATCACGGTAACGGGTATTCTGCCGCTGCGCGCGTTCGTCACGATCTTCGCTGTCGCGTCGGCGTTTGCCGTGCTCAATCAGGTCCGCACGCTGGTCGCGCATCTTTGGGAGAATGATGGCGAGCCGATGACGGTGACCGCGCAGTATCTGGATACGGTCAACGTGCCGCCGCCGGCGCTGCTGCCCGCGCTATGGGCTCCGGTGGGCTTGCGCTATCACGCGCTACATCACCTGTTGCCTGGGCTTCCCTATCACGCGCTCGGCGAGGCACACCGCCGGATCACCGCAGAACTCGACGCGCTGTCGCCGTATCACAAGGCGAGCTATCCAGGTCTGCCGGGGCTGGTCAGTAAGATCGCCCGCAGCACGATGGTCCGCCGCTAGCTTCTCATGTCTCCGCGAAGGCAGGGACCCAGATTGGGCTCCCGCCTTCGCGGCAGAACACGCTTAGCGCGGTATCGTCCGCTTATTCCTCGGACCGGATCAGCACCGCTTCGCCGATCAGAAAGAACAGCAGGAATGGCGCCCAGGCGGCGAGGAACGGCGGGTAGGCGCCGAGATTGCCCATCGCCAGTGCGAAGTTGTCTGCGACGAAGAACGCGAAGCCGAGCCCCATGCCGATCACCGCGCGGACGAACAGCTTGCCGGAACGCGCGATACCGAACGCCGCGACGGCGCCGAGCAGCGGCATCAGCACCGACGACAGCGGTCCCGACAGCTTGTGCCACAACGAACCCTCGAGCGCCTTGGTCGGGCGCCCTGCATCGGACAGATCGCCGATTGCCGCCTTCAGCGCACCGAACGACAGCCCATCGGCGTCGACGCTTGCCAGCGTGAACTGATCCGGCCGCACGTCCTTGGCGATCACCACCTCACCGAGATTGGTGACGGAACCGCGCGCGACGTCGAACCGCGTCGCCGGTCCGACCTGCCAGCCGCCACCGGGTGCACGCTTGCCGTGATCGGCGCGCAGGATCGCGACGAGGTTGCCGCCGGTGCGATCGTACAGCGTAATCCCGCCCAGCCGTGTCGCATCGCCGCGCCCGCGGATCTGATTGACCTCGATCAGATCGTCGCCGTCGCGCACCCATACGTTCGCGCGGTCGCCACGATCGATCGGCAGCGGGCCATAGTTCACCTTCTGCCATTGGTTCAGCGTCGCGGTCGACCGCGCCACGACGCGGTCGTTGAACGCGAAGCTGATCACCGCCACGCCGAGGCTGGCCACCAACAGCGGTGCCAGCACCTGATGCGCCGACAGCCCCGAGCCCTTCAGCGCGACGATCTCGCTGTTCTGGTTCATCGTGATCAACGTCAGGATCGTCCCCAGCAGCACCGAGAAGGGCAGGAACCGCGACACGATCTGCGGCACGCGCAACGCGACATACTGCCAGACCTGCGCATCGCCATTGCCGGGAAAGGCGAGGATGTCGCCCGACTCGCTCAGCAGGTCGAGCGCCTGGAGCACCAGGACGAGCGCCGCCAGCACGGCGAACGTCCGCACCAGGAACATTCGGCCCATGTAGATCGCGACGGTGCGCGACGGGAAGAAGCTGACGGTTTTCATGCGGTCTTGCTCGTCTGCGACTTCGGCCGGAAGCCCGGGATGCGCTTGGTGATCGCCTTGAACGTCTTCGAGAAGACGCGTTCGAGCGCGCCGATCGGTTGCCCGCCGGGGACATAGGCGATCGTGTAGTACATCCAAAGTATCAGCCCGGCGAAGATCGTGAACGGCACCCACAGCGCGATGATCGGATCGATCCGCCCGAGTTCGCCGACGTCCGCCGCGTACTGGTTCACCTTGTGATAGGTGACGATCATCACGATCGACAGGAACACGCCGAGCGCGGACGACGATCGCTTGGGCGGCACCCCTAGCGCGAGCGCGAGCAGCGGCAACAGGAACATCGTCGCGACTTCGGCCAGGCGGAAGTGGAATTCGGATCGGCTGCCGTCGCGCTGCTCCAGCGTCGCGCCACGCTGGCCCTGCTTGGCCAGTTCGGGCAGCGTATATTCGAGATTGCGACCGCCGCGGACGCGGAAGCTCTCGAACTTGGGCAGGTTGATCGGCAGGTCGTGGCTGGTGAAGGTCAGCACGCGCGGCGTCTTGAACTCGGGTCGGTTGTGGACCAGCGTGCCGTTGGCAAGCCGGAAGATGATGACGTTGGGATCGTCGGTCGCGAGGAACTTGCCCTTCTCCGCGGTCACCCCGAGCCAGTCGCCATTCTGGCTCGACGCGTGGACGAAGATACCCGACAGTTCACGGCCCTTGTCCTTGCTCTCCTCGATCCGCAGCGTCATGCGCGTGCCGAGGTTGGTGAACTCGCCGACCTTGATCGACGCGCCGAGCGCACCGGTGCGCAATTCGAACCGCAGGCCTTCGTAGTAATAGCGGGCGATCGGCTGGACATAGCCGACGATCGCGAGGTTCAGCAGCGCCAGCGCGATCGTGTACATGTACGGCACGCGCAGCAGCCGATTATAGCTCATCCCAACGCCGCGCAGCACATCGAGCTCGGACGAGGTCGACAGCCGGCGGAACGCCAGCAGGATGCCGAGCATCAGCCCGATCGGAATGCCGAGACCCAGATATTCCGGCAGCAGATTGGCCAGCATCCGCCACACGACGCTGATCGGCCCGCCTTGCGTCGCGACGAAATTGAACAGCCCGAGCATGCGATCGAGCACGAACAGCATGACGGCGATCAGCAGCGTCGAAAAGA
>Ga0308169_10002777_pt1 | contig 17700 bp, 29 predicted proteins | sample PhyBR1_2_FD_202139 | JGI IMG/M metagenome (GOLD analysis project Ga0308169, IMG submission 202139) | Phyllosphere microbial communities from UC Gill Tract Community Farm, Albany, California, United States - DLSLSB.R1 | ecosystem: Host-associated > Plants > Phyllosphere > Unclassified | place... | reverse complement strand
ATGCTCAGGAGAAAGGATTTCAACTTGAACGGCGATGCTCAAGAGAAAGGATCACCAATAAAGGCGACGCTTTACTCCTGCGGATGGACATGCATCGCAGCTGGCCTTTTCTGTCGGCGCATACAGCACCACTGGGGTAGACAGGACTAGGGAGCGACGAACATATCATGTCGTTGGTGACAACAGCCACGCTCGGGACGGAGAGCACTAGAGAGTGACAAGAGCTGCCGGTCTTCCCTATAAATCCCTCAATGTCCAGCGAGAAAGGATGGCCGCGCGTGGCTCAATATATAGGACTGTCCGGTCCTGCAGCCCCTCTCCACCACCGCATTGGGGTCTGCTGTGCAGGGCCATCATTCCCGGACATACCTACGGGTAGGCAGCTTCCCGATGAGAGCGCAGCCGTCGCCATGTCTTCACCAGTGATGTGAGCGACCTTGGTGTCCTCATTGCATTCGAAAGCTTTCCTTCAACTGGGAGGAAGGGCGAGGCAGACGAAGCGCTGCCTGTCGCTAACATGAGGAGTGACGCTGGAAAGAGAAGCCCAAGATGACGTTTTGCCGGCACTGTGCGGGCACACAAATTCCTCTGAAGTTTATCAAGCCAGGCATACATCGTCATTCTTCCTTGTATATACACCAAAGTCATTCCCATCCATCTCTTCACCAGCCGACAACAGATGGGACTGTGTGGCCGGAGGCGGCTGCGGTACGAGCAATGTCGACGACCTCTGCCATGTCTCCCTCCTCCAAGGAGATGAAGAGCTGCCACGAGCCGCGAGCCTGTCCCGTGCGTGAGAAGTCTCTGAGTGTGTCCCGGGGCGGGTCAACCGCCTCGGCAGAGGCGGACTTGCGCACGTACTGCTCCCAAGCTTCGTGGCCTTGCGCCCATGAGCCGCTGGAATAGTGCTCGTGCACGCGATCGAACGACCCTTGTCTGATGGTTCTTGCTTCGGTGTCAGACACAGACTGAGGCGAAAGGCGACGGATGCTGTTTCCAAGTGCGAGGATCACATCGCGGTTTGGGTTCTCGTCATGATGCCGGCACAGGACTCCCGGCCATGGGGCCCACTCGTCCGCCCCAACGGACCACAGTGCCGTGGCTGCGTAGATGTCTACAATGGAGTTCAGTACGGCGGCCCGGTTTGAGCTCTCGAATCGCGTTCGGATGCGGTCAAAGCGGTTGCTTACAAGCGCAACAGCGGGAGGAACTTAGGCATCGAGCACGAGTGCAGTCGTGTCCTTGAGCTCGGCAGCGCGATGCAGCAATGAATCAGGTAGCGCGCATGTCCCTGGAGTGAGGAAGCACAACGAAGCATTCCGAACCGTCCTCAAGGCGCCCAGCTGACTGCGGATTTTCTCCGCGGTTGCCTGGCGCTGGGATGGCTCTGATTCGGCGAACCCGAATGGAGTTACGTGAGCGCAGTGAGACGTGCCGTGGACCCGAGTCTCGATCGTCAGTAGGTCGCGACGTGCCTGTGAGGAACCTTCGCTTGAAGCCATGATTGCGCGACGGTGTGAGAGGTCCGAAAAGTTGTCCAACGAGCAAAGGGGGAGCTGGTACGAGTCGTACGTTAGAGTGGCTCAAGCTCCTGGGGCCAGTGACTTCGCCTCCTTTTACACCGTGGTCACTTCAACGTCTCATGGGACTTGAAGGCGTCAGGCCTTCGCGCTCTGATGCTCTACTGCTCGGGGCTACCCCGCGTGGCGGCATCTGGCAGAAGAATATCGGCCCAAGGGGCATCTGCCATGCAAAGTCTCGACGGTCGCCGCCTTCGGGCCTGTGAGCGGGAAAGCCTTTTGAACGGTAGCCTTCAACGGGTGGAGCGCGTTGATGACAAATCAAGTGGAGTCAGAGTGGAGCGTTGAAGGCCACCCGGAAATCACAGTCCAGCGTATGTGGAGTCTCGCGCTCGTCGCTTAGAAGGCTCTTGCATCCCGGCCGAAAGCTGCGTGGACCGATGAACACGGTGATGATTCCACCAGCCGAGAGAACCCTGACGGTGGCCACCCGCGCATTGCTCCGAGGCGAAGGCTGTGGTGAGGTTCTAGCCGTAGCGGAACACGGTCCCGTCCGCGACGATGATAGGCGCCACAACGCATGCTGCGCTCGGCCGATGATCCTTGCATGCACGCTATGGCACCCCCAGACCATACACCTAGTTGCCTCGTCCGGCAAATCGACCGCCCTTGATCTCCGCCTCATTCGCACTGATATCAGCGCTGATTCGCTACACGCCGCTTCCTCCGGCATGCACTGTACTCACGTCGAGATACCGACCATCGCCTCTCCGAGGTCGGTCGAGAGCTCGGCGAGCATCTGCGGGTTGTTGTAGTGCGTGACGGCCTGGACGATGGCTCGTGCTCGCTTAGCTGGGTCGCCCGAGAGGACTGCTGTTAGCGCCTATTCCCACAGGTACCGTTGGTCATCGCATCATTATGACTGGGTTGCTACTCACAGATACCGGATCCAACGAACACTGCCGTCAGCCTATGTCCATCACCAAGACCTCGTTCAACTCACCTCCATCACAGCCCAGCTGCATCATAAGCGCCGCATCGGCCGGCGTGGCAACACCGCCCGCTGCGAACGACACAACGGGCAGCCTCTTCAGTCGCGCCGTCTCCTTGAGGAGGTGGTACGGCGCCGACAGCTCCTTGGCGAACGCGTAGAGCTCCTCGTCGGACATGGACGCTGCGCGTCGGATGTCGGCCATGACGGTCCGTTGGTGCTTGACCGCCTCGACGACGTCGCCCGTTCCGGCCTCGCCCTTGGTTCGGATCATGCTGGTGTAAGAGACGTGCCTATGCCGTAGTAGATGGTCGACTCACGCAGCTCCCTCGGAGATTCGTCGCAGTGCCTCGCCCAGGTTCTTGCATCCACAGACGAACGGCACCTTGAAGCCGTGCTTGCCGATGTGGTGCTTGTCATCGGCCATCGTGAGGACCTCGGATTCCTGTGGTCAGCGAACTGCCTCCTCGCTCCGACCTCCCAGCGCAAACATCCCATCGCCATGGCTGGCCCGCACTAGCTGGTCATGAAAGATGTCCCAACCACTCACGTCGATGTAGTCAACTCCGACAGCCTGCAAGATCTGCGCCTCGACAGTGTGTCCAATTCGGACCTTGGCCATTACGGGGATGGACACGGAGTTCATGATCTCCTTGATCATGCCCGGGTCGCTCTGGCGTGAGCTCGACGTTTCTCTAAGTCAGAGTCGACGTTACGCACCATTCGGGCAACACCGCCGTCTCGTCGGATGTTGGCGGGGATACGCTCGAGGGCCATGACGGCGCAAGCACCAGCCTCTTCGGCGATCTTGGCCTGCTCGGCGTTCATCACGTCCATGATGACACTGAGGTCAGCGCGCGAGTCCGGCATTGAACTGTTCGCGGTCCATCGGGCACTGATCCTCTCCCCTGCACGCCCCTCCACGTCTTTGGTCACGGGTGAATTTGAGTGACGAGGCTGATTTCGCCTCTATCACGTTGTGACCGTAAATCATCGTCCACTCTCGTCTCCCCAGCCTTCGAAGCGTTCTCTCCCTCCGCGCCCATCATCCAGACCTCGTCCCGCTTCACGTTGCACAGCAAATCTCAATGGACCGAGACTCACCCGCCCTTCAACATCTGCGCCAGACCCGTCTTCACGCCAAAGGTACCGCTGGATCCACCAGAGCCGCCCGCCGCCGCTCCACGGCTGATGACGACCGGGGTGGACGTTCCGTTCGCGCCGGTCGTGGTGGGGAGGGCGTTGGAGGAGGGGACAACGGTAGGTTCAGACATGTTGGCTTGGGCTTCTTCTCGCGAGGTCAGTTCGTAGTCCATAGTACACAGTGATCTTGCTGTCGCGGGTCGATGCGCGATGGGCTCACTATGAATAAGGGGTGATGTACAGTCGAGATGTAAATTTCGAGTCGAGTGAGAGGGAGTGGGCCAGAAATCTAGATCGCCAAGGAATGGGCAGGGAGGGGGGATGGATTGGTTGGGCGTCGCCGGCGAGTCAGGTTGGAAATTCGCCTGGGGTCTCCACCTTTATTTTGATTCCGTTATCCAATCCCACCCCCTATTTAAGCGAAGAGGGGCGTGTAAGCGGGCGCATGCGCCAGATCCAGTGCTCTGCTCTGAGCGATACGCACACGCTGGTCAATTCGGGATCTGGCTGATCATGATCACAAGGCCTCGCTGACGAGCGGGCGCTTCCGACCGGGGGCGCGCAATCGATCGGGACTTCCGGAAAAGGTTGAATGGCAGAATTGGCAGGCGACAGACTCGCATCGCTAGCCGAGGTAGCGACGCGTAGCGCGAGATGTCTGGCTGCGCCCAGCTGGAGGACTGGCGGACGGCGCTTCGCGAGGCGAGTTGAGGCGACTGAGAATCGACTCAATTCACGGTGCTTCCATGCATTTCATCACCGTGCATGCAAGCCCGCAACGGGCTTGGGTATTGGGCCAAACGAATCCCGATCGATCTGCGCACGGTTAAGAAGCCTAAACGGGGGACATCTATCTTTAGCTTCTCCTCGACGAAAGCCAACGATAATGAGGTTGCGGATGTCCGCCGGACATCCGTCGACCTCCGACTCTCGCCCATGAGAGCCGTCCACGGCGGTGGCTGTTTCTGAAACGCGATCAACTGGCCCATTACCCCTCGGAACCTCCTCACAGAGAATGATCTCTGCAGCGGGTTTGGAGTCAGAGCAGCAGACGCTCTACTCTCCAACACTCGAGCTCAAAAAGCCGAGGCGGCTGCGCGAGAACAGTACAGCCCTCACGACCGCTCAGGAGGCGTCATACAGGGTTTTCACCTCCCGGCGGGCAACCAAAGGAAGTCGGCACTGGAAGTACTTGCGAATGATCGGCGTACCGGCTTGGGTACAAGTACCGAGCGTGCTTTCGATGCTCATGTCCGTGTTTGCACTGCCCCCACGGTCGACATGGAAGTAAAACTCACCATGCTCATGCTGCAAATCGACTTGCAAAGGTGCATAGCTGACGCGACGGCTTGTCAACCCACCCTCCTCGCGGCTCCTCGTGAACCGCAGCTCGGCCAGCAGCTCGATCAGAACTGGCAAGCCGTCTGCAGCTGCACTCAGCCTCCTCGTTGCCGTCATCGTCGCCATCAACATGGCTTACCCCTCCCGCCCCTGCTTCCTCTTTTTCCTCAGACGCCCCGTGCTTTCCTGGCTCGCTCTCCTCTTGGTCGGCACGACCCTCCTCGGGTCTCTCTGGCACTTACACCGCACCGGCCAACTACTATACCCCGGCAGGTGCGCTTCCGCCTCTGATGATCCCGCCCGATCCGGCGCCGAGGCCGAAGCGGACGCCAACCCGAACCTGTCCAAGCTCGGCATGCCCGTCATCTTCGACGAGCTCGCAGCGGCCCCACCCTTGGACACATGGCGCACGCCCGTCGTCTCTCTTGAGCGGGGCGGCACGGCCCTCATGTTCCTGCACATCTTCTCGTCCATCTCCCCGGAAGCGCGGGCGAAGCGCGAGCTGATCCGCGACCTTACGATCCTGCAGCACGTCAACGAGCGGTACCGCCATCTGATCGACATCAAGTTTGTCATCGGTTATCCCGACCCCGAAAAGATGGCCTTGGCGGAGAACGAGGGTGAGATGACCGAGGAGAATGGCCAAGGACAGGATCGTGAGGATGGAGAGCGGGAGCCGCCGTTCGATCGCCAGGCGGTCTTGCTCGAGGAGGCGGCGATAGAGCGCGAGATGAGGCGGTATGGGGACGTGATTCGCTTGGAGGGGCTGCTGCACGGCGAGAACATGAACGAGGGCAAGTCGTGGGAGTGGATCCGGTGGGTGGGGAACCATTCGCCCAGGGAGGCGCAGTGGGTGTTCAAGTGCGACGACGATGTAAGTGGGGTGCCAGACAGCTCGGCATACATAGCTGTGGCGCGTGGCGTGCTGTTCTGTGGGCGCGACGCCGAACGCTCGGTCGCAGACGCAGACGGAGACGTTGGTGCCCAGCTCACGTCCAGACATTACCGATCCTGCCCGCTCTTCTCACGCTGCTCGTGTCCCTCGACCCCGCGCAGCCGACATTCGTCGGGTCCGCCATGGGCGTCTGGAACGGGTTCCACTACTACTTCCAGGGCCTGTTGTACGGGATGAGCTGGAACGTGGTGCGTTCCAGCTTCTACTCTCTACCCCGCCCGGAAGTCCCACTTCGAGGCGCTCGCTCATCCTCTAGGTGAAGACCATCGCCGCGGCGGATGTGCCGAAGAAGCACATCTGGTACAATTACCACGAAGACGCGCGCATCGGCGGGCTGATGGTGGGTCCCCCGCGCGCACCATATTCCTCGTGCCACGTTCTCAGCCCAGTGGTCCCTCCCGTCCTCGTCCGACTGTACATTCAAGCACCCCTTCACGGACCTATGCGACGCGCGGACGCCCCCGCCCGGCGGGGTGCTCATCGTCCCGGAATCGCCGGATCCGCGGACCGGCCTCATCCGCGTGGACCTGCACGAACGGCTGGGGGACTACGGGATGTGGTGGATCGCCAAGGTGGACCGCGCGGTGGCGTGGCACCGGATGAAGACGGCCGAGGTGGGTGCGGTCGCGACGGCTGGGCCAGGCCGGTGCTGCTCTCGCTTCGCGGCGGCCTCGGATCCCGCGGTGGTTCCAAGCGGGGAGACACGCTGACGCCCAGAGATACCTCGAGGCATGGGCTGAAGTCGACGAGCACATCAAAAAGCGGTACGGCGCGAAAGGGTGGGTCCCGCCTCCTCGGCTGAATTACCTCGCGGCCACGTTGGGGGCGGAGACGGGATCGACAATACGGCGGGACAACCGGACGTTATTGGAGCCCGTGGCATGAGTATCGTTCTCTTGTTCATAGTGTTCATGCATATGCCTCTATGGGCTCTCGGCACATCCAAAGTACACTAGATGCACACCGGCCCGGCCGCACCCCACCACACGGCCACAGACCACCAGACTTGCCGTTCTCCGACCGACCCAGTTTCGCTAAGAACACAGCGAACCAGCCAGCTTGCACGCTCGCCTTGAACCTTTCACATCGACGCCGACCAACCAAGCAGGTCGCAAAGTGTCCATGTCAGATCAGGTCCAGTATGTATCAACCACTACCAAATAGCGTCTCAGAGCGTTCGGTCGTGTAAACGAGAAAATCTCAACCCATAACCCGGATCTCTTCCGTATCATCCACCGACCGCCATGTGTCCACAAGAGACAGCCCTTCCCTCCCCCGCCACGATCAGGCCGCACAGCGCCCTCTACCTCCGCTTCGGAGCCAGTCGACAATCGCCGCGCGGCTACTTCTTCCGCGGGGGACTCATCATCGCCGCACCGCCCACGCTCTCCCTCTGCCTATCCCGCTCCGCCTTCTTCTTCAGACTCGTCGAGCTCCCCATCTTCTTGATCGCCGCGCGCTCCCGAGCTTCCTGCTGTTTGCGCGCGAGCATCTCCGCCCAGAGAGGATTGCTTGGGATCTTGCCGACGAGGCCGCGGAGGGTGTTGAGCCTGGGGTCAGCGGTGTTCGCCTTGAGGAACCATCTCCATCTGTCCGTCCCGACAACCTGTATCCCGCCCCTCTGTGCTCCCTCTGGTTCCTCGCCCTCGCCTATCCCCTCGCCCACAAGTCCATCCTCCAACACCAACCCCATCCAGACAGCAGAAGGTACCAGACAAAACTCACCACATCTCCTTATCCTCGTCCTTATCCGCCCAAAAATCAATCGCATCTCCTTCATCCTCCCCAAACTCAAGCCTGAAGCTCCTAGGCCGCACTTGCTCATCATCGTCCCTCAATCGCATCGTCATCCGGCTGACGGGCGATCCGGCTCGCTTGTTCCCAGGACCGGTGCTCGCACCCAGTGCGGCCGAGATGGGCGCGTCGTCCGCGTTGAGGTCCACCACCGCAACGACCTTGCGAAGATCAATCGTCGTGACCTCTTTCTTCGTGACCTCGTTGATCGCGACCAGGTTGCCGCCTATGAGCTTGTACATGCGTCTCTTGGGTCGGAGCTGCCATTAGTCTCCAGCCGGTTCAGTGCGGACATGCGCAACTCACCGCACAGTCGCCCCCGGATTGGGTGAGCACGCCCTCATGGTACTCGCACCCCCACCAGCCGTGATGCCGGATGCCGCGGAGGGCATCATCGATACACCCCGGCATCTCTTCCGGCTGCAGTCCCGCGAGGGGCGGAAGGCGGAGGATCTGCAGTGTGATCTTTGCAACCTGTTTGCGCCCATTGGCCGGTGAGGCCCCGTTGGCCGAGTCACTCGGCGCCGTCAGGGTCGTCGGCGACGTCGCACCCGCGCCGGCGCCATCGCGGACCATCGAGAACATGGGGTACCGTATCTCCAGGACCTTGGCCTCGCACTGCTTCGCGATGGGCTTGAACGCCACGTGCGTCTTGGCAATCGGAAACGACTTTGCCTTGCCCGCGGCATTGCCGTTTGCGCCGCCGGCACCGGAGTTGATCACCTCGTTGGCGAAGAAATCGGCAATGCTGGGCGTGGCGCGCCTCAATGCGGCCTGCGCAGATTGGACAGGCGTGCCCGAGCGAGAGAACATCGATTCGGGGCGCTTCTTCCGCGGCGAAACGCCAAAGAACCCCTTGAATCCGGAAGACGTCTTGGCCTGCATGGGCGGCGCAAGCGCTGTCGACTGGCCCAGCGATGACGCCTTGGCGGATCCCGGCGCTACCGAAGACGAACCAGAAGAGCTTCGCTTCTCGTGGATCGCTTTGAGGACGTGCGGGTCGGATCGAACGTCCAGGGAGAGTGAGAACTCGAAACCAGCGTGTTCGACGCTGTCGTCAGTTCACCGCCCGCTTGACCCGGAAAGGCGCGACTAACAGGGAGAACTCCTGGTTGACCTTCGCACCATCAACGAGCACCGAGTACGGCGTCCGGATGTAGTCGATACCGTTGTCCAAGGTGATGCAGAAATACGTGGGCTGGTCCGGGATGGGCACGGCGAGCTGCTCGATTCCGAGGACTTGTTCACGTGAGCTTCTTACGCCAATGATACAGCCCAGATAGCTCACCCTTGACGAAGATCGTGCCGCTCGCTTTACCGGTCTCCGCCTCGCGCGCCCGCAACTCCTTGAGTTGCTTGTTGTGCTCGTTCTGCTGTCAGTTTCGTCCAGATCATCCCTCGTCGCTGGTCATCATGATGGGCGCACGGCATCACTCACCATATCGGAAGCACGCCTGAGCTGCCTCCAGCCCTTGCCGGCATGGACGTCCCCGCTCCGTCCATGCCCAATGGGGCCATACGATGCCTTGACCACCGCGCGTTCTTTGACCTTGTACCCGCGCTGCCGTCAGCCAATGACCGTGCACCGTTTCACCAACTCACGTTGTCGCCAATATGCGCCGACTCCTCGTTGAACGCATCCAGGATCGAGACATCATCGTCCTTGATACCCAACGTCAAGCGCGGTTTCCGTCCTCCTGCTTTGCGCATCTGGCATCAGCCCCGCCGCACCACACCGACCTTGTGAAGTCCATTCCGGTCCGATCCGGGCGCGCCCAACTCACCTCGTCAAACTGCTGCGCGTCACTCATGCTCATACTCCGCCTACTCCTCCTCGACCCCACGCTTCCCACCGAGCCATTACTCGCAATCCGCCCCTCCTTCTCTCGCCGCTTAGCGACGATCGCCTCCTCCCGAGCTTGCATAGCCATCTTTCCCTCTGCACCACTGGCGGCACCGCTGCTGGCGCTGTTTTCCGCGCCGGTTGTCGAGTCGAGCAAGGCGGTCGACGAGCCGCCGCGGCTCATCGTGGCGGTCGGGCCCTCCTTGGCGGGTACGGGCGGGCCTACGTTCGAGGCCGGTTTCAGGATGGCCGTCGAGTTAGAGCTGGTCGAATCGCCCAGTCTGGCCCCGTCGCCCTGCGCGATGATCCGATCCAGGGCAGATTTGGGCTCACCGATCAAGCCATCCCGCTCACTCGCCTTGAGCGCCTCATGTGCCGTTTGCGTCTGCGAGAGCGGCCGATGATGGCCTCCGGGGCGTTTTCCAACGTATGCCGAATCACTCTCGCTCTCGTCGTTCCATTCTCGGCTGGACACTTTACGGCCCGTCGCGTTCGTATCAGTCGTATGGGCCCTGCCCATCTGCGTAGCGGCCCCGGCACGGAGGTGACTGGGCGATGGGGGGAGGGGCAGCGACTTTTCGCTATGTCGCGGAGGGAAGGCGATCGATACGGGTCGGGGCGGGGTGGGCGCGAGGTCGGCGTAGAACGATGTTTTTCCCAGGTTGAGGGCCTGCGTGGAGCCACGACGAGAGATGGAACCATCCGCGAGTCGCTGATTGACTGTCTCGCGTATGGCATCGCGGGAGATCCGCGCTCGGACACGCGTGTTGGTCGAGTCTGAGCCGGAACCTTTGCCGCCAAAGTCGGTGCTTGAGCTGGAAGCGAGCGCCAATTGGGTTGTCTTTGCAACTGGCGAGGTCACGGCGGCGCTGTTTGCGTCAAGCCGGGGCACAGTCGAAGTCGAGCTCGAGCCGGTGACGTTGCTGCTAGACGGAGTCGAAGCGTCAATTGCTCCAGACGCAGCCTTCTTAGGCGAAACGACCCTCGCTACACGCATCTGGCTCTGCCCGACACTTTCCAGCGTGATCTCCTCGAAGTCGAAGCTCGGCAAGCGATGCGGCGATTCAATCTTGGCTTGTCCGTCCTGGATCTTGGGCGGGGGCGTGAGGGGGCGCTCAACGCTGGTCTTGCCAGCGGTCTCGTTGCCCCTGATCACCGGACTGGGGTGTGACCTCGGCGAGTCCGTGTTGAGCTCTTCAGAGTGCGCGCTCGACCCAGACTCGGAAGCCGGCGAAAGGGGCGTGGCGACTTTGGCGCTTTGCGAGAAGAAGGGCGAGGTGAAGCCGATGGGAGGGAGGGAGAATCGCGATTTCTCTTTGGCGGTGGGCTGTGGATGCAAGCTGGCGTTCTACTCATTAGCTGAGGATAATCCGGGAGCTTGATACGACTCACCTCTTCCTTCATTGGAGATGCAACAGGCGGGGGCAGGTCCAACGCCTCGACCATAGGTGGCCGTCTAGCCACAGGAGCAGGGGCAGACCACCGCTTATCGACCTTCTCTTCAAGCTCTTCGTTCTTGCTCCCGAAGCTCACATCGAAGAGCCCTTCCTCGTCTTCCACCTCTCCCTCCGGCTTTGGAGCTTTCTCGCAGTTCATCTCCGCTCGCTCACCTTCCGGCTTGGAAGTGACCGGTGCCAGCTTGACAGGCTCCCGGGGCGTAGGCAGACCCATCTGGCTGGTCGCGGAACTAAGCCCATCCGATACAGCGGGGCTGCGCGGCATCCCGAGTCCCAAACCCTGCGTCGCAAGCTGCCGAGCAGCCATCATCCGCTCGTGGTGGCTGCTCCTTCCCAGCGGGATACCATCTTCGTCCCGCTCGCCTGACTTGCTTTGCATGGGTGGGGAAAGAACCTTCGTAGCCGTCTGGAGCGTGATGAAAGGGTCAGGCATTGGGCCGTCCTGTCGCGCATGTGGCGTAACGTTCGGTACGGCCGAGGGCGCAGGAGCCCGGAGTTGCTGGGGTGGTTGTCGGCTGGGCGAGAACGTAGACTGATCGGGACGCGGTGAGATCGGCGCAGTGCTCCACGGATCCGAGTACCGCGCATTCCCGTTGAAGAGCAGTTTCTCATCGCTCTGCTGGGGGAGGTCCGGCTGTGCGATGGGCTTATCATGATGCACGGTAGCGTGCGCAGCGGCAGCGAGCTCGGCATGATGCGTCCGGCCGTAAGGTATTCCGACTTCGTCCACCTCGGGCATGGTGGCTCGGTCGTTTCCGGAAACGACGCCCAGGATCGGCGTGGCACGTATGGACTCGCCCAGACTCGGCGTCGAGAGCGCCGGCGCCTTATCGTCCGTAGGGAGCGGGGGCGGTATGGAGAAGGTGGGTTGATCTGCAAAAGCTGGCGATTGGCCTTGCGGCGGCGAGAAGAGGCCCTCTTCAATGAGGGTGTTGACAAAGTCCGCCGTGGTGCTCTCCTCGGGGTTGGCATGGCCCATATCGCTCTCCTCTACCGTCTCCGGCGAAGGCGAGCGCGACGAGGCGTCAGGGTTGGTGATGCGCAATTTTGATATCTCCGCGTCGAGGTCCACCGAGTCGATGCTATCGCCTTCGTGCTCCCCCGCGCTATCGACGTCGAATGAGCCGTCCACTGAGCCCTCGACGCTAGCCGGCTCAAATTCCTTCACGTCGGGTATGGCCTGGAACGTGACCGTCTTGGGTTGCTTGCTGGGCGAGTCGACGAGACCGTCGGAGGCTTCTCGTGGTCCGCGGATCCGGCGTGAGGGCGTCATCGATGAGCGCTGCGGCGTGGCCATATGAGAGGGTGTCGGCGGGGCGAGCGGTTTAGTCGCGGCGATCGATGAGGGCCCATCTCGGTGCGGGATGGTGGAGTTGAAGCCTAGCGGAGAGGGCCCATTGATGCCAGAGCCAGGCGCCATCGAGATCGCTTGTACCCCTCGAGGCGGAGAGGGCGTGGGTGAGCTATTAGACCCGGGCATAAGGTGTTTCGAGGGCGAGCTCGAACTCCTGCCACCGGAACTGCGACGTCGACCTATCGAGTTGCCGTTGTAAGTCGGGCTCGACGAGGGCGATCCAAACACGTCGTCCTTCTCCACAAGCCCTCCGCCCGACTTCGGGCTATGTTGACTCGGGCTGTCCCTCCTCTCGCTTGATGGGACCCGCCGGACCGACAAGAACGGCGATTTCGAGACGTACGCATTCCGCTCGAGACCCTTCAGACCCATACTCGATCTAGGCGCCCTCTTCCCACTCGACCTCGCATCGGGCGAGTCGTTCTCCTTCATCCCGGATGTTTTCCTCTCGCTCGACGGGCGCCTCTCCACCGAGGCCGTCCTTCTCTCGCTCGACACTCGCCTCGTACCGTGCAATGCAGATCCGGTGCCGGACCCACTCGGCGTGCGCGTCTTGCTGGCGGACCTGGGCTGAGAGACGGGCCGTCCGATACCGATGCCCAGTCCGATGGCCGCTTTTGGTGTGGACGACACACCGGTGGCCTTCTCTGGCGATGCACCCAGTGCACGAGCGGGTGCCCGGCGTTCGTGGATCACGCTTTTATCCCTGTTCGCCTCATATATCCCCGCAGCCTGTTGCCCCTGCACCGTCGTGGGCGACTTGAAGGGCGAGTTGGAGACGAGTGAGTTCTTCGAGACGTGTTTGAACGAGCTCGAGCTGCGGCGCGGCGAGGCGGTGTCGGGCGCGAGGAGCCCTGCGCTCGTTGGATCGGGGGTATGTTGAGGTGAGCGCAGAGGAGATGCCGTTCCGTCCCGCTTGGTAATGTTGAGCGGGGACCATCCTTTTGCGGACGAGCTGATGATCGAAGTGCGGGACGCTGCGCCGGGGGTGCTGGATTGAGGGTGTAGGCGGAGACGGGTGCCGGGGGATGGGGCGGGGATGGTGCCGGTGTGGTGTACGGTCAAGGGAGTTGGAGATGACATGTCGTACGGCGCGGGGGTGAGAGAGATGGAGGGCAGTCTGAGCATGGTGTTAGTGGATGCGTTGGCGACTGCGTCGGGGCTGGGGAGTGTGAGAAGTCGGAAACGGATGTGATGACGACTACGAGATTCGAGGGTGCAGATATGGGATGGTATGCAGAGGACGTGTGCGTCGAGGGGAGGCTGTCTGTTTACTCGTCTACTCACCAAGTCATCCAATGACCCCAGCGCACGATCCTCCGTCACTTGTGGAACGTTGACGATCACTCAACCCAAAGGATCACCGTCAATCCTGTCCTCTTTGTCACAGAGTAAACAACGCTGGCGCTCGAGCCTGTGTCGCCTGACCCTCCTTGAGCACGGATCCTCCTCCTGTGTCGAGCTATGGATCCTTGGTGTCGGTGTTGTCGTTGATGCCGATGTCGATGTCGTCGAAGTCGAGCGGCGGCGGTGGTGATGAAGATGTCGAATGCAAGGATGAAAATGGGGTGAGTTGTGATATGGACCGGTTGTTGATCACCTCACGACGACCAAAAGTAAAAGAAGGCGCGGTCGACCAAGCTCAGGGCGGCAGCGGTCTCAGGGTTCAGTGTTGTTTTCCTGGAAAAGTCTGGGCACGCTGCCGTCATCGCACGGTCAATGTGGCACTTTGCCACCCGAGTGTGTGTCTTGTCATTCTGGCATGCGGTCCGGTCGACGCGTGTTGACAGCGACCGAGTGCTTCGGCGCCGTGCTCGTCACACCAAGAGCCGGAGCTCGCAGCATTAACCAATGGCACACCGATTCTCAGCCAACTCCCCCGCACCCCATTGTTCCCACCTGAGACAAGCCGAATGAAGTGTGAAACGCGTATTGAGTGGCATCCTTTCTTCATGGCCATCGCGGATCACGCGGATCACTAAAATGCATCATTGACCGCCAGATCGACATGACAAGGGAGCCACGGACCGAACGGGTCCTGGAAAGCGAGATTGACATATACATATATAGCACGTCTCTGAAGGTCAGAGACCCGCCCACCAGTCAGCGCAAGATTGACGGATTTCAGCAGGAATGATCCGCGGTACCGGCATCATGAACCGCAAGATCAGCCCTTCCCAGCTGTATACATGCGTCCTTGTCGGTGCAGTCATACTGCTGACCCTGTTGGCGGCACGTCAAGGCAGCCAACGCACCCTTCAAACTAGCCTAGAGAGGAATGAATCGTACCGGCCTCCCAAACTACAGCCGAGCCTCGCAACTCCGCCCCGCCCAGAGCCACAAATCCCAGAAGAGGTATACGACACGGAGGCAGAAGCCCCACCGCCGACTGTTGCCGGAAAGCCAGTCATGATCCTTCAGCACGACTGCCAATGCTACGATGAGCACATCACCGAGCTAGCCCGACATTCAGTCGCACAGCACGCGCGGTATGCTGCTGCGCACGGGTACAGCCACCGGGTGTCTACCGGACAATATGTCCCTCGCGAGAACTGGAGCGGGACACAGTATATGAACAAGGTCCATCTCGCTTTGCAGGTCATTCTGGAGGAGCTGGAGAAAGGGGATGAGGGCGTGCAGTGGATTCAGTGAGTGCCGCCTGAGGTCCCTTCCTTTCCAGTACTCGTCCCCATCCTCTGAGCTTCAAGCTCGCCCACTGACCACAGGCTGACCGACGCCGACACCCTCATAACAGACCCATCCATACCGCTCCATCTCCTCCTCCCCGATCCATCGCTTCTTACGCCCACTCCCATGGTCATCGGCAACAGGGACGTACTCGGCTTTAACGCCGGCGTGATCACATACCACGTCTCCCACCGGACCGCGACGTTCCTCGCCCGCGTCCTCACAGTCGAATACCACACCGTCGAGCCAGACTCGTCGGTCCATTCCCGATCCCTCGTGGCGCTGTGGCCCCCCAGTGATCAATACTCGATCGCCCTGGCGCTGCAGAATTATCGGGACGCCGGGGAAGCGTTCTATGAAGTCCCGCAGGGGTGGTGGAACTCTTATGATGATCCCATGGCCCAGCCAGCGGGGGATGAGGCGGATTTCGAAACAGCCTCGGCATCGGACGTCAGACTGCGGATACACCTGGCCGGGCCGTCGAAGTGGGAGCGGAACTGGGCGGAGTGGTTGAGGCTGGAAGAGGAAGTGTGGGTCGAAGCTGCCCGGCTCGCGAGGGACAACGGCGTGGAGGGGACGGGGATCGAGCTGATGCCGAACCGGGAGAAAGCGAGCAAGGTGGGGGAGGAGTGGTGGAAAGACCCGAGGAACGGGATAGACGACATGGTCTTCAACGGCATTTGAATGGTCGGCGATGACGTCGCTCAGTCACGGCATCCTCCTTGTGCATGCAACAGGTTGCGAAATGTAGAGACTCGGTTCGCGCTACAACATGAGCGCAGCAGTCCTCACATTACAAAACTCCTGAATCCCATACCCGAATCCGCCCTCCTTGCCCATTCCGCTCTCCTTGATGCCGCCAAAGGGCATCTCCGACGAGCTGGCATTGCCGTTGTTGATAGCCACCTGCCCCGACTTGAGCGCCTCGAAGCACCGCCAGGCGCGCGTGATATTCTCCGTGAAGACGTAGTTGGTCAGGCCCATATCCGTATCGTTCGCCATGCGCAGCACCTGCGGTCAGCCAGCGCTCGTTCTCCTGGCCCCTTCTTAAATGAAACCAGTCTGGACGACTCACCTCTTCTTCGGTGTCAAAGGCGTATATCGACAAGATCGGCGCAAACATCTCATCACGGTGTACCATCGCCCCATGTCCCGCTCCGACCAGTAAGGTAGGCTCATAAAGCCATCCGTCGCCGACCCGCTTCCCGCCGGTGATGACGCTCGCGCCGTGCTTCTTCGCATCGTCGACTAGGACCTGACACCGCTCGACCCCGCGCTGCGTAGCCAGTGCTCCGGTTGTCGTTCCGGCAGCCAGGCCATGACCGACTCTGAGCTGTCGAACCTTGGCTTCGACTACCTGGGCGAGCTTGTCGTGGATGCTCCGCTGGACGTAGACGCGGTTGGCCGTGACGCATACTTGTCCAGCGTTGCGGAACTTGTTCGCGACGAGCACTGGCGTCAGCGGACGTCGGCTGGCCAAGCGAGGCAGAAAGGCGTCGAACAAGGAAAGGGCAACGCAGGCTCACACGAAGCAGCCTTCTCCAGGTCCGCATCCTCGAAAACGATATACGCCCCATTGCCCCCGAGCTCCAGCGTGAGCTTCTTCAGACTGGAAGCGCACTGGCTAGCCAGCAGCTTGCCGACCTGACCTCAGCCATCCTTGCCTTCCATCTCCATCCCTCAAGGTCACTCACCGGCGTCGACCCCGTGAAATGCAGCTTCTTGATCCGTTTGTCCTCGCACAGCAGCTTGCCGATAGCCGGCGTATCGGCCGTACTGCCCGTGACGACGTTGACGACCCCATCAGGGACGCCTGCCCGTTGGGCGAGTATGGCGAGGGCGACGGATGTTGCCGACGTCTCTGGCGAGGGCTTCATGACGACTGTGCAGCCTGCTGCGAGGGCGCTGACGAGTTTGCGCCAGGGGAGGAAGATCGGGAAGTTCTGCGATGAGCGCGAGGTCCCCTAGTCCAAGGGTGAGTGACGTTGAGCGGTGTGCAGATGGCCGTCCCGCATATACACGAAGGTGAGAGAGGTTAAGCCTGCACCTACCCAGGGCGAGAGCAGCGCGACGGGGCCTACGGGTTCCCGGATGGTAAAGTACCGCATATTAGCGACCTCGGCGCCGCGTATAGTCTCCCCCGTGTTTCGCTCCGCCTCACCAGCCATAAGCCACGAATACGACGCTGCGATCAGAATTGTCCCTCAGCGTCCACTTCGCGCTCACAGCCGACCACGACCTCGCCCTCCGCTTCGGCGAGACTCTTCCCGCACTCCAGGACGGCAATCTGAGCCAGGTCCCGCTTGGCCTGCACGAAGAGCCGGTCCATCTCCATGATCATCCGTCCCCTGACACGGCCCGGTAGAGCCGCGAAAGCGGGGAAAGCGGCATCTGCCGCGAATATGGCTTGCTCGGTCTCGGTCAGGCCCATAGCAGCTACGCGGTGCCATGGGCGGGCTGTACCCGGGTCGAGGACTTGATATGTCGCTCCGGAGGCTGCAGGGGTGAGGTGGCCGCTGATGAAGCCGTGGGAGGAGAGGATGGAGGGGTCTGAGAGATGGAATGACGGGTGCGGGGTGGAGGTGGTCGCTAAGCCCCGGACGAGGAGTGGTGT
>Ga0308169_10002776_pt1 | contig 17701 bp, 11 predicted proteins | sample PhyBR1_2_FD_202139 | JGI IMG/M metagenome (GOLD analysis project Ga0308169, IMG submission 202139) | Phyllosphere microbial communities from UC Gill Tract Community Farm, Albany, California, United States - DLSLSB.R1 | ecosystem: Host-associated > Plants > Phyllosphere > Unclassified | place... | reverse complement strand
AGTCGTCGAAGGCCTGCAGCGTTGAGTCGTAGCCGTGATGGTCGTTCCACACCTTGGTGGTGATGAAGATGTCTTCCCGGGTCAATGAGGGGGACAGCTCGCCGGAGCCGCCGCTGCCGGAGCCGTCGCCCAGCTGGGAACTGATGCCGCGCGCAACGCCGGTCTCGTTCCCGTACATGGCGGCGGTGTCGAAGTGGCGGTAGCCGGCGGCGAGGGCCGTGGCCACCAGGCCTTCGGCGTCCGCCGCCGGCACCTTGTACAGCCCAAAGCCAAGCTGGTCGATCAGCACGCCGTTGTTCAGGCTGAGCCGGGGTGAGGTTCTCATGGAAACGACTCTACCCACTTCAACTGGTCAGGCCCTCGTAATCGACCAGGCGGCGGGCGGTGGCTTCGTCCAGGATCAGGTCGGTGGCCAGCCTGGCGGCGAGGGCTCCGCGCAGGCCGTTGATCTTGGAGACACCTGAGACCACGCAGATCCTGCGGCGCACCTGGCGTAGTTGGGCAAGTGCCGGGCCTGTGGAGCGTTCGTTCAGGACGATCCCGTCCGAGGACCCGTCCGCCCGGAAGAACACGGTGGCAACATCGCCCACCACGTCCGAGTTGGCCAACGCGTTCAGGTCTTCCTCGTCGAGGTATCCGCCGGCGTAGACATGGCTGGGATAGTCGGCGTGGACCGAACCGACGCCGAAGATGGCGATGCTCATCTTGGCCTGGAGTTCCAGGACGCGCTGCACGCTGCGTTCATTCCACATGGCTGTCTTGGTGGCGGCATGGTCGAAGAACGCCGGGACGGGAAACTGCTCTACCCGTGCGCCGTAGGCGCTGCCGAACCTGCGCATGATGTCACTGGCGTACGTAATCCCCGTAGTGTGCATGTTTCCCGCGCCGTTGAGCTGGACTATGACGCTGTCGTGCGTGATCTTCCTGGTGAGGTGACGGCTGACCGCGCTGAGGGTGGAGCCCCAGGCAACGCCGATGATGGCGTTGGAGTCCACCAGGGGGCCGATGGTGCGTGCGGCCTGCATGGCCACACGGTCCAGGGTCTCGGCCTCGTTGAGCGTCCCAAGGATCGGGACCACGTGTACGTCCAGGTTGTACCGGCGGCGGATCATGCCTTCCAGTTCAGGCCCGGTATCGAGCGGGTTGCGGATCTGGATCTGGACCAGTCCCGATTCCCTGGCGGCGGACAGGAGGCGTGAAACGGTGGACCGGGACGTGCGCAGATCGCGTGCGATCGCGTCCATGGTGAGGTCCTGCAGATAGTACATTTGTGCAGCTCGGAGGGCATCTGCGTCCTTTGAAAGTGTCATCTCATTTCCCTCCTGCACGTTTGTGCATAGTGCTTGACTCCATTTTCCATATCTCCAAAGAATAGAGCAGAACGGCGGCGCGCCACTGTGGCGGCCGCATCACTCAAAGCCCCCAAAGGAGTTTGTTTTGGGACCCAAAGAACCAACTGTCCAAACGTCTGCCGTTGCCCCCCGGGCCGCAGCCGAACGTTCATCGGTGCACAGCCTCCGGCGGCGGCCGCACGCCAAAGTGCTGGTGGTGGGTGGCGGCATCAACGGCGTCGGCACCTTCCGTGACCTGGCACTGCAGGGCGTCGACGTCGCGCTCGTGGAACGCGGTGACTACTGCCAAGGGGCCAGCGGCGCATCGTCGCACATGATTCACGGCGGCATTCGCTACCTCGAAAACGGCGAGTTCCGCCTGGTCCGTGAGTCCGTGGTGGAACGCAACCGGCTGCTGAAGATCGCGCCGCACTACGTCAAGCCGCTGCAAACCACCATCCCCATCTTCAGCACGTTCTCCGGCATCCTGTCCGCCCCCCTGCGCTTCCTGACCCACAAGCAGCAGGGAAAGCCAAAGGAGCGCGGTGCATTCCTCATCAAAGCCGGACTGAGCCTCTACGACTCCTTTTCCCGTGATGGCGGCACCGTGCCGCGGCACCAGTTCCGGACCCACAAGGCCGCCCTCGCAGAACTGCCGGCCCTCCGCCCGGACGTCAAATACACGGCCACCTACTTCGATGCCTCCGTCCACAACCCGGAGCGGCTCACCCTCGACGTCCTGCAGGACGGCGAGAAAGCCGGCCGCCCCGCCGGGACGGAGCAGGCCCAGGGCAATACGGCCCGCGCCAGCAACTACCTCTCCCTGCAGTCCATGTCTCCGGCGCCCAACCCGGGGACCGGACGGGGCAGCACGGTCCGGCTTCGCGACGAACTCACCGGCGAAGAATTCGATTTCACGGCGGACGTCATCGTGAACACCACCGGCGCGTGGGTGGACCTCACCAACGGGGCCATGGGTGCTGCGTCCTCCTTCATGGGCGGCACCAAAGGCTCGCACATTGTGCTGGACCACCCGGGCCTCCTTGCCGCGTGCAGCGGCCGGGAAATCTTCTTCGAGCACACCGACGGCCGGATTGTCCTGATCTACCCGATGGGTGACCGGGTCCTGGTGGGCACCACGGACGTCGACGCCGACATGACCGAGGACGCCATCTGCACCGATGAGGAGATCGCGTACTTCTTCGACCTGATCGGGCACGTTTTCCCGTCGATCGACGTGACACCGGACCACATCGTCTACACCTTCTCCGGCGTCCGCCCGCTGCCAAGCCATGACGCCACCCAGCCCGGCTTCGTCTCCCGCGACTACCGCATCGAACGCCGCACCTCCGGACCCGACGCAAGCTCCGCCGTCGTCCTGAGCCTGGTGGGCGGCAAATGGACAACGTTCCGCGCCCTCGCAGAGCACCTCGCCAACGACGTCTTGGCCGAACTCGGCATGCAGCGCAAGGTTTCCACCGCGCAGCTGCCCATTGGCGGCGGCGCCGGTTTCCCCGCTGACGAGAACGGCGTCCAGCAGTGGATCAAGGCCCACATGTCCGCCGGCAGGGACGCGGACCGCACGGCGGGCCTGCTGACCCGCTACGGAACGCGGGCCGAAGAAGTGATCGGGTACCTCGACGCCGCCCCTGACCAGTCGCTGCGTTCCACCCGTGAGCTCAGCGTCCGGGAACTGGAATTCATGGCGGCACACGAACAAGTGGGCCACCTGGTGGATGTCCTGATCCGGCGCACCTCCCTGGCTTTCCGGGGACTCGTCACCGGCGAGCTGCTCAACGAGGTAGCCGAGGTGCTGTCCGGACCGCTCAAGTGGGACGCGGCAACGCGGACCGCGGAGATCAAGCACGCCCAGGACGTGCTGCAGCGTTTCCACCGGGTGGAAACGCACAGCCTGGTCTCCTGAGGCCAGGCGGCCGGCCGGGGTGCGCCAGCATCCCGGCTTGACGGTCTTTCATCCGAAGAGGACCTTCAACTAAACAAAGAAGGAGTCAAAGATGTCTCTAGGAATAGTCTTCCTGTCCGAAGTCTTTGGCACGGGCATGCTGACCCTGTTGGGTTGCGGCGTCGTTGCCAACGTGGCTTTGCGGGGAACAAAAGGCAACAACGGCGGTTTTCTGATGGTCACATGGGGGTGGGGAATCGCCGTCTTCTCTGGCGTCTTCGTAGCCGCCAAGTCCGGTGCCCACCTGAATCCGGCCGTTACCTTGGGCCTGCTGATGAACGGCAAGGCCGAGTACGCCCCGGGGGTGGCTGTTGATTTCGGCTCCACCCTGACCTATCTCGGTGGCGAGATGGTGGGCGCCTTCCTCGGTGCCGTGGTTTGCTGGCTGGCCTACAAGCAGCATTTTGATGACGAGCCCGAGCCTGCCGGCAAGCTGGGTACGTTTTCCACCGGCCCTGCGATCCGGTCCACCCCGTGGAACCTGATCACCGAGATCATCGGTACGTTCGTGCTGGTCTTCGTGATCCTGACCCTGGGCGGTACCCCCTCAGGCCTTGGCCCGCTCGCCGTGGCGCTTCTCGTGGTCGGCATCGGTGTTTCCCTTGGCGGCCCCACCGGTTACGCCATCAACCCGGCCCGTGACCTGGGCCCCCGCATTGCCCACGCACTGCTTCCCATCAAGGGCAAGGGCTCCAGTGACTGGAGCTACGCCTGGATCCCGGTGGTTGGGCCGCTCGTCGGCGGCGCACTGGCCGGAATCGTTGCAAGGATCGTTCCGATCATCATCACTGCCGCCTCCTAAGCTCCCGGTTAACAGTTCGAACAACAAGACAAGGACGTCATCATGAACCAGTACGTAATCGCCATCGACCAGGGCACCACCAGCACCCGCGCCATCATCTTCGACCACAGTGGCGCGATTGTTTCCTCCGGCCAGATGGAACACGAACAAATCTTCCCGCAGGCCGGCTGGGTGGAACACGACGCTACGGAAATCTGGAACAACACCCGCGAGGTCATTGGTTCAGCGCTCTCCAAGGCGAACCTGACACGGCACGATATTGCCGCCGTCGGCATCACCAACCAGCGCGAAACGGCTGTGGTGTGGGACAAGACCACCGGCAAACCGGTCTACAACGCCATCGTGTGGCAGGACACCCGGACCCAGGACATCGTTGACGAGTTGTCCAAGGACGGCGGCGGGGACCGTTTCAAGCAGAAGGTTGGGCTGCCGCTGGCAACCTACTTCTCCGGGACAAAGATCAAATGGATCCTGGACAACGTGGACGGCGCCCGCGAGAAAGCCGAGGCCGGGGACCTGGTATTCGGCAACACGGACGCCTGGGTTCTCTGGAACCTGACGGGCGGCGTGGACGGCGGCGTCCACGTCACCGATGTCACCAACGCCTCGCGGACGCTGTTCATGGACCTGGAGACCCTCCAGTGGGATGAAGAAATCCTGGGTATCTTCGGCGTGCCGCGCACCATGATGCCGGAAATCAAGTCCTCCTCCGAGGTGTACGGCGAGGTCCACGGATCCCAGCTGCTCCGCGAGACGCCGGTGGCAGGCATCCTGGGCGACCAGCAGGCCGCCACGTTCGGACAGGCCGCGTTCGATACCGGCGAAGCCAAGAACACCTACGGCACCGGCTGCTTCCTGATCTTCAACACCGGAGAGGAAATCGTCCACTCCAAGAACGGGCTCCTCACCACCGTTGGCTACAAGCTCGGCGACGCCAAGCCGCACTACGCGCTGGAAGGATCCATCGCCGTTACGGGCTCGCTCATCCAATGGCTGAGGGACAACCTGGGCATGATCAGCAGTGCACCGGAGGTGGAGACCCTGGCCGCGGCCGTGAAGGACAACGGCGGCGTGTACATCGTTCCGGCATTTTCGGGCCTCTTCGCTCCCTACTGGCGCTCGGACGCTCGCGGTGCGATCGTCGGCCTGACCCGCTTCGTCAACAAGAACCACATCGCCCGGGCGGCCCTGGAGGCTACCGCCTTCCAGACCCGCGAGGTGCTTGACGCCGTCAATGCGGACTCCGGCGTCCCGCTGAGTGAGCTGAAGGTCGACGGCGGCATGGTTGCCAACGATGCCCTCATGCAGTTCCAGGCGGACATCCTGGGCGTTCCGGTGATCCGGCCCAAGGTCGTGGAAACCACCGCGCTCGGCGCCGCCTACGCGGCCGGCCTCGCCGTCGGCTTCTGGAAGGACCTGGGCGAACTGTCCGCCAACTGGTCCGAGGACAAGCGCTGGGAGCCTCAGATGGACAAGGCGGAGCAGGAGCGCCAGCTGCGCCTCTGGAAGAAGGCCGTCACCAAGTCCATGGACTGGGTGGACGAGGACGTGCGGTAGCGTTCGTTGACCCAAAGGGCCGTCCCGCAGCTGTCTGGCGGGGCGGCCCTTTCCGGTCGGATGCCGGGAGCAATAGGTGACGGCGCAGGAGGGCGATGTCAGGGTGCGGGGTGCGGCGGCAAGTCCTCCGTGGCCGGTCCCTGTATGACCTTGCCGTCCACGGTGAACCGCGAACCGTGGCAGGGGCAGTCCCAGGTGCGGTCCTCCCGGTTGAAGCCGACAGTGCAGCCCAGATGCGTGCAGATCGCTGACACGGCGTGGATGTCGCCAGCCTGGTCCCGATAGCAGGCCATGCTGGTCCCGGCGGAATCAATCACTTTGCCGTCCCCCAGGGCAAGGTCCGCCGTCTGCCGTGCGACGTCGTCCGGGCCGTTCTCCAGCCCGTCCGGGGTGCTGTCCGCCGTCGTGTGACCTGCCGCTGCCGCCCCGGGCAGCAACGGTGCGCGGTTGCTGTCAAACAGCGGTGCCCACTCGTTGGGGGTGCCATTGAGCAGGTCCGTGAGCATCAGGGCGGCGGCCATACCGTTCGTGAGCCCCCATTTGCGCAGGCCTGTGATGACGAAGGCATGCCGGCTGTCCGGATTCAACGGCCCGACGTAGGGCAACCCGTCGCTGGGCATGGCGTCCTGGGTGGACCAGCGGTACGCAACGGGTCCGGCCCCGAAACGGCTGTGGGCATAGCCGGCGAGGCTCGCAAACCGCGGCGCAGGATCGACGTGTTCGGCTGCGGGGTGGCCCCCGCCGCCGGTCAGCAGGTACGTCACCCCGTTGAGCTGGACCGTAAGCAACGACCGCATGGGCTCATCGGCGCTGATAAACGTAGCGTCCAAGGGAGGGGCGTCCAGTGCTGCGGCAACGATGTAGGAGCGGTGCGGCGGGCATAGTGCCCCCAACCTGCCACGGTCTCCGAAGGGGACATTCGTGGCCACAATCGCATCGGCGGCCAGCACTGTGCCGTTCCCGGCCGCGACTCTCACGCTCGGGCCGTCCTGCAGGCCCACCGCCCGCGTCCCTTCGAAGACGAAACTGCCGCCTCCGTCCACTCTGGCGGCCATCCCCTGGAGGTACTGTACGGCGTGAATTTGCGCCTGGTCGTCGAACCGGACGGCGCCCGCCACCGGGAAGGGGAGGGGTACATCGGCCGTGAATGCGGCGGGAAGGCCGAGCCTGGTGGCCAGTTCCGCTTCGGCGCGCACCTGCGGGAGGGCGTCCTCACGTCCGGCGAAGGTGTAGTTGGCAACCCGGCGGAATCCGCAGGAGATGTCCTCAGCCGCCACCACGCGGGCGACGTGTTCCACGGCAGCCTGGTTCGCCTTCCCGTAGATCTCTGCAGCCTCTGCGCCGTGACTGCGTTCCAATGCCGTGTAGGCCAGGCGGTGAAGGGACGTCACCTTGCCGGTGGTGTGGCCAGTGACGCCGGTTCCGACCCGGCCGGCTTCGAGGACGGCTACCGAGCGGCCCGAGCGTTTGAGGGCCAGAGCCGCGGTGAGCCCGGCGATGCCTCCGCCTATGACTGCCACGTCCACTTCCACGGTGCCCTGAAGTTGTGGGAAATCGGTGGCGCCGGCGGTTGCCAGCCACAGGGAGAGGGGCTGTCCTTCAGCGGGGCCGGCGGTGGTTGCCTCTGACATGGTGTGCCGCCTCCCAACGTTTTGGGTTGATCATGCGCGCCTGCCCCGGGTAAAGCAACGGGCCAAAGGCCCTTCTGAGGCAGGCAACCTGCCGGTGCGCTAAAGTAGATCCATGCGTGCGATCCTTCTGCTTAGTTAGCCGCCGGCTTCCGGACATCGGACAGTTGAGCGGCAGCCCCTCCATGGAGAGGGGCTTTTGTGTGTCCGGGGCATGGCGCCGGACCGCCAGCAGGGGATCAGGCCGTTATGGCAGCACAGATGCCGTAACAGAACAGAAGAGGGCAGCAGTGGGCGTTCAGCCGGAGACAGAGACCGGAACAGCAACAGCAGTATCGACGGAGCCTGAAGAGGGCACCTACAGTTTCACCGCCATGGAGGCCAAGTGGCCCCAGGTGTGGGAAGACCTCAAGGTCTTCACCCCGGTGGACGACGGGTCCCGGGAGCGCCGCTATGTACTCGACATGTTCCCGTACCCCTCCGGCGACCTGCACATGGGACACGCCGAAGCGTTCGCCATGGGCGACGTCGTGGCCCGCTACCTCCGCCAGAAGGGCTTCGACGTCCTGCACCCGATCGGGTGGGACTCCTTTGGCCTGCCGGCAGAGAACGCCGCCATCAAGCGCAACGCCCACCCCAGTGAGTGGACCTACGCCAACATCGACACCCAGGCGGCCTCGTTCAAGCGGTACGCGATCTCCGCTGACTGGTCCCGGCGGCTGCACACCTCCGACCCCGGGTACTACCGCTGGACCCAGTGGCTGTTCAAGCGTTTCTACGAGCGTGGCCTGGCCTACCGCAAGAACTCCCCGGTCAACTGGTGCCCCAAGGACCAGACCGTCCTGGCCAACGAACAGGTGGTCAACGGTGCCTGCGAGCGCTGCGGCACCACAGTGACCAAGAAGTCCCTGAACCAGTGGTACTTCAAGATCACAGACTATGCCGACCGGCTCCTGGACGACATGGACGAACTGCGCGGCCACTGGCCCGAGCGCGTGCTGGCCATGCAGAAGAACTGGATCGGCCGGTCCGAGGGTGCGCACGTCAACTTCGTGATTGAGGCCGACGGCGGCAAGCCCGCCAAGGAGGTCACGGTCTTCACCACCCGTCCGGACACCCTGTACGGGGCAACGTTCTTCGTGGTGGCCGCGGACGCGCCGCTCGCCGTCGAACTCGTCACTGATGAGCACGCCGCCGCCCTGGATGACTACCGGGAGAAGGTCAAGGCGCTCTCGGAAATCGAACGCCAGTCCACCGAACGCGAGAAGACCGGTGTCTTCACCGGCCGGTACGCCATCAACCCGCTCAACGGCGAGAAGCTGCCGGTCTGGGCTGCCGACTACGTCCTGGCCGACTACGGCACCGGCGCCATCATGGCTGTCCCCGCACACGACCAGCGCGACCTGGATTTCGCCAAGACCTTCGACCTGCCCGTCCGGGCCGTCCTGGACACCGGCGAGGAGGATCCGGCCATGTCCGGCACGGCGACTGCCGGTGAGGGCACGCTGATCAATTCCGGCGCCCTGGACGGCCTGCCCAAGGCCGAGGCCATCCCGGCCGCGATCAAGATCCTCGAGGAGCAGGGAACCGGCGAGAAGTTCGTCAATTTCCGGCTGCGTGACTGGCTGCTGAGCCGCCAGCGGTTCTGGGGCGCCCCCATCCCGATCATCCACTGCCCGTCCTGCGGGGAAGTGCCTGTTCCGGACGACCAGCTGCCGGTCACCCTGCCGGATGACCTCCGTGGCGAGGACCTGGCGCCGAAGGGTACCTCCCCGCTGGCCGCCGCCGAGGCCTGGGTTAACGTGGACTGCCCGTCCTGCCACGGCCCGGCAAAGCGTGACACCGACACCATGGACACCTTCGTGGACTCCTCCTGGTACTTCCTGCGGTTCGTCTCGCCCGACTACACCGAAGGCCCGTTCGATCCGGCCAAAATCAACGACTGGATGCCCGTAGGCCAGTACGTCGGCGGCGTGGAGCACGCCATCCTGCACCTGCTCTACGCGCGCTTCTTCACCAAGGTCATCCACGACATGGGCATGATCGAGGCCGACGAGCCCTTCCGGGCACTGCTCAACCAGGGGCAGGTGCTCAACGGCGGCAAGGCCATGAGCAAGTCCCTGGGCAACGGCGTGGACCTTGGCGAGCAGCTGGACAAGTACGGCGTCGACGCCGTCCGGCTGACCATGATCTTCGCCTCGCCGCCGGAAGACGACGTGGACTGGGCTGACGTGTCGCCGTCAGGGTCGGCCAAATTCCTGGCCCGCGCCTGGCGCCTGGCCCAGGATGTCACCAGCAGCCCCGGCGTGGACGCTGCAGCCGGCGACCGCGCCCTGCGTTCGGTAACACACCGCACCATCGCCGACGCCGCCGAACTGCTGGACGCAAACAAGTTCAATGTGGTGGTTGCCAAGCTGATGGAACTGGTCAACGCCACCCGCAAGGCCATCGACTCCGGGGCAGGCGCATCCGATCCTGCAGTCCGTGAAGCAGTCGAAGCGGTTGCCGTGGTCCTTAGCCTGTTCGCGCCGTACACTGCCGAGGACATGTGGAACCTGCTGGGCCACCCGGCGTCCGTGGCCAACGCAGGCTGGCCGGCACACGATCCTGCCCTCCTGGTCCAGGACACCGTCACCGCAGTCGTCCAGGTACAAGGTAAGGTCCGCGACCGCCTGGAGGTGTCCCCGGACGTCTCCGAGGACCAGCTGCGTGAACTGGCGCTGGCGTCCGACAATGTCCAGCGTGCCCTGGACGGCCGCGGCATCAGGACCGTGATCGTCCGTGCGCCTAAGCTGGTCAACATCGTTCCGGCCTGACCGCTGCACCCGCAGTAATCACCGGCCGCCGGATATTTTCCGGCGGCCGGTGCTGCTCAAGCCGGACACCGTATCCAGGAGGCCCCTTGCCCGAGAGTAATGCCGCCGCCTGGCCATGGGTACGGTCCAGGCTCTCGGCCCTGAGGCCCTCTGCCCGTCCCGGGACCGCGCGCCCGGACACCGCCGCCGCGGTCCGCACCGCCGTCGTCACAGACTCCGCAGCCGCCCTGCCGGCCAGCTATCTGGCCGGGCTGCGGCACGACGGAATCCTCACCGTCGTGCCGATGCCCGTCATGGTGGGTGCGGAGATCTACGGCGAAGGCGAAGACGACATCGGGGAGACCATCGCCGTGGCCCTGGCTTCGGGGACCGCAGTTAAAACGTCCCGGCCGTCACCGGGCCAATTCGAGCAGGCCTACCGCGCAGCTGAACAACGCGGATTCGAGGCCGTGGTGTCAGTCCACATCTCCGGTGAACTCTCCGGTACGGCGGACGCCGCAAGGCTCGCTGCGGCGAGGGTCGGAATCCCTGTCGAGGTGGTGGACACGGAGACTGTCGGCATGGCCCAAGGCATGGCCGTCCAGGCTGCCGTCGCAGCAGCGGCAACCGGTGCAGACTGTGCCGTCGTTGCCACTGCCGCCCACGAGCAGGCAACCCGGACCAGGGTCTACTTCTACGTTCCGAGCCTGGAACAGTTGCGCCGTGGCGGCCGCATAGGCGCCGCAGCGTCGCTCGTGGGCACCATGTTTGCCATCAAACCCATTCTGGCGGTCGACGGCGGGAGGATCGTTCCGCTGGAAAGGGTGCGTTCGGCCGCACGCGCCGTTGCCCGACTTGAGGAAATCGTTGCGGCCGAGGCCGTGCCGCGCCCCGGTGAATCCGTGCGCCTGGCCGTACACCATTTTGGGAACCAGTCTGAAGCCGACGGCCTGGCCGCCAGGCTGGCGGCTGCTTTGCCCGAATGCCCACCCGCCCAGATCAGTTCCCTCCCCGCGGTCCTTGCGGCCCACGCCGGGCTCGGAGTGCTTGCCGTCATTGTTGGCAGGAGAACCGGCGGGACGGACCTTTCCACATAGGAGCGTTGGTGGATGCCATCCGATGGCATGGCTTCCTAGGGTGGAACTATGTCACGCCGGGATGCTGGAGCAGGAGGTCAGCAGGCGCGGCATGCGAGGGACCGGCTCCAGTCGACGCTCGGCGGGGGACGCACCGGCCTGCTGTTGGATGGTCCTGGCCCGGACGGCTTTGAGTACCGGGGGACCGGACAACCCGACGGGACCGGCACGGAGTCCGGTGCGGACAGCCGGAAGGGTGCGGCTCCGCGGCTCCGGTGGCGGGTTGGGCTTCGGGTGGCAGCGCTGCTCACCGCGTTGGCGGTGGCTTCCGGAGCCTGGTTCTGGTGGCAGGCGGGTGCCACCGCACCGGAAGTCCTGCCGCTGAACGGGGTGGGTACGTCCGGTGGCAGCCAGGTGCCCGCGGAGGATCCAGCCGGCGGGACGGCACAGGGCCGCCCTGAGTCGTCAGCCGAGTCCGGGCGGGCCCAAGGGGAGTCTGTGCCGGGCGGCCTGGTGGTGGTGCACGTGGCCGGGGCGGTTGGCAATCCCGGGATCATCCGTTTGCGGCAGGGCAGCCGCGTTGACGATGCCATCGCTGCCGCGGGCGGTCCGGCTCCCGACGCCGACGTTGACCGGCTCAATCTGGCACTTGTCCTTGAAGATGGACAGAAGATCCACGTCCCACGAGCAGGAGAGCCGCTCCCTGCCTCCTCCGGGGCAGGAAACCCTGATGAACCGGCAACCACCGGTCCGGCCGCCAGGTCCGGCCAGCCTGGCGGGAAGATCAACCTCAACACCGCAAGTGTGGCGGAACTGGATACGCTGCCAAAGGTCGGCCCGGTGCTCGCCCAGCGGATCGTGGACTGGCGAAAGGACCATGGCCCCTTCAAGAATGTGGAGGAGCTGGACGCGGTGGATGGCGTCGGGCCCAAGATGCTTGAGTCCCTGCTCCCCTTAGTGACGGTCTGACATGGGGCCGCATGCCGGAGGCGCCGGGCCAGGAACGCGGGGGCAGGACCGCAAGGCCGGGAGCCTGCGGCCGAGCCCCTGGAGCAGGTTCGTGGACTCGGCCGTCCGGGGAGAAGCGGCCGGTCAGCCAGGGCGCGCCCAGGGTGGGGCGCCGCCAGAAACCGCGGACCCGTCACGTACGCCCAGGCTCCGACCACGTCAACGTCTGGTTCTCCGGCGACTATGGATACGGTGCGCGGACTTGGCGCGGAAGCACGTCACGGAGACGGCTGACGCCCAGTCAGCAGCAGATCCCGGTTCCACTGCGTCCCGGCGCCGCACAGATCTTCGTCTTGCCCTCCCTGCGCTGCTGGTGTGGGGAGGTGCCGTAGCCGGGATCTGGTTGCCACCCATGGCCTTGGCATTGCTGTGCGCCGCCCTGGCCGCAGCGGCGGCGGCCTTCATTTCCCGCGCTGCCGGTGGCGGCAGGCCTCGCAAGCGTGCCGCCGTCCGCGGGGGCCAGGCCCCTCCACGCCGGACTGCCCGGCAGCGGAGTTTCGTCGCGGCCGTTGGGGTCTCCCTGATGCTTGCTGCTGCCGCCGCCGCGCATTCGGCGGCAGGTTCCGGCCAGCGTTTCGAGGGGCCGTTGGCTGAGGCGATCACGGCAGGAAGGTCGGTTGTTGCCGTCGTTGAGGTGGCCGGCAGCCCGCGTGCCGTGACCGGGCCCGGAGGAGCAGCAGAGCGGTGGTCAGTGCCGGTGGTGACCCTGGAAGTCTCCACCGGCGGGGTGCGAATCCGGACCCGGGCCACGCTGGTGGTCATGGGCGGCCGGGACTGGGGCGCGGTGGTGCCGGGACAAACTCTTCGCGCGGCCGGCACGTTGCGTCCCGCCGAGCCGGGTCGCACGGAAGCCGGGAATTTGGCGGCCTCCACTGCTCCCGCGCGGTCCACGGCCGGTCCAGCCCTGCAGGCGACTGCACGGGAGCTGCGCAGCCGGTTCGTGTCGGCCGCGTCTTTCCTGGAACCGGACGCCCGCGGCCTCCTGCCGGGAATGGTCACCGGAGACACCAGTGCCCTGGACGAGGGATTAAGCAAAGCCATGAAAGCGGTGGGTATGACCCATCTGACCGCGGTGAGCGGGGCAAACTGCAGCCTGGTCCTCGGGGCTTTGCTTGTGCTGTGCCGGTGGTTCCGTTTAGCCCGCGCCCCGGCTGCAGCGGTTGCCCTGGCAGGGCTGGCACTGTTCGTGGTGCTTGTTGGACCGGATGCCAGCGTCCTGCGCGCGGCGTTGATGGGCGCCATCGCCGTCGCGTCCCTCGCCGGGGGACGCTCAGGACGAGGGCTGAGCTTCCTCTGCCTGGCCGTCATGGGGCTCCTGCTGTCCGATCCCGCACTGGGAACCAGCTTCGGCTTCCTCCTGTCAGTGCTGGCTACGCTGGGAATAATCCTCCTCGGCCGGCGCATCATCGACTGGATTCCCGTGGTGGTGCCGCGGTGGCTGGCTGCCTCGGTTGCCGTGCCACTGTCCGCCCAGCTGCTGTGCGGACCGGTCATCGTCCTGCTGCAGCCGCAGTTCGCCACCTATGCCTTGCTGGCCAACGTTGCAGCTTCACCCCTGGTGGCGCCGGTAACCCTGCTGGGGACCGCGGCGGTGCCCCTGGTGGTCGTGCTGCCCTGGGCAGCCACGGCACTGATAGCCATAGCGGGGGTATTCGGTTCAGGCGTTGCGGCGACGGCAAGGTTTGCGGCGCAGCTGCCGGGATCCGCCTTGCCGTGGCCGGAGGGAGTGCCGGGCCTTCTCTCCATGCTGCTGCTGTCAGTCCTCACCTTCGCCCTGGTCTGGGCGGCTACCCGGCCACGGCACCTCCTCCGTCGGATCCAGGAGGCGCACAGGCTGGCCGAAGCGTTGATCCAACTGCTCGAAACCTGGATTCAACGCCTCCGCCATGCGCACAGCTTGAAGCACGGGCGCGGGCACGGACGCAGGCGCGGGCACGGCGCCCCCGGCTGCGGCGGCAAATACACCGGAAGCAATTCGTAAAGCGGGCTTCGCAAAAGTACAACAAGCTTTCAGGCGATGTCCTGAAAGTGCGGGTGCCAAAGAAATCCACAGGGCACGGGATTCCCGCGTAATAATATTCAGGCTGTGGCACGATTGAGAAGCACAAGAACAATTGGGGGAATTTGTGACTGAACAGCAGTATCCGCAGACCGGGTCATCCGGACAAACCACTGGGGCGTCTGGCTGGCCACCTGCCGGCAACGCAGGGAACGCAGGCCACTCCGGGTCGGGCGCGGCCCCGGGCTCCAGTCTTCTGAAGTCTTTCGACTATAAAACTTTGATTCCCGGGGCCCTGGTCGGCGCCATTTCATACGTGGTGATTCTTATCACCGCCTTTCTTTTCTTGATTCTGGCATTGATCGGTATTAGCGCCAGCAACGGCGGCAATACCGAATTACCGTCGAATTCCATGCTTCCCAGCGGAAGCTCGATGCCGTCACCGTGGTCCCTGATAGGACAGCTGGCCGTCCAGCTTGTCGTCATGAGCCAGCTTGGCGCGCTCGGTTCGAGCATCGACGCAACCATTCCGTTCATGGGGAACGTGCACGGATCCGCTTCCGTCTTCGCGGTTCCATTGCTGCTGACGGCCGTCTCGATCGCAGCCTTGTACTTCGGCGGCCGGTACGCCGCCAAGCGGGCCGCCGCCCAAACAACGGCCGGAACCTGGATCGAGTCAGTAACAACGGGCCTGGTATTCACTCTCCTGGTCAACATCCTCGGCGCGATCTTCGCCGTTTCCATACCGGTGCCGAGCGTGAAAATCAGCCCGATCGGCGCGGTGACCTTCGGGTCATTCGTATTTGCGCTCGTGATCGGAACGCTCGCCACTTTCGCAGGGCGGGCATCAGTGCGCCCGCGCGCCACTACAGGGGCCGGTGTCCGTGCGGCGGTCCGCCGGGCGTTTGAGACTGTCGCGGTGCACTACGTCGTTTTTCTGGCCATCGCCATCCCGGTGGTTGTGATTGCCCTGGGCATCAAGTCCGGGTGGCAGTCCACCCTCTCCTCGCCGCTGTGGGCACCCACGGCAGGCTTCTTCATGTTCGGCCTGGGCCACCTGGGTGCTCTCACCCGCAACTGGAACTTCGGCTCCTCAGTGGCCTCCTCGGCGAATTCCTCCGGCTCCGACATCAGCTTCGGCTTTGGACGCGCCTTGGACCAGTACGGCATCCCTGGCTGGGCCGGATGGTTGCTGCTTCTCCTGGCGCTGATCTCAATCGTGGCGGCCTCGGTCTTCTGGTACCTGCGCCGGGGACCCATGGTGACCAACAAGATCACTGACTGGGCAGCGCTCCCTGCTTCATTCCTCGTTGCCGGGACGCTGGTGACGTGGCTGAGCAGCGTGACCGGTACCTTTGACGCCGGATCACTGGCGTCGGGTGCCGGCAGCATGACGCTGGCCTGGTTCACCCCGTTCTTCCTGATGCTCTGGGGCGGCGCCACAGAAGCATCAGCACGTTATCTCGCGCCTCAGCTGAGCCGTTACGTTCCCCTGGCCTGGGCCTACAAGATTGCTCCTGCCGAATCGGCAGCAGCTGCACCGGCTGGTACCGCGCCGGCTGGTACTGCCCCTGCTGCGGGTGCTGCTGCGGCTCCAACCAGTTATGCAGCTCCGGGAGCCCATCCTGCGCTGGCACCTCGTGAGCCGATGTCCGCCAGCGCGAAGCGCAAGCTTGGACTCATCCTGGGCTCCGCCGGTCTCGTGGTCGTCCTGGTGGTCGGTGGAGTCATCGCACTGAACGTCATCAAGGGCAATAACGGTCCTGATAAGACCGTGGGCAGCTACCTCCAGGCACTTCAGAACGGCGAAGCTTCCAAGGCGATGGCACTGGCCGATCCCGGCCTGGCCAACGACCAACGGATCCTGCTGTCCGATCAGGTCTACGCCAAGGCTGCCAAGCGCATCGACGGCTTCGACATTGTGTCCACCAAGGTCTCCGATGACACCGCCACGGTGATGGCTGAGGTACACCAGGACGGCCGTAAGCAGCAGGCGACGTACAGCCTTCGCAAGTCGAACCCTGAACTCCTGGACGATCACTGGAAGATGGAGTCGACACCTCTTCAGAGCGTCCGCATCACGACGGACACCGCGGTGAAGAAGATCGTAATCAACGGTCAAGAGCTCGACGTCGACCTTGCCGACAGCTCATTGGGTTCATCCGGCCTCAGCTACCCTGCGTTGCCCGGCGAATACACCGTTGAACTGCCCTCCTCGGAAAAATATCTAACCGCTCAGAAGTCCACGGCGCTGGTCACGATCGGGGACGCCCAGGCACCGGCGACCGCCCGCCTCAAAGTGGACGCCTCTGACGCCCTGAAGTCCGAAGCCTTGGCACAGATCGACGCCTATCTTGCCGAGTGCGTGAAGTCCACCGAGGCAGAGCCGGCCAATTGCCCGCTCAACACCTACGCTTCCTCGCGCTACTCGCGGAACTTCCACTGGACGCTCACCACGAAACCCACGTTCACCATGGGCAAGGACCCGTACGGTTCGTCTCCCTGGCGCATCACTACGCAGACTCCCGGGAAAGCCACCGTCACCTACGAAAAGGACAACTCGTACGGTTTCGGAACAGCTGACTGGAAGCCTGCAACGGACACCACCTCGGTTTCCATGAGTGCCAACGTCGACGTTGAGGACGGCAAGGTAAAGCTGACCTACAGCAGGTATTAGTGGGAAGAATGCGGCCTGCCGAGCCGTCCGCAGCGGTGTAGGCCAGTCACACCAGCGGCCCTGTCCGGGGTTCCCGGGGAGGGCCGCTGGTCGTTTCCGCCCGCCGCATAAGCACCGGCAGCTTGGTGCGCGGGCGCGGACATGGCAGGCTGGGATATTGCACTAAAACCTCCGGAAGGGACCTTCGATGGCCGCTGCGCAAAAACGCGAAACCCGCTCTCCGGCGTCGAACGTTGCCTCCTGGCGTGACGTAACCCCGGCCCAGATCGTCTTGGTCACCGGGCCGGAGGAATACTTGGGTATCAGGGCCATGGACAGGATCCGGTCGCTGGTCCGGGCGGCGGCGCCCGACGTCGAACTCAGCCGCATGAACGCCGCCGGATATGACCCGGGGGCCCTGACCATGCAGGTCAGCCCATCGTTGTTCGGCGAAAGCAAACTCATCGAGGTCGAGTCTGTGGAAGGCATGAACGAAGCCTTCCTGGCCGATGCGCTCGACTATCTGCAGCATCCCGAGCCGGATGCCGTCGTCGTACTTCGACACGCCGGTGGCGCCCGCGGCAAGAAGCTGCTCGACGCCGTCAAAAAGGGTGGCTGGCCGGTGGTTGACTGCCAGCCCTTGAAAAAGGACGCTGACAAGATCTCCTTCGTCTCCACTGAATTCAAAGCGGCGGGCCGCCGGATCAACCAGGACGCCGTCCAGGCCCTGGTGAACGCCGTGGGGGCAGACCTGTCGGAACTCGCCGCCGCCTGCAGCCAGCTGATTGCCGACGCCACCACTACCGTCACCTCCGAGACCGTGGACCGGTACTACGGCGGACGCATCGAAGCCACCGCCTTCAAGGTGGCCGACGCCGCCATGGCG
>Ga0308169_10002775_pt1 | contig 17704 bp, 19 predicted proteins | sample PhyBR1_2_FD_202139 | JGI IMG/M metagenome (GOLD analysis project Ga0308169, IMG submission 202139) | Phyllosphere microbial communities from UC Gill Tract Community Farm, Albany, California, United States - DLSLSB.R1 | ecosystem: Host-associated > Plants > Phyllosphere > Unclassified | place... | reverse complement strand
CGTCACATTTCTCGCCGCCGCCGTCGAGCACAATGTCAACCTCCCACGCGAGCGAGCACAGTCGCGCAGGAAGCGCTCGCAGCTGCTTTGCCTCTTGCTCGGCGGAACGTAGCTCCTCGAGAGCGAGCTGAGCGGTTCGTTGCATCGAGCGAGGACAAAGAAGCTGTCGCGTGCGAGGACAAGGGACGGCGCGCAGGAGAGCGAGAGGTGCGGGCGCGCGAAAGGTCAACGGCTCGAGCGGACGATGATCTGCACCGTGCGTCTGTGATCGCTTTTGCGGAGAAGAGGGAAACGCTCGTACGGAGACGCGTCGAGGAGCGAGCCGAGCACCAGCGCCGGCCCTTGTCCTCGTCGCTCTTTGTGCTCGAGGTCGTGCAGTTGCTGCGAGCTGTGGGCTTGCCAGCTGCGCCCTTCACCACGAGCCGCACCAGCGAGCAACGAGCCAGCGCACGACCAAACGCCAGCTCGACCAACTTCCCCGCGACCGACGCGCCGCACCCCTTTGAGCCGTTTCGCCGCCCTCGCTCTCCCTCAACCGTCGACCCTCGCGACCATGCCTCCCTCCTCTTCCCCTCACACCCTCTCGCTCCCTCGCCCCATCCACCGCCCGGCCCCGCTGCACCCCTCGCGCTCGACCGCCAGCAGCAGCAGCACCATGATCGCCTCGACCTCGCGCGACACGGCCGCCTTCGACGACGCGCCCTTGACGGCACCGGCACCAGCAGCGTTCGGCACCACCAAGCCGTTCAGCATGGCCGACATCGCCGCAGCCGCCATGGCCCGGCCTCGCACCGCGGTCCCCTGGGCAGAGCGCGACGACCTCGCAGAGTGCCCGCGGTCGCCCTCGTCGTCGTGCGGGTCCGGTTCGCCGTTCCCCTCGCTCCCGAGCTCGCCCTTCAGCGATGCGACGTCGTGCGCCATGACGCCGTCGTCGTCGGCCGGGTCGTTCTGCCTCCCGCCGCCGGCGCACCTCGACCAGGCCCCTCGTCCTCCCCTCCCCTCGTTCGCCTCGTCCGGCTCGACCCTCACCCACTCGACGTCGGCCCCCGCCCTCTCGTCGATCCTCCCGCCGCGACCGCCGCCCAAAGCGCCCCTCGCCGCGCCGACCACCCTCCCTCGAACCGTCTCGGCGCCGTCCGTCCCCCTCGTCAGCACCGACCCGTGGAACAGCGTCGACTTCTCGCTCAAGCTCCTCTTCACGTCGGGCAACGCGCCCGCGCCGAGCTCGCAGGGCGCGTCATCGGCGGCGGCGGCGCAGGACGAGCCCGAGCACACGCTCCCGCCGGCCTTCTTCCCGTCGCAGCGCATCTCGTTCTCGCCGCGGCTGCGCATCGCGTCGCAGGCCGGCCTCGCCTTCTCGTCGCTCGGCGGCATGCACCTCGGCGTGACGGGCATGTGCGAGACGCTCGACGCCGACGGCGCAGTCAAGTCGAAGCGCATGATCGCCGACTTCTGCATCGACCTGTCGAGCGGCCTGCGCATCTGGAAGCGCGACGCCGACACGGCGCGCAAGGCGGCCGCCCAGCGCCTCGGCCGCGTCGACCTCGAGGACGACGGCGAGACGAGGCTGCCGCCGGGCACGTACGTCCTCCCGCTCAGCATGAAGGTGCCCAACTCGGACCGGCTGTGCGTCTCTTTCTCTCTCTCCCTCTCTCTCTTTCTTCACCTCGCTCGGAGCTCGTCTCTGACTCTCGCACTCTTCCTCGTACAGCCCGCCGTCGTTCGAGTGCGCCCAGTTCCGCATCTCGTACACCATGTCGATCGCGCTCTTCTCGGCCGTCAAGAACGCCAACGGCACGCCTCGTCGCCTCAAGGTCTTCTCGGTCCCGTTCCACGTCCTCCCTTCGACGCTCCCGGCACCGGCACCCGAGCTCCCCGTCCTCACGCACGAGTACCGCAAGAGCGTCTTTGCGTCGCTCATGCAAACCCTCACACTCTCGTCGCCCAAGCCCAACGAGACGGGCTACCACATCGTCCACCCCTCGCTCCCGACATCGCACTTCTCGCCCGGCGCGCACGCCGCCATCCCCGTCTCGCTGCGCATCGTCGACCGGCCCCTCGAGCCGACCGACCTCTACGTGCGGCTCGCGCTCGTGCGCAAGACGTACGTGCGCGAGTCGTCCCAGGGCTCGCTCGCGCAGGCGATCGAGGACGAGTGGGGCCTCGGTCCGGGCGTGTCGCTGTCGGCGCTCGGGTACCCGGAGGAGGTCATCGTCGAGCCCTGGTGCAAGGAGGAGGAGGAGATCGTCTCGCGGTGGGGCTGGATCCCCTACTCGTCGCGGCCGGGCGCCGACCCGACCGAGAAGGCCGAGGTCGTCATCCGCGACATTGCGCTGCCGCTCCACGGCGCCGACGGCCAGGGCTGGGCGCACGGCTACTCGACCTCGCTCGACCTCGAGCCGACGTCGGTCCCGTCGACGACGCACGGCGAGTGCTCGTGGTTCTCGCCGGCGTTCCGAGGTCGCCCGCCGGTCGCCAAGGAGTACGGCAAGCACGTCCACGTCTCGACCCGGTTCTTCCTCTCGATCGAGGTCGGCTTTGCGACGCCCGCCCTCGGCGAGACGCTCGCCGCCCTCCACGCCGAGTCGCCCGACCTCGAGCTCCCTCGCCCCAACGCCTTCACGGCGCCGTCGTCGCCGCGCTCGAGCTCGGTCTCGGGCCAGTCGACGGCCAACCCGTTCCACGTCCCCGCGCCGCGCGCGCCGCGGCACCTTCCCAAGTCGCCCGCCGGCTCGCTCGCCTTCCCGGGCAAGCTGCGCGAGCTCCTCATCCCCGTCACGATCGGCTCGGTCGCCGAGCCGGGCCTCGCATGCCTCGCCGCCGACGGCGGGCCCGCAGGGAGCGAGACGGCGCAGCGGCGGCAGGAGCGCGAGGCGCGCGAGGAGCGCGGCGAGGACTCGCGCGCAACGCTCGGCGAGGGCCCCGAGGGCGCGTGGCTGTGCGCACCGCCTGGGTACGACGAGGCGCTTAGGTCGGCGCCGGCGTACGTCGTCTGAGCGCAGGACGGCGCCTCTCCTCGCGCGCCGCACGGACCCTTCCCCTCCCTCTCTCCTTCTCCCTTTCGTCTTTCTCTCCCTCTCGCACCTGCAGCACCTTCCCTACCTGATCATGTCTTTCATCGTCGTCGTCCTCCTCATGTCCGCGCAGGCTCGCGCTGTACCCTTCCTCTCTTCCTTGCCCCGCCCGTCTGTATCCTTCTTTCTTTGACGCCGTAGGAACTCTCTCTTCTCTTTATCCGTGTCCTTGCCAACAACAGTGCTGTCTCTCTCTCCTGAGCGTTTCGCGAGCGAGCGAGAGCGAGAGCGAGGCGAGCACGAGAAAGGAAGAGCACGAACGACCTCGCACTGCACGACCGGCCCTCCCTCGCTGCGCACCAACAGCTACTCGACGCCCATCTTGCGCACCCGGTCCTTGGCGATGGCCCACATGTCGCCGAGCCCGCGCTCGAGCTCGCTGCGCCAGGCCTGCGAGCCGGCGGGCGAGACGCGCAGGCGGGCGCGCAGGTCCGAGAGGCGGGGTTCGGGGGTCGAGGGCGAGGGAGGCGGAAGGGAGAGGGAGAGGAGGGACTGCGGGCGAGAGAGGCAAGAGTCAGAGCTCGAGGGTGCGGTGGACGGCAAGGAAGAGAGGAGGAGAGGGTCGAGAGCGGGGCGCACCTCGATCTCGGGGACAATCTCGGCGCGCGAGCGGCCGTTGACGAACGTGATGAAGCGCAGGCCGGGGAAGGCGTCCTCGTAGAGCGAGTTGAGGACCTGCGAGCGGGCGTGCACGAGCGAGAAGGCGGAGAGGGAGGGAAAGGACGGAGGGGGCAAAGCAGGTCAGCGAGTGCTCCCTCGCACGGCGTCCGGTGATAGAAAGGAGGAGACGCACCTGTAGACGCTTGAGGACCTCGCCCGGGGTGCCCTGCTGTCCCTGCTTCGGCGCCTGCTCGCCCTGGCTTGCGGTGCTCAAGTTCTTGGTCTCGCCGATGCGCGGGTGGGCGGCGAGGAAGGCGGCCTGGTCGTCGACGTCCCAGCTCGCGACGACGTCTGCTGCGAGGTCGACAAGGGCGGCGTAGGACGGTGGGCGGGACTGAGGCGGGAGCGAGGCGATGCGGGTGTGGAGCTGCGGTGCGAGGAGGGACTCGAGCGGGGGCGAGGGCTCGAGGAGGAGCTTGAGGACGGGGACGTAGGGTGCTGGAGTGGGCGAGTGGACGAGCAGGTCGATGCGCGGGGGAGGGAGAGCGTCGGCCATGGGTTTGGCGAGGGGAGGTGGGGGGCGGAGTCGACGAGTTGAGGACGAGGCGGGGCGGGTGCCGGACGGGTCGAGTCGGCCGAGGAGTGCAATCGAAGCTGGACTGTGTAGGTACTCGCTGGAGCAGAGGTCGTGGTGGTGCGCAGGAGCGGGGCGAGATGAAGAAGCGGAGACGGCGAAGCGAGATGAAGGATGTCGCCCCCGGCCATCTCTGCGGCAAGCCTATGTGTCGGACCAGCTATGCGATTGTATCACGAGCTCACATCTTCACCCACAAGCCTTGACCGGGTCGAGGTGGGCGAGCGTCTCGCGAGGCGGAGGTTTCGCCGCCGAGCCGCTCTCGCTCCTCTCCCTCTCCTCACACACCGCCAGGCCAGCTGCGAGCATCATCTGCTGCGCAACCGACCGCCCAGCTACCCACAGAGCCGCCACCAACCCGCCTGCACCTCGTCTTCGCCCGCCCTCACCGCCGCAGACCCCACTCTCGCCCGAACCACCTCGCCCAGCTCTCCGCCAGCGCGCACGACACCATCATGGCTCCTCTACCAGCACTGATCATCGTCATGGGCACCTCGGGCTGCGGGTCCGTCCTCGTCTCACCGCGTCCTCACACCTCGCCGTCTCGCTGACCTCGCCTTCGGTCAACCCACCTCGTCCTCCCTCGCTCTCGCCCGCACCACCTCGCTCTGCCCTACTCGCCCTCGTACCGCCATGCAGCAAGTCGACCGTCGGACTCGCCATCGCAAAACAGCTCGGCATCCCCTTTGTCGACGGCGACGACCTCCATCCGGCCGCCAACGTCGCAAAGATGTCGCACGGCCACCCGCTCAACGACGAGGTGCGTCCCCCTCTCTCGTCCCGGCATGCTCAGAGAGCTCGTGCTGACCCGTGCGGCGCAACAGGACCGCATCCCCTGGCTCCACCGCATCCGCGAGACGGCCATCCTCCTCACCTCGCCCGCCGGCCTCACCGCCCTCGACCGTCCCTCGCACCCGCCTTCGCCTCGAGAGGTCCACTCGGAGCCTCTCTCGCACGAACTCGCCGGCGCCCTCCAGCACGTCCACCCGGACGCCCTCGCCGCCCGGCTCGAGCGCACCCACGAGCAGGGCATCACGCGCGAGCGCGCGGCGTGCGTCGTGGCGTGCTCGGCCCTCACCAAGGAGTACCGCAAGCTGCTCAGGGGCGAGGAGGCGAGGTTCCACCTGCCCGACGGGCGCGAGGTCGTGTCGGACTCGCACCTCGAGCCGCACATCGAGACCTTCTTCGTCTACTGTGCGTCCCTCTTCCCTCTTTCGCTGTCCTGCACCGACTTTTTCTGCTCGAGGACTTTTTCACTGACTCCCTTTGAACCTCGCCCGCAGTGCACGGCACGCGCGCGCTGCTGCTCAAGCGCATGGAAGCGCGCGCGGGGCACTTCATGAAGGCGTCGATGCTCGTTAGCCAGCTCGCGACGCTCGAGCCGCCGCACGAGACGGACGAGGTCAACGTCGCCGTCGTCAAGCTCGGACAGGGCGACGCCGAGGCCGAGGAGAGGGGCAAGGAGGCCGTGTGCCAGGATGCGGTCGAGCGGGCGAGGAGGTTCGTCGGCTAGAGCGGCTCTCGGCGAGGTAGACGGTATCTGAGCTGCACATGGAGTCTGTGTCATTGCTGCACGGCCTACAGGAGAGCACAGAGAGAGCTCGTCTCGGAGTTGTTGGCCGTCTCTCGCGCGTCGCGCCGCGGCCAGGACGAGCTCCCCTCCTCCCCTCGTTCCTCCCACCCGCCTGCACCCGCTACCGCCATGGACGCCGAGCCATCCGCCAAGCGCCCCCGCCTCTCGCAGGGTGAGCCGCCCCTCCTCGCCGGCGAGCCCACAGCCGACGCCGTCCTCCCCGGCGACGACGCACCTCCCCCGACGACGACGACGACCACGACCACGACCGACACGCTCCCAGACGAGGAGCACGCCGCGCCGCCCTCGAGCGCAGCAGGCGCACACGCCAAGCCCCTCAGCGCAATCTGGGCCGCCAAATCGCCCTCGCCCCGCAAGAAGAAGCAGGCCGTCGACCTCAAGGGCAAGGGCAAGGCGCGCGCGCACGGCCAGGGCCCAGACGACGACGACAAGGAGAACTTCACGACCTTGCTCGAGCGTCTCGAGGCAGAGAGTGCGTCCCTCTGCTCTGCACACTCCTCCCCACCCCGCTCGCCGTCGTCGTCGGCCTCATCTTGAGCGAGCGCTGACCCCTCTCGCGCTCTCCTTCTCGTGCGCAGCTTCGACCGGCGAGCAGGAGAAGTGGGGTCGTCCTTCCGCCCCCAAGCTCACCCCGCAGCGCGATGGCTTCGGTCCGTCTCCCCTCCTCCTCCTCGTGCCTGCCGCTCAGCCTCGTAGCTGACCCTCGCCTCCTTCAACGCGCGCAGTGTTCCAGCAGATCGATCTCGAGGAGTTCTCGGCACCCGGAGCGGGGCCAACCATTCGTGCGTTCGGCGTGAGCAAGGTGCGTCGTCGCTCGAGTCGCTCGGTCCACTTCTGCTCCTGCTGAGCGCAGAAGCTGACCTTTGCGTCTGTCGCCACCTTCGCAGGCCGGCCACTCGGTGCTCCTCCACGTCAAGGGCTTCCTGCCGTACTTCTGGGTCGCCGCGCCCAAGGGCTTCACCAACTCGGACTGCGTTCCCTTCCTCGAGCACCTCAACGTGCGTCCCCTCTCGCCTGGCTTCTCGGCGCTTTTTGCAGCTCGAGCTGACGTCGTACTTGACTATATTGTGGACGCAGACGAGCTACTTCAACGGCACGCGCCCGATCCGGTCCATCACGCTCGCCAACAAGCGCAACCTGTGGGGCTACAAGGGCGAGGCCGTCGTGCCCTTCATCAAGATCACGACCGTCGACACCAAGAACTACCCCAAGGTCCGCAACGGCTTTGAGCGCGGCGAGGTGACGTACCGCGACTTTTTCGACGGCTCGTCCCTCCTCACGTTCGAGAGCAACATCGCCTACACGCTGCGCTTCATGATCGACCACCACGTGCGTCCTCCTCTCTCTTCACTACGACGACGAGCTCGAGCTGACGCCGAGTCGAGCCCCCGCGCAGATCGTCGGCATGAACTGGCTCGAGATCAAGGCCGGCGGGTGGCAGCACAAGCGCGACAAGATCTCGAGCTGCCAGTACGAGATCGAGTGCGAGTGCGTCCCTCTTCCTCCTCTCTCACTCACTCCTCGTCGTCGTCCAGAGCTGACTCTCGAGCCCCCCTGCAGCCACACGGCCCTCATCTCGCACGAGGCGGTGGGCGACTGGTCGGGCGTCGCGCCGCTGCGCATCCTCTCGTTCGACATCGAGTGCGCCGGCCGCAAGGGCATCTTTCCCGAGGCGGACAAGGACCCCGTCATCCAGATCGCCAACATGGTCACTCGCCAAGGTGCGTCGAGCCTGCCAGCACCGATGTCGGACCCCTCCCCCTCCCCCTCTCGAGCAGCTGGAGAGCTGACTAGGTCCTGTTGTTCCTCGTACAGGCGAGAGCAAGCCCTTCATCCGCAACGTCTTCACGCTCAACACGTGCGCCCACATCGTCGGGTCCGAGGTGCTCGAGTTCGAGCGCGAGAAGGACCTCCTGTCGCAGTGGCGCAAGTTCGTCGAGGAGGTCGACCCGGACCTCATCATCGGGTACAACACGAGCCAGTTCGACCTGCCGTACCTCATGGACCGCGCAAAGGCGCTCAAGGTCACCGACTTTCCCTACTTCAGCCGGCTCAAGGGTGCGTCGGTCGCCCTCCTCCTCGTTCTGCAACGCGCTCTCCTCGAGCGGCAGCAGCTGATTCAAGTGCATGAGCGCGCGCAGGCGTCAAGACCGAGGTCAAGGACACGCACTTCTCGAGCAAGGCGTACGGCACGCGCGACTCGAAGGAGACCAACATGGACGGCCGGCTCCAGCTCGACATCCTCCAGGTCATGCAGCGCGACTACAAGCTGCGCTCGTACACGCTCAACTCGGTCTGCGCCCACTTCCTCGGTGCGTCGTCGTCCTCGCCGAGCCTCGCTGCGGCTGCTCGCGCTCTGCGGCCTGAGCGCACCAGCTGACGATCGTCTTGTGCTCCTGCGCGCAGGCGAGCAGAAGGAGGACGTGCACCACTCGGTCATCACCGACTTGCAGAACGGCAACGCCGAGTCTCGACGCCGCCTCGCCGTCTACTGCCTCAAGGTGCGCTCGTCGTCCCCTCGTCCTGGTCACTCGTAGTCGACCTTCCTAACTCGCTCTCGCTCGCTCGCAGGACGCCTACCTCCCTCAACGCCTCATGGACAAGCTCATGTGCTTCATCAACTACACCGAGATGGCGCGCGTGACGGGCATCCCGTTCAACTACCTCCTCTCGCGCGGTCAGCAGATCAAGGTCATCTCGCAGCTGTACCGCCAAGCGCTCAAGGTCGGCTACGTCGTCCCTGCGCTCAAGCAGGAAGGCTCGGACGAGCAGTACGAGGGCGCGACCGTGCTCGAGCCCGAGCAGGGCTACTACGACGTCCCGATCGCGACGCTCGACTTTGCGAGCCTGTACCCGTCCATCATGCAGGCGCACAACCTGTGCTACACGACGCTCCTCGACGCCCGCATCGCCCAGTCGCTCGACCTCAAGGAAGACGAGGACTACGTCCGCACGCCCAACGGAGGTGCGTCGTCGTCGTCCCTCTTCTTCAGCTCCCCGGAGTCCTCTCGCTCGCTTCGGATGCTGATGGCAGTCCACGTCCGATCCGCACAGACCTCTTCGTCAAGGCCTCGCGCCGCAAGGGCCTCCTGCCGACCATCCTCGAGGACCTGCTCGCCGCTCGTAAGCGTGCGCGCGCCGAGCTCAAGAACGAGACGGACCCGTTCAAGCGCGCCGTCCTCGACGGTCGTCAGCTCGCCCTCAAGGTGCGTCTCGCTCTCTCTTCTCTCCACCTGTCGTGCCTCGCTGCGTCCTGCCTCGAGCCAAAGCTGACGAAGCCGTCCTCGTCGCGCAGGTCTCGGCCAACTCGGTGTACGGCTTCACGGGCGCGACGGTCGGCAAGCTGCCGTGCTTGCCCATCTCGATGTCGGTCACGGCGTACGGTCGCGAGATGATCGACAGGACCAAGCAGGTGCGCTCGTCGTCCGCGTTCCTCGTCGTCGATGGGCTCGAGCGTTCCTCCCCCGAGCTCGAGCTGATGCTCGAACTTGATCTCGAGCGCAGGAGGTGCAGGACCGGTACAACACGGCCAACGGGTACGACTACGACGCGACCGTCATCTACGGCGACACCGACTCGGTCATGGTGCGATTCGGCTGCCCGGACCTCGAGACGGCGATGAAGCTCGGTGCGTCCTTCCTCCCCTTCCCACTCCTCTTCTTCTTCCTCGCCTGACTCTCCCCTCTCGTCGCACAGGTGCCGAGGCCGCCGACTTTGTCACGTCCAAGTTCGTCAAGCCGATCAAGCTCGAGTTCGAGAAGGTCTACTTCCCCTACCTCCTCATCAGCAAGAAGCGGTACGCCGGCCTGTACTGGACTCGCCCCGAGAAGTACGACAAGATGGACACGAAGGGTATCGAGGTGCGTCGCGCTGCTCCCTGTCGGCGTCGTCGGGCTGCTCTCCCCCGCCGAGAGCGTCTCGCTGACTCGGGCTCGAGGCTCTCGTCCGCAGACGGTCCGCCGCGACAACTGCCGCCTCGTCGTGACGGTCATCGACACGTGCCTGCGCAAGATGCTGATCGAGCGCGACGTCAAGGGCGCCGAGGCGTACGCCAAGCAGGTCATCTCCGACCTGCTCCAGAACAAGGTCGACCTGTCGCAGCTCGTCATCACCAAGGCGCTCGCCAAGGCCGACTATGCGGCCAAGCAGGCGCACGTCGAACTCGCCGAGCGCATGAAGAAGCGCGACGCTGGATCGGCGCCGGCCATGGGCGACCGAGTGGCCTGTGCGTCGTCCTCTCTCCTCCTCTCCCCTCCTCCCTCCTCACTTCGAGCACTCCCTGACACCAAGACCTCGTCGCAGACGTCATCATCAAGGGCACCAAGGACGCGCGCGCGTACGAGAAGTCGGAGGACCCGCTCTACGTCCTCGAGAACAACATCCCGATCGACACCAAGTACTACCTCGAGAACCAGCTCTCGAAGCCGCTCATGCGCATCTTCGAGCCCATCATGGGCGAGCGTGCGAGCTCTCTCCGTGCGTCCCGCTTCCTCTCGTCGCTCTCGCTGCGTCGGCGAGCCGAGCTGACCATGAGCTCTCGCCCTCGCTCGCAGTCGCCGGCGACCACACGCGCACCGTCTCGATCGTCGCGCCGACCGTCGGCGGCCTCATGAAGTTCGCCGTCAAGACGGTGACCTGCCTCGGGTGCAAGACGCCGCTCAAGCCGGGCACGCCGAGTCCGTCCCTCTCTCTCTCTCTTTCACTCCCTCTGCGGGCGCGCACTGACCCCTCCTTCCTCCCTCGCTCGCTCGCAGACCAAGCCGTCTGCCACAACTGCCGCCCTCGCACGGCCGAGCTGCACCGCCGGCAGGTGACGCTCGCCGCGAGCGCCGAGACGGCGTTCGCGAGGCTGTGGACTCAGTGCCAGCGCTGCCAGGGCTCGCTCCACCAGGTGCGTCGCGCGCATCCTTGCTCTTCAGCTCTAGTCTCTCTGCGAGACAGCGCTGATATGGGGATGCCATGCCGCTCGCAGGACGTCCTGTGCACGTCGAAAGACTGCCCGATCTTCTACATGCGCAAGAAGGCGCAGAAGGAGGCCGTCGACGCCGTCGGCACGCTGCAGCGCTGTACGTCTCCCTCTCCCTCTTCGTCCCTGCGTGCGCCGAGGACGGCAGCTGATCCTCTCCCTCCCTCGTGCTCGCAGTCGACGGCGAGTGGTGAGCGGGCGCTCTCTCGGTTGTGCTAGCTCGTCTCGCTGTCTCTGTACCAGGCCGTCTTTCTCCCTCTCCCTTGCATTGTAGCTCTCGTTCCTCGCACTGCCTGTCGAGGTCGAGAGAAAAGTAAAGAGACGGAGCATTGCGAGCCAGCCGCACTACGTCCGCCGCTCGAGCCTCTCTCAGTCCCGCTCCTCGTCCCTCGGGTCCTCGACCTCGTCGTACTGCCACCCTTCGTCCCTCTCCCACGGCCATCTCCTCCCCTCCTCGTCGCCCTCGCCGCCGCCCCACCGCATCTCGACCTCGCGGAAGACCTCGACCCGCTTGCCCTGGACGAACCCGAGCTTGTTGAACAGGCCGAGGCTCGGCGCGTTGTCGAAGCCGATGCGCGCGAAGAAGGCGCTCGGGGCGAGGTCGAGGGCGCGCGAGGCGTACGAGAGGAAGAGCTGGAGGGTGAGGAGGGCGAGGCCAGAGCGAGGGCGGTGCAAGGTCGAGGCGGCAGGGAGCATGATCTCGAGCTCGGCGCGGCGGGGTGTCGGAGTCGGTGCAGGGTCGGCGGGTGAAGAGGCAGGCGAGGAAGGCGGCGAGGCGTCGTGCAGGAAGAGGTTGACGTCGCCGATCATGCGCGAGGTGTCGTTGTGCGCGGCGAGGAAGGCGGCGGGGTCCGAGGAGGGGGAGGGGGCGGTGTCGGAGCGCAGGTGGACGATGAAGGTGAGCTCTGCGGGCGAGGCAAGTTAAGCGATCAGCACTCGGGGTGCGGCCAGAGGAGAGGGGGAGGGACGAGGACGAACTGTCGGCGTCGAGTCGCCACGACTCTGCGTGCGAGCAGGAGAGTCAGCGGGCGTCCGCAGAGGTCAGAGGAGAAAGAGTGGACGCACTCTGCATGTCGAACTCCTCGTCGAGGGTCAAGCGCTCGCTCGCCGTCTGCTCGCGCACCTCATCGTTCTCCATCCAGTCGTGGTACCGCGGGACGTGCCAGCGGCGGTAGGGGCGCAGCACGAGCCTGTCGTTGGCGAGCGTCACCGCCTCGTTGAGCCGCATCGTGAGCCAGAGAGCTCGACAGCGAGGAGGAGGAGCGAGGGAGGAGGAGGAGGCCGGCGCCCGGAGAGGGCAGGCCATCCATCTCCGCGAGACGATCGAGCAACGTTGGCGGCGACCGAGACTTTCTGTCGAGGCGGCACGCTCTAGCCTACCCAAATTGCAATCGCCGTAGCAAGCCAACCACAAGCCGCGCGTATCAAGAAGCGGTCTGTCCTTCTCCTCGTCGGCCATTCTCTCAGCTTAGCCATTCTGTGCGCAGCAGCTCTACATAGCTAGCAGCAGCTACCCGACAGCCTGCCCCTGCGCCCGCCGTGCGACGCGCCCGACCAGCAGCCTCGCCTCGTCGTCGTCAGCAAGATCACCAGATCAACCTCCGTCGCAGCTCCCCCTCGACCCCGGCCCCGCCCAGCGGCGAGATGATGCGCATCCAGAGCATCCTGTCGCCTGCTGCGTCGGCAGATCCGCCCTCGCCCCAGCCCGCGATGCCGCACGACGATGCCGCCGCCGGGCCAGGTCATCAGCAGCAGGCCGCCTCTCGCCCTTCGTCGGCCCAGGGCGGCATCTCGCTCCCGCCCATCTCGTCCTTGACGAGCCCGCAGCACCACCCGGGCCAGCCCCACCCCGCCGCGCGCCTCCCTCGTCTCGCAGGCTGGCCCTTGGGCTCGCCCTCTCCCGCCAACGCCGCCGAGTCGACGACTCGCCACGCCGGTCCGTCCGCCACGAGCACACCCGCATCGCCATCCTCCCAGTCGGCAGACGCCGCCGCCGCCGCCATCCTCTCGTCCCTCCCCCGAGGCCCGAGCGGCTCCCCTCCCCTCCAGCACACCCCAGCCTCGCCGAGCAACGCCCCGACCGCCGTCCCCGACAAGCCCCAGATGCTCACGCCCATCCCCTACTTCAACGGCCGCCTGCCGACCCCGCGAGGCCCCGACGCCTCGCCGCAACCGCACCAGCTCAAGGCCGCCGCCGCCGCCGCCGCGAGCACGTCCAAGGCGTCCGTCAGCAAGCGCGACCGCCCGCCCAACGTCTGCGCCGCCTGCGGCACGACCTCGACGCCGCTATGGCGCCGCGACCCGCAGGGCAACTCGATCTGCAACGCCTGCGGTGCGTCTTCTCCCTCTCGCTTCGTCCTCGAGCTTGGCGAACCGTTTGCTGACTCGGCCTCCTCCCGCAGGTCTGTACCTCAAGGCTCGCCGCGGCGGCCCTCGCTCGTCGCACGAGCCGCAGAAGCAGCCGTCGCCGGGCCTCGCGCCAGTCGGCACGGCGCAGCAGCTCCTCGCGCCGCCGTCGGCCATGTCGGGCTCGCCCGCGCCCGCGCCGCGCTCGGCCTACTCGGCAACGCCGCAGCCGCCGGCGATCCACTACACGCCCGAGCAGGTGCGCGCGCAGCAGATGGCGGCGCACTGGGCCGCGCAGCAAGCTGCTGCAGCGGCCGCCCCCGGCGCGGGTCCTTCTCCGCCGCCGCCCGGCTACGGCGCTCCCTCACACGCGCCCGCCGCCGCACCTCCATCCACTCCTCGCCCTCCGACTGCGCCCTCGACCGCGCCCGCACCCGCCGTCGTCGGCCCCTCGCACGCCGCACCGACCCCTCCTGCGCCCGCCGCCTCTCGGCACAACGCCGACCCGCCCGCCGGCTCGTGCCCGGGCGGCGGCGTCTGCAACGGCTCGGGCGGCCAGACGTGCTGCCAGGGCTGCCCAGCGTTCAACAACCGCATTATGTACGGCACCGGGTCGGGCGGCAACATGCACAAGCGCGGGAGGAAGAAGGACGGCGGCGCCGGCGCCGGCGGCGCGTCGGCCGGGACGGCGGGAGGAGGAGCAGAGGGAGGTGGGGCGGGCGACGACGACGCCGTCGGTGTCATGGAGTGCGCCAACTGCGGAACGAGTGCGTCCGTGCCCGCCCTCGAGACTCGCTGGGGCCGGCTCGACTGCGCTCGGACGCTCTCGAGCACGGCTCTCAAAGCGAACGATCGGACATTGACTCTTTCCCTCTATGTGCGCAGGGACGACGCCGCTCTGGCGCCGCGACGGTGAGGGCCAGGTCGCCTGCAACGCCTGCGGTGAGTCACGCCGTTCCTCCTCTTCTCCTCGCCCGGCGCACGGACCTCCACCCGTTCTCGAGCACCCCCTACGTCGCGCTCGTCGACGTGCAGACTCTGAAGGAGCCAGGCGTGTCGACCATGCAGCTCTCGAGCGCGCCGGACCGACGACGGCCGAGGCGAGGGGCCCGACCCTGCTCGGCAGGTCTCAGGCTTTGCCTGCCCTTTTTCTCGTCGTCGCGCGCTCGCCGCTGGTCGGGCGGGCACGGAAAGCCCGGTATCTGATCTCGTCGAACGCGCTCGGCTGCTGGATCGCGAGGGCGGCAAAGCCGACCGGGCGTCGGCGAGGAGGGTTTTCCCATCCTCGCACCCGCATCGGCAGCAGGGACGGGACGAGCAACTCGAGGGGCCGCCTGCACTGGGTCACAGAGTGCGATCGAGCCGTCGCTGACCGCCCTGCGCTCCCTCCATCTCGTCCACCGCCTTCCTCGTCTTCCCTCCCCTCCCCCCTCGCCGACTCTCCTCGATCGCACCGCCTCGCCTGCTGCACTCGTCGGCGTCGTCATCCAGGTCTCTACTACAAGCTCCACGGCCAGCACCGCCCCGTCAACCTCAAGAAGCCGACGATCAAGCGCCGGCGACGCGTTCCTGCTGCTCCGACCCCGCAGGTGCGTCCCTCGCCGCTCACGATCTGGACTCGCTCGAGCTGCAGCTAACCTATTCCACGACGCGCGCAGAACCGCGCCGCCGCCATGGAGGCGCACGCTCGCGCCGGCGGGTCAGCTACCGTCTCCCCTCCTCCCTCCGGCTCCGACTTCGACCTCGCTCCCGCCGACCCTGCCGCATCTGCCGGCACGCCCGCCGCCAAGCGCCGCAAGACGGCGCCGAAGAAGGCAGCTGCGGTCGCTGCGGCGACTGCCTCGCCGGCGATCCTCGAGGAGCGCGAGCGCGAGGTTGCGGCGGCGGCGGCGGCAGCAGCGGCGGCGCACGCGTCGCAGCCTCACGGCTCGCCGCGCAACATGCTCTCTGAGCTCGCCGCCGTCGCGACGCACACGGCCAACGCCAACGCCGTCGCCGCGCAGCAGCAGCAGCATCAGCACTCGGCCGCGCCTCCTCCCCCTCCTCCGCACACGCACCATCACCACCACCACGCCGTGCCGCACACGCACCCGACGCACCCTCCTCACGCCCATGCGCACCAGCACGCGCACCGCCACGCGCCGAGCACGCCGTCGGTCCTCCTCCCCGCTCCCGGCCCATCCTCGTCCGCCTCGACCTCGGCCGCTGCGAGCGCGACCGCCGCCGCGCTCGCCGCCGCCGGGCTCGACATGCCCTTGACGGCGCTCACGCTGCGCGACCTCGCCTCGCTGCGCGACTCGCTTCGGGACGAGCTCGCGCAAGCGAAGGAGCACCTCGTGCGGCTCGACGCGTTCGTGCGCCGCAGCGAGGGCGTCGTGCGGGTCCTCGACGAGGCGGTGCAGCAGGGCGCGCACGGCCTTCCGCAGGGCGGCTCACCCGCTCCTCCTGCCGCCGCCGTCGGAGCGAGCGCCGCAGGAGCTGGGCCGGGAGGACGCCCGCCCGCCGCGCCGCACTCGCACTCGCACCCGCATCCGCACGCTCATGCACACGGCCACTCGCACTCGCACTCGCACGCGCACCACCATGCGCACTCGCACGCGCACGCGCACGGCGCCGCACCCGCCGCAACCTCGTCCTCGGCCTCGGCCTCGACTCTGACCTCGACGCCCGCTCACGCCGCAGGCGCAGCAGGCGCGCCGCCCTCAACCGACGAGGAGGCCTACGATGCCTACCTGCGCGCCCTGCCCGAGATGGCAGCTGTCAAGCTCCCGCCGCGCCGCCTCACCGGGTGCAACGAGCCGCTCGCGGGCGCCGGCGCAGCAGCTGCCGTCGTCGTCAAGCGCGAGGACGACGACGAGGCGGGCGAGGAGCTCGGTGCGCAGGTGCAGCAGGAGGAGGAGACACAGAGCATGGAGGTCGACGCGCAGGAGGCGGCGGCGGCGACGGTGAATGAGGGGGACCGTGCGTGAGAAGGCGGGCGGAGCAGCACGCTGGAGCTTTGCTTGACGACGCTTGTTGCAAACAGTACCATTTCATCCGTTCTCTGCGCTCGTTCTCTCTACAATGAGGAGCAAGAGCAGGAGGGACGCGCTTTCTGGACGTGGCGCTCGAGCGAGGAGGAGCACGAGCGGGGAGTCGGCATGGAGCTGGAGGCACCGCCTCTCTCGAGCTGAGCACCTGTGAACGGACGCTTCGAAACGGCTCCGAGCCATCGTGCTCTCAGAAGGACCGGCCTGAGACGAGTTCCCTGACGACCCCTCGCTCGAGCGTGAAGCAGAAGCGCTCGTTCCTCTCTCTCGCTCTCTGTCTTGCTCGAGGTCCATTTCCGAGAATAGAGTGCTTTGTTGCATATGTAGAGAGACGAACACCCAGGAGAGCGCACACGAGAGAGAGGAGGAGGGAGGGAGAGAGCGAGGGAAGGGGAGGCGAGAAAGACGAAGGAAGAGGGAGGAGAGGAGGGCATGCGGCGGTGGCGGGGTATCCAATAGATGAGGTGGGCCGACATTAGTCCCGAGATGGAGGGCGCGAGGAAAGAGAGAGGGTGGATGCGGTTGCGGGGAGAGGAGGAAGAAGGGGGATGATGGGCAGCGGCGGGAGCGCCGAGCGAGAGGAGAGGTGCGCGCTCTTTTAGTTGGTCTTCTTGGCGACGGCGGCGGCGGCGCCCTTGGCGGCCTTGACGGTCGAGCCGGCCTTGGGCTTGTAGCTGCGAGTGAGGGCGTCGAGAAGGCGAGTCAGTCACCGTTGCGCAGCGAGCGAGACGAGAGATTCGGAGCTCACGTCTTGGCGTAGAAGCTGATGAAGAGCTGTGGAGGAGGGAGAGGGTCAGAGAGTCAGCGATGCCTGCGAGCGAGGCAGCAAGGAGAGGTCGGCCGTGGAGCTCGAGACGCACGAAGAGGTACGAGGCTGCGCGCGGGTGCGATGCAAGGCCGAGTCAGTCGCGAGCACGACCCAGAAGGCCGGGACTGAGGGAGGGACGCACTGAGGAGACCGCAGCCGAGGAGGGCGGCGCTCTCGGTGCCAGCGCACGAGCCCATGGTCGGCCACGTCGGGAGGTAGGTGGCCGTGAAGTACGAGTAGGACGCAAAGTAGACGGTGAAGAGGTCGATGACGAACTGGGTGATCTGGAGCGTCGTGAGGTACCTGCAGAGGAGAGCGTCAGTGACCAAGGACGAAGGCGAACGAGCGAGCGAGGCGAGGCGAGGCGAGAGGGGACGCACTTCTTCCACCAGATCTTGTAGCCGGCGGCCGTCATGAAGTAGTAGTAGTACATGAGGACGTGGACGAAGAGGTTGAGCGTGATGACGACCCACGACACCGAGGTGCGGCCGTTGAGCTGGGTGTAGCAGAGGACGGCCGTCGCGGTGTGGTGGAAGACGTGGAGGAACTGGAGGGGCTTCTTCTTGACGACGAGGAAGGCCGTGTCGAAAAGCTCCCAGTCTGCGAAGGGCGTAAGGCGAGGGCGTGCGCGAGAGGGCGAGGGCGAGGCGAAA
>Ga0308169_10002773_pt1 | contig 17707 bp, 32 predicted proteins | sample PhyBR1_2_FD_202139 | JGI IMG/M metagenome (GOLD analysis project Ga0308169, IMG submission 202139) | Phyllosphere microbial communities from UC Gill Tract Community Farm, Albany, California, United States - DLSLSB.R1 | ecosystem: Host-associated > Plants > Phyllosphere > Unclassified | place... | reverse complement strand
CGTCCGACACCGCACCTGGAGCATAATATCTTCTCAGCAATCGTTCATCCCGGTCGACAGGCCTCTTTTATCTCCCATCTCGACCTCGCATAATCAGCAGAATCAGCCAAGATTCCGTAACACCCGGTAACTCGTCCCGCAGCGGCAACGGCGGCGGCTTCGTGCGACAACACCAACAACCCACCTGGCCTTGGTGCCACCCCTCTTCATCCGGTCGTACCACATCCGCCGCCATCATATCGCTGCTTCGCCCCCAGCCCCGTAACTACGGGTCCTTCTCCGACATGTCCCAGCTGGGCGAGGACGATCCTGGCCCTGGCTCCGGCACGCATACGCCGGGTGCAGGACCTTCGCGGTTGGCGCAGACCTTTTTTCCGGGTGGTACACGGCGGAGATCAGATTCGAGCTCGTCTTCATCTTCGGCGGGATCGGTCGCTGGGTCAAGAAGCAGGGCGAGGAGTCGGCGAATGGCGAACGACGGGGACAGTGACACGGAGACGAAAGAGAGAAGCAGGTCGGCGGGGAGGAACCGAGACTTGCCAGAGGAGGAGAGGTTGATGTATTCTGATACGGAGGAAGAAGAGGCGGATCTGAGTGGAGCTGCCAAGGCCGAAGCGGCCCAGGCGGTCTGGTGAGCTATGGCTCCCGAGAAGCGGGTGTGAAGCTGACTCGAAGGGGAAAGACGAGTCGCTGGTTCCTGTTCGTCGGGTGAGCTGCGTCGTGTTCATCTAGTAGCGATAGCTGACGGCAGAATCGGCTTGTCGGCATACATCTACTCGCTGGACAGTGCGTATAGCAGGGCTCATGTATCGAGATGCTGACGGCAGGCTCGACGACGTACCAGTACCTCTACTTTGCGTGAGTGTGCAGGCCGTATGCTACCTCGTCGCTCACAGATAGCACGTCGACAGTGCTCAAGCATTCTTTATCTGGCACACTTACGACCGCTCAAGCGATCATCATCGCGGTCGGAAAGCCGCTCATGGCGAAGTTATCGGACGTGTGAGCTGCTCGTCCCTCTCTCTAACTCGTTCACGCTGACGCGCAGGATCGGACGGGCCGAGACTTTCATCCTCGTCACGGTGCTATATGTCTTAGGCTATGTGAGCCGGCAGGATCAAGAAAAGCTGCAGAGCTGACGCGAAGATCATCATCGCGACGGCGCAACATATTGATCAGATTGCATTGGGCGAAATTGTGTATGCGTTTGGGTATACGGGTCTGCAGATTCTGCAGCAGATCGTCATTGCGGATATGACGACCTTGCGGTACCGGTGAGTATAGCGTCTTTTCAGTTGCTTCGACAGCAATTCTTGCACAGCATTGTGTGATCGAGGCTAATCACAGGGGCCTTGTCACTGGGCTCATATCCGCTCCGTTCATCATCAACCAATTCATCGCCGCCGAGATTTTAGAGAGAGTGTTGCCGAATTGGTGAGCTGCTCCGTTTGTGTGAGTCATAAGCTGACGACTAGGCGATGGGGCTACCTGATGGTCCGTTGACATCAGCTACGAGGAGTCACCAAGCTGACGGGCAGTTTGCGATACTCATACCGATCTCCTTGATGCCACTCATCTTGGCCCTCCTCTGGGGACAGCACAAAGCGAGGAAGAGGATGACCCAAGCGTATCGTAAAACGGCTCACAAGTGAGCTGCGCGTCTCTCCCGGCTTGGTTCCGAAGCTTACTTTGTAGGACCTGGAGAGAGTCGTTCTCGGACGCTTGTGCAGACATGGACTTCACTGGCTTGTTCCTCATTGCTGCCAGCCTCGCTCTGATCCTCCTTCCGCTCGGCCTGGCTCCGACCGCCAAAGACGGCTGGCGCAATCCCACTATGGTCAGTTCGCTTGTAGTCTCGTTTGTCGAGCTGACGTTCAGCCGGCGATGATGGTGGTCGGGGCACTCCTCTTCCCCGTCTTCGTGCTGTACGAGTACAAGTATCCCCGATCGCCGGTTATGCCGATGCGATGGCTCCGAAGGGGACCCATACTCGGCGCGTGTCTGATTGGCTTCTTCGACTTTGCGTCATTCTACCTCCAGGGGACGTACTTGTATTCGTGAGTGCCCAAGTAAAATTGCACATGCCATGACGCCGACAACAGGTACATCTACGTCACACGCGCACACTGGAACTATCGCGCGATCACATACTTTACCGCGACGCAGATGATGACCATGACGATTTTCGGCATCATCGGCGGGCTGCTCATGGCCGCGACCAAGCGCTTCAAGGTGGGCTTCTTCTCTCTAGACTGGCATTCGCGCCTTCGACCTGATTGTCCGGGCTCACCTTAGTACATGCTCTTCACAGGTCTGATGGTTCGCCTTCTCGGCGTTATACTCATGATCGACGCACGCTCCCCGACAGGGACAACATTCCAGCTCATCGCGTGTCAGGTCCTCCAGGGCATCGGCGGGGGTTTCGCCAGTATCGCCGTTCAGGTTTCCGCGCAGGCTGCTGTCGCGCACATCGACGTTGCGACGGTCACCGCAATGGTCCTCCTGCTTACGGAGGTGGGCAATTCTGTGGGCAGCGCCCTAGCCGCGGGCGTGTGGGCGACTTACATGCCTCGAGAGCTTTCGAAACACGTGGGCGGCTTGCCCGGTGTGAATCAGACGCTGTTGGATGAGCTATTTGGAAGCATCATGGATATCACGCTGTATGATGAGGGGGATCCGATCCGGGTCGGAGCGGTGTTGGCGTACCAGGATGTTATGTGCGTAACTTCCCGAAAGACCCGTGCAGAGCGCTGACAACAGGTACAAGCTCGTCTTCGGCGCTGTCATCCTCGCGCTCTTCCCGCCCGTCATCTGCCTGATCTTCACGCGGGATATCCGTCTCACCCGCGCCCAGAATGCCGTGGAGAATACGGATCTCGCGGGGAGAGATACAGGCGAAGTGGCCGATCCGGCCGAGCGGGGAAGTGTGAGGCTGCACGCGGCGAGCTCGCCCGCGAAGCGCATGGCTATGGGGCTCAGTGGTGAGCGGGGCGATGTGGGCTGGAAGACGCTGGGGCATAAGAAGAGCGGGGCTAGTGGGTGGAGGATCAGGGCGCTGGAGGATGAAGTCGAGGATGGGGTGGAGGGGGATCAGCGGTATCTCAGGGAGCCGAGCAGAGTCTGACGATGGAGGATCTGATGGGTCAGAGGGTTGTATATGTCTGAAACGATTAGGTGCGGTTGGGATACGACGATATCACGAAATGATTTTGATGAGGAGTTCGCTGAGATAGAAAGTAGAGTCAGGATGTATGCATATACCAGCGAGTCTCGTTGTGATAGTAAGAATGACCGAGATCTTGCTCCGAGACCAGTGAGCTTCACGCAGATCGCTCCTAGGGCAAGGCCGCCTGGGGCAGAACAGACGGTGAGGGGAATGGCATCCGTCTCGCAGTCATCACACGGCTGAGCACGTCTGCGTGGCTCGCTTCGAGAAAGATACACCCCGGATACTCGGTCACGGCAGGCAGCGCCGTCGGGTAGTGGGAGTCAGAAGTGCAGACACGCCAAGTTTCGTTTCGCGGAGGTTCCGACCTTAAGTCAGAGAGCCCTTCTCAATGCGATGAGATAATGGTTCGGGTTGAAGGAAGTTGGTAGGAGAGCGCGAAGACCGGGGAAATGCAATACAATACATGGTGGGTGCTGTGCACACGGTCGTCCAACGACCCGCTGAAGGGTAGATCGACCCCGTCCTCGACCCAGACTAAATCTCACACATCCTCTTCATCGCCCCTGCCTTGCTTCCCCTTGCTTCACACACCGTACCCAGACCCGCCCTACCGCGCCGGAGGCTGCTTCGCCCCCTTACTGGCCCCCAGCCCAGGCACAGTCGTCCTCGCCTTCCCGCCTATTGCCCCACCCAAGCCATCGATCACGCCCTTGCCCGCGCCAATACCAGCCGCAAGCATCCGTCTCGTATAGCTCTCGCGCTCCTTCTCCCGCCTGTCCGCGTTCGCCTGCCTCGTCTCTTGCGCCTTTGTCGCGCGGTCCACAAGCGCCTTGGCCTTGTTCTCCATCCGCACCCACTCCGGTGCCTTCTTGGCGAATGCCCGGGGATCTTGCCCCGAGCGGTCGATCGTGTGCAGTCGGAATTGTTTGCGGTTCGTGTAGGAGATGCCGTCTGTGATCGTCACGGAGTCGCCGATACGGGATACTGGGGTTAGCTCGGTACGATGGCGCAGTGGTCATTTAGAGGCAAGGATGGTGATTGAGAGAAGCAGCACAGTGAGGAGAGATACTCACAGTGGTCCTCGTCGTGCACCAGGAACTTGGTGGTCCGTCGGACAGGCTGCTCATCAGCGAATCGAGCCGAAGGAGAGATCGTCCCGACCTACCCGGAGGATCTTGCGCGCTTCACGGAAGTACGTCACAGTCACCGTGCACGTCTTGTTCATCTTCCCTATGGAGGTGACTACCCCCTTGTATATCGTCGGCATGGCGCGAGATTGAGCTTTGTGTTTCTAGGATGGGTTATTATTGTGCAACTAGAGCAGAGAGATCACCTCGAAATCTCGAGCTGAGATTTGATCCCGCTCGCTCGTCCTCCCACGACGCCGGTACTCGCCGCTCGGGTCTGGTTGGGTCACGTGACTCGATGACAAAGGTGAGTGATCTTTGTGTTTGCCACCGACGCGTCCCGCGCTTGGACGGTTGAGTGGACGATTATTATTGATGTCTTCTTCGTCGGTCCGATATCGATTTTATTCTTCATTCACCCCGTCCTGTCGTCGAATTCGTGGAGGCGTCCGTGACCCGCCCATCGGATCGAAGCAGAGGCTGTCGAACTATGGCTGGACCAGAATGATGCAGCCCCTGGAGCAGAACTGCGCTGTGCTCGGTACGCACACGGAAACGGACCATCGGGTAAGCGGCGAGGGAGAGTACCGATCTGATCCATAGCCTGGGAAGAATTCAAATGATAATTCAGTCCATGCAGACATAGCAATAGAAACCAGTGAGTTGAAAACCACTCTGCGTTGGTTCGTAGCTCAAGGGCAGTACCGCTTCGACCCTCCTTGAAGTATCGCTCATCTCTGACCGCCTCGCACCTGATGACCCCTCCTCACAGCGACAACGCTCGCTGCGCTCAGATGGAAACTTCATCATCCCGGGGCGCTCCGTCGAGGCTGTCGAGGGGCACACCGCTGTCGGCCGCCGGTTCCACGGGCACGTACAGCGCGAAGCTGGATCTCGTGAGCCAGCTGCTGTTTTGCCGTCCTCAGCTGACAAGCAGATCCCGTACGAGAAGCTCAAGGCGATGATCGCCAAAAACACCGAGGAGAAGCTAGCTCTGCATGAGCAGAAGGAGGCCTTGGCGGATGCTGTCGGAGATGAGGAGGACGACTGGATGGCGGAGGATCCGGAGATCGTCGACGGGAAGATGTGAGCGACACCTCTCGTGCAAATACTGTCAGCTGACGCCCAGTGCCCTGCTCGCGAAGCGATTGAAGGAGCTCAAGGCCGCTCTGGCGGCTCGATCGGGCGACACGCCGACGGCACGGGCCTCTCCGGCCGTAGCTACCGCCTTCGGACACCTGGCCTCTTCCGGCTCGACTCTCGCTTCTGACCCAGCGCTGGATCGAGCTGGACCGTTGTCAGGCCATCGGCTCGCGCAACTATCGATCCCGACACTCGATGCGGTCTCTGGACCTTCCCGGACACGAGTCGAGATCGCTCAGCCGAGCATTGCGCATCCTGCGACTGAAGACGAGGATGATATCCCCTTACGCTCGCCCACCCGTGTGCAGAACATCCCTTCCTATCGGCCTCGCCGTATGCCAACCCCGCCCCCTGAGATTGACGACGACGATATCGCCATGGCGGAGGACTTTGATCAACATGATGGGGGTCATTGTCCGCAACAGGAAGTTCCCCCGGCGATGGATGACGAGCTCGTCCCTCCCTCTTCACCTCTGCCTGTCACACCTTCCCGTCCTCCAGCTCGTTCTCGCACTCTACACCCAACATCTCCCACTCCGCAGCAACCGAGCGCTCGCGAACGCCGTGCTGCAGCGATTGCCGCCGTGAAAGATCTACCAGCAGATGCCATCTTCTCTTCGCCGGTCCAACCTTTCCCCATCACGCTTCCACGAACGGAGAACTCCAGCACTCGGACGATCGGAAACGGCGCCGAGGCTGGTCCGTCGCATGTACCGTCTTCCCAGACACGATCCGCGAAACCGACCACGTACAAAGCAGGCACGCAGAGCTCTCAGGCGCCCAAACCGGTCGAGGCGTCCCAGGCTTCTGGAGCGCCCGGTGTGCAAGCTCCCAGGACAATTGTCGCGGAGAAGCGGTTTCCGTGGAGCAAGGAGGTCGACGATAAACTCAGGACGTACTTCAAGAAGCCAAAGTTCCGGTTCCACCAGAAAGAGGCCATCGACGAGACTATGGCGGGCAAGGATGGTGAGCTGGCGTTTCGACTCTGAGTACCAGCTGACGGTAGTTTTCGTATTAATGCCGACTGGAGGAGGCAAGAGTCTTACATGTGAGATGCCGCTGCCGTCGTCGCCGCCGCGGAAATCGAGCTTACGATAGACCAACTCCCTGCGATTTGCTCGAGCGGAGCCACCCGCGGTGTCACCTTTGTCATCTCCCCGCTCATCTCCCTGATCAATGACCAGACGCGCCACCTGTGCAAGTTGGATATACCGGCCATTGCGTACACGGGCGAGATGGCACAGCGGGACAAGGACGCCGCACACCAGCAGATGGACGCGGCGGAGCCTTGGACGAAGGTGGTCTATGTCACGCCGGAGATGATGAGTATGGGGGGAACCATCAAAGGTATCATGAGGCGCTTGGTGGAGAGGAAGCGGTTGGCGCGGTTTGTTATCGATGAGGCGCACTGTGTCAGCCAGGTGAGTTCGCATTGCAGCAAATCGCTATGAATGAAGCTGACGCGAAGTGGGGGCATGATGTGAGTACCTCGGAGTAGGTGAAATGAGCTATACTGACATTGCTTTCAGTTTCGTGAGGACTGTGAGCTCTCCCGGTGGATCTGACATGTGACGCCGCTCATGGCAGATCTCAAGCTTGGTGGACTGCGAAGAGAATACCCCGGGGTGCCGATCATGGCGCTCACGGCCACAGCGCAGAACAAGGTACAAGACGATATCATCCGCACGCTCGGTATCACCGGCTGCCGCGTTCTCAAGCAGTCTTTCAACCGCTCGAATCTGCACTACGAAATTCGACCCAAGACGAAGCAGGTCATCGAGGACATGGTGGGCTTCATCAATACCCAGCCTCGCGGGTCGTCGGGGATCATCTACTGCGGCTCCAGAGCCCAGTGCGAGGATCTCGCGATGACGTTGCGTGAGAAGCATAATCTCGGGGCGTGGCATTACCATGCGGGGATGAGTAAAGGCGATAGGCGGAAAATACAGGAGGGATGGCAGGAGCATCGGTTCGAAATCATTGTTGCGACGGTGAGTCTCGCTGCGGGAGGATAAGCGGCAGCGGCTAATGGCAGATTGCGTTCGGAATGGGGTGAGCTGAGAGGCGCATGAACTGATATAGCTGACATTTCAGGATTGACAAGCCGGATGTGCGATGTGAGTGATCGCGGATGAATCAGCCTGGCCAAAGACGCTAACGGCAGATGTCATGCACCACTCGCTGCCTCGTTCGCTGGAGGGATACTACCAAGAGACAGGCCGGGCGGGTCGAGACGGGCTCAACTCGACGTGTATACTTTGTGAGTGGACTGTTGACGGGCATCTGCGCTTGTGCTGACTTGGCAGACTTCACCTATGCCGGTACGTCTTTTCACCCGTGCCAACCTGCTCTTACTGGTGATACGTTGTTACGCCGGGGCGGTTTCGATCGATATGGAGCAGTTGCTGACTCAAGACTATACCAAGACGATCTCGCTCATTGAGAAGGACACCGAGACGTCATGGGAGACCAAGCAGCGACAAAGGGCATCATGCGACGAGGTCCTCAAGTTCTGCAACAATAAGACCGACTGCCGGCGCGTGCAGGTCCTGTCCTTCTTCAGTGAGACGTTCGATCCGGCCGATTGTCACCTTGGCTGCGACATCTGCCTCACGCGCGACCAGAACACGTATCAGGACGAGGACGTCACGTCGGACTCGCAGATCATCCTGCAGATGATGCAGAGCTTCCCGCCCAAAGAGCGCATCACGTTCACGAACCTCGTGGACTGCTTCCGCGGGAAGATGGCGGGCACGAAGGGTATCGGGCAGAACCCGTTCTTCGGTGTGGGTAGGCAGTGGTCCAAGGAAGACGCAGCCCGGCTGGTCCAGCTGTTGGTCGTCGAGGGTGGTCTGGGCGAGTACAACGTCGTGAACAAAAGCGGGTGGTCGAACTCTTATCTCCGCGTGAGTGGGGCAGGGCCTGGTATGCAAAACACAGAAAGAGGATATGATCGCTGACGGCAGCTCGGGACAGACGCTCGGGACATACTCGGCGGGAAGAGGACGCTGCACATGTCGTTCCGCGCGACCACGTCGCCAACGAAACAAGCCAACAAGGTAGTCAAGCGAGGACGGACAAAGTCCGGTCAGCCGGGGATAGCGACGTACGCTACGAGGGTCGCAAACCCCATCGCCCGGAAACGGAGCGAGCAGCAGGTGCTTGAGGAGGAGAAAGAATTCGATAACGCTCCGTGGGGCGATACGGACGACGAATACAACCCGGCCGACGGCGATGAGAGCGACGAACGCGATGGTCCGGTCGCTGGGCCCAGTCGTTCGCGTTCCACCCGAGGAAATGCGTCAACTTCGGCACCGGCAGGACGGACTCGCGCGAGGGCGAAGTACGGCGGCGAGCTGGAAGATCCAATAGAGCTGGACGAGACGGATGTGGAGGAGATACAGGACGATGAGGACGATGGTATGCCCTTGGCCGTGAAGAGGCGCAAGGTCGCGCGCAAGGATGTTAGCGGCCCGTCGACCAGTATGCGACTGACGAGGGAGAGCCAGGTGGCTGCACGGTCGCGGGCTACAACGACTTCGACCGCCCGAGTCGAGCCGCCGTGGGACCAGGGGTTCGGGCAGGGCGCGAGGGGAAAGAAATTGATCGATATTGTGGGGGAGGAGAGGGAGATGGATCAGTCGCGTCAGGCGAATGCGAGTCCGGCGGAACAATGCTTCAAGGCGTTGTACGCTGTCGTCAAGAGGGTGAGTCGAGCTTCCGAAGCCATTAACAGAACGCCTGTCATTTCTCCGAGACGCCGAGAAGAGTAATGGGTCAGAAATTGATGACCAGGCTCAGAAGAAGGACAACCGGTCGCCCAAGATCGACGATGCGACGTTGCAGATGATTGCGCTGATCATGCCCCAAAGTAGGTCTTGGTCGTACATGAGGACGAACACGAGCTCACGGCAGATATGGTATCGCTCAGGAAGCTCGAAGGGGTGACAAAGGCGCAGGCTGATGTGAGTTGTAAAATCCCGCCTGAAGCGTCGCACCGAGTCCCAAGATGTTTCCCGTCCCACACGGCGGGCAGATGGGCATTTCCTACGTGTGTGATCGTGACTGACCCACAGGCATACGGAACGTTGTTCCTACCGCATCTGATCAAGTACAAAGGCGTCGTCGCGCAGCAAGAAGACGACGGGATTGGTGCGCGGGCGGTACCCAAGTCCGCTCCGATACGGCCGACTGGTACCCTGTCGACGCTCTTGGGTGGAGTTAAGCGGTCTCCGACCAAAGGCGGCAAGCTCGCTGCTAGGGCGGCCACTGGTGGCCTCACGCGCAAGACCCCGTGAGTCGGCGGCTCTCCCAGGCATGGATGGAAAGACGCGCGCTGACGATTAGGATCGCCAGGACCAACTCGGACGTCGTTAAGGGGATTCAAGCGTTCAAGTATACTCCGGTTTCGGGCGGAGATGGATCCGCCCGACCGGCGCCGATGACGCCTGCGACGGGAAGTAGCGGCAGCGCGGGTGCGGCGCGAGGACCTGTGGTGATCTCGAGGAAGATGGGGGATCGACCGAGGTTCTGAGGATGATGATGGGGTGGGCCAACAATAACGACAGTATGTACATCATGCATTTATGGCTCATATGTTTACGGTGGGCCATGGTAAAAGATACAATATGGAACAGCGGATGGGTGGACGGAACAAGAGTGTCAGAAGGTTCAAAATGCTGCACCCTGGCGTCGCGTGTTTTTGAATTGCAGACCGGGATTGAGTGAGGCTGACGAGTAAGCTTGAACGTGACTTTTCGCGAACAAGCTCACCGTGAGAGCGCCTGAAACTAGAATGGGAACTGGATAGTGGATTCTCCCAAAGGATGGCTACATCCTGCTGTCCGATCAACCTCAGGATTGCGTTGACGATTCCGCGCGGTCCTCACGTCTCGCCCATGCTGCCTTCTTAGCCCTCAAGCTCAGTCGATCGAGGTGATTCGGCTGACGTCCCCTCTGCCACCTGTCCCCTCCCCACTCGCGTCCCCCCCATCTTGTCCCCCATGTTCGTGGTCGTTTCGGGGAGCGGGCTCCCCACGCCCCTCACGCGCTCGTCCCCTCCTGGCTTCCTCCACCGCCTCGTCAAGCTGAAACGAGACCCGTCTGCCCGAGCTCCTCCGACTGAGCTCGCCATCGCCATCGCCATCGCCTTGCGCATGCTCGATGACCGGGAACGGATGAGCCAACATCGCTCGCTCCCTCAGGCTTGATATCTCCCACTCCCTTTCCCGGTCCTGCCTCGTTGAGGGCGGAGTGAGCGGGTACTCTTGCCCTGGGTAGAGCGGCGGATACTCGATTGTCCAGTCCTGAGCACCGCCGGGCAGCGGGGGTGGACCCCGTTGACGGGCACGTGCTTGCTCCTCCTGGAGTCGAAACGCCTCTGACATCTGCCAGGCAAGCCAGACAAACGAGATCGTGCAGGCTGCGAAGAGGAGGGGGAGAGCGACGAAGACCAAACAGAAGAGGCCGATCAGGGTGGACTGGAAGCGTTGGAGCGCGTGAGGCAGCTCGGGGAATTGCGGGAGCGGCATCTTGTTGGTTGTATGACGGTTCTCGTAATAAAACGGAGGGATTGTCTTGAGCTGGGCGTGGGTAAAATGTCCCTTCGAGGGCGCGCGTGTCGACGGCGAAGCTGCGTGAAGTGCGGAGCGTGTTCCTGGGGTCGGGACGCCGCTGGGAGGACGTCAAGGTGTGGGCCGAGGAGTGTGGTGCCTTGGGCGAGTGGTTGTCGAGAGGGTAGTGGCGCAGTGAAGTCTTCGGTCTGTGGCTGGATCACTAGCTTTCGACCAACGGTCAGACGTGAGATGAGGAGGTGCTGGTGTGAAAATCCCCACCGGGGAACCCAATCCAGTCGGAAATCACTCGCGTGTGCGTGCGCTGGTGCAGATCTCATCTGGAAACAATGTTTCCGACGGAGCGGATTTAAGCCTAATCCGATTACAAATAAGTTACCTCTCTCGTATGATGAATCCATCGCGCGTCGATTTCAGGGCAAATCCGTCGGAAACGGTGGATGAGTGCCTATCGTCGTGCACGCATTGATTGCTCATCCCGCACCGCCCATTGACACGGCACATATAGGGTGCCAAGCATGCAAGCACAATCCTCATCTGTCCTTTCACTTTGAACATCCAACTCATCTCTGTCTCGCCGCACCCATGTCCAAGACGCAGAACATCGTCATCATCGGCGGTGAGTATTCCCTCTGTTTGCTCGCTTCGTCTCGCCGATCGGACAGCTCACAGCAGGCTCGGTCGCCGGGGGTACCCTCGTCAACGAGCTCGTGCCCAACATCCCGGACACGTATCGAATCCTCCTCATCGATGCTCATGGATACTCCACATGGCCCGTGTCGAGCGCTCGAGCTGCAGTCGTCCCAGGTGAGCTCGTCGATGCTACCATTCTCGCAGGCACGCACGCCCAGGCGTCGCACTTGCCCGGGACGCCGAGAGCCCGGGAAGGAACCGTATGGCTGATGTTCAGGATGGGAGAAGCGGGTCGCCGTGCCCCTGACGAAGGAGACGATCTTCCCTGCTGGCTCGATCCACGAGGTCATCGCGCCCAACAAGGTCGTCGAGCTGCGGGAGAGCTCGATCGTGCTGGAGCATCCTTTTGAGGGCTCGACCGAGGTCCCTTTCTGGGTGAGTCAAGGTCTGATACAAAAAGATCATCCGCGGACCAGGAGGTCGTGGACTGTGCGGCAAACGTCCGAGCTACGAAGTCGATGCTGACGGGCAGAAAGCGATCATCGCTACGGGAGCGCAGCAGCCGTCGCCGATGCGACCTGTGCCCGGCTCGACCGAGGAGGAGTATCTTGGCGCTTTGACCAAGCTGCAGGGGGAATTTGCACAGGCCAAGAAGATCCTGATCGTTGGCGCCGGGGCTGTTGGAGTCGAGCTCGCTGGTGTGAGTTCCGCTCCATGCCATTGGACCATCAGCCTGTTGTCGAGCATGCTTGCCGTTTCCGAGTTCTGCTGCATCCCCTGTATCCCCTGCACCCCTTAGGCTCGATATACACAAGCTCCATTCCTCCTTCGTATCCTGATCACGGGCGCCTACTGACGGCAGGACGTGCGCGAGCGCTTCCCGGAGACGAGCATCACCATCGTCCACGCCAACTCGAGCGTCCTGCACCCCACCGCGAAGCAGCCCGATCTCAACTCAGGCCACTTCAACTACTCGTCCCCTCCTACCTCGGTCAAGCTGTCCAAGACGCTCGAGGGCCTGCTCAGGGACCTTAAGATCGACCTCGTCTTCAACGACAAGGTCGTCATTCCCGTCGAGCCCTCGGACGACGCGGGCGCTTGGGACGGCTCGTTCGGGCTGCAGTCGGGCTTGAAAAAGGTCAAGCTGCAGAGCGGGCAGGAGCTCGAGGCGGACTTTGTGTTTGTCAGTATCGGGAACAAGCCGAATGTGTCGCTCGTGGAGAATGTCGACAAGGGAGCGATCACGCAGGGGCTCATTGCGGTCGATGAGTATCTCAAGGTGGGCACACCTCCCGATATGCCGAGTCGTAGCTGACGACAGGTCGTGTCCCAGTCCGAGAACTCCATTTTGACAGCCAACTATTACGCAATCGGCGACTGTGCCTCTTCCCCTGGGTGGAAAACCGGCCAAGGTGCGCAGCTCGAGGCCGCCGGCGCCGCTGCCAAGTGAGCTGCCTCCTCATCAAGCATCGTGCCCAGCTGACGAAAGCATCCTCGCCGAAGTCAAGGCCAAGCCGATTAAGCCCTTCTCCCGGCCCAAGCCGTACGCCATGGTCCGTGCAAGATGATGCGAAGGAGTGCCGCGCTTACACCGCAGTTCATCCCCGTCGGCACGACGTCTGGATCTGGAACGCTCGACTTCCCCTTCATCGGCACTGTCCACGTTCCTGGATTTGCCGTCAAGTTCGCCAAGGGCAAGAGGCTGCTCGTGGAGGATCTGTTCATTCCTCGATTCAAGGGATCGAAGAAGCCCACCGTACCCGCACCGCCGGCGTGAAGCTTAGACCGGGTGTGAAGCTGGGCAAAGTCCTGAATCTGCGGGATGGTCTGCGATGCCGGAGGAGAGAGGGATGTATACACATGAGATGATATAATCAGCTAGCAATTGTCAACAAATACGGTGTGAATGTGAACATGTACAGCAGCCATCCCCGCTCAGTCCCCTCGAACACTCTTGGCGGCCTTGTATCGCAGGTTGCCTTTCTTCCCCGACTGGGTAGCATTCCTCAACTGGGTAACCGAGATTCCAAGCTGAGTGTTGGCGCATGTCGTGGCTCTCCGACACTGGAGGTGAAAGCCACCTACCTTGGCAGCCAGCTCGGTGTACGAGATGCTCTTGAGTCCGTGGGCGAGGATTGTCTCGATCAGCTCCTCGCGCTTGTCAGGGGTGAGCGATCCGTTCTGAGACGGCCCCAAATGGGTCGTGCCTTCTTTCTTGACCGGAGTAGACCCGGCGGCTTTAACTTTCTTCGATGGCGACGGCCCGGGGGTGGTGCTGTTGGAGTTGGTGCTGGATGGGGCATTGCCGAAAGAGGGTGAAGGGGTAGAGGGCGACCTATTTTCTCTTTTGACCTATCGTCAGCCATCAGCGGAACCTCGAGGCTAACGGAGACCGAGCGGGATACAGCGCATGGGAACTCACTGCGACCATGGTACTGCTTCTACTGCCGGGCGTTCGAAATGCGATACTGGTAGGTGATGGGTCTGGGTGAGAGTACAGAGCGAGAATCGTCATGTAACGGGGAGACAACTCATGGACGCATCAGAAAAGGGTCAAGGGGGGTCTAGCTTGCGCCCCTCGTCGAGCAAAACTGCCTATGACGCCGGAACGCCGGCGTGCCGGATCCCGCTGCAGAAGGGCGCGCGATGTTCTTGTCAGTCTTCGCATCATGCAATGCATATCTCCAAATATGTATGCACTGTCAGGAATTGAGTCATCTACCTCTTGGTGCTCCTGGCGGGAGTCAGCGTCATCTGTCTCAGGCATGACAATCAACGGACCCAGTGGCAGCCGCAGTCTTCGCGAACTCGATGACCTTCGCTCGCAGGTTGTTCCTCCCTTTGCACATCGCATCGCTGAGCTGCTTCTTGGAGAGTCTGGTCTGTTGTTAGACGAGCATTTATGTCCCTTGGCGGCATAGGGACAGCGTACCTCCTGGACGAGGTCATCTAGCTTGGCGTATTGCCAGCCGATGGTCAGAAGGCGCTCGATCAGGGTCTCGCGGCTTTCGGGCGTCCAGCCGGATTTGGCCGGGGAGGGAGTGGCGGGAGTGTTCGCGGTTGCCGGCTTCTTCTGCTTTTTGGGCGTGGACGGAGGAGCGGTATCGGGTGAGGTTGGGTCGAGTTCGTGCTTGATGGCCATCTTGCTTAGAGTCGAGGAGTGGTGGACTGAATGACGCGGTGAGGGAGTAGAGGGAAGATCGATCAAGCGAAACCGCGGAGGTACAGACGGGGTGCAGCGGGTCCGGGCTCCCGGTCATGACGACCGATCTGCACGCAAAGGGGTGGGAGGGGAGCTAGTCCCACCCTCAGACCTTGATGCGCCTTGGGCGTCATGTCCGCACCTTGACGACGGGCGGAGCGACGGTAAACGAGGGGCCCGAGAGAGTATTGGCGGTCGACGTGAAAACGCTTAGCTTTGCTCATTGAAAACCCCCCCGCCATCACCCGACACTCCCATCACCTTCAGCACTGCTATTCAGCGATACACCCCATACGTGACGTTCGAAGCATACCGACTCAAGGAACAATGAAGCGATCCGCATCGTCCTCCCTCTCGTCTACCCCCGATCTCGACGCTTCGTCCGATTTTGCGCCCTCGCCGCCGTCTTCGACTCTCGTCATCACTCCAACAAAGGGTGCAGCCCCTCGCAAGAAGGTCAAGACCGAAGGGGGCTCGAATAACATCGCCGACGGCAAAGACATCAAGCCGAAGACCTCGATATCGGGTAAAAAGGGTGGAGCCGCTGGTGGACCGTGGACGCCTGCGAAAAAGCTCGAGTTCGCCGAGCTGGTCATCTCCCGTGGCATTGCCAGCATGTCCGCAGACGACCTCGCTAAGCAGGCAAGTCGCTGCTGTGGAGATGCCAACGTCTATCCTGGGCTGACTCCAGCTGGGCCTCACCAAGCAGCAAATCAGAGACGCGACGCAGAAGGGAAAGAACAACCTCCGAGCGAGGTTGATCGCTGCGGCGGAGCGCGTCTAGGCAAGACGACAAATCCCATCTAATTGGCTGGAGGTACAGGGGGCGGAATCGTGCGGGACTGGGTGGATGTGTATACATGCAGTAACATCTCTATGCCAGCCTTACTTCTCTCCGCTTCTGCTCCCAGTCTGAAGGTTCTGCTTGCCGGTATGAAGATCGCGCGGGCGACAATCACAGGGACTTGGCGAGGTCGACGACCTTCTTTCGCAGGTTGTTCTTCCCGGTCCTGGTCATGTTCCTGATCTGGTCCTTGCTCACCCCGAACTGCGCCTCAGCCCAATATCACCACAAGTTAGAGTACTGAGCCCCTGCCGGTACTCACCTGGACAGCGAGGTCATCCAGCTTTGAGTGGGCAAGACCGACAGCAATCAGGTGTTCGATCAGGCCTGCCTTTTTCTCCCCGGTCCATTCCCCAGACTCGGTCTTGCCGTCGTCGCTCTTTCCGCCCTCACTTTTGCGGGCGAAGACTTGGGGGAGCCGTTTCTATTCATGGTGGGCGTCGTGTGCTGGACGAAGACCGAGAGGGACGGAGAGGACGAGGCCGGGCGTTTGACCTGGTCTCGTCAGCTACTGTCGGCCATATGCCACAACGCTGATGGCGGCGTACCATGGTGGGCTTCGTGTTGTGTCTTAGGGTGGGCTCTGTTGCGTAGGCGATGTGGAAATGCGAAGAGATACTTGGAGGCGTCTGGGGATGCTGACGAGGAGATGAAAGCATGAACAAGTCTGTCGATCATCGACGGGCGGACCTGTGGCGCCCAACGCTAGACCTCGGGCAGAGCCCAGGGGTGGCCGCGAGCCCGGTCGTTCGGTCCTTTCCGTGGACGTAGCAACTGGTCACAGACCAGGCATGACGTGGTATCTGTGACTGTGCACAATGTTCGACTATGCGTCGTCAACCAACTCACAAGCACCTGCATCGGTCCACACCCCCTTCATCAACCTTCTGACATCATGTATGATGGCTCACACAACTCCGACACTCAAACGACCCCCAGCCTCGTCCCGGTTGCGGGACTCTACTAATAGCTAGTCTCTTCCCCGACCACACAAAACTTCCCCGAGCCCCGTCACCACGCCCAAAAAAAGCGTTTCGCCCGGAAGAAAACCAAGACCGCCTCATAATCCCCGAACGCCAAGCCTGATATCTCGCCCCAGAGGGCTGACACCAATGGGCCGCATACCCGGGAGAAGAACGCTATGATCGTAAACAAGTGTTGGATATGTTCACCCCATACTACAGAGCATGCATATCCTGATTCTCGTTCCCGGCTGGCCCCGGTTCAGAGGCGTTCGTAAGCATTATTGCGTGAGAGCCCACGCGAAGACCTTCTGGCGCAGGTTCCTCTTCCCTTTGCCCATCATGTTGTGCACCTGCTCCTTGTTGACCCCGAACTATTGTCAGTTAGAGGTACAGAGAAAGCAAGGCGGTCGTCACTCGCCTGCGCGGTGAACTCTTCAGCCGTGGAGTTGGCGAGGCCGACCGCGATGATGTATTCCAGCAGCTCGGCCTTCTTCTGGCCGGTCCATTCCCCAGCGCCCGAACCAGTCTTGGTCGCGTCCTCGCTCTTCACCGGGGATCCCTTGGCCTTTCCAGGGGTGCTAGGAGTCAATTTCGCTGTCTTGGACGGTGAAGTAGGGGGTTGTGTGCTGGGCGGCGGCGACACGGAAGCCGAAGCGGAGCGTTTGACCTGATCTCGTCAGCCATTACCGAGGTGATGAGCGTGGCAGCCTGCCCCTTTGGCGCGCTCACCATATCGTCGTTGGCGTGTCTTGGTAGCCTGTCAGCAGTATCACCCGCCTAAGGGACTGCGGAGACCGATATGCCTTATCGATGACACGAGGTTGCAGACCGATCTGGGGGACCAGGCCCGCGTTCGGCTGTTGTCAAGCAGCGGCGAAGGGAAAGGGAGTGCCATCGTGCCCGAGCTTTAGTGCCCCCTTGTCTCCAAGATATGGTCGATGCGCGCCTTTGGGGCAACCGTGCCCGCGAAGACTATCTACCGCGTGCGCTCCGTTCACCGTTTCTGCTTGCTCTCATCGTTTCGACCTTGCATGCCCCACCACCTCGTCGA
>Ga0308169_10002771_pt1 | contig 17722 bp, 17 predicted proteins | sample PhyBR1_2_FD_202139 | JGI IMG/M metagenome (GOLD analysis project Ga0308169, IMG submission 202139) | Phyllosphere microbial communities from UC Gill Tract Community Farm, Albany, California, United States - DLSLSB.R1 | ecosystem: Host-associated > Plants > Phyllosphere > Unclassified | place... | reverse complement strand
ATATACGGTGCGGCGGTCTTTCCTGAAGGGTGATGCCGGGAATGCCTCCTTCCACCTGGCCTTCGCGTTGCAGGCCCACGGGGTGCCAGGTTGCGGCCGCTGTCTTGGGGGACGGAGCTGTACCGCAGCCCGCGCCTCTTATGCGGTGGTGGCTTGGAGTTGCGGGTAGAGGTCTTCGATCCCGGCACTGAGTCCGGCTTTGACATGCACTGATGCCTCGTCGGCGAGCACTTCGTAGTTGCCGGCTTCGAGGGCGTCGAAGACGCGGCTGGCCAGGACTGCAGGCGGGAGCTTGGGCTCGGTGGTGTGCGCGGCCATAGGGGTGTCGACCCACCCCACGTGCACGCCGAGGACGTGAACGCCGTCGGGGGCGAGCTCGAGCCGCAGAGCGTTGGTGGCTGACCAGAGAGCGGCTTTGGAGACGCTGTAGACGCCGGCCGTTGCATACCAGCTCAGTACCGAGTGGATGTTGACCATCGCCGTGCCTTCGTGCTCGCTGAGTATGGGAGCAAAGGCGCGGGCCAGGAGGAGTGGACCGAAGAAGTTGGTTTCCATGGTGGAGCGGATGTCTTCCTCGGGCAGGGTCAGCAGGCTGGCGCTGGCGGGGGAGGCACCGGCGTTGTTGATGAGCACTGTGACGTCGGGTGCTGCCTCCACCGCTGCCCTGATGGAGGCAGGGTCGGTTACGTCCAGGGTGAGGGGCACGATGCGGTCGTCGTCCCAGATGCGGGGATAGCGGGCGGTGGCGTAGACCTTGGCAGCGCCGCGCGTGAGGGCTTCGCGGACGAACTCTGTACCGATCCCGCCGTTTGCGCCGGTGACGAGGAGGACAGCTCCATTGAGGGAAGTCATGATTGATTGCCTTTTCGAGTGGGGTGCCCGGAATTTTGGGCAGCGGGGGAGTGGATATGCCAGTATTCCGCGGGGTTCTCGACGGGAGAAGCGCCCCGCATCGGGCTGTGATCGTCGGGTACCGGGAGGGAGGGGGTTGCCCGACTAGACGATGGCGGCCGGTGTTGCTTGTCAGGCGGGGAGGATGGCTGCTATCTGGTTTCGGATGTCCAGGATGAGGTCGTCTGTGGAGCGGGAAGCGTTGATTGAGGCCGCCATGGTGAGGAACATGATGGCCGAGACGATGTGGGCAAGAGTGGCCGCTGCGTCGGCGGTGGTGCGGCCGCCCCGTGCGAGCACGTCGGCGATGGACGCCTCGGTGCCGGCGGCGAGGGCAAGTGCCTCATGGTGGTGGGGCTCGTTGGGATCACCGAATACCATTTCCCGCAGGTAGGTGCGTCCGTTGTCGATCTGGGTCCGGTTGCATTCCACTACGGGCCGGACGATGGCCATGACGGCATCGAGCGGTGCGGTGGTTTCCGCTGCGCCGGCCGTGCCCTTGGCGAGGGCGTCGGCGTAGGCCGAGTTTTGCACGAGCAACAGCAGTTCACCTTTGCTCTTGGCATAGAGGAACAGGGTGCCCGTGCCAATGTCGGCCTTTTCCGCAATCTGCTGGGTGGTGACGTCGTCAATGCCATGTTCGGCAAAGAGTTCCCGGGCAGCCTCAGTGATCCGGTCAAGCTTGGCCTGCTTGTTCCGTTCCCGCCGGGAGACGGGCTGGGGCGCAAGATGCATGGCGGGGTGTCCTCCGGAAGGGTCATGGTCATGGACTGATTCGAGTCTAGCCAACGGGGGGTCAGCGTTGGAGGAACTCGATGGCAAGGGGAACGAACTGATGATGGAATTGGAAGATGCCGCCGTGGCCGGAATCCGGATAAATGACCAGTTCCGAGCCAGCGATGCGCCGGTGAAGGACCTCTGACAGGACCGAGGGGACCATGCGGTCATTGTCGCCGTTAGCGATCAGCGTGTGATGGCTGATCGTGGACAGGTCGGCCGGCTCGGCGCGGCCCCAGTTCCTGATTGCTTTTAGCTGGGCCTGGAACGCTTGGATCCGGACCGGCCGGTCACGCCCGTCCTTTCGCTCCTGCAGGCTTGCGATGAACGCTTTTGCCGCCCGCGTGCCCACAGCGTTTCTGTTGAAGAAAAGGAATTCCTTGGGGTCAGCCCGGACCAGGGTGGCCCGGAGTATGTCGAAGTACGTGACCCGCGCAACCTTGTCCATGCCTTTCCCGCCCCGGGGCCCCGTTCCGGCGAGGATGAGTTTCCGGACCAGTCCCGGGTGCTTGCCGATGAGGGCCTGCGCCACCATCCCACCAAGGGAGAAGGCGAAAATGTCCACCTGGGACAGGCCCAGGGCACGGATGAAAGTGACGGCATCGTCGGCCATTGCCTCGATGCTGTCCGGCGCCTTCCCGGTGGTGGCGCCGAGACCTCGATTATTGAAGGTGATGACGTGGTGTTCTTTGGCGATGGGGTCGATCACCCGCGGGTCCCAGTTGTCCAGGTTGCCGGCAAGGTGCAGGAAGAAGACCACGGGAACTCCGCCTCGTGGACCCAATTCACGGTATGTATAGGTAACGCCGCCGGCCGTGATGCTCTGCGTTTGTGCATCAGCATACGACACGGCCGCGCTGCCTTGAGCGGCGCTCACGCCCGGTCCCCGCGTTCGTGCTGCCGGGCCGCTTGGGCCGGGACGCCTTCGGTTGGGGGATTGACGACGACGGCCTTGCCGCGCATGCCTCCACGTCCCAGCGCCTGCAACGCATCGGGGAGCTGGGCGAACGGGGTGACGCGTCCGACGACGGGCCGCACCACGCCGTCGTCGACCAGCCTTGCGATTCGGGCCAGCTGATCGCCGCTGGCATACATGAAAAGGAATTCGTAGCGCACTCCCCGGCGGCGTGCGTGGCCGCGGATGCGCCGGCTCAGGCCGGCGATGGCGAGCCGGAGCACAGGGTTGAGGCCGCCTTCCCTTGCGAAGGCCGGGTCCGGCGGTCCTGCAATTCCGATTACCATGCCGCCCGGCCTGAGGATGCGGAGGGATTTTTCCAGGTTCCGGCCGCCGAGGCTGTCGAGGACCAGGTCGTAGCCGCTGAGGATCTCCTCGAAGTCCTGGTCCCGGTAATCGATGACGACATCGGCGCCGAGAGCGCGGACGAACTCCGCGTTCGCAGCGCTGGCCGTGGCAGCCACCGTGGCGCCGAGGTGCTTTGCCAGCTGGATGGCGATGGAACCAACACCGCCTGCGCCGGCGTGGATGAGGACCTTCTGGCCGGCTTGGACGTTGCCGCGTTCAACCAGGGCCTGCCACGCGGTCAAGGCCACCAGCGGAAGGGACCCCGCCTCGGCCATGGTGATGGACACCGGCTTGAGCGCAAGGTCTGCCTGGTTGACGGCAATGCGTTCGGCAAAAGTGCCGATCCGGTCCTTGCCCGGCCTGGCGAACACCTCGTCCCCCGGCCTGAAGGCGGTCACTTTTGTTCCGACCTCAAGCACTGTCCCCGCCATATCGTTTCCGAGCACAAGGGGCAGTGGGTAGGGGAGGATCTGCTTGAACTCGCCGAGCCGGATTTTTTCGTCGAGCTGGTTGAGTCCGGCTGCCTCCACCCGCACCAGGACATCGTGCTCACCGACCACCGGCTCCGGAACCTCGGCCAGGTGAAGTTCGGCCTTGTACTTGTTAACGACAAACGCCTTCATGGTGAGTCCTCCTCATAAGTGACTGTACTCAATTATGATTCCACTCGAGTTTCTTAGTCAAGGTGACGCTTGCCACGACTTTTCCTTGCCCGGCCGTGCTGCCCGTTCATGTGGCAGGCCGGAGATGGAGCATCATCAACATCGGCTCGATTGTAGGTCTCGCGGCCAATCCAGATCACGCTGTAGACGCCGCCTCCAAAGCTGGCATCCACGGCATGACCAGGGCGCTGCTGTGGACCTCGGGCCGGACAACATCAGGTGCAAGGCCATTGCACCAGGGTGGATTACCTCGGAAATGAGCGAAAACTACCTGCAGTTTCCAATCGGATCCCGCCGCCGGCAACACACTGCACCGGCTGCATCCCGCGGGCCGCTTGGGCGAGCCCAGAGACGTCGGCGAACTCGCAGTTTTCCTGGCCAGTCACCGCTCGGGCTTCCTGACCGGTGAAGTCATCACGCTCGACGGGGTGCGCGCGCACAGCCAAACTGCCGCTCCCTTTCTAAGCCGCACCGGCCCAACCACCGGTTTGACGTCCAAGCCCCTTCCCCGTAGGAACCTGCCCCTTCCACTCCTACGGCGCTTACCGTGCCGTGGCCGGTGATGAAATGAAGCAGTTTGCTGAAGCCGGCGGTTGTTGCTGCGACCGTTGGTGAGAGTTGTGTTGGCCGTATTCGGTGACACCGGCGACGTGGTGTGCATCGGCGTGGGTAGCAAGGCCAATAGTGACTTTGGGTAGTTCCTCGACCAATATGGCGGCGGCCCTGCTCTTCCTGGTGGTTGTGTGTTGCACGTTGGCCATGCTGATCGAGTACAAGTTGGGGTCCGGCGGTGGTGATACGGGCCGCTAGACTCTCTTCATGCGCAGTACGTCGGCACGAGGCCCCGACGCTGCTGGGAGGGAGCGCGTACTTATCCTGTCAGCGGGGGTAGGAGCGGGGCACAACAGCGCCGCGGCGGCGGTGCAGCAGGCGTGTGCCGCGCGAGCCGACGTCGACGAGGTGCAGGTGCTGGACGTGCTGCAGGTGAGCAGCGTGCTCTACCGCACACTGCTGGGAAAGGGTTACTTCGTCCTGGTCGAGGACTTGCCCTGGCTGGTCGAGTGGGGCTACGACATCAACGACCGTCCGTTCCGGCGGCGGGGCCCGGTAGACCCCTGGACACGGGTGAACGCTCTTCCGGTGATCGGTGCGATCCAGCGATTCCGGCCGACCGCGATCGTCTGCACGCACTTCCTGCCAGCCCAACTGCTGGCGTCACTGCTCCTTCGCGGCGTGATTGACGCGAGGACCGCCGTCGTTACAACGGATTACGACTTCCAGGGCCTATGGCTGACGGGCGCGTTCCACGCGCTCTTCCTGGCCAGGGAGGAAGGGAGGGTGGAACTGATGGCGCTTGGTTTGCCCCCCGACCGCGTCGCGGCCACGGGAATCCCTATCGCTACCCAGCCGAAGGAAGCGCCTGCGCGCGGTGCAAACGAGCCCCCGATGCTGCTGATCTCGGCGGGTGCGACTGGCGGCGACTACGCCGTCTCGGTCGTGCGGCAGACGTTGCACATGCGCTCGTCCTTCACGGCCACGGTCATGTGCGGACGGAACAATGCGCTGCGGCAGCGTATCGAGCAGCTGGTGGCGCCCGCTGGCGACCGCTACCGCGTGCTTGGCTTCACGGCGGAGATGCCGCAGCTGCTGCGCCGCGCCGACCTGTTTGTGGGCAAGCCGGGCGGCTTGTCGGCGTCGGAGTGCATGGCTGCAGGACTGCCCATGGTGCTTGTGAACACCATCCCAGGGCAGGAGGTTCGCAACGGCGACTACCTGATGGAACAGGGGGCGGCGGTCCGGTGCAACTCTCCCGCAACGATCGGTTGGAAGATCGACGAGCTGCTGCGGGAGCCCGGTCGCCTGGAGCGGATGCAGGCGGCGGCGCGGAGAACGGGCCGGCCTAACGCTGCAGCGGACGTGCTGACCGGACTGCTGGACGGGCCGTCCCGCCCCCTGGTGGTGACACGCGCAGCGCAGAAAACGATACTCGCCGAGAGCGAGCGGCGCGTTGTTGCGACGGATCTGACGGGACCCTCCTCGCTGGTCCGCGTGGTCGACTTGGCCGGGGCCAGCACAGTCGCGCTGCTGCGAGCCGAGGAGCTGGGAGATCTGCAGAAGCGGTATGCCACCCCGGACGGGGGTCTGGTACTGCGGCGCGGCGACGCGCCCATGTCGCCCAGGGGAGAGGAGCGGCGGCTGCTCCGCGCCATTCTTCGGGGGGACGACGAGCTGCCCGTCCGTGTCGAGGGGCCCTCGCCACTCGACACGGACACGACCCTCAAGGACTGAAGTGCTGCAGTCACCGGAGGATGCCGTCACCGGAGGAGTTATGAAGGACAGTGCGCCCGTCAGGCCGTGCAGGCAGCTATCGGCCATGTGCCCCCCCGATGTCGAGCTTGAAGACCTCGCCGGCCGCGTCCGGCTGCGACGGGATCCAGAGCTCGACGCGCTCGACTTTCTCCACCTCGTTGGATGACCAGTGCGGTCCACCATTCCGAGAATGCCTTCTCGCCGGCACGCCGGGCGCGAGGAGTTGTGCGCCGCGTCCCGGTCTGGGCATGGCGGCTCCTCTTGCGCTCGGTGAGCTCACGTGAGCGGACGAGGTTTAGCAGCGAACCCATCACGGAAGTGGACTACGTCCACGACATAAAGTACCTGGGCGACGATGTGCGGGCGCACGACCCGCACGTGCTCACCCCTGCTGCTCCGGCTGTTGACAGCCCTGAGGGGAGAGTCGGGAACCAAAAGTCCTTTCCTGTATACGTCTATGTCCAAGGCGGAGGCTGGACGTCCGGGGACATGTCAGCGCTGCCCTAGTACTGCGCGAACCACCTCCCAAAGCGGCACTTCCAAAGGGTAAGGTGTGCGCTATCCGACAAAGGAGTCACGATGAGCTACAAATATCGAACTGTCCGGGTTCGCGGTACCGAGTTGGTTGGAACAATCGCCAGGAAGCACGGGAGTGCGGCTGAAATCTACGAAACGTCCAAAGATCTGAGCACATCAGTAGTTCCGGTGTTCTTCGAGGCAACGGGCGAGATCCGTTTCTTCGACCGGTCAGTGCTGGAGGACGTTGCGGCACCAGCCACGTAACCCCGCCGAGGCATACCGGGGCAGCCACGCCGGCCTGGCTTGGCGGACCCGTTTCAGGGGTCAACGGGGGTGTGGACAATGTCCACACTTTCGCCGTCGAATCAGGTCGCACATCGGTCGGACTGCTTCGGATTCCGCATGTTTCCGCGGGTCCTCAGCGTTTGTAGCGCTCGGAAGGTAGTTTAGAGAGTCCCACCTCGGGCACAGTGTTTTCGCACGTCAGAGCCTTCTTGGCATGAGTAGTGTTGACAAAGATTGACATTTTCCCGCTTTAGGTGCGCGCCAGTCATTGATAAGTAGCATCAGGCCGCCCCGTGTAGAGCTGCATGCTGCCGCCGACTCCGCAACGTGCCGTAGCTTTTTGGCTGCCGGTCCGATGTGTGGTGTCTGACTAGGGCTCTTCTGGAGGCCTAGAGGTTGCCGGTACAAGCGTGGTGTTGCGACGCGCTTTCAGGCACCTCATGCGCAGACCCCCGTTGCGTTTGAGGTGCGTTCGGTTCCGGGTGCACTGGAGCTTCGCGTCGACGACACGCAGAAGACTGGCAAGGAGAATGATGCGCGTTGAGACCGCGCCCCAAGAGTCTCGAAACCGCGGGAATTAGTACGCTCGGGCGCGAGGCGCGGCAAGTCTTTCGCAACTTTGTTTGTTCGGCACTTGCGCTTCCGCGGGGTGCTGGGTTTCAACGTTTTTGCCAAGAGGTGTCTCTGTGCGGCGGCATCGCAGCCTAGTGTGCCCCTCGCTCAAGATCCGATAGTTCAGATTCCAGTTGCTGGGTCAGGGTCCGAAGGCGCTGGATGTGCTCTTGGGAGACGCGTGCGGGTTGGGTTGTGACTTGTGCGTCGACGTCGAAGACGGTGTTGGGGCTGTGCCAGACGTTGAACCACTCGAGGCCATGGCCGAGAGCGTCGCGGGTAACTCCTTGAAGTAGTAGCAGTGGTTCGCGCGTGTTGATGTTGAGCTTCCCGGCCAGGTCGGCGTCCGATGAGACTGCCTGTACTTGGCGTGGTCCGCCGGCGGGGTGGTAGCCGTGGTCGCGCATCAGGTTCAGGAGTGATGCGTTTTCCAGCAGTTCGGCGGTGAAGTGCGGGAAGAAGTCGCGAGGGACCCAGGTGCGCATGAAGGCTACGGGAAGGTCGTCGAGGTAGCGAATGCGCTCGATCTTCCAGGTGTTCGTGGTGTTGAGAGCCTCGACGCCGGCCCTGGGTGGCTCGGAGGGTTCCACGGTGAGGACGTGGGTGCGCAGGCGCTGGCCGTGTGCTGCGGCTTGTTCGTCCAGACCGCCCGCGCGCTGGACGTGACGGCGGAGGACTGGTGTTGCGGCTACTACGCTGCCGCGGCCGCGCTGGCGGCGAATCAGGCCCAGGTCGGCGAGGCCGGACAACGCCTGGCGGACGACGCTGCGGGAGACGCCGAACTGCCTCGTCAGCTCATCCTCGGTAGGGAGTGAAGAGCCTGGGGAGAGTCGCATGTCGACGATTTGCCGGTGGAGGATGTCCCGGATTTGGGCGTGGAGAGGACCTCCGTCTTCCCGGTTCAGAGGGCTGGTGCGTCCGGCCTGCTCTGCCGCTGTTTCTGTTGGTTCCAAGCTCACGTTGACTCCTCTGCGCTGTTCAAATCCTAGCCCCCACATCGCTGCTCCCGGGGGTGTAGTGATGTGGGCGGCCTTGACGTGACCTATGCCACCCATTATTGTACGTATCAAAGGTACGTACAACTTTGTTTCCCGGATCACAGATGATGCCGTGAACGCGAAGTCCCGAGTCACCTGCTTGAGCCCGCAGCGGCGCGTGAGCGAAGTGAAAGTACCTGCAGGTGACAGTCGGATACGTAAGTTTCAACCCCCACATTGGAGAGTTCCATGCGCGATTCGCGCTCGGTGCGTTGCACCTACTACCTAGAATCTGAAATTGACCCGGAAAAGGCCGCCGCCATCATGGCTGGCGAACAGTCCAGCGGCACCTTCCTGCCGGTACCGGGCGAATCCGCCCGGATCCGGGAGCGGCACGCGGCCCGCATCTCGGATGTCCAGGAACTCGGGTTTTGCCGCCCCTCCCTGCCATCACGGGCGAACCCGGAAAAGGTCCGTGCAGCGTTGGTCACCGTTGACTTCCCGATGGAGAACGTCGGCACCGACCTGGCGACGCTGCAGACAGCCATCGCAGGAAATCTCTTCGAACTCGGCGATCTTTACGCCTGCCGCCTTCAGGACATCCAGTTGCCGGAGGACTTCATCGCCGCCCACCCGGGGCCGGCGTTCGGTATCGCGGGGACCCGCAAACTCATCAGCGACGTCCAGGGCGTCATGGTCGGCACCATCGTCAAGCCCAACGTCGGGCTTTCCGAAGAGGAATTCCGGCTGGTGGTCCGCGACCTCGCGATGGCGTCCATCGACCTGATCAAGGACGATGAACTCATGACTGACCCGGCCTATTTGCCGCTGGAACGCAGGGTCGCCGTCGCCACCGAAGAAATCCGGGCCGCTGAGCAGGTCACCGGCCACTCGACCATGTACGCCTTCAACATCACCGGTGACCTCGCAGGCCTGCAAAAGCGCCACGACCTGGTCGTCGAAGCCGGCGGCCGCTGCGTGATGCTGAACATTCCCGTGATGGGGCTTCCGGCCCTGGCGATGCTGCGCAGCTTCGCAGAGGTTCCCATCCACGGCCACCGGGCCGGTCTCGCTGCCTCGATGAGGTCCAAGGCCCTGGGCATGGATTACCGGGTCTGGCAGCAGATGGCCCGCCTGGCCGGCGCAGACCACCTGCACGCCAGCGGGCTGGGCAGCAAGTTCTACGAACTCGACGAAGAAGTCGCCTCTAACATCCGCAGCCTGCTCGCACCTCTCGGACAATCCATCGCACCGCTTCCCGTGCTGTCGTCCGGGCAGAACGTCACCACCCCGGGCCCCACTTTCGAGGCTGTAGGCTCCGCCGACCTGATGATGCTCGCCGGAGGCGGAGTCGCCGCCCACCCGGACGGACCAGGAGCCGGAGTGCGCAGCCTCCGACAGGCCTGGGAAGCAGCTGTCGACGGAGTGCCCCTGCAGAGCGCAGCGGACACGCTCGCCCACACCGGGGACGATGCTCTCCTGCACGCAGTCCAGACATTCGCGAAAGGTGCCTGACATGCCCGCTTTCGGTTTCGTCGCCGACGACCTCACCGGAGCCGCCGACGTCCTTGCCCAAGCCCACCGCTACGGACTGGAAGCCGCCCTGGTCATCGGAGACGCCCCGCTGCCCACGGACACCGACGTCGTCGGGTTCGCCGGCCCGGCCCGTTCCCTGTCCGGCACCGCCTTCGACAATCTGGTCATACGGGACCTTGCAGGCATCGCCTCACTGAACCTGGAGGTGCTGCTCTACAAGGTCTGCTCCACCTTCGACAGCTCCACCACCATTGGGAGCATCGGCCGCGGTATCCAGCTGCTCCACGAGCAGTTCCCGCTGCACGGACCCATCCCGGTCGTCCCGGCCCAACCCGCTTTCGGCCGATACACCGCCTTCAGCAACCACTACGCAACCTACGCCGGCCAGATCTACCGGCTGGACCGCCACCCGGTCATGTCCCGCCACCCTTCAACGCCCATGTCCGAAGCGGACCTGCGCGAAGTCCTGGCCGAACAGCTCGGCGAGGACCAGGTACCGGGGGCCATCCATCTGCCGGCTTATGACGACGGAACCTTCAAGGACGCTTGGGCGGACCGGAGGGGGGAACTCGGGGCGCAGGCGTTCGTGGTCGACGCCGTCGACGAGCACCACATGGACGCCGTGGCAGAGGCACTCACCCGGGAAGAACACGGTCACGGTCCCTCGATCGTGGTCGGATCCGGCGGCATCATGGCCGCTCTGGCCAGGTCCATCTCGGACCAGGCCGCACGCACCCCCGGCCCACAGAAGCCGTTCGGGCCGGTGCTGGCCGTCAGCGCCTCGGCCTCCAGCACCACAGCGGAGCAGATCAACGACGCAACCTCTAATGGCTGGGAGGACGTCCCGGTGCCCGCCGAGCTGCTGCAGCGCGACGACTCCGCACTGATCGCCGCCCTCGATGAGCGCGTTTCAGCCGCGCTCCGGGCAGGACGCAATGTCGTCGTTCACACCACCCGCGGCGCGGCAGACCCCCGCTACGGCGCGAGCACACCAGTGGACGCCGGTTACGTCGGCACGTTGATTGGCGGCATTGCTGCCCGCATGGCCGATGCCGGGCTCACCCGGGACATCGCCGTCTGTGGCGGCGATACCTCCAGCCACGCACTTATCGCCATGGGCGTAAGGCAGCTCCGGGTATCGGACCAGTTCGTCACCGCCGGCCCCATCCTCCGCGCCGATGGCGCTTCCGCCGTCGGCGGATGCCGGCTGCTGCTCAAAGGCGGACAGGTCGGACCCACCAACATCCTGCGCCGCTTCGCCGGCCAGCTCCCCGCCTAACACTCCACACAATTTCCTCCACGCATCAAGAACCAACGAAAGGCGGCCCCCATGCGGGCAGTAGTCAAGAACGCAGCCGAACGAGGCGTCACATACGTCACCGACGCCGGCGACCCCAAGGCAACGGAAGGTTCCGTCGTCATCGAAGTCGGCGCAGCCTCCTTGTGCGGGACCGACCGTGAACTCTACGAATGGACCCCCTCCGCCCAGGCCTTCAACCTCAACCTCCCGGTCACCCTCGGCCATGAAGGCGCAGGAACCATCGTCGAGGTCGGCCCCGGGGTCACCGGCCTGAACGTCGGCGACCAGGTCGCCCTTGAAAGCCACCTGACCTGCGGCCAGTGCTTTCCCTGCCGCACCGGTGACGCCCACACCTGCGAACGAACCGGCATCCTCGGAATGCACATCGACGGCGTCTTCGCAGAATACGCCGCCGTCCCCCAAGACATCTGCGTCAAGCTCCCCACCGGCCTGTCCCTGGAATCCGGGGCACTGCTCGAAGCCGCCGGCGTGGCCGTCCATGCCATCCAGCGCGCCAACTACTCGGTCGCAGGCCGGGCAGTTCTCGTCAGCGGCGCAGGCCCCGTCGGGCTCGTCGTCGTGAACCTGGCACTGCTCATGGGCGCCTCCCATGTCATCGCCGTCGACCCCAACCCCTACCGCCGCGCCCAAGCCGAAAAGCTCGGCGCGACCGCCCTGCACCCCAACGACGGCATCGTCGAACGCTGCCGCGAACTCACCGGCCGCCGCGGCGGATTCGACGTCGCCTTCGAATGCTCGGGAGCCCCGGGCACCCTGACCACACTCTTCGAAGCCGTCCGCCGCGAAGCGACCGTCATTACCGTCGGACACCCCAGCCGCCCCGCCGAGGTCGACATCGCCGCCTACATCAATAAAAAGGGCATCACCCTGCGCGGCATCTTCGGCCGCAGGCTCTGGGAAACCTGGGAACAGAGCCTGCTGCTGCTGGATTCCGGAAAGCTCGAGCTCGACTGGCTCATCACCCACCGCAAGAAGCTCAGCGAGATCGACGACGCCGTGGAACTGCTCACCGGCGACGCCTGCAAAGTCCTGCTTATCCCTGGCCTCGGCTAACCCCACAAGCAACGGAACTGGCGGGCCGAACCGCAGTTCCCAACCACTCAGCTATTCAATAGGAGAAATCAATGTCGATTCCCATCAAGAAAGCTCTGGATAAGGTCCCCGGTGGCATGATGCTGGTGCCCCTGGGCATCGGTGCCGTCATCCACACGCTGGCCCCGGACGCAGGCAAGTTCTTCGGATCCTTCACAGGAGCCTTCTTCACCGGCCTGGCGCCGCTGCTGGCCGTGTTCTTCGTCTGCCTCGGCGCGACACTCGAGGTCAAATCAACGCCCTACATCCTGAAAAAGGGCGGTGTGCTCCTCGGCTCCAAAATTCTCTTCGCGATCCTCATCGGCGTGATCGCTGGCCGCTTCCTTGGCGAGGCCCCCATCGACTCCGGAATCCTCGCCGGCCTGTCCACCCTCGCATTGGTTGCCGCCCTGAACGACACCAACGGCGGCCTCTACATCTCCCTCATGGGCCAGTTCGGCCGCAAACGCGACGCCGGCGCCTACTCCATCCTGTCGCTCGAATCAGGCCCCTTCCTGACCATGGTCACCCTCGGCATCGCCGGACTCTCAGCCTTCCCCTGGCAAGCACTCGTCGGCGCCATTCTCCCGCTGGCACTCGGCATGCTCCTCGGAAACCTCGATAAAAACATGCGGCGCCTCCTGGCCCCCCTGGTGCCGGCGATGGTGCCGTTCCTGGGCCTGGCCCTGGGCCTGACCATCAACCTCAACGCCGTCGTTGAAGCAGGCCTGCTCGGCATCGCACTCGGCCTGTTCGTGGTCTTCGTCGGGGGAGCAGTGCTGCTCCTCGCCGACAAACTCACTGGCGGCGACGGCATAGCCGGCCTCGCCGCAGCAACCACAGCCGGCAACGCAGCCCTCGTCCCCGCCATCATCGCCACAGCGAACCCCGTCTACGCCCCGGCCGCCGACCACGCCACCGTCCTCGTGGCAGCATCGGTCGTTGTCTCGGCTGTGCTCTGCCCCATCGTGACCTCAGCATGGGCAAAGCGGCTTCAGAAAAAGGCCCGTCTCCAGGACAGCGAAGACAACGCCGCGGAGCAGGAGGCGCCAGCACCCAAGCGTGTAGGTAGTACCCCAGAACTGACCTAGCAGTACTAAAGGAAATGGGCGGGGCGTGCACAATGCACGCCCCGCTTCCTTATATCCACGTTTGTCAGCAATGCCGGCCAGTCAAGGCGGCAGCCAGGACGCAAACCGTCCCTACTGAAGCTGAGTGCCACGCGGAAGACCAGTATGAAAGGAACAACAATGACTGCTGAAGCACAAATGGCCGGCCCCCCTACGGTCACAGTTGGAGCGCGTCCCTTGAGCTATCACAACTGGGTCCACCTAAACCCCGGTGACCGAGTGACTGTGAAACGACGCGGATTCGAGGCCGAACAAGGCACGGTGGACGAAATCAGCGAAGATGCCAGCTACTTCTGGGTCTGGATTGACGGCCAAAGCCGAATCCTGATTTTCCACGGCGACGGATCGGCCATTCACAAGATCCTTCGCTAGCCTCTCAGCCAGCGTTCGCTACCAAAGACGGTCTCAAAACCCTTGGAAATGAGATGTCTCAATACCGCGGAGCGACGTCTGACACGCACCGTCGCTTATTTTCTACGTAATCTTGCGCACGCGATGGCAAGGCGATTCTCCTAACTATGTCCCATAACTTCGTAACAGGAATGTGGCACTCATCCTTGGTTATGAGACAGGCGAGCGGGCGTCGGCTCGAGGGGGACACCGCGTCCCTGCTCGGGTGAGTCTGATCCAATTAGCGAAGCGCGCACTCCAGTCATGGGCGCGTACCGCTTCGGTACCATGAAGCATGGCTATGAATCTCCGTGTCCCGCGGTGAAAGCGGCCGCGTTGTTGGAGTCTGTCGAACGGTTCCATCCACTCATTGATGGCAACAAACCGACGGCGTGGACGCTCATGGTGCTGCTGCTGTGGATCAACGGTTACCTGCATGGCTTCACCACGGACGAAGCCTTCGACCTCGTCGTCGGAGTTGCGGCGGGAACCGTTGACTTGCTGAACTCTGCCGCCCAGATTCCGGGCATCTGGTAGTCCTCCAGCGCCCCCGAAAGGGGGTGTGGACAATGTCCACACTTTTCGTCTCGTACTGGGCCACACGACCTTCGGAATGGCTAGGATTCCGCATGGTTTCGCGGGTTCCCAGTGCTTTCGAGGGCTGCAAGACGGTTCGAGTCCCACCTCGGGCACAGTGTTTCCGCAGGTCAAGCGATTGATCGCGTGAGCGGTGTTGACAAAGCTTGACACTTCCGGCTTCCGCTGGTGTCCCTCAACCGGTCAGCACCAGGAACGGAGAAAAAGGAGCATTTATGCATAGGTGCCGACTTGGGCGTTCCCGAGGTGACTCATAGCGATTAACGGCGGCCCCTTTTCGACGCTATTTGTCGCCGTACCCGGGTGCATAGGTCAGGTCCCCTAGTGGGATTGCGTCCACGGTGTTGCGTGAACTACTACAGGCAGCCGAAGGGACACCATGGAAATGGGCGGTAAGTAAGGGACCATTCTGTACCTCCGTAGGCGCGACCCTACTGTGACTTGGGGTGTTGCTTTCTGAAATTCCGACGGTGAAGAACTGCGGCAATGACAAGTAAAGGAACGTGAATGGCGGGGAGGTTGTGCGCGAACCACCGTGGCAGATAGATGTCTGTAACGGATCCGGTCGGGTCGCCGAGCCGTCGGGCCAAGGGGGTCAGAGGGCAATGGAAGCCGTTGCCTACAAAGATGAGCGTTTCCCCAGTTACAACTGCAGCAGCAGTGGCGGCTCGCTTGTCGGTCTTCCCGCGGAACCCGGTATACAACAGATAGGCCATGCAGGTCTCAATACTGAACCAAGCAAGAGTGTGAAAGGCCTTAACTGCCTGAAGGGCCATCTGATTTCTTCCCATGCCGTCAACAAGAACACAGCCGTGGGCAGTTGCTTAGGGCATTCCGGCCCGAAGGCGTTGCCAGCAGCACGATGATCATGTTGGGCGCCAGCACCACTGATGACCAGCCTTATCCCGATTGGCTCAAAAGCCTTGTGACATGAGACGTTCCTAACACACGTTGAACGGATTGGGCCGCCGGAGGGGCTCTAAGTGGTGCCGTGGTGGTGGATGCCCGGAACAAGGACAGGTACGAGGGGAGCCGGGGACCCCGTGGACCCCCGGCCGGGACACATTCGCGGCGCAGTCAATGTCCCTTGCCGAGGCCATCTCGACCCGAACGGGCGCCTGGCCGGGAGCCAACGGCTGCGCGAGAATTTCAGTACCGCAGGAATTGAGTCAGCCGAAGGTCTGATCTCGTACTGCGGCTCGGGAGTAACTGCCTGTCATAACCTTCTGGTCCTGGAGCATCTGGGGCTTGGTGGCGGCCGTCTGTTCGTCGGGGGGGGGCTGGTCCCAGTACGCCTATGCGCTGGACCTTCTAGTAGAGACGGCATCTCCTGAAGGCCCAGTTTGACGTCAAAAGGCTTTCGGGGCAGCACTTTGACTTCGCTTCCACGGGCAATTCAAAGCACCTTCAGCGTGTCCGTCGTCAGAGTTCAAGCAGTGCGGGAGGGGTTATGTCGTGGACTGCGGCCATGGTGCCAAGTCTGGCCTCGCCGTGTTCCAGTGGCCTAGGAAAGGCGGACGTCAGAACGTCGACGTAGCACTCGGCAAGTTCCCTCGCACCTGCCATGGACGCTGCAGTCCGTATGCTCAGCACAGCATCAACGGAGGCGGGGTCCCCGGCAGCTAGAGCGGCGAGGAGCCGGGACAGTCGAACCTGCTGCGCGTCTGCCTCAGACAAGTGTCGGACCTGGTCGGACCGCGGCTTCAAGGCCCACCTAGCTAGGGCCCGTCCGTGAAGGGAGGGGGGCGTCATCAACGAACGCCACCTTGGCGATATATTGCTGATAAAGCTGCAAGGCGTCTTCAAGACGAATTTGCCCGAAAGCTAATGCTCCCTCCAGACCGGCGAGTTCTGCATTGCAGGCCTCTGCGGCACTGACACGGGCAGCGAGTTCATGTGAGTTGGCTAGACCGGTTGCCACGGCGGCGGCCAGGGAGGAAAGAGCGGCTGCCAGGCACAGGACGCGCCAAACAGTCGAGTCATCGTCCAACGACAGCACGGCCTGCACACCTTCAGTGAATTTCGTGCCGCCGGCAGCGGGTCCGACCGTCAGCACTGCCGCCAGCGCGCTCCCTATGACACTCATGTTGGTCAGTCTGCTTCGGCGGGGCCGGGCGTGCTGAAGAAAGGACCTGATATTCGATCGTCGCTGCTCTATAAGGGCAGAAAGCTGCTGACGGTTTCCTGGGTCTTCTCTCATAACGTCCTCCACACCGCACAGATTCAGGAGTGATGGGAACTTATTGTGGCAGTCACCCTATTTTCTGTATAGGCAGCTCGCATCCGTTTCCGGAGCTGGACCGCGTGGACGCGGAAATGCTTCCCTCCTCGTCAGTCCGGTACGCCGCGGTCCTCGCCGGTGACTTCCAGCTCGTTGTTGACGTCGTCTTTCCCAGCCGCGCGGCACTTTCCACATACCTGAAAGGCTCAGAGTGGGCCACCCGGGCCCAGGCCATCGAGCCGGCTGTGGTGGTGGACGCCCCGAAAACGCAGCGGAACAATGGCACTGTCACTTGGCGAAGACGGGTTCCTGCATCTTCATGTCGGCCATTTCGATTCGCGTCCATCCCGGGCAGATTGCATTGGCCCGCACGCCGCAGGGTCCGTAGTTGACGGCTATCGACTGCATGAGCATGGTGGGACCGGTTGCCATTCGTCTCAGTTCGCCGGAAATCGACTTGATGCCGACCGGGCAGCGGAAGCCATATCACCGCCGAACCAGGTCCGACGACGAACGCCCGGTGGCCGCGGGCGGCCGGCCACGAGCCACGCCGACCCTCCCACTACGCTTCCGAAGACGAGGAGCACCAGCCAGATTGGTCTGCTGAAGGTCCGCATGTCCCGTTCGTCCGTCTCGCTGAAATCGACCAAGCTGTAGCCCCAAATGGCCAGGCAGGGGATGAGGACCAGCCAAGGCAGCAAGAAGGTGGCTTCAGCCATATTCATGGAACCAGGACGGGCCGCATCCTCCGGGCCGGGGCTGCGGTGCAGGGCTTGTCCGGATTTTTCGCTGAGTCTTCGACTACGGAAACTCAATCCGCCCGGTGTCCTGCAAAGGCTTGGGCCCGTTCCGCTGAGTTGCCCTCTCCGGCGACCCCGAAGACATCCGAGTGGCAAAGGAAGCGACCAGGGAAATTCTTACCTGAGAATGAGCACCTGGCTGCACGATCGCTGCGCCGAGGAGCGCGCAGAGTTCGAGGACCACCGGGCCCGGCATATGCTCGCTCGGCTTGCCAGGTTCGGGTCTTTCTACCCTGACGGTGACGTCCTGGGGCGCGTATCCTCGCGCCATGGATGAGGCCGCCAGTGAGCAGAACGAACCGGCGAACCACCCGGGCATC
>Ga0308169_10002770_pt1 | contig 17730 bp, 22 predicted proteins | sample PhyBR1_2_FD_202139 | JGI IMG/M metagenome (GOLD analysis project Ga0308169, IMG submission 202139) | Phyllosphere microbial communities from UC Gill Tract Community Farm, Albany, California, United States - DLSLSB.R1 | ecosystem: Host-associated > Plants > Phyllosphere > Unclassified | place... | reverse complement strand
TCGAGGAAATCAACAAAACTTCGAAAGCGACTCTGAAAGATCTCGTAAGCCTACACCTACACTTCCTAGATTTCAGCTGCTGACTCCTCTTTTCCCTCATAGTTCAAGACCTTCTCTTACGAGGTGATACACTCGACTCCAGGAGTACGAAGCGACCTTTTCCAGCGACCGCTAGGAGAAACGCTTTTGACCGATTTCTTCGGTGGAGTATCAGAGGTCGAGCTATCACCGCCAACTACAGAGGAAAGTCTTGTAGCGGATAGGGTGGCGGTAGGAGGGGTCGACATCGAAAGGCCACTTAGTTCAGGACGGCGGCGAAGGAGGAACTCGAGGAGTGCAGAGGGAATGACCACAGAGAAGCCGGGGGGACTATCGAGCGGGACAGTGATAGGAGCGACAGTCGGGGTCGTGGCAGCTCATGTAGCGGCAGTCTATGTAGCGCGGCGGCGGAAACTGTAAATAAATAAGCTGAGCTTCTACATTTCTCGCACAGCTGCGGCTCTCTGTCGGAAGTCGCTGGCAGAAAGGCTCTTGACGAGCTGCTTGGACGGAGAAAGGCAATTGTGACTCAGGTCAGCTCTCTTCAGCAACGGCTCGAGAAGGAAAAGCTTAAGTCTGTCTCTCGTTTCAATCAGCACGAGTTCTGAACGGGAGCGGTCACTTCTGATTGTTACAACAAGGCACTTCAAGAGATGGTACTAAGTATAGGGTATTAAACAGTCAAAGCAATTTCTACAGGTTTCGTCTTTTCGTCAATTTCCATCTTTTCGACATCTTTTCCTAGCTTCTGCGCTCGCCTGAGCATCTCCGAGATGTACTGATCGACTTGAGATGAAGCGGAAGAGACAGTGAGAGTCGAGGAAGTGGTGGAAGAGCCAGAGTCGGAAGGTGAACGAGAATGAGAAAGAGGAGTCGAAGTTGGGAGGGCGGAAACGGCATCGTGGGTCAGAGGGAGTAGGGGAGGTAGAGATCCATCGTCGTCATAATTTAGAGAGTCGCTCGAAGGTGCGGGAGTGGTTGAGGCAGCGGGAGGATCTGGGGAGAGGGAAAGGAGAATGGTCAGTTATGATTGAGTTGAGGAAAGGTCAAAGAGTTCGACTCACCTTGTTCGTTTCCTGCTTGCTCCTTCGCAACATCCTTCTCGTCTTCTTGCATCGAGTCAGATTGAGCGGGTTTCACTTGTTCCTCCCAAGCTCGCTCTTCCATCGCATCCAACCTAGACAGTTCCTTCTCGATTTTTCGAACTAGTGATTTCCTCTCCTGCTTGACTATCTTATCTCCTCCAGACTCGATGGCGTCAATCTTGCTCAGGATGTTGACGAGGTAGTCCTCGTAAGCGAGGAAAGGAGAGTACGACGAGACGAAAGCGAGAGGAGGAGGAGTGGTAGTCGAGGAAGTAGCATCCGGAGAGGACTTGAAGATGAATGAGGGAGGTTTCTCAAAGTTGGATTGACGATCGATGAAGGAAGAGGAGAGGGAAGAGATTTTGTCGAGAGCGTTGCGACGAGCGAGGTGTCGACGGAAATGGCGTTGAAGTTTCGTTGCTGCTTCCTCCTCCTCGTCAGAACATGGTGAGCCGGTGGGAGGGATGTTCTCGACATCGGGAGTGGGGGTTGCAGGTTCAGCGGAAGGAGCAGGTGCAGGAGAAGGCGAGGAAGAGGTTTGGGCGACAGGAGAAGGAGAGGGTTGAGAGACGGGGATAGGAGCTTGTTGAGTCGAAGCTTATGTCGTCGTCGAGGGTCTAGGAGAACCGAAGATGGCTTCAAGGAAGTGAGGGAGGTCGAGCTTGGAAGATTCACCTTGTCGAGAGGATTCAGCTCGAGGAGTCAGAAAGGGAGTTGAAGGTCGAGGAGCTGAGGCGGGTTCGACAGGTTGAGTAGCTTCAGTACGTTGAGGAGGTTTCGAGCCAAAGAGGAGTTGGAAGAGGTCAGGGAGATCGAGGGAAGATTGCTGTTGTTCAGCTTGTTCGTTCCTCCTCCTCCTCTCTGCTTGCTGTTCTTCGAGTCGTTGCCTCCTAGCCAACTCTTCTTGAACCCTCATAGCTTGCATATACCTTTGCTCAGCCTGTTCCTCCTCTCTAGCTCTCCTGATCATTTCTTCGCGATACCTCAAAGCTCGTTCGTGCTCCCTCCTCTCCCTTTCCTCCCTGATCGCTTCTTCGATGGCTGCTTGACGTTCGAGTCGACGTTGCTGGGCGAGGAAAGCGGCGGCTTCAGCTTGTCGACGTTCTTGTTGTTTGCGAGCGAGGAGTGCTTGTTCGATGAGAGAGCGTTCGTCGTCGTAGGAAGTGTAAGAGGGAGGAAGATAGGTCTGGTTGGAAGCGAGTGATGATGAAGGGTAGAGGGAGAAGGGAGACGATTGTGAGTGAGAGTAGTCGAGGGGCGTTGAGAAAGGGAACATTGTAGATCGAGTGTGAAGGGTGCGAGAGTGAGATTAGGGTTTGAAGCGAAGTGTCGATCGAGTAGAGTGCAGATGTGAAGTGAAGTGAAGAGGAGAGAGGAGAGAGGAAGCAGAGCTGACTTATATAAGCTTGCGAAGTGCTCGAACTTTCTCGAAAGTCATAGAACATTCTCGCACTTTCGACCAAATTTGATTATGCGTCAACCCTGTATTTCAAGCTCACTATTTACTGATGCGATAGAAGAGCAAGTAGACAGACGAAGCAAAGCGATCGACGAGGTCGGAACTTGCGAGAGGAGTGATCGTCTCGTCGTCGATTTCGACGAATTCTGAAACCTCGCTGGACAGACGCAGCTGACGAGTGCGAAGCACGTTGCGACTCTCTGGAATAGGTCGATCTAAGGGTACTTGTAGCAATCAGGTAATTACAGCTCAGCTTTGATACGAGGCTGCACCGTTTCCTCTTTCGTCTTCTCCAGCTCTGTTCCATCCTGATCCTCCTCTCTTGACTCGAATCGTCCGCCCCGCAGAAGGTCACGGCCATTCTTCAGCCACCATCTCACCCCCTCTTCTCGTTTGACCACGTCCATTCCTGTTCCGAGAACTTCAAAGATCCATTCTCCCAAAGCTTTTCTTCCATCGTGGTCGACTGGCTCGCGACTGACAAGTCGTGCAATTTGCGCCAGTAGTGACTGGAAGAGGACGAAGTTCACAGAGGGAAGTAGGGAAACGAGTACGAGGAGGAGAGCGCCGCGAGGTAAGGCGAGAGAGCGGGTTTCGAGGGTAGGAGGTGCGATCGTCTCCTTCTCGGTGGCAGTCGAGGATTGTGCGACGAGAGCAGAGCTCGATTCATCCTCGAGCTGACGTCGAGGCGGTCGAGTGGTAGTTGAGATCGGTAGTGAAGCCGAGGAAGCGGGTTCGGAAGAAGTCGGCAGTCGTTCGATAGCGCTGACCAATTCTCGAATGCACCACCAGGCGAGAGCATCGTCGACGTTCGAAACGGACTGAACCATAGTCGAGTATGCGAGTCGGAGCTGTGTTGGCGAAAGTGTGGGTAGTCGACCCTGAGAGAGCGAAAGTTGACAGTCAGCTGCGAGCTACGAGCCGGATGGAGAGGATATCTTAAGACCTACACTGAGGAGTAGTTCCGTGTACCAAGGAGCTAGTTCTGGTACAGTAGCTTTCCCTGTCGAGAAGAGGGCTAAAACGACGGAATGCGCGGATTCGAAAGGCTCGGCATAGGTCGAATCGACGAGATAGCTGTAGCGAGAGGATTGTCAGATTATTTCTCGCTCTGAGACTTCATGACCGCAAGAGAAGAGAACCTACGGTCTACATCTCGGCAAGACAGTCTCTTCGACATAAGAATCGCTCAACTCGTCCATAATCTGCTCAACTGTGTTCATCCAGAACGCACACTCCGCTCTATGGACCAGCCTCAAATGTTGACCCTTCTCGGTGTCGCCAATGGGTGGTTCCATCTGTCTCGCAAGTTGCTCCGCTGCACTGATTCGATCGGGACCCAACGAAGATGAAGATGGTGAAGGAGCGGCGGCCACGTCGACGAGACCTGCCAGTACTGCCCTCCACGCTTTGAATCCTCCCTGTCCGAAGCGACTCGCGACAAAGTACGTCCTCCCTAATGCGACGACAGCCTCTCTCGCGAGTTCTCGTTGTCCAACCGTTGGTTCCCCCTCCGAATCGGAAGCTGTTGACGACACGACCTCCAACAGACTCGAGTAGATAAGGGTTTGTGCGAAGAGGAGCGACTTTAGGATAGTCCAAGGCTGAGTTTGAGATCTCGTAGAGGGCGACAAGGCGGCATCTTCGACTAAATCTGACCATTCCGTAGCAGCCCATGCAGTAGAGAGACGTGTGGTGACGAGGTAGAGAGTATTCGAGAGGTCGCGGATCGAGGTTATAGCCGAATCTGAAACGGCGGGATCGTAGGCATTGGCGAGAGAGGCGGTCGCTGAGAGAAGGCGTCCAATGGCGCGGGAGAGAGGACCGAGAGCAGCGAAGAGCGGAGCTTGCGTGATTTTGGTGAGATGCGAATGAGAGGGTGAAGGATTGCTCCATCCGAGACCTTGATCGGTTTGAACGAGATCGGCGCAGATTGGAGGTGAAGTGAAGAGGTTGCCTTCGTCGAAAACGGAAGAGAAAGCGTCAGAGAGATAGGAGAGAAGTACCTATTGCTCATGCTGATCAATGTCGAGTCTATAAAGTAACGAAAGCAGATGGCACTCACTGTCGCTGGAAAGTCTTTCGCAAGAACTTCTATCGAGATTGAGGACAGAGTTTGAGCTGCGATCCAAGCTGGCAGTCGGTCGTTGAGATCTATCTCGATCAAAGCGAATCGTCAGTCAAGCTTTCCGAGCTGTTGAGGTGAGATCGGTGAGACGACGAGACTTACCTCCATTCTCAACCCATTCTTGCCATGCTTTCCCAACTTCTAGCTCTGCCCGATCCATCATACCTCTCCCTCCAACCCACAATTTCTGTTGCATCCTTTTCCACTCCTGCAGACCACCCAAAACAGCACTTGTAACCATTAATCGATTGACCGGATCCACTGTTCCCCATCTTTCCTCCCCTTTCCGTCTGACTGAGTCCGCCCACATACCAGCTGATACAGCCTGTATATAGCGAGCGACTGATCGCCGTGCTCGATAGCCGGTGCCGTTTTCTCGAGAGATAGAGTCTAGCCGGAGAAGAGTTGCTTGAGAGAACGCTTTATATATAGCGAATGCGCTGTCCCATTCGAGCTGGCCCTTTCTTGTCGCTGTTGAAGTATGTACCGAGGTCCACAATGAAGGACTTGTGAGGCTGTAGCGAGAGATCAAGGAAATAAGATCAAGGTGGGGGGAAGTGAGAGGAAGGGTTGAGAGATGGTAGGTGATGAGCTGTAGAGTTTGTTCATGGTTGTGTGACGAAGATGGAGGCGATAGGAGGTCCTGGAGTAGCAATGTTGGGTCGGGTGAAGCCATTTTGGTGGAAAGAAGAAAAAGTTCGCAAGTTCGCAAGTTTTCACATCTCGACAAGTTCGGCTTGTCAATCTCTCTCGAAGCGCTCAACTGTACAGAAGCGACGTTGACGTCTAGAGTAGGAGGGATATTTGCAAGGGGAAGCTGGTACAGACGAAATGATTTGGACAAAGATTAAAGTAATCTAAAAAGTAGGGGAATAAGAGGGAAACGACACAGGAGGACAAGCTGAAAGGTCTATCTACTAATTAAGTAGGATGCTGCGGAACGACAGGCGAGAACCGTGTGTGAGAGAGTCGAGTGGGAAAGGAGATCGAGAGGAGAGGTAAAGGCAAAATCGAAAGTAGGTCGAAGGACGAAGAGCTGTAATAAAGGGGGAACGAAGGGTATGAACAACGGGTATGAAGGTGAAACAGGAACAGGCAAAGGTGCTACAAGGAGGAAGGAGAGTTGGGAAGATCGAGGCAGACGCTGAAATTGCGGAAATCGTCGCAAATGACGGCGATTGGCGAAGGCAGATGATGAAGGGAGCGACCACTAGGCTCTCATCATACGCATCAGAGCTACGAGACCAGCCCAACCGAAACCGTGTTGTGGATAAGCGACGTGAAGTGGTTCGTCCTCAGTTCCGAATTTGGCCTGTCAACGACGGATCTCGTCAGCAACGGTGCGTGTGAGAACGTCGAGAAGGATATGGACGTACCCTGAACTGTCCTCGGTTCGCCAATCCGTACTTGGTGACAATCTTCTTGTAAGCTTTTCCCAGCATCTTGATTTTCCATCCTCCCAAATTGTACTCGATGTGAAGGTCGTCTTGAGCGGAAGCTCCGAATGTCAAGTTGTTCTTTCCTTCGAATTGCATCTCCCGGATAACGTGAGCGAGGATACCTTCTGAGGTTCCGTGAGGTGCTTCGGGCTGCGAGAATGACAAGAGTCAGCACGAAAGCGTTGTAGAAAGTGCACAGTGAGGACGTACGAAAGTGACGGCATGCTTGACTTGATAGGAATCATGAGCAATGGCGGCGAGAATGCAGACAGCGACAATTTTCTGGTGAATTTCGAGATTGCGAAGTCAGTTTTCAAACACGTGAGCAGTTCAATTGAAATACTGACCTTGTGCTCATCTCTAGCAATAAAGTATCGTCGATGTTGAGCGTCGAGCCAAGGGAGAAGTCCAGCCTGTCGGCGCGAACCTTTGGATGAGTATCGACAGTAAAGACGAGACGAGTTCAAAGCGTAAAACGTACAGCTGCGATCTGAGTTCCAGTACGACCTTGTTTCCATCTTTCCAATCCAGCTTCGATCTCTTCTCGAGTCTTGTCATCCGGTGCGAATTTGGGAGCCTTGAAGTGAAGTTCGTCGAAAGAGACGTGAGCTCGTTCTGCTCGTCTAACGTTCTGTCGTACATCCTTCTGATCGAGCTTCTTGATATCGGGATCTAAGAGGGGAGAAAAGAGAGGTTTCGTTAGCTTAACCGAATCAATGACCTCTTCTTTTCTCACGCCGCAGCTTCTCTTGCGAACCTGCGGAATCTCCTCAAAGATGACGGAAAGACGGAAACTCACGAAGTACGTCTTCCCTGACACAACTCAATACACTCCAGTTCAACTCCTTCCCCAAGATGTCTGCGAAAGTTCCATCGACGCAGCACCAAACTACTTTCTTGTGTTTCGTCTTTGTCGCCCACTCGACAAACTCGTGTGCAATCTCATGTTTCACCTCGTCATTGTCCCTACAGATTGGATTGCCCCATGCGAAGTAGAACTTGCCACGAGCGAGGTAACCTTGAACTCGAGGGTTTGATTGTTGGTGATTCTTGCCTCGCCAAACGGAGTAACGTTCTTCGATCCAAGCAGTTGAAAGCGATCCTCCGTATTTCGCGATGAGAGCAGGTAACCAATCTTTGTTGTGATCGACTACGCTGTAAGTTGAAGACCTTGAGGAAGAGGTAGAAGTGCGAGATTCGGCTACTGAAGACATCGTGGAGTTGACCATTCAGACTTGAGTGGGGTTGAAGTGTTGGAGTTAGTCAACTAGCTGGTGTGTCGTTGAGAGGTAGAGAGGGTAGAAGTTCGGGGTGAGAGGTTGCTGACAAGTAAAAAAAGAAACTTGCTGTCGACCTCGGTGAACCTACGTAATTCGCTTATTCTCGTCCGAACCCCGCCCTTTGGCCCTGGCCTTCCGTCGGCCGCGCTTACGTGTCGAAGTTTGGAGTTCGTTCTCGTAGAAGCAACATAGAAGAACCGAAAGTAGAGCAGAGCTGCAGACCGGCGATCTCTCTGAGTGGCTTCCGTGGATTCGAAGCGAATTTCAATTTGAGAGAGCACTTTAAATTTCCGGTGCTGCGGCTCTCCTTTCCGCTCGTTGGATCACTTCCTCCCTTCTCTATCACTCTCTTGACAACGCGACTGCACGACTCGAGCATCTGAACAACCGCGACCGGAGCGCGATTGACTTGCAACCTCGAAAACAGTATTCTCCAACGACGTAATCTCACAGAACCTTTGAACCACCTCCATCTCAAGCAGCTACACTCATCAGAACCAGACGGCGATCAGCTCAACAGTACAGTCGGCTCAAGTTTCTGCGCAAAGAATCAAATTCAACGCCTGCGAGATCGTCGAGTTCCTCCCTTCCGAATTTCGAAATTCCCCAGTTAGTTTAGAGAGATCACTCGAACGACTTCGATGTAAAGAAGCTGATCCTCTCTCTCTCTCTCTCTTCCTCTCTGTATCCTCTTCAAGCTATCCTCACACTCACCTCGACTTTGACCCACTCCTCTCGCCCGATATCGACGTAATCCCTTGACTTCCATCCTCTTCTTCTCACCGAACTCTCGCCGACCCTCTCAATAATACTCCTTTCCACTCTACAGTATCAGCCCAGTTAAGATGTCACTACCACAAGATCTCAATTTGGCAGACCTCCCTTCGCAACCCTATTCTTCACCTCGAATACTCAAATGGCTTTACTGTACCGGAAGAGTCTCCTCCTCCCTGTTCATGCTTCCTTACTGGGCAATCAAACACTCCTATGGACCGAAACCTCGAGAAACTTGGTCGCTTTCCGAAACTTTGCTCGTCGATTTCACCCGAAGAGTGAGCGCAATCACGGATCAAGCTGGAGTTCAACATTCAACGAGGGATCCAACTGCAGAACCCGACAAGGACTCGCTGAAAGAGACGAGATTCGAGTGGGTACCGGGAGTTGCGGGAGGATTCTGTACGGGAGTTTTGGACGATCAGGATGTCAGACCGCTCAAGAAGGTTGGAACGTTCATTTGGGAAAGGGCTACACCCTTCGAAGATGAGGATGTACACAGCAAGGACTTTGAGCTGGAAGAGGAGGACGACGCGCTCAACGATACTCCTGACAAGTCTGGATGTGAAGCTCGAGGGGATCTCGTCGGAATCTACTTTCACGGCGGAGGGTAAGCTTCGAGTACTCTTCGTATCCACGACACTAGCTCACATTATCTCGCTCTCTGCAGATACACTCACTTTTCAGCGCACGAAGATTCGCAAACCAGTATCATCCCTCGTCGTTTGATGCAAACCGACTACTTCGCTTCGATTCACGGTGAGATCACGATTGCCACCCCATCCCGTAGCATCAACTCGCTGATGCACCTTCTTCTACAGCTGTCGAGTATCGCCTACTACCCAACTCTCCCTTCCCTGCCGCTTTACAAGACGCCGCCTCAGTCTACGCTCAGCTCATTCGTTCCGGAGTGCCTTCGCACAAGATTGTCCTCATTGGGGACTCTGCTGGCGGAAATATCGTACTCGCTCTCGCTCGTTGGATTAGAGACGAGAAGAAGACCGCTGCTCCTGGTGGACTTCTCCTTCTCTCGGTGAGTCCTCAGTTTCGACCTCTCATTGTGCCATCGGAGAGATATACTAACGGCTCTCTCGTTATAGCCATGGTGCGACCCTTCGCACTCGTTCCCCGAGTCGACCACTTCCTACGTTTCTCGACCAAACCCGGAAGATTACCTCGCCGATGATCCCACTGCTCGACGACTCTTGATCACCTCTCTTCTCGGCACGAAACCCCATTCCTACCTCACCTCTCCCTATGTCTCCCCAGCGTCTCAACTCGGCACTCATGGATCTTTCGACGGTTTCCCTCCCGCTTTCGTTCACTACGGAGACGCCGAACGACTCGAACAGGAGATCGAATCGTTGATCAACGGCTTACAACGAGATGGAGTCCCAACAGTCGTCGAGAAGACGAAAGATGCAGTTCACGACATTCTCATGGTTCGATTTTGGAACGAAGAAGTACGAAAAGCGATTTACGATCGAATCGGAGGTTGGTTGGAGGATCTCATGAACCGAAGTGAGACGAGAGGAGGAGCACCTAGGCGGGAGATCGGAGATGAACAGAAGAGGACTCGAGCGGATTCGACGGCGAGTCTTGTTAGTACGAGCGAGGGAGGTGCGGAGGTCGGGTCGAATGGGTTGGGAACGAGTCCAAAACCTTCGAAGGGCCGGAGGATGATGCAAAGGGCCGCTTCGAGTGCTTCGTTACTGGTTCCCGGAGTCAGCAAACGAGATCGATCTGGTTCGAACAGTTCAAACTCGAGTTCAAGATCCCCCTTCAATCGAACACCCTCGTCGGAAGGAGGAGCCGTCTTCAAGAGATCTCCTAGCTCCCTTTCGACCTCTGGAGTATCAGGAGATTTCGGCAAAGGACACTCGTCTGACAACGTTGAAATCGTTGAAACCCCAAGCGAAGACAAGTGAAGGCCCCACTCACCTCTACTTTCGCACATAGATACGTCTCCTTATACGCATTCGCAGTCCTCTTAGCTTAACTTTCCCTTTCGAACGTTGCGTCGTTTTCCTTTTTTTTTTCGTCGTTCTTGTTTCCCACACTTTGTCAAACTCCTCACTTGTTCATATTGTAGCATGCAATATTCCGTGAAAAGAAGTTTCGCAATCTCTACGTCTCTACGGTGGTCACGGCACGAGGCCCGATACGACAGAACGAGAATCTTGCGAGTGCGATATATTGCGAAGCAGGGTGCCACGACAAGCCAGTGAGCTACTGAGCGGAGCATTGAAATGGGACACGGTGCGGATAGAGGAGCGCTCTACGCATAGTCCGAAGGTAGCAGTGAAACGGCGCGCAAACCTGGAACACGAAAGCTTGCGAAAGAGCGCAATTTCGGGTTTTCGGAGATGCTGATCGAATCGTCTATACTGAGCTTCCAGATACAGAGCAATGTGACCTGATCATGTCCCTCAATCAAGAGTGAAGCGACGGATTAAGGCATGATGCGGAGAATAAGAGGGACAAGGAGAGTCGCAGAACACTAGTGATCGATCGCAGTGGAAGCGACGTCTGTTCCTATATGCTGGAGTGCTGTTCAGAGTAGTCCCCCACGAGCTGGTGAAATGTTGTGAGATAGTAAGGACTGAAGAGAGAAGCGAGAAAGGTTTCCGCTCAACCAACACCTCAACCTCAGCACCCCAGCTCCTAAAGCCCAGTCACTGAGCTCTACAGCTCCCCTTCAAGCTACCCTACAACCCGCTTTAGCAGCTCTACTCGATTTCTCGATCTCATCTAGCTTGAACTTCAACTTGAGGTAAGTTCTCATTCTCCTTTCACACAACCTCTGGGGAGATGGAAGCAACGTGCTAGCTAGGTGGGATAGCTCAGTAGCTGCTATAGGAGGTGGAGAGCTCTCAGTGGGCTGGGATGAGCGAATCTCGTCCGAGGCAAGACTCCCGTTCAAGCAACTCTTTCCTCACACTCAACAGAGACCTTCCAGAAGCTAGAGAACTAATGCTAGCATCTTTGCAACAGGCTAGAGTCATATAACCATCCCTTGGGCTTACTATCGCCTCTCTTCAGTTTTCAGCCAACCCGACAGCCTCAACCCTAATTCACCTCGACCCTCCCTCTCTTGTATCCTGCTCCTCGATCCCTTCTCAATTACCTCACGGTACACAGTATCGACCGCACGAGTCAGCTCCATCTTTCGATTCCCGACCTCTTCCTACCTTCTCCAAATTTTACCCGCCCTTCCCTCTTTCTCAGCTAGGCTGAACAGTGTCAGTACCTTCTATCAGCTACAGTGTCATAAAGGAGGAGCTGCTAACCCTAACTCGCGCTGAAAACAGCTCAAACAAAGTTCGCCTTGATTCACCCCCACTTCCTTCCCCAAAATCTCATGGCCGATTCTCCTTTATCTGACGCCGATTCCCTATCCTCCGCTGGCGCATCCACCGAACCTCTACCGGGATCTGATCCAGCTCCTATCTCGCCGATGAAACGAACTTCTGGTCCTTCACGCAAGAACGCAGGAGGAGGACGAGGAGGGAACGAAAGCGATTCGAGTTTGACTGAGCAGGACTCGAGTGATAATGAACATGATAGGGACGGATCAGATGAGGAAGAGGGGGTCAGAGGACGAAAGAAACGGGAGACTAGTAATGATATGGAAGATGAGGATATGGAACCTACTCCTCGAGCGAGACCAAGTCAGAAACGCAGAGCTATCGATGACGATGAAGAGGAGGAAGAAGAGGGAGAAGGCGGTAGCGCGGGAGAGGGAAAGAGAAATGTTCCGGATCAATTTCGAGCGGTGATGAGAGCTATCGATGGAGATGGAGGACCTCGAACGGACGATGAAGAGGAGGAGGTTTCCGATGCGTCCGACGACGAGAAAGATCGGGATCACGTACCAGGCTTAGGCCCACCTCCAGCGAAGCGACTCAGAAGAGGAGGTGCTTCGACAAACGGTTCCATCATTTCCTCGTCGACCGCGAATGGACGCTTCTCTCGTGCCGGATCCCTCGCCAACTCGCTTTCTGACTTGGAGGACGAAACGACCGAATCCCTGGCGGCAGTTGTCACCGGCGAAAGTACAAGCCAAGAGCAAGATGTGCAAGATGAAAACGGTCAAGATGCAGAACTCGTTGATGGAGACCAACGATCCGACGACGCTGAATCCGACACCCCTATCGCCAAGAAGAGCTCAAAAGGAAGGGGCAAAGCTGGAGCGACGAAAGCGAAGGGAGCTAGAGGAGGAAAGAAAGGAACTGGTGCTCGAGCGGGATCTACTTCGCAAAGACCAAGATCAGCTTCGCCTTCAGCTAGGAGTGATAGTCCACTCTCGGTCGTCTCGTCATCGGATGGAACAGCACTCCTCAAAGCAGTCAAGGACAGCAAGAGGAAGACGGGAGAACCGTCACTTTCGGAGGAGACAGAGGGAGTCGTTGAGTATGATTCGAGGAACGAGGACGAATCATCTCAGAACAAACAAGATGGAGGTTCCGAGTATGCGACTGGTCGATCCGCAAGAGGTCGAGGTCGAGGTCGCGCTCGTTACAGGCCTCCCAGAGGACGGGGACGAGGAGCGCTCAGCGCACCTTCAATCTCTCGATCGAACTCGGTCAGTACCTACTTCGCTGCTCTCGAGTGTCTTTGTTGACTGACAACTCTCGAACAAAACAGACGGAATCCTCGAACGAAACTCTTCCCAAAAACGATCTTCCTCTGTTCGTCGACGGCAACTCATCTCAAGCTCCCGAACTACCTGAACCCTCGGGCCTGGTCGAACTCGATACTTCCGAACCCGCTCGACTCGCAGATCAGCTCAACGAACTCGCCGAGACGGGAGATCTTCCCATGGAGCCGATACCAACGAAAGAAGAGATCATGCAAGAACGAGAGGAGAAAGAAGAGCGAGAGGAGAGGAAGCAGAAGGAAGCGAGAGGTAGAGAGACCGAAGAGAAGGAGGAAAAGAGGGAACCGGTCAAGCGAGTCGCTCCTGCTAGTGCGAAGAAAGGTGGAAAGAAGGGAGGGAAGAAGGGTAAAGGGAAAGAGAAAGCTATCGACCAGGATGCGATTGCAGCAGAGGACGAGGAAGCTGGTGCTGAGAGCGACCACGAAGAAGGTATGTCGAACCGCCAAGCTGTCACGACAATTGATCGTACTTACCCTCGCTTTATCTTGCAGACACTTCCGACGCCGCCTTCATGCGGAAACGAGGCGAAGCTATGGAACACCTTACAAAGATTGAGATCCAGTTCGCCAAACTACGAGATATGCTCTACGTCGAACGATTGACCGAAGTCGAGAAAGACCGAATAGCAATCGAAGCTGGTCCGTCGACTTTTCTCCACTATCCTCTCGACCTTTGACTGATCCTTTTGCCTCGATTAACAGGCGCTCATCCGGAACTCATCCATCTAACTCAGCTTCTCGAATTACGACGGAACAAGCGTCTCGAGCTTGCGAAAGCGTGGCTCGATGGTCTCGAATCCTCTTATGATCGTCAATACTTCTCCGATGAACACGCAATGTGGAATCATTGGCAGGTGCGCCTCAACCCCTCGATTCATCGAATAATACTCAACGAGATCTGACCTCTTTCGCATCTGTCTGTAGAACAAACGAGCTGAGCTTCGAAGTGAGATGCTCGACGATGCCAACTCGAAACGGAGAAGACTTGATCGAGAGAAGCGGAATCTCGAGCGACCCAAAGACGGTAAGTTGTCACTGGCCTCACCAATCAGCGACAGTTAGCTAACTTCTTTGACCTCGCAATCACTAGATACTCTCGCTTCGATTCTTGCTCCTCGACCACCGCCTGCCGTTCCGCTTCATCACCGACGACGACTCGGTTTCGATGGAGAAGCACTCGTTGAGAACGAGATCGCATGGGCTCTACGAAATCCAGATGTTCGAGCAGATCCGTCACTGAGCAGTCTCGAAGATGCAGATGCATACGCTGATCTTGAAAGAATGGGAGTGAGTCCAACCTTTTTCTCTCTCGCCCACGAAATAGCGTGACTGATACCTGAGCATTCTTTCCCAGCTTCGAGAACCTATCGGACATCCTGGAATGTATTCTTACGATCACCTCTACGGACCCGCTCCACCTCACCTTTCCGGTTTTTCCGATCCTCGCACCGCTCACCTCGCCCCCGGATACCCTTATTCAGCTTACGATCACGCCGCTATCGCCATGCAGTCTCACGCCTTCACTGCGGCTGCTGCACCCGCCTCTTTCGGCTCCCTTCCTCCACTACCTGGTCGCGATCAACCTCCTTCTCGACCTCCCTCGAATCCTCGACACGGCAATTATCCGGGAGATGTAAATGGATCTCAGCATGGTTACGGAGCGGGAGCAGCTTCAAACCGGATCTATCCTTACTCGACTTTCCCCGAAACTATGTCAGGAGAAGGAGTTCAGCAGCATCAGCATGGCTCATGGCCTGGCAAACCCTCACACGTTTACGGTATCGAAGAGGAACGCCGACGAACTATGAGTGCTGGAGGAAACCTTGGTTCGACTGAATCTCTCGACTCGATTGCCGGATCGAGACAGAATGGAGGAGGTGCGAACGGTCACGACGACGCGATGAACGGAATCCGGCCAGTCGAGAATGGAGGACGAACTACACCGGTAGGAGGCAGTAACCCGAAGCCTCGCCTCACTCTTGACGATCACATGAGCCATCGATCACCGAAATCGACAACTTCAGCTGCGAAAGCTACTGAGCGCTCTGGATCTGGTCGAAGCTCTCCTTCATCCTTCATGGCTATTCCTACGATCCCTCCCTTCGATCGACACCGTCACGAAATGGCTATCGCAGCTGCTCGAGCAAACTCTCCCCACCCTCCATCGATTCATCAACACTCGAAACCCTCGCAAGCAACTCTCTACCCTCAATCTCCCGCTTCAGCACCCTCGGAACATGCCCAATACCCTCAGCATGCAGGAATCCCCGGACATCCTGCTGCTGCTCAACGAGCTGGCTACCTCTAATCTCCCCCAAGTCTCTTCTCCGTACTTCGCTACTTCCTCCCTCTCATGCTGCGCCCCTCCCCCCTTCCTCGACATTCACATTCCCAGAACATGCTCATATTCCCCTCGTTTTTGTTGTACCTTCAGTAGCGACGCTTTTTTTGCGCGATCACTCATCTTGGTGGAAAATTTCTCGAGCTTCTCCTTTCCTCCTTCCCTCGCTTCGTTGAGTGATCAGACGACCCGTGAGACTGACTAGAATGCGAGACTTTTAATTGACGAAGCGGATTAACTCCTTGCCTCGCTTGATGAATCTCCGGTCACTCTGAAGCCGAGCTCTCTTTACGGTCTTTTTGGCTTTGATTCCTGTTCCTTTTCGACCTCCACATTCTCTCAACTGGACCTTTCCGCTTCAACGACCCTTCAACAATGATCTACGAATCGCCCTGGCCTAAAGTCGAATTACCCGAATGCTCTCCTTGGGAGAAAGGTGAGTCTTCCTCTTCAACTTCGATTTCCCCACCTCCTCGAAATTGTTGATCTGCTACAAGTCGACTAGATACTGACTCGTTGAACTCCTGTAGTCTGGTCAAATCCGAGAAACAAGTCGGACAAGGATCTAGCTGTGATTGACGGACCATCTGGACGAAATCTCAAGTGAGTTTTCATTTTTCGCAATCATCTAGCCTACGGCCATGCGATGGAGGCGTAGGAGATCGGAAGCTGACAGTCTCGTCGATACGTAGTCGTGGGCAGCTGAGGGAGCTCTCGCAAAGACTAGCTCACGGGTTCCGACGAACGCTCAACCCTGGAGATGTCATCCTCCTCTTCTCGCCCAACTCCTTCTACTACCACAGCATCGTACTCGCTGCACAATGTGCCGGCATCGTCTTCTCAGGTGCCAACGCCGCCTACATTCCTTCAGAGGCAGCACATCAAATCGCAGACTCGGGAGCCAAACTTCTTCTCGTTCATCCTTCCGTCCTCCCCGTCGCTCTCGCCGCAACAGAACAGCTCGGATGGTCGAAAGAGCGTCAAGTACAGAACATCGTAATCGCTGTGAGAAAGGACGAGGCTGGAGCCGCGGACGAGCGATTCTTGACCCTCGATTCCCTCATCTCCGATCAACTCCTCGAACCTCATCGCATTCTCAAACCGAAGGAAACTGTAGCTTATCTCGGGTATTCGAGTGGAACTAGTGGAAAGGCGAAGGGAGTTCGAACTTCAGCGTGGAACATGACTGTACGTCGCTTTTCAAACTTCCGCCTCCCCTTGCCACTCCTATCGACTGAATCTACCGCTTTCTGGACCTCTCTAGTCAGTATTGAGTATGTTGGCACCTCTGGATAGAGACATCACGGACAACGATGTATCGATCGCAGTCCTACCGCTCAATCGTTCGTGCTCTCACATCTGCTTGCTTATGGCGAATTCTGAAGCCCGCTCGTTCGAATGCAGACATCTATGGTTTGACGAAACTGCTGCACTGGCCGGTCCTTATCGGCACCCCGATCGTGGTCATGCCCAAGTTCGATCTTCGTGGATTATGCGAACTCGTCCAAAAGTACAAAGTCACTATTCTCATGCTCGTCCCTCCTATCGCCCTCGCCCTCGCCCGTGATCCTACCGCCACCAAGTACGACCTGTCAAGTCTGCGCCTCGTCATCTCGGGAGCTGCGCCTCTCGGACCTGAATTGGAAAAGGAATTAGCGAATCGATTGCCAAAGTGCGATGTTATTCAAGCCTATGGTTCGTCCTGCTCTCTCTTGTGACTCGTATCAGGCCCTGCTGACAGTGTGGACTCGCTCACAGGTCTGACCGAATCTTCGCCTACGACTCACGTTGCCCTCAAGCCTCACAATAAACGAGGATCGATCGGACCCAACCTGCCAATGCTACGAAGTCGTATCGTCGACCCAGAGACAAACAAAGACTGCGGACCGAATCAAGCAGGAGAACTTCTACTGTCAGGTCCGAACATCATGCTCGGCTATCACAACCGACCAGAAGCAACAGCAGAGACCCTGGTCAAGGACGAGAAGGGAGACATCTGGTTGAAGACGGGAGATATCGGACATGTCGACGAGCAAGGCGCACACTTTATCACGGATCGGTACGCAGATTCTCTTTCTTTCGTCGCACAGCTCGCCGCTCACTTTACATATACGGAAATGAAGGCTGAAGGAACTGATTAAGGTGAAGGGATTTCAGGTAAGAAGCTTTTCCCCTAGTCTCTAACACTTGTCTAACACCGTCGCGACGAAAGCTGATTATTTTCGCCTCTTCGCCTTCCGAATCGCTAGTGCGCCCCTGCCGAGCTGGAAGCAACACTACTAGAGTGTCCATTGGTCGCAGACTGCGCTGTGATTGGAATTTACGACGACAGTCAAGCGTCTGAGGTAAGTCAAGAGAGTCTATACCCGAGACTCGAATTGACCCTTCTCGCCTCCTCAGTTCCCGAGAGGTTACCTCGTACTCTCAGATGCCGGGAAGAAGGACAAGGACCATATTCAGTCGATTCACAAATGGTTTGACAGCCGAGTTGCGCACTACAAGCGATTGAAAGGTGGAATTCGAATT